>ERZ869936.20-NODE-20-length-342066-cov-11.694460_pt1 | contig 342066 bp, 287 predicted proteins | sample MGYA00520876_ERZ869936 | MGnify/ENA primary metagenome ERZ869936 (study PRJEB32218, sample SAMN09650985) | biofilter metagenome | isolation source: enrty point of leading RO module | place: Saudi Arabia: Thuwal, RO plant located on Red Sea | collected 2016-02-17 ...
GAAAGGTAGATGTGTTTTTATATGGCGGTTGTGCAACGGCTACCGCTGTTAGCAGCTGGGCTTTCTCTATTATCAAGCACTATCATTCAAAATTTATTGAAATCCAATTTGGTGTTGATAGTTGAACTCTTCGTCTGTCGCCTCGCCTTAATTCCAAGGTTTCACCTGTATATTCAAGAATGTCCTGTGAGTGTGCAGTAAAGTAATGCTCATTTAACTTGTTATACATTACAATTTCATCTGCATCTAACTCGTCAGAAAATTGTTTGAAATATACATTGTAAGAATTTCCGTTTGGCTCGTAAAAATATTGAGATATCCCAATTACTTCAGGGCTTATGTCATAGTGAAGTGCTTGCAAGGAAATTGGATAGTGTTTGTGGGTCTTATAGTAATTTTCAATTGACTGAATTAGCGTCTCGCTGTTTTTAATTGCTATACGTCTGCTCATTTCAACTGCGTTGTCGATAAATCCAAACCTTGCAAACGCTACCACTATCGGAACAATAATTAAATAAAGAGGTAAAAATTCGGTCTTTAATCTTTCATTTTTAAGCTTTAAGAATGTCCTTGTCAGTGTAATGAAAGATGTCGCAAGAAACAATATTGCTAATGAAGTATGATTCTGAGAGAGTGCACCAATCGAAACAAACAATGAAACGAGTCCCGCAATAATGAGTGTCGTCTTTAAGAATCGTCTTTGGGTCACTTCTCGGATGCCAGTAGTCTTGTTTCTAATCAGCCAAATAAGTCCTAAAGGAACAAATATTAAACTGGAAAAACTGAATATCTGTGTCATAAATGACAACGGTATAGAAAGGTTGTCATATCTACCCGGCAAAAATGGTCTGAACATTACGAAGATAATTGCCGCACTAATCAGAAGTATGTAAAAAGTGTGTTTTTTCATATTTGTCTGCTATGTCCTGGTTGTCCTAAGCCTTGCTGCTAACGGTTTGCAGCTACCCGAAGGTGGCGATTTTAAGCACCAACTTTCATACGGAGAACTGCCGTTCAAAGATAAACAAAACTGACCTACGAAGCACGTCACCGCCACTTGCGGGTAGGTGCTGTTACCGCCAGTGGTTCTGTCTTTCGTGGCAGTGTCCACCGTGCTTTCAGCGATTTTCACAGTCCGTTTACCTGTCCCGAAAAACGATTTTTTGTCTGTCGGCTATGAGCGGTCGGGAAAGATTTAATTTTTGTGAAGCGAGGGAATTTTTACTGTCTTACCGTGCGTTTGCTTTTGGCATATCTTTTTGTTTGCGGGTCGGCTTTAGCTCTTTGCCGCCCGCAGGAACGAGGACGGCAATGTGCTAAAAGTGCGTGGCACAAAAAGTATGACAAAAAGAAGCGATGGCATGATTGGTCTGTATCAAAATTTATTCAATTTCAACTTTCTTGTCTTGGAAGTATTTCTTAATTGCTTTCTCTCCAAAAGTGTGAAACACAACAGGCGTTACAATCATGTCTAAAAGTGTGCTGCTGATTAGTCCGCCTAAAATAACGGTGGCAACGGGGTAGAGAATTTCTTTACCTGATGCTTGTGCGTCTAAGGTCAGTGGAATAAGGGCAAGCGCTGCGACAAGTGCTGTCATTAGCACCGGAACTAATCTTTCGAGCGAGCCTCTTATTATCATTTTTATATCGAATTTTTCTCCTTCATGCTCAATAAGATGTATGTAGTGTGAAATCATCATAATGCCGTTTCTGGATGCAATGCCTGTAAGTGTAATAAATCCGACCATGGTAGCTACTGAAAAAGTTCCGCCAGTAAGTAATACTGCTACTACACTTCCTATCAATGCCAACGGAATGTTCAGCATGATTTGTAGCGTGATTTGTGTGGATTTAAAATGCGAATACAGCACTAAGAAAATTCCGATAACAGAAAAGATGCTTAAAAAGAGTATGAGTTTCGATGCTGATTGCTGACTTTCAAACTGTCCTCCATATTGCACAAAATATCCCTGTGGAAGTTTTACCTGCTCACTAATTGTTTTTTGAATTTCCTGAACAGTTGTTCCTAAGTCTCTGCCCTGCACATTGCAACTGATAGTGATTTTGCGTTGTGTGTTTTCGTGCATAATGCTGTTGATAGCGGTTGTGTTTTCAATACTGGCAATTTGTTGCAGGGGGATAAGTGTTCCGTCAGGAGCATCAATCAAGGTGTTGCGGATTGCTTCAATGTTGGTGCGTTCTTCATCGGTAGTGCGAAGTAAAATATCAAATGTTTTATTGCCGTCTAAAATTTGCCCTGTTACTTTTCCATTATAAAAAATTTCCAAGTCTTCTGCTACTTTCCCTGCTTGCAAGCCATAACGCTGCAACGCCTCCCTGTTCACTTTAATTAAAAGTTGCGGAACCATTACCTGCTTTTCAATCTGCACATCCACCACTCCGGGAATATTTTTGATAGTTTCAGAAATTTGATTGGCGTTAGTGCGTAAATCAGTTAAATCATTTCCAAAAAGTTTGATCGCAACCTGTGCACGAACACCCGAAAGCAGATGGTCTAAGCGGTGAGAAATTGGCTGCCCCACATTAACCGTTACACCTTTCAACACATCTAATTTATCTCGTATATCAGCCAAAATTTCGTCCCGTGTTCTTTTGGTATTGCTTTTCAACTGCACATCTATTTCTGAATTAGATACAGGTTCAACATGTTCATCTAATTCTGCCCTGCCTGTTCTACGGCTTACATATTCCACTTCGGGAACTTGTAGCATAAGTTCTTCTGCCATTGTTCCGATTTTATTGCTTTCTTCCAAAGATGTTCCTGCCGGTGTGGAAAGATTGATAGTAAAAGAACCTTCGTTGAATGGCGGTAAAAATTCTGTCCCGAAAAATGGAACGATGCTAACAGATGTGATGATTAAAATAATAGCTGCTCCAATAATTGTTTTTGGACGGGCTAATCCCCAATGTAAAAGTTTGGCATCATATTTTTTAAGAAAGCGAACCAACCAACTTTCCTTTTCAATATGTTCCTTTTTCCCTTTTAATAAATAGGAACATAAAACAGGAGTAACAGTAAGCGAAACAAACAATGATGCGATGATGGAAGTAATGTAGGCAATGCCAAGCGGTGCAAAAATTCGCCCTTCCATTCCCTGCATATAAAAAAGCGGAATGAAAACCAATACAACAATAACAGTAGCATAAACAATGGAATTTCGTATTTCCCTGCTTGCGTCATAAACCACTTGTAAAAGTGGCTTTGGGTTGTCTGATTTTTTATTTTCGTTTATGCGCCTGAAAACATTTTCTACATCTACAATTGCATCGTCCACCAACTCACCAATGGCAATGGCAAGCCCACCTAATGTAAGAGTGTTGATACTGAACCCAAATAGCTTAAAAATAATGGCGGTGATAACGAGCGATAGCGGAATGGCAGTAAGTGTAATGATGGTTGTTCGGAAATTCATCAAAAACAGAAAAAGAATAATAACAACCAAAATGAACCCGTCACGCAAGGCTTCTTCAACATTAGAAAGTGCTGTTGTAATAAAATTCTTCTGTTGAAAGATGTTAGGATTGAGTTTTACATCAGGTGGTAAAGAAGATTGCATTTCCACTAATGCCTTTTCTACTTCGTCTGTTAATGTAACCGTGTTTGCTCCCGGTTGCTTTTCTATGGTAAGTATTACGGCAGGATTTCCGTTAATGCTTGCATCTCCTCTTTTTTGTGCTCCACCAAATTTCACTTCTGCCACCTGCGAAAGAAGCACGGGTAAACCGTCACGGTTGGCGACAACAGTATTTTTTAAATCATCTAAAGTATAAGCCCTGCCCACATTTCTTATGATAACTTCCGAACCGTATTGATTATAAAAACCGCCTGTGCTGTTTTGGTTGGTAAGTGTAAGGGCTTTGTCAATGTCGTCAATAGATAAATTAAATTGTTTCAATTTAGCAGAAGAAATTAAAACCTGATACTGCAAGCGTTCTCCACCTATTGAGATTACCTGCGAAATGCCTTTGATGCTCATGAGCCGTCTGCGAATGGTAAAATCAGCAAGAGTGCGTAGTTCTGACGGTGAAGTGCTATCGGCTGAAATTCCTACCATCATTATTTGACCCATTACTGAACTAATGGGCCCCATTACAGGAGTGATGCCATCGGGCAATTGAACGGTTTGAAGTTTCTCGGCAACCAATTGTCTTGCACGAAAAATATCAGTGTTCCAATCAAACTCAACAAAGACCATCCCAATACCAATTGCCGAACTGCTGCGGACATCTTCTACATTGGGTGCACCGTTTAATGCTGTTTCAACAGGCAACACCACTTGTGTTTCGATTTCTTCGGGAGCCATGCCGTTTGCCTCTAAGAAAATGGTAACTCTCGGACGATTGAGGTCGGGCAATACATCTACAGGTAAATTGATGATAGTGAAAACGCCATAAACCAAAAGCAGGGCAGCAGACGCAACTACAAAGAGGCGATTTTCAAGAGAGAATTTTATGAGTTTATTGAGCATGGCTGGTTTTTCTTTTTAATGTTTGTGGTCTGAATGATTATTATGGTCGTGTTGTGTTTCCGTTGTTTTAACTTGACCTTTTTCTACATTGATGACAAAATCTACCGTGTGCAATTTCCCGTCTGCCATGAATTGCAGCCATGCACGGTATATTCCTGCGTTTTCAAATGTGGTATGGAAATGCAAAACAGTTCCTTCCACTTCGGGATGCAGATGCACATATTCTTTAGTTTCGATATTGATGGCAACCATGTGTCCTTTTGCACCGAGATGGTTTTGCAGTTGATTTACATCAAAGGGTTTTCCCTCATTGGTAAATACACCATCAAAGTGGATGGCTTTGTTGGCAATGAAAATTCCATCATCTGGTTTTAGCGTTATGCTATATGCATCGCTTACGGCAGTGTTTATGGTTTTTGTAAATGTTTTTGCAGGAATGGTTTTGCCTTTGACTTCTACATTTATTTTTTCCAACTGGTGAGTGCTTCCGCTTGGTTTGTAATCAGCATATAAAATATAATTGCCACCATTGGGAAATGTTTCCGCAACCGAATATGTGCCGTCTGTCTGATAATCGGGATGGATATGATTGAACCATGATAAATCTTCGCTTACCAAAATAAGGTGAAGTTTCTTTTCATGCTCCATATCTAAGGGAACAACTGCATTGGGATTGTCTTTGTTTTTTGGCGTGAAAGCAAGTGTTACGGGATTATCCGCTTCAATTATTTGTGGTGATGAAGTGAATTGCATTTGAAAATTACCTGTTGCGGGAACTTCGTCTATGTGTTCTAAAGCCATTCCACATTTGGGGCATTTGTCCCCTTCTTTGCCTGTAACTTCGGGGTGCATGGGGCAGGCGAAAATGTGTTCGTGATGGTCGCCTTCACCGTGTTGATGTTCGTGTGTTTCTGAAGTGCTTTCAGTTTTATTGCTGCTGTTGCTGCATGAAGCAATAAAAAGAGATGTTGCCATTGCACACATTGTTATTGCCGTTCCGATTTTTGTTTTCATTTTATTTGTTTTTAATGGTTAATAATTATTGATTGAGATAAATCATTTTGAGTTGATAACTGGCATTGATTACTACCCGTTCGCCTTCTTCAACGCCTTTAAGAATACTTGTGTGCGTGCCGTTATTTTCGCCCAATTGCACATAACTTACCGTATAATTTTCTGCTGCATCTTTAATGAATACTACGGGTTTGCCGTTTATTTCAGTAATGGCAGAATTAGGCAAAGCGATTTGTTGTGAATTTTCAGAAGCGAAAACACGGATGTTTACAAATTCACCGATTTTGAAATCGCTGTCCGGGTTATTGAGTTTAAACAAAACGCGCTGTGATTGGTTTGTAGCGTTTATTTCCTGAGCTAATGAAAGCAAGTTTACTGCACTTGTTTTGTGATTGTCGTTTACACATTCAATGGTAAACTTTGCACCTTGTTTTACTTTTCCGGCATCTCTGTCAAAAACCTGTGCTTCGGCATATACTTCTGAAAGATTTGTGATTGTAAAAAGGCTTTGTCCTGTATTCACTGTTGCTCCGATGGATAAATTAAAATTGGCAACTATACCACTTATAGGTGCGTTCAATGCAATGGTTTTTCCGGAATTTCCTGTAAATAATTTCAGATTGGTTTCTGCTTTCTGTAATCGGGATTTGGCTTCATCCACATCCTTTTTTGCGGCTATGTCCTGTATGGAAGTAAGGCGGTCGTATTCTTTCTTTGCAGCATCGTATTCGGCCGTGAGGTTATTTTTTTCTGCCAACAAATTAACCTGCGTTCCCGCATCAATGTTTTGTTCAATAACGGCTAATTGTTGTCCTGCTTTTACCTGTTCGCCTACATTCACATTGAGCGAAATAACTCTACCATTTTGGGGTGTGGTTATTAACGCCTGTCCGTTGCTACTGGGGATTATAGTTCCAAATAGCTTTGTGCTTTCTGTAAAACTTCCCTTTTGGACTTTCTCTGTAAGCACATCAAAAAGAAATTGTGTTTCTTTGGGAACATTGAAAGAGTTTGAAAAATTAACGCCTGATTTTTTTGCTCCGTGGTCGTCATCACCATGAGCAATGCTGTTTTGTATGGGTAAGAAGCAATTTACGATAAGCAAAATAACAGCGATGGCTGTTTTACCTTTTACCGTGTTCCTTTTTTGAATAAGTATTCCTAAAACCAAACCAAAGAAAAGAGCAAGGACAATCATTAACCAATTTTTCCAATTTGAAAAATGAGATTTGCCATTTGTTTCTTCTGTATGGGGCAATTCTTTCCCTGCTTCAATGTTTGTAAGCAAAATCAAATCTGCACCTAATGAACCATTGATGCTTATTGCCAAAGAATAGTTCTTCTTTTCTGGAAAAGAAGTTTCAACGGTATATGTGCCTTCGCCTGATTGTTTGACATTAAAAACAAGTTTGCCATCTTCCTGTGCAGTGATTTTTATTTCAGCATTGTCAATGGGTTTGTTAGTTGCATATTCGCTTATAAACAAGGTAAGGTGTGCGGGTTCGCCTATGCGAATGGGTTCATAGCGAATGAGCAACTCGTATTTGTCCGATACTGCTTCGGATGAAAAAAACTTTTGCTGCTGTTCTGTTGTTGTTGGCTTTTCATCACCATGCGAATGGTCGTCTCCACCAGACGCAAAGAGCAGTTGACTGTTTGCAATAAGCAAAAGAAAAAGCAGTATTATTTTGTATGATTTATTTGTCTTCATTATTGCCCGATTAAATAGTTAAGATTAATTATGGATTGATTGAAGTTGCGAAGTGTTTCAAGATATTTTATCTGAATGTTGTAAGCATCAGAAAGAGTTCTCAGATAGGTGATGTAATCACTTTGTCCTGCCGAGAACATCCTGTTTGAAGAAGTTATCAAATCGTCTGCCTGTTTTAGTCCTGTATTTTCGTAGTATGTCAAGGATGTTTGAAATTTGATTGCTTCGCCTTTTACCTGCTGCATTTTTGCTGTAAGGTTTTGCTGCTGTGCCAACGTGTTTTGTTCTGTGATTAGCAAATTTGTTTTTGCAGCTTTGATAGATGAATTGTATTGCCAAAACCAAAGAGGAATGTTTATACCCGCCCGTAAGCGCAATGGAATTTCCGTATTTGGCAACCCCTGGTTCATATAGCCGAATGAAAAGCCCGGCAGTGCTTTGTTGCGTTCTAATTGTAGTGATTTTTTAGCGACCATTTGTGTTTGGCTATAATATTGAATAAAAGGAGTGTTGAATAGAGTTGCACTGTCGGTGGTTATTCCGGTAAATAAGAATGAACTGAGTGCTTTGCTGAAAGGAGCAGTAGCGATGCTGTCAGAAATACCAGTGTATAATTGTAATTGCTGCAATGCAATTTGAGCATCTGTTTGTGCTTGCACCAAATTATTATGCACTTCACCATATTGCGTAGCCGCATAAGTTTTCGCCACAAAATCAATTTGTCCTGCCTCAAACTGGCGATTAGCTGCATCGGCAATACGGAAATAAATGCTGTCCTGCTTTTTCAGTTGCTCTAAAATTTGATTAGCGAACTGCAAACTGAGATAAGCGGTTTTTACCTGTTGTTTTACTTCTGCTTCGGTAATGGTCTTTCCCTTCTCGGCTAAAACTGTTTGCTGTTTGGCAAGTTGCCCCTGTTTTAAATACACAGTCGGGAATTCAAAGGACTGCAACACGCCAACGGTCATAAATTCACCTGTCGGGCTTTCTAAAGTAATGTCGGGATTAGCCAAATTGAAACTTGTTCCCTGCAATTGTTTATGCTGCTTTATCTGCAAGGTAGAGGCATTGAGCAATGGACTGTTTTTAAGGGCAAAGTCAATGGCTTGCTGCTCGGTTAATGTGGTTTGTGCATTTGCAAACTGAACGCAGATTAAACCTACAACAGTAAATAATATGTGCTTGGCGTTTTTCATTGTTCGTGTTTACTTGCTTGGTAATAACTATAAGTTCCGATTTTGGTATTGATGAAATCAACTTCAGATACTTGCTTAAAACCCGCATTAGAAATGAATTGAGGGAGCAAACCGTTTACATTGTCGTTAGTGGTTTTGAAGCCGTCCAGAAACTGGACTGCATAAAATGAAAATCTCATCCATTTAGATTTTGCTTTTCCCCAGTCGCCAATAATGAGTTTACCATTGGGCTTTAATACACGGTGCAGTTCTTTCAGGCAAATCAATTTTGTTTTTGCTTCCAGTTGGTGAAACACCAATGAGCTAAACACTTTATCAAAAGATTTATCGGCAAATGGCAAAACTTCCCCATCGTAAAGATGAAGCGGAATACTAAGGTTGTGCTGCTTTAGTTTGTGTTCGGCAATGGATTTAATTTTAGGGTCAATGTCAACACCTTGAACAATTGCTTCCGGTTTTCTTACCTTTAAGAGTATGAGATTTTGTGCTGTTCCGAAACCAAACTCTAAAATATTCTCGTCCGATAGCGGATTTAGCCAATCAATCAATTTTGCTCTGAATGTATTTTCAGGCATGGTGAGTTTTATAGTGAGGTCGTAATACTTACTCAGAAAATCGTAACCCAAAGCAGGGATATATTTTTTGTTTTCCATTTCATTTCAAATTAAATTAGACAATATGCAAAAGCCACCTGCGGTATGCAAGCAGCAAAAGGCATATAACATCAGGACAATTGAAACGCCTGTGTTATGCCATGGAAATGAAATGAGGAGGACCTCTTAAAGAAAAAGTGGAATAGAGCCCTGAGGAAAGGGGTGGAGAACAATCGGGAGGACTGCTACGCTTGATGTTGGAAAACTCGTCCTTTATTACAAATAAATCCGTAAAAACGAAAAGTAAATCGGAATGAATTTTTGAAAAATCGGGGAAAGAAACAGAAGGATTAAGAATGTAGTTGCCAAAATCAGCCGAATGAACAAAATGCGGTGTATGTCCGTGTTCTTCGCTTTCTTTGCCATCATCGTGATGGTGGTCAGTATGTTCGCTATGGTGGTGATGTTCAGCTTCCTGTGGTGTGTCGTGATGATGATGCGGTATTACAGAATGAACCAACAATAGCGAGTATGCCAGAAAAAGACTGAAAATTATGAGGTGTTTATAACGCATCAGGTGCAAAGGTAAAGAAAATTTCAATCTAAAAATCTAAACTGAAACAAAATCTTTCTTTCGGTTTGGTTATAAAGAGAGGGATATGGCTTGTGTAAGCGTTTCATGGGGTAATTTTAAAAATAAGTTGAAAATCCGAATTGAATTACTCCTGTATTTGCTGGTGGATTGCCAAACAAATCGGTATGTTGCTCAAAGCGATAATTGAAACGCAAAACAGTTGTCCCAACTGGTCTGAATGCGATAGTCGGAACGATAGCCCAAACGTCATCACCTATGTTTCCATCTGTTTCCTTAAACCTTCCCTGATTATAGTCCGCATATTCAAGGCGAACCCCTAAATTAAGTTTGGCACTTTCCCAACCAAGCATTTTCTTTTGTAAAACTGTTCCGATAATATCAATGTAACCACCTAACTGCTGTGTTCCATATTGCTGCGTGTAGGTATCGGGAACATCAACAAAAACTTTTACCAGTTCTCCTGTAAAGGTTAATCGGTCTTTAAAAACAGAGGTATTAAAATCAACTGCCAGAACGCTTGCATTTCTTTTGTTGTCAATAACTAAACCATCGTCTTTCCATTTGTTGTAAACGCCTGTCATATACGAAAGTCCTAATTCACCTATTTTACGATTGCGGATAGCCAGTTTACCTGTAAACATTGGCAGTCCGCTATTGCTTTCTTCAAAGCGTTCAGGATTTTTCTTTCCGGCAGCAAGTGAAGTCCTGCCTTCGGGATTGGAAATAATATTATCGTCAAATCCGTTGGTCAGGTATGCTTCATAACCCATAATCCAATTATTAGCAAAATATTTTCCGTGCAGCCCGAAACCTGCGTTTGAAAGTGTTGAAGGAATAATAGTAGTTGCTGAAATCGGTCGGTCAATAAAATCCCATCTTGGCCCATCGTGGTTTTGGTTAAATGCCCCGATGGGGTTCATAATAATTCCACCTCTTAAATTGAGCAAAGGATGAAATTCAATATCCATTGCTGCAAATTCAATATTTATTTCTTTTGTGCCGTCTTCAAATTCCAGTTCCGAAAGGAACTTGATTTTTTTAGCAATGGTGGAAGAAAAAAACAAAGTGAAACGCCTTGCCTGAAAAGAAAACCCATCTGAAACTCCATCTGTGGCCGCATACTGTGTATTAGCTTCCAGATAACCACCAATGGCAATGGGTAATTTCCCTGCTGTTAAAAACGGTCGGTTGTAAACTGCATCCATATTCAGCTTTTGTTTGGAAGTATCGGCAGGGATGCGTTGAAAAAAGTTCGTGGTGTCGGTTTGTGCAAAGGCATTGAATGTGCAGATAAAGCCCAATATTGCAAATGCGATTTTATAGATAGATGTAGATGTTTTCATTGTCTGTTGAAGTTTTAAATGTTTTTAGATTTTGTTCGGCAGGCGGATTTTGCACTACACCTTTATTGGTGAACTCGCTACCGTGACAAGGACAAACCAAAAAATTTCCTTGTGGTTGCAATTCGCAACCTTTATGTGTGCATTGGAGAAGCATAGCGGAATATTCGTTTTCTTCAATTTTGTAAACGCCAATGGGATAACCGAATTTTTCAGTTCTCACTAAAACAAATCTTCTTTCCGTAATCTTTTCTTTTTCAGTTTTCAGGAACTCTGTTTTTTTAATCAATATCCGATTTTCCTCAAAAGTGGTTTGAGCAAAATAGTTAGTGCTTGCACAACTTTGAAGCAATGCCATAAATGCCGTTCCCCCAATGCAGGCAAAGCCACAGGTTTTAATAAATTCTTTCCTGTCCATTGCTTACAATGATTTTAGGAATTTGAGTAATGCTTCCTTTTCCTGTGGTGAAAGATTTTGATAAAGTGTTTTGCTGTTTGTTGCTTCTCCTCCGTGCAACAAAATGGCTTCTTCAATACTTTTTGCCCTGCCATCGTGCATTAAAAAATATTGCCCGCCTTGCGAATTGGGTGAAAGACCCAAGCCCCAAAGCGGTGGCGTTCTCCATTCCGAAGTTTTTGCATTTCCTTCTGTATATCCATCGTCTAACTGGCTTCCCATATCGTGCAAAAGTAAATCGGTGTATGGGTGAAACTCTTTGTATGATAATGTTGCAATAGGAGAATAGTCCGTTTTTAATGTGGGTTTATGACAGGAAGCACAATTAATTTGATTGAAAATATTTTTTCCCTGAATTACTTCAGCATCGTTCTGATTTCTTTGAACAGGAGCTTTTAATGTTTGCAGATAAAACACCACATTATTTAAGGTTTGTGTAGAAACTTCGGGGTCAATTTCCAAACCTGTATGGGTATCAAAAGGACTATAAAGCGATGTAATGCCAATGTCCTCATTATAGGCGTTTACGGTTTGATGCAATAAATTAAATGCAGCCGCTTTCTTGCCGAAGCGCCCAATGTATTTTCCGTTTTGTGTAATGGCGTTTTGATGTGGAATGATATAAGAAGGAATATTTATCCAGTTCGTAACACCTGAAATTCCATCGCCATTTGCATCGTTTGGGTCAGCCATAGCTAAAATATCCGCATCGGAAACGAAAGCCAAAAAACCTAAACCTGTTACCGCAGGCGGAGTGAATTTTGAAAAAGTTGCCCCTGACGGAATTTGTTCGGGAGAAAATCCGGGTATTGCCCGATTTTGTAATTGAGGGCCGCCAAAGTTCAAAAATTGGTTGCCTGTGCTGTCTGTTTGCCCAAAGCGGGTAAGGGTTGTAAACGGATGTCCTTTGCCGTCTCCTGAGTGACAACTGATACAACTTGTGGCAACGAATATGCTCCCCAATCCTGTTTCTGTTGTAAAAGTTTCGCTAAAGGCAGCATCACCTTTCAAGAATAGAGAGAGTTGGGCAGAAGTTAATCCGTCCATCGGGCCGTCTAAAACTTCATCGTCTTTAGGTTCGGGCGGTAACATCTTTTCACAAGATACTATTGCGATAATTGCAAAAAGCATTACTGTAAATACAAGAAGTCGCTTATTTTTCATTGTTCTAAATTTTGATTTCAGCACAAAGGTAAAAATAAATTTGAATTACCAAATTAAATAAATTAGATAGCCCTAATTTAATTCATTAGATGAAATGTGTATCTTTGTCAAAAAATTCAATAAATGCATTCATTAACGGAAGAAAACTATTTGAAAGCCATTTATCGCCTTTCTCAAAAGGGTTTAGATAAGATCACTCCTACTGCTTTAGCGGAAGAAATGAGCATAAATGCCGCATCGGTAGTAGATATGATAAGAAAGTTGTCTGATAAGAAACTGATTAATTACGATAAACAGAAAGGGGCAAAACTCACGGCACAGGGAAATAAAATTGCCCTTGATATAGTTCGGAAACATCGCCTTTGGGAAGTTTTCCTGTTAGAGAAATTGGGTTATTCCTGGGATGTTGTTCACGAAATAGCAGAACAGTTGGAACATATCAAGCACGAAGAATTGGCAGACCGATTGGATAAGTTTTTAGGTTATCCTGAATATGACCCGCACGGAGACCCGATACCCAATGCAAAAGGAGAAATACCATCAATAGCAAATACTTTATTGTCTGAAATTGAAGTCGGCAAAACTTGTCAGGTTACTGCTGTGAAAGATACTTCGGCTGTTTTTCTTCAATACTTGGAGCAACTGTCTATAAAGATTGGAACGAAAATAAAAGTCCTTGAAAAAATTCCGTTTGATGCGTCAATGGCTGTTCAAATTGAAAAAGATGTCAAAACAACGGTGTCTAAAAAGTTTGCCGAAAGCTTGTTCGTCAGTTGAGCGAGGGAAAATTTTTGGGCGCGTGTTTTTGTATGTGGGAGGGGTTTAGCTCTTTTGCAGGTGGTGCGAAGCAAAATTTTTTAATGCGTATTTTTTCCTACGCATAAAAAAATTTAACCTGCAAATGTGCTAAACGAAGCGTGGGTCAAAAACCGTGACAAAAAATTGAAGGTGGGCTTGTTTCTTTTTCCTTTTTAAAGTGCGGTGGGGCAAAAATTAAATCTTTCTTGGGTCGGACTGTGTGTCGCCCGTTTTTCTGTCTGCCCGAAATGTTTTTAGCTTGTCTGTCCTGTTAATATTTCACTGTCATTGTCAAGGTAGGCACGTCCTACCATTGGCGGTAACGTTCCCACGCTTGGCGTTCGTGCGGGATTTCGGAGCACAAAACTGTCAACCCAGCACTAAAGCACAATTGGAAAACTGAACTTGAATGTAACCACGTCACCCCGCATGACGCCAAACGTGTGTTATAGCCAGTTTTTCTTGAAGTCGTCACGTGTTTCGTTAAGTTTGTCACTGAATTTTTCGTTGTCTAAAGTTACGTATTTGTCGAGGTTGTAAGAATGTAATTTGTCCCAGAATTTTTGTTGGTCAAAGTTTGGTTTTACTTTATACTCGTCATATAGTTTATGTGAAAATGAAAACAATTTGTTTCTGTTTCGTAATGTCGTAATTGTCGTTTGAGTGTCTACTGATTTATAGACTTTTACTTTGTCTAAACCCTTACGTTTGATTAAGAAGTAGTCTGAATGAATGAATACATTAATACTGTCGTCTTGCGATTTGAACGCTGGCTTAGTCGCAAAACTTTCCATATTTATTTGTAGTTTTTTCGCAGGTATGTGTCCGAATATTTGTCCGCCTTTTTGAAAGAAATATTCAACTTCAATTATTGTGTCAGAATAAGTCAAGTAGCAAATGGTAAAAGGAAGTTTTTGTCCTTTGTAAATTCCTTTTTCCAACGTCTGTCCAAGCGAAATTGTCGTCCAAAAAATTGCTAATAATAAAAGTATCTGTCTCATTTTCGTGTCGTCCTAAAATTGGCTATAACTTATTTATTTCCCCCGTTGATGTTCATGCATAACCAGTAACAACGGGGATCTGTATGTCTGTTATGGCGTCTAATATTGTTGAGATTCAACATTCGGTGCTGGGGATTTGGGTGTGAGTGTTGTGGGTAATTAGATACTCATGTCCTCGAATGGACTCCTGATCTCGCTGATTTTTTTCTTGCTCACGTGTGTATAAATCTCTGTCGTCCTCGAACTCTTGTGTCCTAACAATTCCTGTATATACCTCAAGTCCGTACCTGCTTCCATCAAATGCGTGGCATAACTGTGCCTTAACCAATGCAAAGTCGCTGGCTTGCGTATCCCGCTCTTCTTCCGCGCACGGTGAAAAACATTCTCCAAACTGCGCTCCGAATATCTGTTGCCTGGCTTGTCGCCTTCAAATAAATACGTTTCGGGCCTGTACATCTTGTAGTATTCTCTTAACTGATCTATCATCTTCTCCGGCAAGGGCGCTATCCTGTCTTTCCTGCCCTTGGCCTGTCGTATCACCAATACATTGCGTGTGCTGTCTACGTCATGCAACTTCAACGATAATAACTCTCCGCGCCTCAAACCGCAACAATAAATTAAACTCAGCATGGCCCGGTGCTTCACATTGAACGAGGCTCTCAACAAAGCCTGAACTTCTTCCTTGCTCAATACATTGGGCAATTTACGATCTTTTTTGGGCAATACAATCTTGTCCAGATTTATTTTTCTATCTGCAATCCTCGAGAAATAATGCTTGATCGCATTGATCATCATCCTTTGCCAACTGATTGACAAATTCCCCTGATGCGCATAGCGGTGAAAAAATTTCAATACCTCTTCGTCTGTGATGTCCCTGGATTCCCGATTCGGAAATCCGTCTAAAAATATTTTCAATGCTTGTGTATAACTCTCCACAGTAGATTTACTGTAACGCGATGCCTCCAGATATTTTCGGAAGTCTTCAAGCTCTAACTCTTGCTTACTGGGTGGCTTTGGTGGCAAACCAAAAATCTCCCTAAGCCTGGCCTGGTTCTGCTTGTTGTCCGGAACAATCCAGCCCGACAACTCTTCACTCCAGACACATCGATTTATTTTTCTGAGTTCGCCACTGATTTTTCCGTTTCTCTCAAACTGAAGTAATATCCAGTCACGGTCATTTACCTTAACTTTTTTTGCTCTGAACATGGCATAAAATTAATCTGCCTTGTTCTCTCTTTGAATAAGTTATTAAAGATACCGCATTCATGCGGGTGAATCTATGTCCTGTATCCCGGGCTACCAAAAGCTTCTCCCTTGCCGGTCTGACAGTATTGCCTCAAACTCTCAAGATATTTTCCCCAGCTGAAATTGCACATGGCGTAATAATCATCCTGCTCATTCCATCCATCATGCAGAAACTTCAGTCTGGTTTTGCCTTCATGATCTTCCAGCTTGAAACTGAAACGATGCCCTTTCCATCCGTGCGGACTCTCAACGCATTCCCAGTCTGCTTGCTTCCCGGCATGTCCGCCAATCACTTTCATGTCGGGTCCGCCCATGTCTCCAAACCTGAACCGGATGATGCCTCCCGGTTCAGCACGTCCTTCCGTTTGAATCGTCCACCAGTTGCGCAATCCTTCCAGACTAGTGATGGCTTCATAGACTTTTTCCCTGGACGCTGAGATGTGAAGTAAATGTCGTATCTGGTATTTCATGTTGATTTGCCTTCAGGGTTATTAAGAAAGTATTGCCTTGTCCTCACAAGTTAATTAATTTGGATTAATTTATTAGAAATATGTATTTAGTTCGCTTGTCTACGAATCTTCAAGGGTTATTATTAGTAATTGATGTTTTCTGATATAACTAATTGCAAATATTCAAGGAATTGGCATTTGATCGAGCGGCGCGTAGGCCCGACCATCCCGATAATTATAGGGAACGCGGCCTGCCTGCAGACAGGGATGCGTCCGCTTGTGCGGCTGGCAGAATCAATTGGTCTTGATTTTTTTGCATACTTTTTTATCAAAAAAGTATGAAGAATGATGTAAATGGTAGAATCGTTTGTAATAAAGAATTCTGGAATTAAATACTTAAACAATTAATTTGTATACAGCGCTCAAGATGCTTCGCCTGATTCTTTCTATTATTCTGATAATTCCCTTGCCGATTATTGCTTCAGGCCAAAATTCTCCGGGAATGATTCGTTCATTCTGGAAAATCTCATGGCCTGAAAAAAAATGGGTTATCACGCATCCTTTTATTTCCTCAAAAGCTTTCCGATCGGCAAAAGATGCCAGACAGCTTGCTCAAAAGTTACTAAACGATTCTTTGCTTGATGCTGATCCCGACGGCGGTCAGATCGACGCTTTCCGCCATGCTTATTGGATGGCCTCACTATCCCAAAAAATTTGCTGGAAGAAAGCTGTCAAACTGGGTGAAGCTCATGAGAAGGGAAATTTCAGAAACTTTAAAAAGGGCAGGAGGGAAGAGCTTTACCAGGCCGACTCACTGGGATCGGTGATGGACCTGAAAAATAATCTTGCAGGTGCCGCAATCGGTTGCCGTAACAGGGAAATTTCTTCGGATTCCCTGAAAATTGTGATCCTGGATGAAATTCAAAATGGAAACATGTATGTACTTCTAAAGGATCGTTCAGGCAGATTTCTCGACTGCAATCATCAGGTGCTCGATACTGCTTCCTTTATAGGAATATGGAAAATCCCAAAATGCCTTGTCGCTTCAGATAAGGGCCGTATTCCCTGACATTCGGGTGAAAATATGAATTCATAAAACTGGAATACCTCTAGCCGCTTTATCTTCTTACCTTCATGCCTCTGTTTCCTTTATTCCTTAAGACTTTCAGGAATCAGGCCAACATGCCTCCGCTACTTCCTGATCTCATTCGGACATTATGAATCAACTTAGACACATTCAGAATAATGCATAAATTAATTGCGAATCTCGGTGTATCTGGGTTACATTGTTCCTAATTCCTCATCTTTGTATATTATTAATGCAATATGAAATTTAATAAGCTGATAATCGCCTTTTCGCTTTGCTGTGTCTCATTTTCTTCAAAAGCACAGATTTATATCAATGAATTCATGAGCAATAACCAAACATTCGTATTGGATGGTTTTGGTGAATACAGTGACTGGATTGAATTGTATAATGCTGGGGCTTCCACTGTAAATCTCGCGAATTATGCTTTGTCTGACAATCCTGACAGCATCCGCAAATGGATTTTTCCTTCAAGAACTCTCGCTGCGGGGGCATTCATCAGGATATGGTGTTCAGGTAAAAATATTTTAACCGGTACTCTTCATACCAATTTTTCAATCGACTCCCAGGGAGAGACAATTTTTTTGTCTGATGCTACAGGTACTGTCATCGACAATTATGGAGCTGTGTTCATGCCTTCCAATGTCTCCTACGGAAGACTTCCAAACGGAAGCCCCAATTTGGTGCATCTGTCAACTCCTACTCCTGCTGCTTCCAATAATGTCGCAAGTGCGATGACGGGCGTCCTTACGGATCTTCCTTCTTTTTCTGTCCCTGGTGGTTTGTATCCCAATCCTGTATCGCTTTCATTTACACATACCGATCCTACGGTCACGATTCATTATACTTTGGACGGTTCCGAGCCTACAGAAGCATCTCCTGTTTTCACGGCTCCGCTTTTTCTGCAGGATAAAACTTCTGATCCGAATTTTTATTCTCTCATCAGAACTGCTTATCAGCGTTACGCCTGGCTGCCTGACTGGTATCCTCCTATTGGTAATGTATATAAGGCGAATATAGTCAGAGCACGTGCATTCAAAACTGGCTATGTCCCGGGGCCTGTGCAAACAGCGACTTATTTCATTGACCCGAATATTTTTGGTCGTTATGGAAATCTGCCGCTTGTTTCGGTGGTGAGTGATCCTAAGCATTTGTTTAATGATACTACGGGTATCTATGTGCCTGGTTTATTGTATAATCCTCCTGCTACTTACGGTAATTACGAGCAGGGTTGGAGCCGTCCTGCTAACATAGAAATGTACTGGGCTGATGGCAGACAAGCTTTTAACAGCAATTTTAAAATCAGTATCAATGGTCAGAGTTCCACTTCTTCTCCTCAAAAAGGTTTGAATGCAAATGCGACAACTGATTACGGTGAAAACAAATTTAATTATCCAGTTTTTGAAAACGCAGCAGGACCAGCAAAGTATATCCGTCGATTCGACAAACTAAAGTTTCGCGCCTGGGGAAGCGATCGTATCAAAGCTCTCTTCCGCGATGCCTATTGCATGCAGTTCATGCGAAAGACAAAACTTGATTACGAAGAATATCAACTCTGCATCGTTTTCATTAACGGAGAATATTGGGGCTTTCAGGAACTGCGCGAACGTGACCGTGAAGGTTCTTATTTTGAAGAGCATTATCTCATCGACTCTAAAAATCCTGGTTTTGATATTATCGATGGTGCAGGTAATACTGCCATTGAAGGTGATAATCTTCATTGGAATGCTATTTCCGGATTCATCAGCACAAACAGTATGGCGAATCCCGCGAACTATGCTTATGCAAAAACTCAGATCGATATGGAAAGCCTGATGCTGCATTATATGTTCAGCATCTACTTGTCAAGAGGTGATTGGCCTGATCAGAATGAAGCAAAATGGAGACCGCGTGTGCCCGGAGGGAAATGGAAATGGATTATGTGGGATATGGATAACACCACTGCGCATTATCTCAACCCATGGTACGACATGTTCCAGCAGACTCTGGTGGGCAACCGTGGCTACGGACCTTCGGCATTGCTGAATTCTTTATTGCAAAGCCCGGAGTTTAAAAATGAATTCATCAATCTGTTCGCTGATTTCATGAATACAGAATTTCTTCCTCCTTTGATGCAGAAAAAGGTGGATCAAATGAAACAGCCTTTCGTCAGCACGTTTTCCGAGTATCAAAACAGATGGCAGGTGAATTACAACTGGCAAACTTCACTCGATAGCATCAAGTGGTGGGTCGGACTGCGTCCTTCATTTTGTAAGCAACACATCCTTTCAACTTTTGGTTTGCCAAGCGTTCATAATCTTACTCTGGATGTCTCGGATACATTGAAAGGAAATATCAAGGTGAATACTGTTTTTCTTGATTCAACAACGGCGAGAATTATCGAGCCTACATATCCATGGTTGGGAGAATATTTTCAGGGTGTGCCCGTGCCTCTGACTGCAATTGCTAAACCAGGATACAAATTTCTCCACTGGCTTCCAGGAGGAAATACTAACGCTTCAATTTCGCTGAGCCTGACCGGCAGCACTTCGCTTACTGCAGTATTCGATGTTGATCCGGACTATAAACCGATGCTGCCTCCTGTGATCAACGAAATCATGGCTTCCAACCTAAGCACCATCGCAGACAATTACGGTGAGTATGACGATTGGATTGAAATCTACAATCCGAATCCTGATACAATCGATCTTGCCGGATATTATCTTTCCGATAACCTTGTACTTCCCACTAGGTTTCAACTTCAGTCGGGAACTGACTCAACTAAAATTCCACCATATGGATTTTTGCTTATTTGGATCGACGATGATCCTGAACAGGGTTTATTGCATTCCAACTTTAAAATGAATGCAGCCGGTGATCTGATTATGCTTGTGCATACTGATGGTGTCAGCATCGTCGATTCAATACGTTTCGGACCACAGATTACTGATGTGTCTCTCGGCAGGAGTTATGATGCTTCTCCAACCCTGGTTAATTTTACATCTCCAACTCCGGATGCGACGAATGTGATTTCTCCGGGAGAAAATCTATTGATCAACGAAGTGCTGTCTGTGAATGTGAATTCAGTAACAGATGAATATGGTGAACATAATCCATGGCTCGAAATTTATAATCCTAATGCAGACACTTTGGATCTTGCAGGATGGCATCTGAGTAATGAAGCAGGAAAGCCTTCAAAATTCCGTTTCAGTTTCGGAAATGATTCAACTAAAATTGCACCGTATTCTCATAAACTTGTTTGGCTTGATGAAAGCACTCATCAGGGTGTGCTTCATGCGAACTTCGCCATTACCGGAAGTCCGTCTTGCCTTTATCTTTCAAAGCCTGATCCGGCTCTGATTTCAGATAGTTTGTGCATGGGTGTGCTCGCAGCCGATAAATCTCTCGGCAGAAGATTCGATGCAGCAACCTCATTCATAATTTTTAATGTACCTACTCCTGGATCCATGAACTGGATTTATACAACAGACATCGCGAAGATAAATGAACTGCAGGTGCAGAATTTTAATACTGTTGCTGATGAATACGGCGAGTATGATGCCTGGATTGAATTGTATAATCCGAATCCGGACACGCTTGATTTGTCGGGCTGGACAATCACCAACGATATTTCTAATCCGCAGAAATTCCGTTTCGCCTGGGATTCTGATTCTCTCAAAATTGCCCCCGGTGATCACCTTTTGATTTGGGCGGATAATCAGCTCTATCAGGGTGTGCGACATCTCAATTTTGTGTTGTCTAATTCGGGCGAATGTCTGACTATCAGCAGGCCTGATCTCAGCTTCTCTGACTCTGCCTGTTATGCAGCTGTTCCTCCCGGCGAGTCTTACGGAAGAACTTCCGACGGAGCTCCTTTCTGGATGATCTTTGCGCTCCCAACGCCTGATTCAAACAATGTGGATCTTACCATATCAGTTGTAAGCCGGGAAATAAAGAGTGAATTGATCGTTTATCCTAATCCGGTAACAGATGGTGTTCTCAAGCTGAATAAGCATATAAACTTTATTTTGAATGATGCTCTCGGCCGTTCCCTTCTTCAGGGCTATAACCGTAATCAAATCGATCTGAAAGGTCTTGGCAAAGGTGTTTATTTTCTTCAAACAGAAGAATACGGAAGCCTGAGAATTGTAGTGAAATGAGAAATTACTGAATAGGGTGCCTGTAGCGAGGGTTTTTGAATTCACTTTAGCTCTTATGACTTTTAAAAAAGCTATGTTTATCCTACATTTACAGCAATAGTTATTCGATCATGAAATACAAAGCAATTGACAAAAAACTGTTCATCGAGAACAGAAAGAAATTCGTAAAGCATCTGCATACAGACAGCGTTGCATTTTTTAACAGCAATGATGAAATGCCCAGAAGCGGCGACCAGAATTTTCCATTCCGTCAACAGGCGGATTTGTTCTGGCTGACCGGAATTGACCAGGAACAGACGATTCTTGTGCTGTCCCCGGGTCATCCGCTCCCTGAATACAGGGAAATGCTTTTCCTCAGAAAAACGAATGAGCACATCGCCGTTTGGGAAGGACATAAATACACCAAGGAGGAGGCACGTGAAGCTTCCGGAATAAATCATGTGTATTGGGTGGATGATTTCAAAACCATGCTGCCGGTGCTGATGCATCATAGCAATCATGTGTACATCAACCTGAATGAAAACGACCGCTTTGTAACAGAGGTTCCTTACAGGGAAGAGCGTTTCGCCTCTAACCTTAAGTCGAAATATCCCAACCATATTTACGAGAGAAGCGGACCATTAATGGCACAACTGCGTACAATCAAGTCGAACATTGAGGTTGATCTGATGTGTGAAGCGATTGACATCACCGACAAGGCATTTCGCCGTGTGCTCGGTTTTGTGAAACCGGGTGTGATGGAATATGAAATCGAAGCGGAAATCATGCATGAGTTTCTCAGGAACCGCGCAACCGGAAATGCATATTATCCCATCATTGCCAGCGGAGCCAGCGCATGTGTTTTACATTATAACGACAATAACAAGGAATGCAAGGATGGGGATGTGATCCTCATGGACTTCGGGGCGGAGTACGCTAATTACGCAGCCGACCTTACACGCAGTATTCCGGTGAACGGAAAATTCAGCAAACGCCAGAAAGAAGTGTACAATGCAGTGCTTCGAGTTATGAAAGAAGCTACATCCATGCTGGTGGAAGGCAATACTATTCTCAAATATCATGAGGCTGTAGGTAAAATCATGGAGCAGGAGTTAATCGGACTCGGTTTGTTGAAAGCAGCTGATGTGAAGAAGCAGGATCCAAAACAGCCCTTATATAAAAAGTATTTCATGCATGGAACTTCACACTTCCTTGGTTTGGATGTGCATGACATAGGCAACCGTTATCAGCCTATGAAAAACGGAATGGTCTTCACCTGTGAGCCGGGCATTTACATTCCTGAAGAAAAACTGGGGATCAGAATCGAGAACAACATTCTGCTCACTTCAAAGGGACCCAAGGATTTGATGAAAAATATTCCTATTGAGGTGGATGAAATCGAAGACCTTATGTCTGCCGGAAAAAGTAAAACAGGAAAAAAAGTCCTGGTTAAAAACTGAAAGTAAATACTGACAGCGCTGAAATGAATCAGCGCTGTTTTTTTTAATCAAACTATCAGATCATGAAAAACCAATTGATTCAATATGCCGAATACAACCACTGGGCGAATGAACGCCTTTTCAGTCATTGTGTTCAAAACTGTAGTCCGGATGATTTTGAAAAAGAAGTGAACAGCAGCTTTAAAAGCATTAAGAAAACCTGGCTTCATATATGGGGCGCTGAATCCATATGGTTGCAGAGGTTAAAAGGTAATTCGCCTTCAGGTTGGAAATGGTCAGATCATACAGGAAATATGGAAGAACTCAAAAAAGATCTCTTGGACAACTCGAAAGATTTCAGCGATTACCTCTCATCCTGTAGTGAACAGTTTTTTCTCACTCCATTTGAGTATTCCACGATAGACGGCACTCTGTATAAAAACTTCATCTGGGAAGCTGTCTTACATTGCATGAACCACAGCACTTTTCACCGGGGACAAATTGTTACTCTTCTTCGTCAATCAGGTTCTTCGAAATTTGAACCAATGGACTTTGTTGTCCATGCAAGACAATTGAATTCGGTTTAACTCTCAGGAATAAAACTCTTAGCGAAGCTTTCCTGCTTTATTAATTGCCTCAACTCTGCTGGTCACGTGCAGCTTCTGGTAGATGTTGTAAATATGTGTTTTTACAGTGCTGATGGAGATGTGCAAAGCATCTGCGACTTCTTTATTTCGGTAACCTTCAGAAAGCAACTGTAGAATCTCCTTCTCACGTGAAGACAATTCAGATTTGTCATTATTGCTCACATTAATCCTGGGCTGTAAATAAGAAATTACCTTTCTTGCAATAGGTGCACTAATCGGTGAGCCGCCATTGCGCAGATCACGGATTGCTTCGGCCAGCGAGGCGCTTGTTGTTCTTTTTAGGATGTAACCGCTTGCTCCGGAAGCGAGTGCGTTAAAAATCTTTTCGTCATTTTCATATACCGTGCATATCATGATGGGCAGTTCGGGATATTTTGATTTCAGGATTTTAGTACATTCAATACCAGACATGCCTGGAAGTCCTATGTCCATCAGCACTACATCAGGAATTTTTTTCTCAAAAGCGTGAAGCGCCAATTCCGCGGTGGAATATGTACTGCACTCAAACTCTCCTGAATCACCTATAAGATATTCCAAACCTTCTGCGATTTCTTCCTGATCTTCGATAATTGCTACTGAAATTATGTTCATTTATATTGATTAAAATTTATAACTGATGCGTGTTGTAGTGCCAGATCCCGGAATGGAATCTATACTGTAAGCTGCTTTTATTTCTTGTGCCCTTTTTTGCATATTTCCAAGTCCGTTTCCTTTTATTTTAACAGTGCCAGGACTGAATCCGACACCTTTATCCATAATCAGAATTACAAGTTCTGAATTTTCCCATGAAACGGAAATAGTAATAAAGTCTGATTTTGAATGTTTGATCGAATTGTTAAGGCTTTCTTTCACAATCAGGTAAATGGATCGGCGGATTGTGCTGCTCATGGGTTTATCAGGAATATCGTCTGGACCGATAAATTGAATTTTCGTTTCCACCGACTCTGCGGTTTCCATGATATATGATCGTAAATATGATAAAAAACCTTTGGTAGTGTCATGTGAAGGATTAAGCGCCCAGATAATTTCATCCATTCGCTTGAGAACACCATAGCTTAGAGATGAAATTTTACCAACTGGAACAGCAATGTTTCCAATGCCTCTTTCTTTTTCCCTGATGATGATGTTTGATAATATTGATATTTTGGTGAGATCGGAACCAAGATCGTCGTGCATATCGGTTGCAATTCGCATTCTTTCGGTTTCAATTGCTTCTTTCTGCTTGAGAACCATGATTTGTTTTTGAAGCCGTCTCGTATAAATCAATCTTGCAAGGAAAAAAAGCGAAGCACATATTGAAGCTATAATGATTCCTTTAAACCATGCTGTTTCATGTGTTAAGGGTTTGAGTTCAAATTTCAATGATTCAATTTCACTCCAGTTGCTATTAGCTCTCTTAGACTGGACTAAGAAGGTGTATTCGCCAGGCGGCAGGTCACTGAATTCGGCTTGGGTATGACTTGTTTGATGCCATATTGTATCGTTTGACACAAGTGCGTATTTGTATAATACGCTTTTAGGATTTTGATATGCTATTCCGACAAACTTAATAATCAAGTGTGATGTACCGGGATTAAAAATAACAACTTGATTATGTTTAAACATTTGATCATCAGAATAAATAGCTAATATGTGCGTATGAGGCGGGTCAATTGATTCCTGGTTAAAATCTAATGGTCCTATGCTGATACCTTGGCTTGTTGCAATGTACATTGAGTCTTGGTAAACAAGAATGTCATATATATCACTTGAAATCAATCCGACTTGTACATCATAGATGTCGGTAATCTCCAGACTCATTTGGTTCCATTTCGCCCTGACCAATCCGGCATTTGTGCAAATGAAAATTTTATCCTCATATATTCTGGCCCTTCGGCATAAATTAGAAGGTAAACCGGATTTTATGGAATAAGACGCTGCAACATCTTCATGATTTAAAATAAAAATTCCCTGACCTTCTGTTGAAATAATTTTTACGGAATCATTCAGTGAAAGGAAATCAACGACTCTTGATTTGACAACTTTATTAATCCGATCCAGCCATCTTTTTTTGCCCATTGAATCAATAATATACAATCCATTAACATTTGAAATCCAGAAATTATTCTTTGGATCGAAGTGATGTGCAAAACTTCTCGCTTCATTTTTTGTTTCCATGCGCCGGAATACCCTTTGACGAACATTTCGAACTGATATGGTATCTGGTATCAATACTCCTAGAAAATAAGTTGCATACATATTACCTGTTGTGTCCGGACTCAGGTATTTGGATGCATATGAATTTACCAAAGGTTGGTCATGTGCTATAAATAATGGAATTGTTTTTAAAGTTTCTGGTTTTCTGTATGTAAATGTTGCCAGGCCTACATCACCAACAAACCAAAAGTTGTTATCTCTGTCAAGGCAAATTTGCCTGATTCTGTTATATTGATTTTTTGAAGTGAATACATTGTAATTTCCGATTACTTTCTGATTGCTGATAAGACTCATTTTGCCCTGGTTTGTACCAGCCCAAATTGTGTCACCAACTCTGATCAGTGAATAAATCTCTTCATTCTTCAGTCCCTGTTTTATGCCAATGTGTTTCCAATATCTGTATTTGCGAGGCATAAGGTAAAGTCCAGCTCCTGCAGTTCCTATCCAATAATTCTCTTCATCATCAATATAAAGATTGGAGATTATCTTCCCGGAGATTAAAAGTTCCGGCTCGTATTTGTCACCAACCTTATTAAATTTATATGCTGCATTTTGAGTGCTTAAATTGATATTTCCGTTCAGTGCAAACTGGAAGTTGGTGATGTTATTAAAACGGATTTCTTTGTTGTATGGTATAATTAGCTCCTCCTTTTTGTCTCTTATCTCAACAATTCCCTTATCAGACAAATACAGAGCCCTTCCTTTTTCTGCCAGTGCAAGCCTTGTGTCGGCGATGTGATGGCTAAACACATACTCATCAACAGGATGTTCAGAGTCAGTTTTGCAGTTGCGAATACAAATCGCTTTCATGATTCCGTCTTTCATTGTCTGGAGTCCGTAAGCATAAATTGCTCCCTGGGAACTTTCAAAAAGCATGAAACTATATAAACCTTTATTCGGATCCGTAAGACTTAAATCAGGTTCGCTGTCATAACGATCAACACTATTATCAATATTGATGGTGACAATCCCTGAAGTGTTTGACACAAACCAGAGATTTCCTGTTCTGTCTTCGTGAACTCTTAGATAATTTGAGTTGGCAATTGTCTTTGCAAGGATTGTATCATTTTCCGTATTATGAAAAATCCCATTATAATAATATGAAAGTCTTCCATTGATTGTTAAGAACCAAATCCTTCCTTTTGAATCTTCAAACAATCCGGTTACTTCATTATCAGAAAGACCGTCATCAATTGTAAATTTCTCAAAATTGGTTCCGTCAAATCTATTTACACCCCCACTGGTACTAATCCAAATAAAACCATTCTTGTCTTTAATGATTTGATATATGGTGGAACTTAACAGTCCATGATCAACATTAAAGTGTTTGAATGTATATTCAAATTCAGTGTTTATAGCAAAACAATTTCGGTTGGTCAGATTCAACAGAACTAAAATGCAAATACTAAAAAGTCTGTGCTGTAATCGCATAAACACGAATATATGAAATCAATTAGCTATACTTATTTCTCAAATACTTTTGATTATACAATAAAAAACCGGCTTGTTCAAGGAACACGCCGGTTTATAGGTTCGGTTCTTTCAGAAGATCATCACATCTTTCTCAAGATAAATAGAAGTAAGCGAAAGGACTGCGGGACGTTTCGCTTTCATTATAAAAATAAGAAATGAACCCGGGATAAAAGTAATTGACAAGAACCTAAAAGCAATCAACCAAAAGGTTGAATTTACTTTTCTCGCCATTTTAAAAATGGCCTAAAAACAATGAAAATGAGGATTGAGCTAAATTTGTGGTACTAATTATCTAATTGTGAGTGCGGATTTTAAAGCAATTTCACAACACGCTGCACAGATAAAAAATTCTACTTATTCAATAAGGCATCCCATCCCTGTGCTGTCAATTTTACAAGAGATCCTCCACGTGAAATCATGTTGATGCCTGATGATTCTTCTTTTATATGTCCAATGATGCTAATGTCCACTTCTTCCCTCAGCTTTTCATAGTCAGCTTGTCTGATAGTAAATAGCAGTTCGTAATCTTCACCGCCACTCAGAGCGCAAACAGTTGGATCAAGTCGAAATTCTTCTGCACGGTTTATTGCCTGTGGATCAATCGGGATTTTATCTTCATAAATATCGCAGCCAGTTCCCGAAGCACGGCAGATGTGAATGATTTCAGATGATAAACCGTCAGATATATCAATCATTGCCGAAGGTTTTACACCTTTCTCCGTTAATTTTTCTATGATTTCCTTCCTTGCTTCTGGCTTGAGTTGCCTCTCAATGATGTATTCATTTCCGCTCAGGTCAGGCTGTATTCCGGGGTGTTCTAAAAAAATCTTTTTTTCCCTTTCCAGTACTTGCAAGCCAAGATATGCCGCGCCTAAATCTCCGCTCACACACAACAGATCGTTTTCTTTTGCCCCGCTTCTGTATACAATGTTTTGTTCATCTGCATGTCCGATTGCAGTGATTGAAATAACCAAACCTGAATTGGAACTTGTGGTGTCGCCACCAATGAGATCCACACCGTAAATTTTACAGGCGAGCTTCATCCCCGAATACAGTTCATCAATGGCTTCCAGCGAAAACCGGTTCGACAGGGCAATATTCACCAAAATTTGCGAGGGATGTGCATTCATCGCGTATATGTCAGATAGATTCACCACCACAGCCTTATATCCTAAGTGTTTCAGCGGATGAAAGCTCAGGTCAAAGTGCACACCTTCAACCAGCATGTCGCTGCTCACAATAGTTTTTTTTCCCATAGCATCAATCACCGCAGCATCATCACCGATTCCGGTCAAGCTACTCTTGTTTGCAGTTTTGAACTGCTTTGAAATATGTTCGATGAGCCCAAATTCTCCCAGCTCACTCAAATTGGTAAAGCTGCCCTTTGCTTCAGTCATATCGTATGCTATTATGGTTTGCGAAATTATAGATTGGGAGCGGCATTTCCATTTCTCTTACATGATTCCTTTTTTATTGAATCTATAGTATAAATCTTTAAAATGATTGTCCATTTGGCTAAATAGACTTGAATAATCGGTTTATTATATCATTTTGGTGGTCTTTTTGTCCTTTTGTTGTCTGACGCCAAACTTTAAAGCTCTGAAATGCGTTTAAAATGCGCAAAATCCTTTAAATCATTGGAAAAAAGAGCGTCAATTTGTACCTTTGTAAGGTAAAAAACAGCTTGAAAATTAATGATTAAAGTTAGTGAAAAGGCAAAAGAAAAAGCCATCGAATTAATGAAGTCTGAAAACAGACCTGAAGGTAGTTTTATCCGTGTCGGTGTGGAAGGCGGAGGCTGTTCTGGCCTGACCTATAAACTGGAATTCGATCATGAGTCCAGGGAAGATGATAAGATCTTTGAAGATAAAGGAATCAAAATCGTATGCGATAAAAAAAGTTTTCTCTACCTGATTGGAACAGAGTTGGATTTCAGTGAGGGCTTGAACGGAAAAGGTTTCACATTCATTAACCCGAACGCTAGCCGGACTTGCGGTTGTGGTGAGAGTTTCTCTGTATAATTTTTTTTGCCAAAAAATATTATTTAGAATCAGTTTAAATAAGGATCAGGCCCAAATGCAAAGGGTTTGAAAACACAAGATGTCAGAAGATCAAAAAATACTGGAAGATATATCGCGCAGCGAGTACAAGTGGGGATTTGTTTCTGCGATTGAGTCTGAAACAGCGCCAAAAGGTCTTAATGAAGATATCGTTCGCTTTATCTCCATGAAGAAAAATGAACCCGAATGGCTGCTGGAATGGCGTCTCAGATCTTTTCGTCATTGGCTAACGATGAAAGAGCCGAAGTGGCCCAATGTTCAGTATCCGGAAATTAATTTCCAGGATATTATCTATTACTCAGCTCCAAAGAAAAAGCCTGAACTCAGCTCACTGGATGAGCTGGATCCGGAAATCAAGGCAACATTCGACAAACTCGGCATTTCACTTGAAGAACAAAAACGTCTTGCCGGGGTCGCAGTTGACGCTGTTATCGACAGCGTATCCGTAAAAACAACTTTTAGGGAATCTCTGGCTGAACTGGGAATTATTTTCTGTTCATTCAGCGAAGCTGTACAAGAGCATCCTGAACTGGTGAAGGAATATTTAGGTTCAGTAGTTCCTCATACCGACAATTTTTATGCAGCGCTCAATTCGGCTGTCTTCAGCGACGGTTCTTTCTGCTATATCCCGAAAGGCGTTCGCTGTCCGATGGAGCTCAGTACTTACTTCCGGATTAATTCAGCCGGAACCGGACAGTTTGAAAGAACTCTCATCATTGCTGACGAGGGTTCTTATGTAAGTTATCTTGAAGGCTGCACTGCTCCGATGCGTGATGAAAACCAGTTGCATGCCGCAGTGGTAGAAATTTTCGCTCACAAGGATTCGCAAGTAAAATACAGCACAGTTCAAAACTGGTATCCCGGAAACAAAGAGGGCAAAGGCGGAGTGTACAATTTCGTGACCAAGCGTGGAATCTGCTCCGGCAGGAATTCAAAAATTTCATGGACGCAGGTAGAAACCGGTTCTGCAATCACTTGGAAATATCCAAGTGTGATCTTGAAAGGCGATAATTCAATCGGGGAATTCTATAGCGTGGCTGTCACCAATAATTTCCAGCAGGCTGATACCGGAACCAAGATGATTCACCTGGGTAAGAACACCAGAAGCACCATCATTTCAAAAGGAATCTCCGGAGGGCAAAGCCAAAACAGTTATCGTGGTTTGGTTCGTATCAGTAAGAAAGCAGATCATGCGAGAAATTTCTCTCAGTGTGACTCCTTGTTGCTGGGTGACCGCTGTGGTGCTCACACTTTCCCTTACCTGGAAGTTCACAATAAAAACGCAATGGTTGAACATGAAGCGACAACCTCCAAAGTGGGAGAGGATCAGATTTTCTATTGCAACCAGCGAGGTATTTCAACAGAAGATGCAGTCGGACTTATCGTGAATGGTTATTGCAAAGAAGTGTTCAACCAGCTTCCGATGGAATTTGCTGTGGAGGCTCAAAAGCTGCTCGCAATATCTCTGGAAGGAAGCGTAGGCTGATTAAATGAATCAAAGAAAAAAGAAAACAATCATATGCTTAAAATTAAAAGCCTCAGGGCAAGAGTGGAAGACAAACAGATTCTCAAAGGATTGAATTTGGAAGTCGGCGCCGGTGAAGTTCATGCAATCATGGGGCCTAACGGTTCCGGAAAGAGTACCCTGGCGTCTATTCTCGCGGGTCGGGAAGATTTTGAAGTGGAGTCGGGTGAAGTGACTTACAATGGAGAAGACTTGCTTGAAATGTCACCGGAAGACAGAGCAAGAAAAGGTGTATTCCTCGCATTCCAGTATCCTGTCGAAATCCCGGGAGTTTCCAATGCCAACTTTCTCAAGACTGCCATCAATGAAATCCGCAAAGCACGAGGCGAATCTGCCCTTGACAGCAAAGAATTTCTTCAACTGATGAAAGAAAAAATGAAGCTGGTTGAAATGGATAAAACCATGACACAGCGTTCTGTGAATGAAGGCTTCAGCGGCGGTGAAAAAAAGAGAAACGAAGTTTTTCAAATGGCTATGCTCGAGCCAAGTCTTGCAATCATGGATGAAACGGATTCAGGACTTGATATCGATGCACTCAGAATTGTTGCCAATGGCGTGAATGCGCTCAGAAATGAGAATCGTTCATTCGTAGTGATCACTCACTATCAACGATTGCTTGATTACATAGTCCCTGATTACGTACACGTGTTGTATGACGGAAAAATTGTGAAGTCGGGTAAAAAAGAACTGGCGTTCGAACTTGAGCAAAAAGGTTACGACTGGATTAAAGAAGAAATTTCTGCTGTGAAGGCCTGATAAAATGAACACTACATTTCAACATAACGGAACCGAAGTATTCGTTCGCGAATTCAACAAATTCAAAGGCGCTGGAAATGGCACCCTCACCAGCATGCGCAAGGATGCCATCAACAGGCTTTCTGAGCTTGGTTTTCCAACAACCAAGCATGAGGAGTGGAAGTACACCAACATCAGTCCTATTCTGAAAGGCGATTTTACTCTGATCACCGATGATCAGTTCTTCCTCACTCAGGAAGACATCAAGCCATTTCTTTTTGCCGGAAAAAATTCCATTCTGCTCGTATTTGAAAACGGACGTTTCAATGAAGCCCTCTCTTCAATACCTGAAAATTCAGAAGGAATTGTATTAGGAAATCTTTCCGATCATTTTACTCATCCCGCTGTGAAAAGCCACCTTGGGAAATACGCAGGCTATAAGGATGAATCTTTCATAGCCTTAAACACTGCTTTCGTGAACGATGGAGCTTTTCTTTATATCCCGGCAAACGGAAGCTGCGAACAAGTTGTTCATATCCTTTACTTAAATGATACAAGGAAACATGCAACCGTAATGTATCCCCGCAATCTGATAGTCGCAGAAAAAAACTCTTCGCTAAAAGTCCTGGAAAGTTATCACACGCTTGGACACATCAACCAGAGTTTTTCAAACAGCGTGACTGAAATTCTAGTTGAAGAAAATGCGGCTGTGGAAATGTGCAAGTTGCAGGCTGAAAACGCAATCGCGAATCACATTAGCCATACTGAAGTGAATCAGACTGCAAATTCCCGCTTTAACATTTCTACCATTACCTTCGGAGGAAATGTGGTGAGAAACAATTTGCATATCGTACTGGACGGGGTTCAGGCTGAAGCTCGTTTGTACGGATTGTATCTTATAGACGGTAAAGAACTTGTAGATAATCACACCCTGGTTGATCATGCCAGTCCGAACTGTTACAGCAATGAACTTTATAAGGGAATCCTTGATGAACATGCTCAGGGAGTATTCAACGGAAAGGTTTTGGTGAGGCAGGATGCACAGAAAACTAATGCGTATCAGTCGAATAAGAATATTTTAATGAGTGATGATGCGGTGATGAATACCAAGCCGCAGCTGGAAATATTCGCTGACGATGTGAAATGCAGTCATGGCGCTACCACCGGACAACTGGATGAAGAAGCTCTCTTTTATCTTCGCTCTCGTGGTATCGGTGAAAAGGATGCGAAGGCCTTTTTGAACATCGCTTTTGCTGCAGAAATCATCCGAAACATCAGCAGCCAGTACCTTCAAGACAGGCTGATGCAGCTTGTGGAAGCAAGGCTGAAAAAAATCAATTCATATGAATGACCTCGTACAGGTACGGAATAAGACTACATCTGTTTTTGATGTGGATATCATCAGACAAGATTTTCCCGTGCTTGGAACAATGGCATACAACAAGAAGCTGGTTTACTTTGACAATGCGGCAACATCGCAGAAACCTTCTTCAGTCATCAACAAGCTGACATCCTATTACAACGAATACAACGCAAACATTCACAGAGGTGTTCACTTTCTGAGCAGGAAAGCTACAGATGCTTATGATAATGTCAGAACGCTCGCGGCGAAATTTGTGAATGCTTCTACTGAAAAGGAAATAATATTTGTTCGAGGAACTACTGAAGCCATAAATCTTGTTGCTTCCACATTCGGTAAAATGAAGGTTGGTGAGGGTGATGAAGTGCTCATCACTGGTATGGAGCACCACAGCAATATTGTTCCATGGCAAATGCTTTGCGAGGAAAAGAGAGCGAAACTGCGTGTAGTTCCGATTTCAGAAAAAGGAGAAATACATTTGGAGGAATTCAAGAGTTTGATTACTGACCGAACAAAATTTATATCCATTGTGCATACTTCCAATTCTCTCGGCACTGTCAATCCCGTAAAGGAAATGATCAGGATTGCCAGAGAGAAAAATATCCCGGTGATGATCGACGCGGCGCAAGCTGTGGTTCATGAGAATGTGGATGTTCAGGATCTTGATTGTGATTTTCTTGCTTTCTCTTCTCATAAAATGCTCGGACCTACAGGTGTTGGAGTGCTTTACGGAAAAATGAAGCATCTTGAAGATATGCCTCCTTATCAGGGTGGTGGTGAAATGATTCACTCCGTTTCATTTGAGAAAACCTCATACAATGAAGTGCCGCATAAGTTTGAAGCCGGTACCCCTAACATTGCTGATGTAATAGCTTTTGGTGAAGCGATCAATTATTACAATAAACTCGACAGAGATGCAGCATTTCTTCACGAAAAGGAACTTGTGAAGTATGCACTGAAGAGACTTCAGGAAATTGAAGGGGTGAAGATAATCGGACAGGCTTCAGAAAGAACCAGCCTGGTTTCTTTCATTGTACGGGGACTTAATGCTTTTGATATCGGAATGTATCTGGATACTCAGGGTGTTGCTGTCCGCACGGGTCATCATTGCACAGAACCTGTCATGGACAGGATGCAAATACCAGGAACTGTGAGGGCTTCTTTCATGTTCTATAACACAAAAGAAGAAATTGAAATATTTATTGAAGCCTTGAAGAAAGCGATTAAACTGCTAAATAAGTAGGGAAAAGATGGTGCAGAGTGAAAATATGAACGGACTGGCAACAATCGAAAATGATATAGTGGAGGAATTCACTTTGTTCGATGACTGGGAACAGAAATATGAGTACATCATTGAACTGGGACAAAAGTTGCCTGAGTTAAATCAGGTGTATAAAAAAGATGAGTATAAAATTAAAGGTTGTCAAAGCAGCGTATGGTTGAATTCCTACGAAGAGAATGGCAGAATATTTTACGAAGCTGACAGCGATTCGACATTTGTCAAAGGAGAAATCGCCATGCTTATCAGGGTTTTATCCGGCCAAAAGGCTGAGGATATCGTAAATGCCGAACTTGGATTTATCGACAGAATCGGCTTACGGCAGCATCTGGCCATGACAAGAGCAAACGGACTTGCTGCGATGATTAAACAGATGAAACTGTATGCCTTGGCCTTTCATGCACAAAAATCATGACAGAAGCTGTAGAAAATATCAATACAGAAGTGAAGCCCCTTAAGCAACGAGTCATCGAGGTGCTTAAGTCATGTTATGATCCGGAAATACCGGTAGACATATATGAACTTGGTCTGATTTACGAAATACGCATCGATCCGGGCCAGGATGTTTATGTAAAAATGACCCTTACTTCTCCTGCTTGTCCGGTTGCAGAAACTCTTCCACCGGAAATTGAGGAAAAGATCAGAAGAATTCCTGACGTAAACCAGGCAAGAGTGGAAGTGACTTTTGATCCGCCTTGGGAAAAGGACATGATGAGTGAAGAGGCAAAGTTAGAGCTGGGTATGTGGTAAACATTGAATTATGGCTGAGATAGTAAATAAGGTAGCACAAAGCGGAATTATCACCATCGATCTGGAGAAATTGATTCCTTCAGGAGAACGGGTTCTGCTTGATCTTAAGCCATGGCTGCATATGGAACTCATACTTCGGGAAGCAGAGTTCAGAAAACATCTCGAGACTCATTCATGGAAGGATTATGAGGGAAAGTTTGTGGCAGTGCATTGCTCTGCAGATGCAATAATTCCAGCCTGGGCTTATATGCTTATTGCTATCGAGCTCCAGCCTTATGCTCAGATGATAGTGCAGGGTAATCTGCAAAAGCTGGAAGAGGAAATTGTTTCTTCAGCAATTGCTTCACTTAACCCGGATGAATATATGGATCAGCGTGTGGTAATCAAAGGATGCTCCGGAACAAAAATTCCAGCATCTTCATACATGACTCTCACAGTTTTTCTGAAGCCATTGGCCAGAAGCATCATGTATGGCGAACCATGCAGCACTGTTCCGGTTTACAAGAAGAAAAAATAATATATTTTTGCAAAAGCCTGTTCATTTAAGATGAATTGGTTATTTGGTTCATTAACATAAAAACATTACCCATGCAATTCGAAGACGGACGTTACCGGTTTTCCGGTGTTGATTTATTGTCGGTGGCGGATGAGTTTGACTCTCCGCTATATGTGTATGATGCCAATACAATGATCCGTCAGTATAAACGTCTGCAGGATGCATTCGGTGATGTGAAGCTGAAGATTAAATACGCCTGCAAGGCATTATCAAATCAGGCTGTCTTGAAGTTGTTTCGCAGTTTGGGTTCTGGCCTTGATGCTGTTTCTATTCAGGAAGTCTGGCTGGGACTCCACGCAGGATATGAACCCTCTGAAATACTGTTTACACCTAACGGAGTTTCTTTCGATGAAATCAAGCTGGGTGTGGAAGCCGGTGTAGTAATCAACATAGATAACATCGCAATTCTTGAACATTTCGGACATGAGTACGGAAACAAGGTTCCTTGTTGCATCCGTCTCAATCCACACATTGTAGCGGGAGGCAATCAGCACATTCAAACCGGACACATTGACTCAAAATTCGGAATCTCAGTCCATCAGCTGAGGCATGTGGAGAGAATAGTAAAAACATATGACATCAGGGTAAACGGATTGCATGTACATACAGGCTCTGAAATTCTGGATGCCGGGGTGTTTCTTCGTGCCGCTGAACTGATGTTTGAATCTGCCAGACATTTTGAGCATCTGCAGTTCATTGATTTTGGCAGCGGCTTCAAAGTGGCTTACAAAGATGACGATGTAACTACTGATATTGAAGAGCTTGGGCAAAAACTGGGAAAAAGATTCAGGGAGTTTTGCGATCAGTACGGAAGCGAACTGGAGCTTTGGTTTGAGCCTGGCAAATTCCTTGTAAGTGAATCCGGTGTGCTTTTAGTAAAAGTGAACACAGTGAAACAGACCATGGCAACTGTCTTCGCCGGTGTGGATTCTGGCCAAAACCATCTGATAAGGCCAATGTTTTATGATGCTTACCATCACATCGTCAACATTTCAAATCCTACAGGGAAACCAAGAGTGTACACTGTAGTAGGTTACATCTGCGAAACAGATACTTTTGCATGGGACCGCAAGATCAACGAAATAAGGGAAGGCGATATTCTTGCAATCATGAATGCAGGTGCTTATGGCTTCACTATGAGCAATAATTATAATTCCCGTTTCAGACCTGCTGAAGTGCTTGTGTACAATGGTAAAGCTCAGCTCATCAGAAGAAGAGAAACTCTTGAAGACTTGCTCAATACACAAGTTGATGTGCAGATCGGGAATTTGCAAACTGAAAAAGTGAGTCAGAATTTTTAAGAATTTATTTTATGTCCATCCAGTCTGAGCAGTTTCTTACAGATGCAGAGTCCAGGGTCTTCGACTCTGAGCATCGCAGAAAACTCGCTTTTAACATCGCTCAGTACGACAAAAAAGTCGTGGATGGAAAAAACCAGTTCGTTGACTTTGAGCTTGCACGACAGCGTGCTTCAGTTATTAAGTGGAAAGTGCTTGAAAATCTCGATAAGTACCTCATCGAATTTGAATCGAATTTGTCAAAACGCGGAGGCAAAGTCATGTGGGCACAAAACGCCGCTGAAGCCATTGATGAAATAATCCGCATCATGAAATCCGCTGAGGCAAAAACAGTGGTTAAGTCTAAGTCCATGACCACTGAAGAGTTACATGTTAATGATGCATTGGAAAAAGAAGGGATAGAATCAATTGAAACTGACCTTGGGGAATTTATTGTCCAACTCCGCAAGGAACATCCCTACCACATAGTAACGCCTGCCATGCATCTGAGCAAGGAAGATGTGGCGAAAACATTCCATGAAAAGTACAATCTGCCCCTTAACAGCACGCCAAAAGAAATTACCGCATTTGTCAGGCAGCGCTTACGTGAGAAATACCAGCGTGCAGACGTGGGTATCACTGGCGCTAATTTTCTGATTGCTGATACCGGCAGCGCCGCTGTGACAGAGAATGAAGGAAATGCCCTGATGTCTGTTGCATTCCCAAGAATTCACATTGTTATTGCAGGTATCGAGAAGATAATTCCCTCACTTACAGATCTTGATTTATTTTGGCCTTTGCTTGCAACACACGGCACAGGACAGAATATCACTGTATACAATTCCATTTTGAGTGGGCCTAAACAGTCAGGCGAGAAGGATGGGCCTGAGGAGATGTATGTGATACTTCTTGACAACGGAAGAGTTAACTTGCTTTCTGAACAGGATCAAAGACAGGCTTTATCATGTATTCGCTGCGGCGCATGTCTGAACGGATGCCCCGTATATAAGGGAGTCGGAGGCCATGCTTATGGAGCGACATATTCAGGACCAATCGGATCTGTAATCACGCCGCATTACAACGGCATGAAAGAATTCAAGCACCTGAGCTATGCATCCTCGCTTTGTGGAAAGTGCACAGAAGTTTGCCCAGTCAAAATTGATTTGCATAAACTGCTTCTTTATAACCGCCGTGATTCAGTTGAACAAAAAACAAGCGGCATCTCAGAAAAGTGGATGTTTATGATTTGGAAGAAGGCAATGTTGAGCCGCAGCCTGATGAACAAAGGCGGTGCCGGGTTGAAAAATTTTCTCTTGAAGAATTTTTTCAAAACAGCATGGGGCGACAGAAGAGAAATGCCTGAAATTGCGCCCAAGTCATTTAATCAACTTTGGGCAGAAAGAAACAAATCTGAAAAATAAAAAACCCGGTTTAACACCGGGTTTTTTTATTGTGCATGTTTTCGTGAATCGCTTATGGCTGGGCCGAGAATATTACAGCAGCAGCATTGTTTTCCATTAAACTGAAATCAGAAGCTTCAACATGAATGTCTCCGTCAAGATCATTCACCTGATAACCGGTGAGCAGTGAGCCAATTTGATTTTCCATATATTGATAGTCAAAATGATCAATCACTCCGTCTTTCATTCCCGGGAATGCGCCGGACACATCACCTGAATACATTGCAAATACTCCTGTTTCGACTTCAGCCTGTATACTTCCGAAAGCCTGTGAAGCTGCTGTGCTGAAATCGTAGCTGGTGTTAGTCGACATTGACACGGTAGTTCCGCTGTAAATGTCAAGCGCGTTTCGGTGTTGTACTCTGATATAATATGAATTGCCGTTAGTGCTTCCGGGGAAGGTACAGGAAATTGTTCCGTTGCTTTGCAGGATGCCTGTGAAAGTGGCAACCGTGTCACTGGTAGAGAATTCATCCATCAGGCTTACTACAACAGTGTCTACATCTGCATTGTTCGGAGAAATCCCTGCCGTGAAGAGAGGAGTCTTCATGTTAGGGCCGGCGCCTGATATATAATATCCCTGAATGTAAACCTTAAGATCCAGAGTCACACTTCCTGACACCACATTGAAAGGAGTGCCATGCGTACCCTGACACGTATTCACAAATACGGTAACAAAACCAGTGCTGGCACCTGATGGAACTGTAGCAGTTATTTGTCCGTCATTATCTACTGTGAATGCAGCCGATGTTCCGTTAAAGGTGACTGCTGTAGCGCCTATGAAACCAGATCCGCCAATAATCACGGATGTTCCAACAGTGCCGCTGCCTGGATTCAGGGAGCTGACAATGATCGGTGCAGGCTGTGTGACTGTTCCGCTGGCTGTTGCTGTACATGAATTTGCATCAGTGACAGTTACGGAATAAGAACCCGCTGTCAGACCGGTGGCAGGATTGCTGGTCTGTACAGGACTGGTATTCCAGGAGAAAGTAAACGGAGCAGTTCCTCCGGTCATGTTGGCAGTTGCTGTTCCGTCATTGCCGCCGTTGCAAGTAACATCAGTAGTCGAAACACTGGCTGATGGAGTTGGATTTACTGTCAGGCTGATAGTATTTGATACGGCGGTACAACCATTGAGATCTGTGAGTGTTGTAAAATAGTTTCCGCTGCTTCCTGCCGTGATTATTTTAGAAGTTTCTGATCCCGGTGCCCAGAGGTTTCCTGTAGCTACATTAGAAGATATTTTCACGGATCCACCCTGACAGAAAGTGGTTGATCCATGCGCTGTTGCTGTAATAATATTGGTAGTGCCGGTCAGTCTCACATCATCAATTCTGAAGCTGACACCTGTCTGCTTTTCAAACTTGATACGGAGATTAGATGTAGCCGGAATTGTTCCGCTGCATGTTACGACTGCCCATACGTTTTGTGCAGGTTGTGTTGAAGTTGTAAGCGGTGTGTAGTTGATGCCATCTGAACTAACAGATACTGCAAGCAACTCTGTCGTTGCTGTTCTCAGCATCCCGAATGACAGAGCCAGATTAGAGAAACCATCCGTGTTTATGCCACTAATCAGGAAATCGCGAGGATTAGTTCCACCCGCTGTACCCATGAATACGTTTCCAAGTCCGCTTGCCCCAGAATAGTTGGAAGTTGTAGTTGCCCTAACATCACTCGGATTGGTTGTAGGAGGATTATTAGTAGTTGAGAACACGAGAGCTCCGTTATTCGCCCATCCGGTGTAAGTGTTCAGTGCTACTGTTCCACCCGGATTACCCATAGTCTCAAGGAATATTGTGCCATTGTACACAAATGAATTTACAGTAACTGTAACTGGTGCAGAAGTTGATGAACAGTTAAATGCATCAGTAACCACAACAGAAAATGTCCCGGAAGTGTTTACTACGATGCTTTGGGTCGTTTCGTTATTCGACCAAAGGTATGTGTCACCGCTGCTTGCTGTTAATGTTACTGAGCCTCCGCTGCAGAATGTAGTTGGTCCTCCAGGTGTGATCGTAGCCTGAGGGCAGCTGAGTCCGTTTCCGCTTACAGCTACATTGACAGTAGTTGCGCCAGTACTTGCATGGGTGATGTCTCCGCTTGCTGCTCCAACGCTGTTAGGGGTAAAGCGGACATATATTGTTGTAGCTGTTACAGTACCGGAAGAAGGAGTCAAAGAGATGGAACTGCTAAATCCGCTTCCGCTAGTGGTGGAAATCTCGAATCCGGATGGTGCGGTGATAAGCAGTGGGTCGGTGAGAAATACCGCGGACACATCATAAGATTGCTCTGATGAAGAGTTGCCTACAATGACATTACCAAATGATGGTAGATTGCTCACGGTGGTGGTTATTTCCGGAAGTGGGTCCTCAAGAGTGATTTGTGCGGTTTTAGTGCAACCATTGGCATCTGTTACAAGGACACAGTATGTACCGGCTGTCAGTCCGTTTTGAGTTGCTGTATAGGACGGATCCACTACATTAATTCTGAAGCCCATGTACTGATGATGTCCACATGAGTAGTAGAGTAAGTTTGGATGGCCCGCATCAGGTGTGAATGTGAGAGTGCCATTCTCTTCACGGCTATTTGTCACACCTGAAATTATTTCACCGGCATAATTACCTCCGGCCGAGTCAGTGCTGATGTGAAATGGATGACCAGGCGTGCTAATGTTGAAAGAATAAGTGATACCACGTACCAGTGTGAGCTCGCGACCTTCAACACCATTGATTTCATATCCGAAGGAACTTCCTTGTCCGAAGAAAGGATGCGCAGCGGTTTTCGGAACATCAATCACATTGAAAGTTGTGCTGATTCCGTCAATGATATTGATTCGGAAGCCCATGTATTGATGATGTCCGCAGCTGTAATATAATAATGATGGGTGTCCGGCATCCGGAGTAAAAGTGAGTATGCCGCTTTCAACCTGGCTATTCAATACTCCGGAAGTTATTTCACCTGAATAGTCTCCACCTACTGAATCAGTGCTGATATGGAATGGATGTCCTGGTGTATTCACGGTAAAAGTATACGTGATGCCTCTCATCAGCGTCAGTTCTTTGCCTTCGACGCCATCAATCACATATCCTGTTCCGCTACCTTGTCCGTCAAATGGATGTGCAGCTGTTTTTGGTGCATCAATCACATTGAAATTTTTGCCACCGGGATTATTGGTATCCCACTGAAACAAATAAGGAGCAGTCCCACCACTAGCCGATGCAGTTGCGCTTCCGTCATTGTTGCCGATAGTGCTGGGGTTCGTGCCACTTACCGAAAGAGTGATGGAGTCCGGTTGAAAGATGATTGCATCGCCGCTTCCTGTACATCCGTTTATATCAGTAACTACTGCTTTGTATGTGCCTGTAGCAAGATTTACTGCCATGGCTGAGTTCTGAACAGGATTAGTGTTCCATGAATAAGTATACGGTCCGGTTCCACCGCTGCCAACCGCAGTCGCAGTTCCGTCTGCGCTACCGTAGCAAAGAGCGTCTGTTGATGTTATGCTCACTGTTGGTGTATCAAGAACAGATACACTGATTGAATTCGAAACCGAAGTGCAACCGTTCAGATCAGTAGCGACAGTAAAATATGTGCCCGGACCAGAATCATCCACAACAATACTTTGTGAAAATGAAAACACTGGATCCCACTCATTGCCTGCAGGAACGTTCGACAAGAGTGTCACTGTTTTGCCCTGACAAATGTTTGGAGAGCTTTGCGCAGAGATTTCCACGGCACTGATTGTTCCGCTTAGCTTCACATCGTCAATTCTGAAGCTGGAAGTGTCTGATTTTTCGAATTTGATTCTCAGATTTGAAGCGGAAGGAATAGAGCCTGTAGCTGTCACAAGTGTCCATGTTCCGGTTGTTGTGCTTGGAACAGTAAGTGGGGTATAGTTGATTCCGTCAGTACTTACAGATACTCCGATTGTAGCTGAGCCAACAGCAGTTTCTCTTCTGAGTCCGAAAGTGAGTGTAAGATTCGTGGCATTGCTTGCGTTAATCCCGCTGATGATGAAATTTCTGGGTAGAGTGGTGGACGTTCCAAGGAACACGTTGCCGCCTCCGCTTGCACCTGAATAACCGGAAGATACCGAAGTAGATCTGACATCCGCATTGGTAGTGCTGGTGCTGCTGAAATTAAGAATGCCATTATTCTGCCATCCGGTATATGTGTTGACATTTGTCGTTGCTCCAGGAACTCCCATATTCTCAGCGTAGAGCAGTCCGTTGTATGTAAAGCTGTTTACTGTAACTGTAACAGGAGCAGAGACTGCAGTGCAATTGGAACCATCTGTAACCGTAACAGTGTAATTGCCTGATGAGGTAACGATAATGCTTTGTGTGGTTTCATTGTTTGACCATAAGTAACTTACTCCTGAACTAGACATAAGTTCCACGGAACCTCCAATACAGAAAGTGGTAGGTCCAACAGGTGTGATGGTAGGAGCAGAACAACTCGTGCCGGTTCCGGAAACTGAAATATCTTTTTGAGTAGCGCCAGTGCTGGTATGTGTGATGTTTCCCGATGCAGCTCCGGTAACAGTCGGACTGAAGCGAACAAAAATCGGTGTATGGCCGACTGTGCCTGATGATGGGGTGAGATTGATTGAATTTGTGAAACCGCTTCCACTCGTTAAGGATATTTCGAATTGAGAAGGGGCGCTGATGTTAATATCGTTGAAAAGATTAAATCCGGAGACCGTGTAAAATGCTTCCGCAGAGGATGATCCGGTTTGAACGTTTCCAAAATCCGGAATTGTAGTTGTACTCACATTGATTGTAGGAGGTAGCGCTGATCCTGTGATAGAAATATCATCAATGGCGAAACTGGGTCGTCCGCCGCCACCGGAAATATCTTTTTGTACCCAACGCAAATAAACGACAGACTGATTGTTACAATCTGATGGAAGTGTTAATGAAACAGGTAATACATTTTGTGGCGTTGTGACAGCAGTAGTTTGATTATTTGCTGAGCCGGTGAGGTTTTGATACACACCGTTAGTCAAACCGGAAACAGAAACCCAAGGACCTGCAATTGTACCAACACGATATTGGAGATCCATACCGTTTTGTCTGGTATTAGTGCCATCCTGCTGATTGCGGATGGTCATCGCATTGAAGTTAACCTGTATTGAGCCGAGCCCTGTGGTGTTTATGGCTAGTGCTATGCTTGGGTCGAGAGAACCTGTACCAAGAATACCAATTTTGCCATTATAGTTATTTACACCTCCTGCTGTTGTTGAAGCAGTACTTGATGCCGACATGGCCCTGTCTGTAGTGGCAGTGGTTGTCCGGAATACAGTTGTATTGCTTGTTCCAAGTGTCCAACCTTGCAAGCCTGCAGGATAAGTGGTGGATGTGTGAAGTAGTCCGGAAAAATTCTGTGTATAGGGTAATGTCTGAGCTGCCGGTGCGGTTTGCGCAAATGATTTTGGGCTTAGCAAAATCAGAAAAAGAATGCTCGTTAAGGCGCATGACAAGCGCCAGAAAGTAAATGTGTTTTTCATGTTAATGTTTATGTTACCTTGATTCGACGTCGCAATGATCACTCGGGTTCACTCTTGCTCAAGTGATTTTTGTAGGCTCTAAAATAATCAAATTACATGGATCTCGCAGCATTAATACATTAAAAATTAAGGAGGTAGATTTGGGTAAAGGCTGCGATTTTATTGGTAAAAAAAAAGAGCCGTAGCCGGCTCTGGAACATGAACACAAATGATCAGCATTTTAGTTGATTAATGCATGGAATTTATTATCTGATTCCTTTCGTTTAATAGCTCCAAAATGATTTTATAATCTGCCAGAGAAACTGGCCGTATTGATATAATATCCTGTATATCAATTTTCTCTGAAAGTTCAATGCATGCATGCCTGTCGTAACGCTCAAAGGCGCTTTTATAGGCCTGCATATTGAAATGCGGAATGAAAAAATATTCAATTTCAGACAAATGAATATTGTATTTATTGAAAATGATCCCTGCTTCTTTTCTTCCGCTTTTAAAGGAAAACATGCTGTAAACATGGATATGATCCTGAAGTTCTATCGCGCTCATGATATTGTATTTTACCTCAATCTAATATTAAAATGGCCCTTTAAAAAGAAAAGTTGGTAAAAGGTCAGTTTAAAGCACTTATTATAGCTCTGAATTGGGTGAACGGTAGTTTTTAACTGACAGACAATTAAAAAGCCCGGCAGCTGCGTCCGCCGGGCTTTTAAAAAGTTGAATTAATGGAGCTAGTATGAAAAGATATGACAAAAATGTGTGTTTAGCTGTGATTCTCCTATAGCCATTAATGGTATATATTATCACTAATTCTGGTTAAACCAAGAGACGTAGGCTCAACCACTAATACCCAGTCTTAATCCCTTCGCCACCAAATCTGCTATGTTCTTTGCATTCATTTTCTTCATCAATTGTTTCCTGTGCATATTCACTGTATTCTTTGAGATGTTAAGTGTGCTGTGAATTTCTTCTGAAGACATTCCTTTTAGAATCAGCCTGAGAATCTCCTGCTCTCTCTTCGTTAGCCGGTATTCTGATATTGCATGATTGTCTGACTTTAATGTCTGGCTTTTGGTCCGCAACTTTCGGAGATAGTCAAGAGATAAAAATATCTTTCCTTCGATCACTTTGAGTGCTTCAGCAGGTATTCTTTTACTTTTTAATCGGATATCTCTTGATTCAATCTGAGGTTTAATCACTCCAATGAAATACATGATCCTGCCCGAAGAATCTCTTTCCATCACGCTGATGAGTTCCTGCACATGCAAATAATTCCCGTTGTGTTTACGAATCGGATATTCCAATTTTATGGGAACATAGTCATGTAGAAAAGGATCCTTCAATCTGGATTCATATTGTGCATGGAATTCATGGCTTGCAGTCCGGATATAATCCGGGTGAATAAGAGAAAAATAAAATGCCCATCCTCCCTCAAGATATTGGGAAGCTTTCCATCCTGTCATGCTGTAGAATGATTCCGAACAAAACACGTTTACTCGGTGATTCATGTCCAAGATAAACCAGGCTTGATCAGGTCTTTTACCTATGATCTGCATCACCGGGTTGACTCTAAATTCATCCTTTACTCTCGTGTTCTTTTCCTGATCCGAATTAATAATTGCGAGAATTCCCACTACAGATTTTTCATGTTCAATTAACATAAAACTTACAGTAAGAAATTTCCCTTGTCTGCTATTCAGGGAAAATTTCGATTTGACTGAAAAAAATTTCTCTTGCCTTATCCTAATATTTAAATATTTGTTTTTGATATCCGGAAATAAGCCTGACAGGGTTTTGCCTTTGAGTTTTTGAAGCGTAGTGTCACTCAGATCAATTGCTTTTGAATTCGCATATGCAATTTTTCCCTGCGGATTTGTGATAAAAACAGATTGATCTAAATCCTGATACATCTCCCGGGTGATTTTAAGGTACTGGTTCAGGTTGATCATACAGATAATTAAAAAAAACACATTATCAACTAGCTAATGTTTCGCTCCATGGAAATCTTGACGAGCTCGGCGGAATTTTTAGCATTCAGTTTTGCCATGAGATTTTTTCGATAGGTATTTACCGTATTCACTGTCAATCCCAGCCTTGCAGAGATCAATTTTGTGGAAAGTCCGACTTTGATGAGGCTCAGGATTTCTTTTTCTCTTTCACTTAATGGCACACTATTACCAGACTCCATTTTGCTCCCTCTTACAATGTCAATATTTCTGATAAGGTCCGTAGTTTCATCGTTGAACAAATCCAACACATCTTTTTCGGATAAATCCATGCCGTGCATTTTAGCCTGAGAGTCATCTCTTACAAATCCAATGATATGACGTACCTGTCGGTTTTCGTCCCTGTCCAGTACATAGTATTCAGAATGAACCCAAATCCATTTTCCATTCTTATGCCTTCTGTTATATTCAATTATCATGGGCTCATTATCATGTTCAAAGGGCTCTTTGTTCCATCGTTTAATGGCTTCTTCAAATTGCTTCATCAAATCGTTGAGTGAGTCTTCAGGAACTGATGAAAGCCCCAAGGCATAACCTCCGTTTATAAATTCATCGCTTGTATAACCTAGCACATTTTCTACTGTATCAGTACAAAAAGTAAATCTTCTCGAAATCACATCCCCGATATAGCAATATTCGTCATGTCGGAAATTCAGTGCCCGCAGTATATGCTCCTGTTTGTTCATGAATTCTATTTCGGGCTCAGTCAGGCTTTCATCTTTGATGCTGATCATCATTCCGACCGGATTATTGTCTTTGTTTCTGAGCAATGAAAAACAAGTTTTCACAGGTATTTTTTTACCGTCTTTTCTAATACATATAATTTCTTTTGCCAGTGTGTTTTTATTCAATAATGATTGAATGATTTCCGGGAAATCAATCTTTGGTTCCTGCTGAAAAGCTTCGCAACTTGTTCCAATCAGATCATCACTCGTATACCCAGTGATTTTTGTAACAGAATCATTATGTACCTGAATTAACCCCTTTAAATCAGTGAACAAAACTCCGTCATGAGTATAATTAAATAGTGCCCGAATAGGTTTGAGATATTCCAATAAACGCTTCATAGAAAATGATAAAATGTGATGATTTATTCAAAGTCAAAAATAACATAGAAAAGTTAAATAAAAAGCGTTAAGCTTCAAATCTCTTGCATTATTCAAAGTCCCATTTACCTGTGTCCAATTCAGAAATACAGTTTGTCAACAATCTGATGCAAGAATCAATGTCCGTTTTGTCGGCCATTTCAATAACCTGGTGGATATGTCGCGTGGGAATGGACACCGCTCCGGCTATGGCTCCTGATTTACCCATTCTTTGTATTCCGGCTGTATCGGTGCCACCTGCCTGAAGGATTTCCGGTTGCCAGGGGATCTGATGAGTGTCAGCGGTTTTTTTCATGAACCGAATCATCCGCGAATCACAAATGGTGGACGAGTCCATGATCTTTATCGCGGCACCGGCTCCAAGTCTGGTAACTTGCTCATGGGGCTTTGCGCCAGGAACATCATAGGCTATAGTTGTGTCAAGACCGAAGCCAAAATCCGGTTCAATTTGATGGGCAGCCACAGAGGCGCCTCGAAGCCCTACTTCTTCCTGAACGGTAAATACTCCGTAAACGTCATACGGAACATCTTTCAATTGCCTGAAAGTTTCAATGAGGATAAATACACTTACACGATTATCAATGGACTTGCAATTCACACAATTCCCCATTTCAATGAGCTCCCGCTGGCGTGTGATCGGATCTCCCACCGAAACAATCTCTTCGACTTCAGCTTTATTCATGCCCAGGTCAATGAAATAGTCATTTATCTGTGGCGCCTTGTTTTTTTCATCTGAGGTCATGATATGAATTGGCTTACTTCCCATAACACCAATCAGATCTTTCTTACCGTGAACAATGACTCGTTGTGCAGTAAGTGTTTTCGGATCGAATCCGCCGAGCGTGTGAAATCGAAGGAACCCATTGTCATCGATATGAGTCACAATGAATCCGATTTCATCCATGTGTGCTGCCACCATCACCTTTTTATTCTGCTTGCCTTTTTTTACAGCGGTAACATTTCCGATCTTATCCACTGAAACATCATCAGCGAGCGGGGATATTTCTCTGAGAACAATTTGTCTTACTTTCTCTTCAAAGCCCGGAGCACCGGCAGTTTCACAAATTTCTTTCAGCAAAGCAATATTCAATGACATATCATTATTGTTTTAATATTACTTTACTGAACCAAGTTTAATCATGTTGGTTCTTCCCTGTTCTGAAAGGGGGATGCTCGCAAGATTGATCACAAGATCTCCTGCTCTGATAAGTCCTTTTCCCTTTAATATTTCCTGTAGGTCGACAATGGTTTCATCAGTCGTGTTAGTGCTTTGATAGTAAAAAGCCTGTACTCCCCAAACCAGACTCAACACGCTTAAAAGTGATGGCTCGTCTGTGAATATAAATATGTTTGCGTGTGGTCTTTGAGCAGCCACTTTGTAGGCAGTATAACCGGAACGGGTCATTCCAACAATGGCATTCGCTCCGACCTGTGATGCCATCACGCATGCATGGTAGCAAACTGAATCTGAAATATAAGTTTCACTTTGTACATCAGGTTTAATGTCACGGTTATAACGGAACGATTGCGATTCTACAGTCGCGATTATCTTGCGCATGTATTCTACAACTTTTACCGGATGTTTTCCTACGGAGGTTTCCCCGCTTAACATCACAGCATCCGCGCCGTCCATCACCGAATTGGCTACATCGTTAACTTCAGCTCGGGTTGGAGAGAAGTTGCTGATCATGCTTTCCATCATCTGAGTGGCAATGATAACCGGCTTATTTGCTTTGATACATTTATCGACAAGCATTTTTTGTATCACCGGAACCTGCTCCATCGGAAGCTCGACACCAAGGTCGCCCCTTGCCACCATCAAAGCGTCTGTTTCACGAATGATGTGATCAATGTCGTTGATAGCTTCCGGCTTTTCTATTTTAGCTACCACTCTTGTTTTCTTTCCTGAGGAGAGAATCCTGGTTTTCAGGTCTATGATATCTGTAGCGCTGCGAACGAATGAGAGTCCTATCCAGTCTACATCATGCTTTAGTGCAAACCGAAGATCTTCAAGGTCTTTTGGAGTTAGACTGGGCAATGTAATTTTAGTGTTAGGGAGATTTACACCTTTTCTTGGAAAAAGCTTTCCTCCACTCACTACTTCTGCCTTTACTTCATCTTTTCGGTTTGTGCCTGTGACTTTAAGCTGAATTTTTCCATCATCAATTAACACCTGGTTTCCTGTTTCAACATCCTGCGGTAATTGAAGGTAATTCATATACAGTTTGCTCTTATTTCCGGCGGATTCAGTAGTTGTGAATATCACCTCGTCACCTGCATTTAGTTCCAGGAATGCCATATCCAGTTCTCCTATGCGTAACTTTGGCCCCTGCAGGTCGACTAATATGGAAGCTGGGAAATCAAGTTTTAGACTGAGCGCTCGGATATTTAAAATAATTTCTTCGTGCATGGCATAGGAACCATGACTCAGGTTGATGCGGAAAACATCCACACCTGCGATGATCATTTGTTCCAGGATTTCCGGGGAAGATGACGCAGGACCTACGGTGGCAACGATCTTTGTTCGGTTTGTTGGTATCATACTACGGAATAGAAAGCAAATGTAAGGCTAATTGCTTCGGCTAAGAAATTTAAAAAACTAGATTTTCCTTGGACTTTAGCTGTGTGACATCCAGTTTATATGCCCCTAATACCGTGTTTGTGTTTTTAAGTTGATGTACTAGCTCATCTGAATCGTACTGATGTTGACCCTGTCTGATCATCAGAAAATAATCCATTTGTTTCTGCTCCGGAATAAGTATACCCTTCGGATTTTTATTTGCGACCAGGCAGAATTCGTCAAACTCCTTGCTTAAATACTGAAAGAACGCGAATCCCTGAGTTTCCATTCTCTTGTTATTGAAAACATCAAAATCATTCATACGAACCATCTTGATGTCTAAACTTATATTAATCTCCCTGCAAATCCTGTAATCATTGTGAAAGCATACTATTCCAATGAGTATAAAATCAAATTTGTCGCTGTCGTCCAGCCGCAAAACCGTTTTGGCCATTGATTTACTCTGAAATGTGAAAAACGAAATTACGGGCTAGAGTCCCGAGTTCAGACTGCAAGCTGAATTAGTTATCAAAAGATTTATTCTCAGATGCCAATCTGAGCGCAGGCTTTTTCCGCCGCAATCTGTTCGGCCCGCTTCTTGCTGAAATCTTCACCACGGCTGATTTCCTGCCCGTCCAGTAATACTCTGACCCGCAGAAGTTTCTTGCCCATGTTTTCAATTTCCTCAAGGAATTCGAATTCCACGTTTCTTTTTTCTCTTTGACTCCAGTTGATGAGTTTACTCTTGAAATTGCTTTCCTGCCCAACAATTTCATCCAGGTGAATGTGATTGTTTACAATTCTTTTCAGAATGAGCCTTTTAGTTTTCTCATATCCCTTATCTATATACACAGCACCGATGAGTGCTTCAAATGCGTCTCCATAAGCTGAACGGTTTTTTGCTCCCGGATCTATGGATCCGTTCATGAACTGATCAATTCCCAGTTTCATTGCGAGTTTGTTGAGGTGATCCCTGTTCACAATCCTGCTGCGCATTTCTGTTAGGAATCCCTCTTCCTTATATGGGAATTTTTTAAAAAGCATTTCGGCAATCACAGCGCCAAGCACTGCATCGCCAAGATATTCCAGACGTTCATTGCTAAGCTTAATTCCGCTTGGATGTTCTTCAGCTGCTGAACGATGTCGGAATGCCAGATGATATACAGAAATGTTTCCGGGTGTGAATCCCAATAAATTACTGAGGGATATGGCGAAATCCCTATCCTTTGAAAAAAGTATCCGGATGGAGTTTATAATATTCAAGCAGGAATTTTGTGCAGCCGCTCGTAGCTTACAGAATCAAATATCAGGAATATTTTCTGAAGATCACTGATGCGTTGTGTCCGCCAAAGCCGAAAGTATTGCTCAGAGCGGCGTTCACTACGCGTTTCTGCGCTTTGTTGAATGTCAGGTTTAGCTTTGGATCAAATGCAGGATCGTCGGTAAAATGATTGATTGTTGGAGGGATGATATCATTCACGACAGCAAGAATGCTCGCAACAGATTCTATTGCTCCGGCTGCTCCAAGCAGGTGTCCGGTCATTGATTTTGTGGAGCTGATATTCATCTTGTATGCGTCATCTCCAAACACTGTCTGAATTGCTTTGATTTCCTGCGGATCTCCTATAGGGGTTGAAGTTCCGTGTACGTTTATGTAATCAATCTGGTTCTTTTGCATACCCGCATCTTCAAGCGCAGCTCTCATCACATTGGCTGCGCCCAATCCTTCCGGATGTGGTGCTGTCATGTGATATGCGTCAGCAGACATTCCACCACCTACTACTTCGGCATATATCTTTGCGCCTCGTGCTTTGGCGTGTTCATATTCTTCAAGTATGATGCAAGCCGCGCCTTCGCCCATCACAAATCCATCACGCTCAAGGTCAAAGGGCCTGGACGCGGTTTTAGGGTCATCGTTGCGCTGACTAAGCGCCTGCAAAGCATTGAATCCGCCAACGCAGGTTTCATTCACTGTGGATTCCGATCCTCCGGATATGATCATATTGGCTTTCCCTAATCGAATGTAAGTGAAAGCGTCGATCAAAGCATTGGTGGATGATGCGCACGCTGAAACTGTCGTGAAGTTAGGACCGCGGAATCCGTATTTAATCGAAATATGACCGGATGCGATATCCGCAATCATCTTAGGAATGAAAAAGGGATTGAAGCGCGGAGTGCCGTCGCCTCTTGCAAAAGCCGAGACTTCGTCCTGAAAAGTTTTCAGTCCGCCAATTCCTGAGCCCCAAATTACGCCGACTCTGTCATGATCAACTTTTTCAAGATCCATCCCGGAGTCACGCACGGCTTCATCAACCACCACAAGCGCATATTGAGAAAATCCGTCGAGTTTCCTCGCTTCTTTCCGATCGAAAAAATTATTCGGATCAAATCCTTTTACCTCACATGCAAAGCGAGTCTTGAACTTGGATGCGTCAAACTTGGTGATCATGTCTGCACCGCTAACTCCATTGATCAGGCCATTCCAGTACTCAGGAACAGTATTGCCGAGCGGGGTTAATGCACCCAGTCCGGTTACTACGACTCTTTTTAACTGCATTCGGTTAGAATTTAATATAAGCTCAGGATGGATTATCCTCACTCTGAACTAAACACAAACCGCCCTGAACATGTTTCAAGGCGGTTTGTGCTGTAAAATTATTTGGCGTTCTTTTCGATGTACTCGATTGCCTGGCCAACGGTGGAGATTTTTTCTGCCTGGTCGTCCGGAATTGCAATGTTGAATTCTTTTTCAAATTCCATGATCAATTCTACGGTATCCAGGGAGTCTGCTCCCAAATCATTAGTAAAACTGGCTTCAGCGTTTACTTCTTTCTCGTCAACACCAAGTTTATCGATGATGATGGATTTTACTTTTGCAGCAATGTCTGACATGTGAATCTTTTTTGTGTTTAAGTATATAAATGAGGGTGCAAATTAAAATTTATTCGTATTAAAATCAAAATCAGAGTTGACTTAGCGATGCTTTGTTTTCATTTATTGAGTTGAATATAGCCTTTGATCACAGTATCCATATGCCAGTTTAAGGGGCCGACTGGATAATTACCTGAAATACAAACATATAATTTCAGGACCTTGCGTGGTATGAGGATTTGGTGACCATTCGGTATTTCCAGAATGGAAATCGCCCTTTTCCGGATTTTATTCCTATCCTGATTTAAAGGAGTATGCATATTTTTGAGCACACATGATCAGACTTTCGGTTTTTGCCTCAGGTTCAGGAACGAATGCGGAGAATATTATCAGGCATTTTAACTCTTCGAAGTATTTCAAGGTTGTTTCGGTTTATTGCAATAAACCGGATGCTGCTGTAATTGGCCGGGCAAAGAAGCTTCATGTTCCTTGCAGGATTTTCAACAGGGACGACTTTTATTATGAAGGGAATGTGCTCAAATGGCTGAAGGAAGATCAGACTGATTTTATTGTTCTCGCAGGTTTTTTGTTGCTTGTCCCTAATGAGCTGATAACAGCTTTTCCTGACAGGATAATAAACATCCATCCTGCATTGCTTCCAAAATTCGGTGGCAAGGGTTTTTATGGCAGCAGGGTTCACCAGGCTGTTACTGAAGCAGGAGAGGTAATGAGTGGCATCACAGTGCACCTCGTCAATGAAAAATTTGATGAAGGCAGAATCATCTTTCAGGCTGGATGCCATGTAAGCAGGAGTGATACTGCAGAGTCTCTTGCCAAAAAAATACATGAACTTGAGTATCGTTATTTCCCGCGTGTAATTGAAAAATTCATACTGAGTAATATTACAAAGTGAATATTAAGGTGATCCGGTTTTGTAAAGTATCATAGTTCCTTTCTCATCCTTTAAAATCTGTTCAAAGTTTTCCGGGACCTCAACATTTTCATGGGATTTTTTCCAGACTATAAAGTAATCAATAATATGTTCTGCGAGTTCATTGGCATTAATACTGTCTCTTTGACCGATAAATTGCCATCTTTTATTATATGCAATCATCAGTGAACGTGAATACGTGTCTCGGTCAAAGGCAGGATTATCAAGGGATGCAAAACGCATTGATTCATCAGGTAAGTTGCTGAATAATTCCAGAATTTCTTTCAATTCCTTCTCTGGCCTGAAGTTTACTTCCAACGCAGTGATGGGACTTGCAAGTGACATCCGTAAATGAAAGAAGCTTACGTCTTTGTCTTCTGAAAATAAGACTTCTTTCACCGGTCTTTTTATTGCAAGCAGGCAAATTGCAGATAAAATGACAAGCACAGGTATCCTGTTTTGACTCGTCTCAAAAATTCTTTCCAGGCAGACAGCTGAAATGAGCAGCATCAGAAACATGCAAATCCATGAATAGCGATAGTGGAATAATATGAGAGAGTACCCTGCGTAAACAGCAGTGATCAATACCAGTGAAAGAAAAATTTCAGGATGACGAATTTCATCTCTGAACTTAGTCCTAAGAATTAAGGCAATGGCAAGAAGTATTAGGAATACAATTCCAGGTTGCCGGCTGAAGTCATAATACCAGATGCTTAGAAGATTTCGATTTATCAGTTTGAGAAATTCTCTGAATTCAGATATCTCCTCGGGCTGGCCGGAATTATCCTCACGCAAAGTTTCTCCCGGAGCTTCCCAGGCGCTGAGCGCAAGAGAGTCCTGCGGTTCAGTGAGCTGATTATGCAATACAGGAAGAAAAGTTGTTTGTCCGGCTCGCGGCGAAACTTCCTGACTTAAGTTGAAAGTTGCAGCTTCTGATACTGTGAAGTGTCCCTGCTTGAAGCTGATCAATATTATCCATGGCGCAATGATCAACAGGAAGATGGTAAGTCTATTGAAATACAAAGGCAAATTTCCTCGGTCATTCTTCAGATAGTGCCTGTACAGTTCAGCTGCAGATAACATAAAAATGAAGAGTGGAGCGCCAAAGGCTTTGGAGAAATACAGGAATGCTCCTGCAAAAGGCAATAAATAAAAATGCTTTCTTTTATCAGAATGAAACAAATCGCGGATAAGTAAGCGGATGAATATCAGCAGTGAAAAGAGAAACAACAAATCCGCAGATGTGTGAATCATGGCATAACTCAGTGCAAAAGGTACAGCAGTATATAGCAGAATCACTCTGCTCCACTTGCTCATTGAGAAAAGATCCAGGAGTTTCTTCCATTGATAAATCATGAAAGATCCCAGCATAATCTGCATGAACTTAAATGCGATAAGTCCGGGTATACCGGCAATCAGCAAAAGCGAAATCAGCCAGGACAACATAGGACTCCAGTATGCATTGATGGCCAGGTGGAAATTTCCCTCAGAATACTTTCGTGCCAGAGACAAATACTGAAATGTATCTGGATTGTCGAAGTAGAGCCGCGTGAAAGGCCACAAGAAAACAATCCCTGAAAGGAATAAAAACTGAGAAATTACCAGATGTATTCTGTTTGAATCTTCTTGTTTGGAGATTGTTCCGGATTCAATCATTTTAAGTGCGGAAACTTTTATGCCGCTATTAATATTTGTTATGCTTGCTTAAACTATCGGATTTCTTTCCGCTTGCCTCCAGCAGGAGTGTAAGGCAATATTTTGCTCCTGCTTCGCTGAGGTGATCGGGATCTGAAAACAAACTGTCTGCAAATAAATAATCTTTATTGAAGTTGATCATATGCGTTTTTTCTCTGCTGACAAATGACAGGATTGAGTCAGAGGCAAGCCTGATGTTACTCGGGTTCCTGTTTTCAAGATAACATTTTCTTTTCGGTGGAATGAAAATTACAATTTCTGTCCCTGATGATTTTGCGGTTGATATGATATTTTTCAGGTGCCTGATGTTTTCTTCAATCAATGCAGCACTGAACCTTATCTCAGAATGCTCCTTAGCTCTTTTAGTGCATTCTTCCTTGCTGACAGGTCGGAATTGCGTTGAAATAGGCTGATTACCGGATAGGTTATCCTTGCTGAAAAGCCATTTTAAATCCCTGTTCGCTCTGTAAAAATTGCTTGATGCAAGCAGTCGATTGAACCATGTATCGTTATAAAGCGTGTCAGTATATCTGAAAAATGCTCTGTTGGAATATTCAACCCTGAAGACATTTTGGTTGTATCCTAAAAGCTCTTCATCCAGACCAAGGTAAATTGTTTGAAGCGCAGGCATTTCGTTCACGAACTTTGCCATCAAGACATTCATCCAAAACAAATCCGTTCCGCCAAATGTGAGTGATGCAATGAAAGGCGCATGAACCGATGAATCACCTACTGAGACAAGAGGCAATGTGTGAGAGTTTCCAACAAATAAAAATCTGGCTTCATTTTTTTTCGAGTTAAAAACCTCCATTTGCCTGTCAACTCCGGTCTTATAATCGCTGTAACGGAATTCTAATAAACGAATGACAAGGACCATGAACAGTATGATGCCGGCGACTTCCAGAAAAAGTAATATCCTGTTGTTCATGGATCAAAATTGAAAATAGATAAATGACTGCTTTTCAAAAATGCCGGCCAGAGCCACAGCACTTGCCAGCAATGCGTTTTGCGCATATCGCCTCAGTCTTGGAACAGGCAAAATCAGGTTTGCACTTCCATAACTGCTGAACCGGCGAATAGCCTCATCTGACATGAGGAATATAATTAGTCCGATATTGATCATGAAACTCTGCACACTGATATTGGGCACTCCGATGAGACCTCCGCCTGGAAGAATGTTTTTTACTATGTGCATCGCATCACCCCAGCTTTCAGCCCTGAAAAATATCCAGGAAAATGTAACCAGGGTAAAGACCAATGGTAGTCGCCAGATTGTTCTGACTTTAAAACCAATTGATTGTTCGGTCAGATATAAAACTGCGTGAATCAATCCCCATACCACAAAGGTCCAGGCTGCTCCGTGCCATAGTCCGCTTATCGCGAATACAGTCAGGATGGCAAGGATCCAGTTCAGATTTCCTTTTTGACTTCCTCCCATCGGGAAATACAAATAATCTCTGAACCAGGTGGAAAGTGACATGTGCCATCGCGACCAAAATTCCCGAATTGAAAAACTGAGGTAAGGGAAGTTGAAATTCTCTCTTAGCCTGAAACCAAGAACCTTTGCCGTCCCAATTGCTATGTCGCAATATCCGCTGAAGTCACAGTAGATTTGTATTGAAAAAAATATTGTGGCCCAGATCAATGGCCATCCGGCATAACTCTCAGGACTTCCGTAGACCGAATCGACATATATTGCCAGCCTGTCGGCAATCACCATCTTTTTGAAAAAGCCCCAAAGCATACGGTTCAGTCCCTGGCTGATTCTGTCATAATCAAAATTAAATTTCATCCGGAATTGTGGCAGCAGCTCGCTTGGCCTTTCAATGGGACCGGCAACAAGCTGGGGAAAGAACATGACATACAAGGAGTAAATTCCAAAATGTTTTTCAGCCCTTTGATTTCCCCGGTAAACTTCAATCGTGTAACTCATGGCCTGAAATGTGTGGAAACTCAATCCGACCGGAAGTAATATTTCCAGTGCAGGGAATAAGTTTTCGTTATTACCGAAACCAAACAAAGAACTAAGGTTGTCGTTAAGAAAAGTGTAATACTTGAAAATCGCAAGCACTCCTACATTCGCCACTATACTTGCTACGAGCCATGCTTTTTTGGTACTTCTGGTCGAAGCTCTTTCAATCAACAATGCCGAGACATAATCGACAATGATTGTGAAAGCGAGAATAAGCATATAAACCGGCTTGAAATACATATAGAAAAAACAGCTGGCAAATAACAGCCAGCTCCATCTCCAGCGGTGATCAAGCAGGAAGAAGCCGATGCACACCACTGGAAAAAAAACCGCGTATGAAAAAGAATTAAAAAGCATAATCTGAATCGCTGTAAAAAAAATGAATAGTTTTGATTCGGGGAAAATTATTTTGAATGATTCATAAATTTAGCATGATTTGAAGAGCATCATCCGTAATTCCATTGCTTATCTCGTGCTTTCAATTGCACTTATTGGTGCAGCTGAAATGCACGAAGCGATTAGCTATTGTTCAGCAGATGAAAAAGTGAAGTCGGCGGAAGAGCTGTTGCAGGATCTTGACAGGAAGATGATCCAGGATTTATCCTATCTCCAACAGAAAGCCGATTCAGCGGAGGTTTCAGAATTTTTCAGAGAAGATGCAAGAGCTGATGACGGAATAAGTTATTATCATGTCAAAGATGGTATACTTTCAGACTGGACTGACAGCGAACCGGTTCTCAATGAAGGTCTGCTGATGTCTTTGCCGGATAGCGGATTGTATAGTCTGCCCAATGGTTTTTTTCTTGTCAGATCTGCAAGTAATAGTTCTAATAAGTTTGTTGCACTGTTGCTTGTGAAACATGATTTCGCTTATGAGAATCGTTACCTTAAAAACGAGTTCAATCCTAAACTGGGATTTGCTGAGAATTTTATCACTGATCCGAAGCAAGGAATAGCTTTTCATGCACCAGACGGAAGAGTTATGTTTAAGGTTCGCGAATCGGACCCGGGAGTTTATGTTCCTTTCCAGCTTTCCGGATATCTGTATTTTATATCTCTGCTTTTGTTCATCCTTTTCTTATTTCAGGTTGGCAAGACTTACTTCAGCCAGTCAGGCTTTCATTTAATATTTTTCTCGTCAATAGTTATTGTTGCCAGAATTCTGATGAAATACCTGGATATTCCGGGAGTTTTATATAATACTGATCTGTTCAATCCAAGGCATTATGCAGAGTCCTATCTCTTTAGCAGTACCGGAGATCTGCTTCTCAATTCAATTGTCATTGCCATGATCAGTCTGCTGGTATACAGACGCAGCAGGAAAAATGTATCCGGGTCATCGAACAAATTCACACTTTTAATTTATCTGCCTGCCATGATAATTGCGGGTATGTTGCTTCACACATTAATCAGCGGCATTGTACTTCATTCGAAAATTTCGTTTGATGTGAGTGACATGTCCGGCTTGAGTGAATATACTCTGATCGCTGCTATTAGTATAGCGATATTGCTGGCTTCATACACATTACTTGCGTTTGCGCTCGCCGGGCCTTTAATAAAGCAACGCTTGAGCTACGGACAACTGGCCTTTATACTGCTTTTCTTTGCTGTCTATGCATCACTCAGCATTTTCTTCAATAAAGAACGTAAAGAAAGAGAGGCCAGAAAAGTACTGGCACAAAAGGCAGACATCGGACAAGATTTTATTGCCGAGCATCTTTTGTCTGAAATTCTAAGAGAAATCCGAAGAGACAGTCTGCTCTGGAATTCGATCCGAATGAGGTCTTTTGGTCCTGATCAGCTTGTCAGTTATCTTAATGCGAATTATTTCAGCGGATATTTATCCCGTTATGAAATCAATGCCAATGTCTTTGACTCATCAGGGCGGAATTTGTACAATGGGGTGTATCCTGGCAGCATAACTTACTACAATGATCTTATCAGCACAAGGGGAAAAGCAGTGCAGAATTCTGATTTGACATACATTCAGAGTGATAATGGCAGGCAAACTTATGTATCCCGCTTGGATTTCGAATACAAGAATGCACAGGAGCCTGTGAGTCTTGTGATGATGATGAATTCCAGATTTTTCCGCTCAGACATTGGTTTTCCGGAATTATTCGTCAGCGGGCCTGCCGGAGAATTAAATGAACCAGGAGAATATTCTCTTGCCAGATACCATCAGGGAGAACTGGTATACCAATACGGAAGTTTTACATACGCCATCACTTCGGCTAACATTGAGGCCAGACCTCTGAAAGACAATTTTACTGTATTTGAAAATTACAGCCATTATCTGTACAAGCCTTCTGATGATCTTTTAATAATAGTCAGCCGTCCGGTCAGAGGATATTTTGATCTGATCACATTGTTTTCCTGGCTCTTCGCTTTTTTCAGTTTCTTTTTTGGCCTGTCGATCATTACATACCGATATTTTTCAGGGGCCGCACTGCGTGTGCAAAGCCTCACAAGAAAAATTCAGCTTTCACTGATGTTTCTTGTCATCCTGTCTTTTATTCTCATCGGATCAGGAACTGTATTTTACATATATAAAAAGTATGAATCAGACCAGAAGCGAAGCATATCAGAACAGGTAAATGCTTTATGGTTTTATCTTGGAAGCAACTTTGGCCTTCAATCTCCTTTGTCACAGTCTATGCTTTCTGAAAGGGAAAATCAGCTTAACCAAATGGTTCGCAATCTGAATGTGGATTTCAATCTCTACGATGAGCGCGGACGGCTTTTCTATTCATCCCAGCCTAAGCTTTTCGAACAGCATATAATTTCTGAAAGGATGAATTCTGTGGCCTTGCATGAAATAAAAAACAAGGGCAGAACACAGTACATACTGCCAGAAAGCATCGGCCGTCTCAACTACATTGCTGCTTATGCTCCATTTACCGACAGGAACGGAAGCGTGACAGCTTACCTTAATCTACCTTATTTTGAAAAGCAGAATGAGCTAAACAGGGAGATTTCAGGCTTCCTGTCGGCATTGGTAAATATCTATGTGTTTTTGTTTGCTCTTGCGATGTTTCTTGCCATCATTATCTCTGGCAGGATCACAAAACCTTTGCTATTGATTCAGGAACGAATGGGCAGTATCATATTAGGCAGGAAAAACGAACCAATCGCTTATTCGGCAAATGACGAAATCGGACACTTAGTTGCGGAGTACAACCGAATGCTTGAGGAGCTTGCACGAAGTGCGGACAAACTGGCAAAAGGTGAGAGAGAAAGCGCATGGCGTGAAATGGCCAAGCAGGTTGCACATGAAATTAAAAATCCATTGACTCCAATGAAACTGAGCATACAGCATCTTCAAAAAGTATGGAAGGAAAATCATCCGGATCGAGAAAAGCTGCTTCAAAACATGTCAGAAACATTGATCCGGCAAATTGATGCGCTCTCACACATCGCTGAGGAATTTTCAAACTTCGCTCAGATGCCCAAAGCAAGAGTTCAGGATGTTGAGCTCACTTCAGTTTTAACATCTGTGATTGACCTGTTCAGCAAGACACCGCAGATGGAATTTTCTTTTGAGCATCCTCAAATAAAATGCTTTGTTAAAGCTGACAGAGACCAGCTTGAAAGGGCATTTTCCAATTTGATAAAGAATGCTATCCAGTCCATTCCGGAAGGCCGCATGGGTCTGATTAGAATCGGATTGGGCCAGGGAACTGAAGGATTTTACCGGGTGAGTATTTCCGATAATGGTATCGGAATTCCTGAGAATCAAAGGGATAAAATTTTCAGACCTAACTTCACCACAAAATCCAGCGGAATGGGCCTCGGCCTCAGTTTGGTCAAAAACATCATCGATTTTTCAAATGGAAGAATTTGGTATTCAAGCGAATATAATAATGGCTCAAGTTTTTTTGTTGAGCTGCCGGTTTCGGAATAATCCTGCCTGAGTCGTATATTTGCATAAGGCCTTTGGCTTCCTGTTAATCTATCCAATAGAATTCTGGAATTAAGCATTAGTTTATATACTCATAAAGCGTTTAATGAAGATATAAACCTAATAATATATTGTCGATAAATATTCTTATGCAAGATCAAATATCAAAACCCATTCGAGTGTTAATTGCTAAGGTCGGATTGGACGGGCATGACAGAGGAGCGAAAGTTATCGCTTCATTCCTTCGTGATGCAGGCATGGAGGTGATTTATACCGGACTGAGGCAAACACCAGAGATGGTAGTGAATGCAGCTATGCAGGAGGATGTGGATGTAATTGGTGTAAGCATACTTTCCGGAGCACACATGACAGTGTTTCCAAAACTCATGGACCTGATGAAGCAGAACGGCATGGAAGATGTCTTACTCACCGGGGGCGGTATTATTCCTGATCATGACATGAAAAAATTAAGCGAATCGGGTGTAGGCAAATTATTTCCTCCCGGAACGGAAACTGAAACCATCGTAGCCTACATCAAAGAAGAAGTGAGCCGTCGCAGGAAACATCTGCTGGGCAGTAAAAAGTAATATCAAGTAACATGAAAACATTTGAAAATATACTGACAGAATTAAGGGACGGAATCCTTTTGATTACGGTCAACCGTCCGGACAAGCTGAACGCTCTGAACAAGAGAACCATTGAAGAAATCGGGGAGGCAGTAAGCCTTGCGGTTGCTGACAATGCAGTGCGAGGAATAATACTGACAGGTTCTGGAAACAAGGCCTTCATTGCCGGGGCTGACATTTCAGAATTTTCTTCTTACTCTGTGGCACAAGGCAATCAGCTCAGCGCAGCCGGCCATGCCGTATTTAATTCTGTCGAAATGTGTCCCAAACCCGTGATAGCAGCTATAAACGGCTTCGCACTCGGCGGAGGCTGCGAGCTGGCAATGAGTTGTCATATTCGACTCGCATCTGACAATGCGAAGTTCGGCCAGCCTGAAGTCAAGCTTGGACTGATTCCGGGTTACGGAGGAACACAAAGGCTGATTCAGCTGATAGGCAAGGGCAAAGCGATGGAGCTTTTAATGAGCGCTGAAATGATCAGCGCCGAAGAAGCGCTTCGTCTGGGTTTGGTTAATTATGTGACAAGTCAGGATGAGTTACTCCTCAAATCAATTGAGTTGATGAACAAAATCACTGCTCAGTCTCCAAGAGCAATAGAAGGCATTGTACGTTGTGTGGCAGCACATTTCAAAGATGGCGTAGACGGACTGGCTTTTGAGGTGGAAGAATTCGGGAAGTGCTTCGGGACCAATGATTTTAAAGAAGGTGTGTCTGCCTTCATGGAAAAAAGAAAAGCGGACTTTAGAAAGACATAGTATTCAGCTAAGATTAATAATAGAAATAACAGAGAAAGGAGTGAGCAATGCGGATCGCTAAAAATTTTGCAAAACATGTATTCTGCCTGGAAGGTGATTGGGATAAAGACTTGAGGAAAAAGTCAAGCGTAGGGGCAGCCCTTGATTTTCTTCAAACTAACTGCGACATCAAGTACATCCATAAAAGCTGTGGCACCAAAGAAAATCTCATGTACTATCTTTCCAGATGGAAACAGAAAAGGTACAAGGATTACACCATATGTTACCTCGCCTTTCACGGACATCCGGAAATAATTGAGGTGGGAAATGAACACGTGGATCTCACAGAACTCGCCGATATTCTGAACGGATCTTGTGTGAACAAAATCATCCACTTCGGTTCATGTAATACGCTTGATACTGATGAAAAAAAAGTGAGAAAATTTCTGGACACCACTCAGGCTTTGTGTGTGTGCGGCTTCAGGACTGACATAGAGTTTCTGGAAAGTTCAGTCTTCGACATGTTACTCATGCAGAAGTTTCAGCAGTATAAAGATATTAAGGCTGTTGATCGTGACCTCAAGAAGAATTACCGCAAACTGATAACCAAACTGGATTTCCGCCTTATGTACAATTGATCAGTGCCCTTTAAAAATTTCAGATGAGATCAGTGAAACTGAAAATTTACGGTAAAGTACAGGGTGTGTATTTCAGGGTTCACACTCAGGAAAACGCACGGCAACTTTCGCTGAACGGATACGTTAAAAACTGTCCTGATGGAACAGTTGAAGCATTGGCAGAAGGCGATGATAAGAATGTGGAGGCTTTCATAGAATGGTGCAGAAAAGGCCCGATTGAAGCATCTGTCCTGAGGGTGGATATTCACGAAAGTACGGTGAAAAATTACTCCGGCTTCGCAATTCTGAGAGACTGAATTTGTGACATTTGACAGGGCATTTGTTTGCTTTGCCTTGGATGCCTGCCACTTCAGGCGATATCCTGAACATTTATGTCTGTACTGAGAAAGCTGGCGGGACAGACCGCCGTTTATGGTCTTAGCAGCATCATAGGAAGGTTTTTAAACTACCTTCTGGTACCACTTTACACCAGGATTTTCGATACAGCAGAATACGGAGTGGTGACCCAGCTCTATGCTTACGTTGCATTCTTAAACATCATCTTTACTTACGGAATGGAGACTGCTTTCTTCCGTTTCTTTCAAACGGAAAAAGGAAATAAGCGGGTTTATTCCACGGCCTTGTCCTCCATAGCTCTTACTTCAATTATATTTTCTATTGCGATCATTCTTTTTTCACCCGGAATCGCATCCGTCATTTCTTTGAATGGCTCACATGGTGGAAAGCTTGAAACTTACCTTCTTTGTTTTGCGGGCATACTCGCCTTTGACGCGCTCACTGCAATTCCGTTTGCACGCCTGAGGCAACAAAACAAGGCTTTGAAATTTGCTTCATTCAAGCTCTTCAATATCGTGCTGAACATCGGACTGAACTTGTTCTTTCTGGTACTGTGTCCTCATTTGCATGAAAGCGGATATCAGGCCGCCTGGCTGAGCAGTATTTACTCACCATCAGTCGGAGTGGGCTACATATTCCTTTCGAATCTGATTTCAAGTGCGCTCACATTGATTTTACTTTTACCCGGCTTGAAAGAAATTCGGTTTGGAATTGACATCCGGCTGTGGAAGCAAATGCTTTTGTATTCTCTTCCGCTGATGGTCGGTGGAATGGCAGGGATGGTCAACGAAACAATTGACAGAATTCTCATTCCTTACCTGATCAGCGACCAGTCTTCCGCAATGTCGCAACTGGGTATTTACGGAGCATGCTACAAGCTTTCGATTTTGATGACTCTTTTCATACAAACATTCCGTTATGCCGCAGAGCCTTTCTTCTTCAGCCAAAGCCAGGAGGAAAGCTCAGGAAAGATTTATGCTATGGTCATGAAATGGTTTGTAATTGTATGCTCTTTTATCTTCCTGGCGGTCTGGATGTACATAGACCTTGTGAAATATTTCATCGGAGAAGAGTTCAGGCAGGGATTGCATGTGGTTCCGGTACTTTTAGTGGCAAATCTCTTTCTTGGGGTTTATTATAATCTTTCTATCTGGTATAAGCTCAGCGGCAAAACAAGTTGGGGTGTATGGCTTGCACTGGGCGGTGCAGGAATTACTCTCTTGTTTAACTTCATGCTCATTCCTGTACTTGGATATGCAGGCGCGGCATGGACTACGCTGATTTGTTATTTCTTGATGATGACAGGTGCGTATTTCTCCGGTCAAAAGTTTTATCCGATACCCTATCAGGTCAAAAACATTTCTGCATATTTCATTCTCGCGCTAAGTTTATTCTTAGCGAGTGAATTTTTACGGCATTCACTTTCAGTTTCAGGCTTTGTATTGTACGCTGTTAATACGGTCATTTTGCTTCTCTACCTTTTCATTGTTTACCACAAAGAAGCACGGAAAAATGGTTAACTTCGCGGGGTTTTCCGGCAATCGGGAAGTCCAACTTTGCAATCAAATTTGAACTAATATTTCAATCGATGAAAATTAAAATTAAGAATAATTCTTCCCATGCATTACCTGCATACGAAACAGAACACGCTGCAGGAATGGATCTGAGAGCAAACTTGAGTGAAGCGATAATCATTGAACCGATGGAAAGGGCTCTTGTTCCCACCGGACTCTTTCTTGAAATTCCTCCGGGATTCGAAGCTCAGGTCAGGCCCAGAAGCGGACTTGCCGCTAAAAAAGGCGTCACGGTGTTAAATTCACCCGGCACAATCGATGCAGACTACAGGGGGGAAGTAAAAGTGATACTTGTGAATCTCAGCAGGGAGACTTTCACTGTGAATGACGGGGAAAGGATTGCCCAGTTGGTGGTTGCGCCTCATGCTAAAGTAGAATGGGAAAACGGCATCGAGCTCAGCGAGACATCAAGAGGAAGCGGAGGTTTCGGCAGCACCGGCTCATAAAATTTAACCTTATGCAACATCATTTTATATCATTATGAAAATTATTGTTCCAATGGCGGGTATGGGGAAGAGAATGAGACCTCATACGCTTACTGTTCCCAAACCGCTGATTCCTGTGGCGGGAAAACCAATTGTACAGTGGCTTGTTGAAGACATTACCAAGATGTGCAATGAGAAAGTTGATGAGATAGCATATATCATAGGCGATTTCGGCAAGGAAGTTGAAAATGATCTTCTTAGAATCGCAGCAAGTCTGGGTGCAAAAGGAAGCATATACTATCAGGATGAGCCACTTGGAACGGCGCATGCAATAATGTGCGCTAAGGATTCGTTGAAAGGAAAAGTGATTGTGGCTTTTGCTGACACATTGTTTCGTGCTGACTTTAAAATCGACAGCGAGATGGACGGTGTGATCTGGGTGAGCAGAATTGATGATCCAAAAATGTTCGGAGTGGTGAAACTTGATAATGACGGAGTAATCACTGATTTCGTTGAAAAGCCTCAGGAATTCATTTCAGACCTTGCCATTATCGGTATTTATTATTTCAGAGATGGAGATTATCTTAGGTCCGAGCTTCAATATTTGCTTGACAATAACATCAGGGAAAAAGGGGAATATCAACTAACAAATGCCCTTGAGAACATGAAAAAGAAAGGTACTCGCTTTGTTCCCGGCAAGGTGGATGAATGGCTTGACTGCGGAAACAAAGACGCCACGGTTTATACCAATAAAAGAGTGCTTGAAATCCACAAGGACAATAACATGGTGGCCGCATCAGCTAAGCTTCATAATTCAGTAATTATTCCTCCCTGTTTTGTCGGCGATTCGGTGGAACTTGTCAATACTGTACTCGGTCCTCACGTTTCTATCGGCAGTAACTCGAAGGTTCAAAATTCCGTAATCTCGAACAGCATCATTCAATCGAACACAAGCATACAGAACAGTATCTTGGACAACTCAATGATCGGACATTATTCAGAATTCGTTAATAAGCCCGAACAAGTAAGTCTGAGTGATTATTCATCCAGCAGGTAAGTCTTTTCTTATTCCTGCAACAGATCTGCAACAGAATGTTTAAAGTGAAATATTTATTGTTTATGCTGCCCCTGATCTGGTCATGCAAAAGCAGTCAGACTAGCACCACACCGGCAGTAAAGAAAAGCACTCTGAGTGAAAGCCAGCGGGCAGACGTCACTCATGTATTCTTCAACGCAAACAAGGAAAAGATCCTTGGAAACCTGAACAATGCAGCCAGCCTTTTTGCAGAAGTGATCCGAAAAGATCCTTCCAATGCTGCAGCCATGTATGAGTTGGCGAATATTTATGTGGAACAGAAAAAATATGCTGATGCTCTCTATTTTGCCAAAACTGCATGGCAGATTGACTCAAAAAATATCTGGTATTCTCTGAGTTACGCAGATATTCTGGAAAAGAACAGGAAGTTCGACGAAGCTGCTAACGTGCTGAACCAACTCGTGAAGGACTATCCAGAACGGATTGACTTTTATTATGAACATGCTTCAGCATTGATCTATGCCGAAAAGTTAAATGAAGCGATTAAGGTGTATGATAAAGTTGAGGAGAAGTCCGGTATTTCCAAGGAGGTGAGTTTGCAAAAAGCTCGCCTGTATCAACGACTCAATAAAAATGACAAAGCAATTGCTGAGCTTCAGAAGCTGATAGACTCGAATCCTTCCGATGCACAGTCATACGGCATGCTTGCCGAAATGTACCAGAGCATGGGCGAGAAACAGAAAGCGCTGGACACTTATAATAAAATACTGAAGGTTGATCCTAACAATCCGTATATCCATTTATCTCTTGCTGATTTCTACCGCAGCAATGGTGAGAAAGAAAAATCGGTTGAGCAATTGAAACTCGCATTTGCCAATAAGGAGCTGGATATCGAGACAAAGATCAGCATTCTTGTTTCCTATTATGCACTGATAGAATTGCATCCTGAGCTTCGCGATCAGGCAATGGATATGGTTCAGCTGCTTGTGGAATCACATCCGTCTGAACCAAGAGCTTTTGCTGTTCAAGGCGATTTTCTTAGTCAGGACAATAAACCCATGGAAGCTCTTGCAGCCTATAGAAAAGCAAAAGATCTGGGGTCAAAAGATTTTCTGGTGTACAGCAGAATTCTGTACCTGGAATCACAGGTGGAAGATTGGGATAATATGCTGAAAGACGGAGAAGAGACGATCAGCCTTTTTCCGGATCAGCCTTTGGCTTATTTTTTTACCGGTCTTGCACACATGCAGAAGAAAAGCTACGCTGAAGCAGTGACAGTCCTGAATCGCGGAGTGAAAATGGTGGTAGACAATGCTTCACTTGAAGAACAGTTTTTTGCAAGTTTGGGAGACGGATATCAGGAGTTGAAGGACTTCAAAAAATCAGAGGAGAATTACGAGAAGGCCCTTGAGATCAATCCAAACAATGCGAACGTGTTGAATAACTACGCGTATTATCTTTCCCTGCGTGGAGAGAAACTAATGAAAGCAGAGGAAATGTCGAAATTATCCAATGAACTGGAACCTGAACAGCCTTCTTACCAGGATACCTACGGCTGGGTTATGTTCAAGATGGGAAAATACAAAGAAGCTGAAAAATGGATCGCCATGTCACTGAAGAATTCGAAGGACAGCAGTGCCACTGTACTTGAGCATTACGGCGATGTCCTTTACAAAATTGGCGATACAAGCAAAGCGATGGAGTACTGGCAAAAGGCCCGGCAGGCAGGAGATGGTGCCTCAGAGTTTCTGGAAAGAAAAATTCTTGAGAAAACTTACCTGGAATAACACAGGTATTGGCAATTAAACATTCACAACAATCAGCTCAGAATTGAACTCTATTTCCTTCAAATTCTTTTGTTGCTTTTTTATCCCGGTCTTGTTGTTGCTTTCCGCCTGCAAGACGACCAGAAAGGTTGTTGAGGTCCATCCTGTTTCGGTCAAACTCAAAGGTGCAGATGTCATCCAGGTATTTGACAGCGTGATGCAGTATTCATTCAATTATGAATATCTAAGTGCAAAAGCTTCTGTAGACTACACAGATAAAAAAGGAGAAACCAAATCATTTGATGTAAACCTCCGGGTTCGAAAAGATAGTGCGATTTGGGTGAACATCACTCCATTGCTGGGAATTGAAGTGGCAAGAGTTCTTATTCGAAAGGACAGTATTATGGTGCTCGACCGGGTGAACAAAGTCTGCATGAGAAGAAGCTTTGATTTCCTTGAAGAGATGTTCAAAAGCAAAATCAGCTTTGAAATTCTGCAGGCTTTGATTGTAGGTAATTACTTTCCTTATCAGAAAAGCGAGAAGATAAAGTCTCTTTACGAGGAAGATCCTTACGTAATTCTGAGTACTCTCAATAAAAGACAGACGAAAAGAATTCAGGAAGAGAAGGATCCAACCAAACCAATCATTCAGGACTTCTGGATTGACGGCAACTACAGAATCGTGAAGTCCAGGATTACGGACGAGAAAGTGGATCGGTGGCTTGAAGCCAGTTATAAAAATTTCAGGGAGGTGAGCGGGTATTTATTCCCTGGCAATATGGTAATGACGATTTCCGGATCGAGTCCGACAATCATGAGTATCGCCTACAGCAAAGTTAGCACCGGCGAGGCTCTCAGCATGCCTTTCACCGTTCCGGAAAAGTACGAAATGAAGTAATTTCTGGTTGCCGTTCCGAAACTCCTCCGTACCTTCATCTTTCACGGAAATCCATAACTTTTTCGGAAAAATTCCGTTAGAGGTAATCCCTACCTCAAAGCTTGGTGGCTATAAATGCGAGTAAGAAATAAAATATCAGGTCAGGTTCAGTCAGGTCAACATTTAATTTTGATGTTGACATTGGCGTTTTGTGCCTTTTTAATTGACACTGTTGCACTTGCCCAGTCAAAGAGGGAACTCGAAAAGAAGAAAGAAAAGCTGAATAAAGAGATCGCTTACACCAACCAGCTGCTCAGCCAGACTAAAAAGAACAAGTCTGCATCCATGAATCAGCTGGTTACTCTGAACAGAAAAATTACTCAGAGAAAAGAATTAATTTCTACGATCAATTCTGAAATTTCAGTTGTTGACACTGAGATGAAGCAGGTGAGCACAGATATAGAAAACATCAACAGTAATCTTGAAAAGCTCAAAAAGCAATATGCAGAAATGGCGTATTATGCTTACAAGAACCAGAATACCTATTCCACAATCATGTTTGTGCTTTCTGCAGAAGATTTCAACCAAGCATGGAAGAGGATGAAATATCTGAGAACACTGAGTGATTACAGGGTTCAGCAGAGAAATCTCATCATAAAACTACAGGACTCTCTCAGTGGCCAAAAAGCAGCCTTGCTCAATGTTAAGCAAAACAAGGTTCAGCTGCTTGCTCAGGAAGAAAAACAAAAGCAGCAACTTGACAAGGAGAAGAAAGACCAGGTCCTGATGCTCAACAATCTGACCCAGAGAGAAAAAAAGCTCAGGACTGACCTGAAAGAAAAACAGAGGCAGGAGCAGGTACTTGCAGCAAAAATCGAATCCATCATTCGACGGGAAATTCAGTTGGCACAGGAAGCAGCCAGAAAGAAAGCTGCATCGAGTGTAAGTGCGGATGCTTCCAAACGAAAGATTGAAAGTCCGGCTTCAGCTTCATCCGCGCTTACGGCTACGCCTGAAGCCATCAGGCTCAGCAATGATTTCGAAAGCAATAAAGGAAGCCTGCCCTGGCCGGTCGAACAAGGTTTTATAAGCAGCCGTTTCGGAAAGCATCCACATCCGGTATGGAGAGATGTGGTGTTGAATAATAATGGTATTGACATAAAATCATCCAAAGGCGCAAGAGCCAGAACTGTGTTTGAGGGAAAAGTTCTTCGCGTAATCATGGTGATGGACAAATACGCCGTACTGATTCAACACGGTGAGTATTTCACGCTTTATTCAAACCTGAATGAAGTGTATGTAAAAGCGGGTGATAAAGTCATCACCAAACAGGTGCTCGGACTCGTTCATACCAACGAAGACGACGGGAAAACGGAACTTCATCTGGAAATCTGGAAAGGCAGTTCGAAAATGGACCCTGAAAGCTGGCTGGCGCGCAGATAAGACGAAGAGTTAATTTCTCAATTTCAATTCATGAATACTGGACATTTGCTGTTCATAGGCGGATTGGGCACAGGTGAGATTGTCCTGATTGTTTTATTGCTGATTTTTTTCTTCGGAGCGAAGAAGATACCGGATTTGGCAAGAGGACTTGGAAAAGGAATTAAAGAATTCAAAGACGCCAAGAATGGTGTCGAATCTGCAGACAAGGAGAAGTTAAAGGATTCTGATTAGAGAATTAACCTTTCGTAGATCTGATTCTTTCTATTAGTCCGACCGGAATGGATTCAGAATATTTTAGTAGAATCGACATGTCGTGGTTTTCGAGCGCGCTCCAAATGCGTTTGCCTTTCTGTACGCTGATGAAGTAAATTTCTTTTAAGACAGGATTTGTTTTTTGAAGCTTGTCCACGAAGATCCAGCCTACTTTCCTCTTGTTGTTCTTAAGGTAAAGGGTCGAAATTTTATTCAGGTGAGGTGTAATTTCATCAAATCCCATATTCGAGTTTTCTTGTAGTTGTGAAGTGTTGATAGATGGTCGAGACGATTTTTTCTTCGATGACCTCTTCTGCGCGCCTGTTGTTTTTGTTGTTTTCAATGGTGGCGGTTATATCTATGCGGGTTAGGTTGTCTTCCACTTTGCTGAACCTGAAAATGATATTCCTTGAACTCCGAAACCAGTTTCCATTTTGAAAGGCTTGTAATTCGGGCAGTTTATCTTTTGATCCCACTACCACAAACCCGAGCCGGTCGAGCAGAGCTTTAAGTTTTTTAATTACGATGGGCATGGCATAGCCAACCAGCGCTGTTTCCATAGCTGTTATATGTTTAATTATTTTTTTGGAAATCCTTTATTCAGGTCGTGCTGATGGTGAGTTCAGCAAATAATCGGCAGAGACATATGCAAACTAACCTGATTCAGTACCCTGTTCCATTTTATTCGGTAAATGCAGGCATGAATTCCACGAACGGCACATCCAAATTGGTTAAGTGAGGCACTCATGAGCCTTGAATGTATTTCAAAATGTAAGCGTATGTCAATTTGAGAAGTCTTTTTCAGCTCTTTTTCAACTTTGCGTATGACTTATCCAGAAAGTTTAGCATCCGGGTAGTTAATTCAAAAAAATCTGATCTTTATTAATCTGGATTATTGTGACAGATATAGGAGAAAAGATGAAATTCAACTGAATATGAGCATATCTTGTATGTATGCTTAGTCTGAAATTTTATATTTGCCGGAACCGAAAGCTTATGTAGAATTTTAAATTGATTTGCATGAAACACAAAAAGCATTTATTTCAGATTTTAGTACTGGCAGTTTTGCTGATGCTGAATTTTCAAGCATTTGCTCAGGGCGAAAGCAAGATTGAAAACCAGGAAACTGAAGCATATGATCCGATCATTGCAAGTTTGGATAGCTTGGTCAGCCTCAATTATACACTTAAATATCTCGAAAATTCAGATTTTTCAAATACAGATGCCAATTTCAGCAAGGGCGAAATACCATCATTTACTGATGAAGTATATGCTGCACGCATTGCTCGTCTTCAGACCCCTATTCCGCTGACATTCAACGCAGAAGTTAAGCAATATCTGGAATTGTACGCCATGAAGCGCAGGGGGACAACCCAGCGGGTAATGGGATTATCTTATCTGTATTTCCCTCTTTTTGAACAGATTCTGGATCAGGAAGGCATTCCTCTTGAAATGAAATATCTGGCGATCGTGGAAAGCGCCCTCAATCCTGTGGCTGTTTCCCGAATGGGTGCAACCGGAATCTGGCAATTCATGCTGGGAACAGGTAAAATGTATGACTTGAAAATCAATTCATACATCGATGAAAGAAGAGATCCGGTTAAATCGACATACGCGGCATGCAAGTATTTCAAAGATATGTATGCCATCTACAACGACTGGCTGCTGGTGATCGCATCTTATAATTGTGGTCCTGGCAATGTAAACAGAGCCATCGCAAGGTCTGGCGGTAAAAGAACCTTTTGGGAGATCAGCCCTTACCTGCCAAAAGAAACAAGAGGATATGTTCCGGCATTCATTGCAGTCACTTACCTGCTGAACTATGCTAACGAGCACAATTTAGTACCTGTAACTCCTTCGATTACCTATTTCGAAACAGATACGGTTATGGTCGAGCAAAAAGTCTCTCTGCGAGATGTGGCTGCGAACATTGATATTCCGACAGAGGTGCTTTCTTATCTGAACCCGGTTTACAAAAAAGGCATCATTCCCGAATCTGAAGAACCTATGCCTCTTCGCTTGCCCGTTGGGAAAATCAATTCGTTCATCGCAGCACTGGATAAAATTTATCAGCCTAACCAACAATCTGCAAGCCTTGTGTATGCTTCCGTTCAAACAGTCAGCTCAGATTACGATACTCACACTTCAATAGTAAAGAAAAGCCATCTTATTAAAAGAGGTGAGCATTTAAGCATGATAGCAGGGAAGTACCGGGTCAGTGTACAGGATATCCGTAAATGGAATAATCTGAAGAGCAATCATCTTATTGCTGGAAAATATCTAACGGTATATGTAAAGAAAACGCAAAAAGCACCAGCTGCAACAGAAACGGTTTCATCACAAAAGTCAAATCAAAATACAGAAACCAAACAAGCAGACACCCCGGCAAAGACGACATCTTCTTTGGCTTCAAGCAATGATTCCAATATTGTCTATCACGTAGTTCAGCCAGGAGATACTTTGTGGGCAATCGCCAAGCGATATGAAGGCGTGACGGTGGAGCAAATCAAACAGGTGAACAAACTGAACAGCAACGACCTCAAGGTAGGGACCAAGCTGAAAGTGCTCTTGAATAGTTAAAATTCAAGAAAATCATTTATAAAAGGCAGTTTAATCAACTGCCTTTTTAGTTTCCAGCATTGAAATTCATACTTTTGAATAATAATAGAAATAACCATGAAAATTAAAATTACCATTTTCGTCTGCATGCTGCTTGCCATGTCAGCTTCATTGCACTCTCAGAATATTATCAATCCGGGATTTGAAACCTGGTCACCTTACTCTTTAGGAGAATACCCAGACGGATGGACAACCAGCGACAGCCTGTCCCGTGCCCTGGCCGGAGTGCCTACAGCTACCAAAACCACAATCGCAGCAGAGGGAAGTTTTGCAATTGATCTGCAAAGTGCATTTGTCGGATTTCTCACAGGCCCGGGTGTTGCTACAAATGGCATCATCACGTTTAGTGCTCCCACATTTACTTTCAGTGGCGGAACTCCCGATACAGCCCGTTCAGAAGCCCTTACCGGAAAATACAAATATCTGCCGGCCAGTGGAACAGATGCCGCAGTGGTAAGTGTATTCCTGCTTAAATGGAATGGTACTTCCCGTGATACAATTGCCTCCGGCCGCCTTGAAATCACCGATTCCTCCGCAACGTACGCGACTTTTACTGTCAATCTACTGTATAGGGATTTTGTAAACCAACCTGATTCAAATATTATTATTCTACAAAGCGGACGCGACATTAATAACACCACTGCCGGAAGCAAATTCACAGTGGATGATTTAGAGTTCACAGGATACATCGGGATACAGGAAAATTTCAATCCTGTTAAGTCTGTGACATTGTATCCTTCTCCAGCCAGCGACGTGCTTTATATCAAGACAGAATTAAAGCAAAACCTGAAGTTGCAGTATAACATTTACGACATAAGCGGAAGATTCGCCGCTGCAGGAGTTATTGAACCCGGACAAACGGGAGTTGAAGTTGGACAACTTAGTCCGGGTAAATACCATTTGCAAATTGCTGGGGACAAAGGAGAAAGATATTATTCCGGGTCATTTCTGATCAATCGTTGAATGTGACATTTCATTCAAATAATATTAAAGACCGGTCAATGAGGCCGGTTTTTTTTATGAATATCGCTTTCCTCTGAATTCCGATTGGATTTTTGATCATTTTCTGAATCTCTGGCCATGTAATACCAAAGCCTTGTTTTTCAACTATTGACCTTCTTGTGAATGTATTATTGTAATTGAAACGCACATCAATTTATTAACCGTCATGAAAAAATTACTTTACCTAATCTGTGTATTATTAATTTCATCCGTCTCTTCATACGGTCAGGGAGAATCAACCGTGTTGAAAAACAATTTTAAAGTCAACCTCACTTCTCTTGCAGCATACAATATTTCAATGCAGTATGAGAGGAGCCTGACTTCACATACTGCACTCGCACTCGGCTTCAGTGTGCTTCCTCTCAGAGGACTGCCTTCATTTGTAATTCCTGAAGGTGATCCAGATGATCTTGCAAGTCTTCGTTTTTCCGGATACAGTGTAACTCCTGAGTTTAGATTCTATCTGAGCGGGAAGCGATCAAAAGGTTTCTACTTCGCACCGTATTACAGACACAGCAGTTATAATTGTTCCTATTACGAACTTGAATATAATATTCAAGACCAGGTGAAAGGTGTTATTCTCATGAGCGGTGATTACAAGCAATCTGCAGCCGGTCTGATGATAGGTTCACAGTGGAATCTTGGAAAAAGAATGTCATTCGACTGGTGGATACTTGGTGCGGCCAAGGGAAGCCAGGTTGTTACACTGAGAGGAAACGGCGATTTCAGTCTTGCACAGCAGGTTGATCTGAGTGATCAGTTTTCTGAATTCGAAATCCCATACGGAGAACTTAGTTATACAGTTGACCAGTATTCGGCTGAAATTGTTTATAAGACCGGATTACCAACGATTCGCGGACTAGGTTTCTGTCTCGGATACAGGTTTTAATGAGAGCTATATGAACTGAAAAGCCCTGCATTGCAGGGCTTTTTTTATGCGTCCTCTTCGTCTTTGTATAGATAATTCGGATATCTCTGAAAATGAATTTCCTTTACAAGGGAAGTTAGCTTGTTTCTTAATTCATCGATATTTGTCTTGTCAGTCGCGGAAATGAAAACACAATTGTCTCCGATTCTTGATATCCAGCTTCTTTTAAGCTCTTCCAGCGTCATGTTTTCCCGCGTTGCAGGAAGCAGGTCATCTTCTTCTTTCTCGACATGACGATATGCGTCAATTTTATTGAATACGATAATGCTGGTTTTTTCTGCTGCCCCAAGCTCAAGCAAGGTCTGACGCACCACGCTGATATGGTCTTCGAATTGCGGATGAGAAATATCCGCAACATGAACTAGTATGTCTGCTTCCCGCACTTCGTCCAGTGTGGATTTGAAGGATTCTATCAGGTCATGTGGCAGCTTCCTGATGAAACCAACCGTGTCGCTGATAAGAAAAGGAATGTTTTCATAAACCAGTTTTCGAACAGTTGTGTCGAGGGTTGCAAACAATTTGTTTTCTGCAAACACATCACTTTTGCAGAGAAGGTTCATCAAAGTTGATTTACCTACATTGGTGTAACCTACCAGGGCGACGCGTACCAGATCTTTCCTGAGCTTACGCTGAGTTTCACTCTGCTTCTCAATTTCTTTCAGCTTTGCCTTCAGTCTGCTGAGTTTGTCTTTGATGACCCTTCTGTCGGTCTCAATCTCTGTTTCACCGGGTCCTCTGAGTCCGATTCCGCCTCTTTGCTTTTCAAGGTGGGTCCACATTCTCGTGAGCCGTGGAAGCAGGTACCTGTATTGGGCAAGTTCAACCTGAGTTTTGGCTTGTGCGGTTCTTGCACGCTTCGCGAAAATGTCAAGGATGAGATTGTTTCTGTCAAGAACCCTGCAGGAAAGAACCTTTTCAATATTTCGAATCTGCGAACCGCTGAGTTCGTCATCGAAAACTGCAAGATCAATTTGATTCAGCTTTACATATTCCTGGATCTCTGCCAATTTGCCGCTGCCGATAAATGTAGTGTGATCGGGCTTCTCGAGTCTTTGGGTGAAACGTTTTTTACTTACGGCACCGGCAGTTTCTGCGAGAAATGCCAGCTCATCCAGATACTCTGCAACTTGTTGTTCGTTTTGATGTTTGTGAATGAGACCAATTAGGACTGCGGTTTCTTTCTTCCTGGTATAATTGACGGGTTGATGAGGCAAGGCAGGGGCAAAAATTAATTTTGAACTTCAGTCTCAGATGCAGCGCTTCTGAGTTTAACTACATACTTTGATACAGCATCTATTTCTTCGCTGCTGAGCACATTCTGATAAGCTGGCATTTTATTCCTGCTTCCTTCCCGAACCATCTGACTTATAAGTCCGGGTTCAAAGCGGCTTAGAGAGAGGTCTGTAGCAGTTCTATATGCTTTTTTTCCGTCGCTCCCGTGACAGAATGCACAATTTGCTTCATACACCCTTGCCCCTTCCGCTGAAGGTGCGTTCACATCTCCCTTCAAAATCACATTGGCTGGAATAAAGGGTTTGTTCTTGCTCATTTCTGCAAGCCCGTAAGATCCAATGATCAAAAGTGTGGAAAGCAGCGCAAGTGCTTTTCTCTTCTTTTTAAAGCCAATGACGCCGAGTGGAATTGCTATGAAAATGAAAGCAAACTTGATGATGTGAAAAAACTTCACCCCCTCAAGAATAACCAGTAGCCATACTCCTGTAACAAGGAATAGGGTGGAAATAATCATTTCAGGCACTTTGGTGATGCGACTGTAAGAGTCAAGTCCGGATTTAGATGAAAAGAGCAAAACAGTTTTAATCAGGTATGTGACCAGAAAGATCAATACCGAGATCATATGTATTTTGGCGAGAAGTACAGAGTCCATTTTTCTTGTTTGGCTCAAAAATAGGCAGAAAAAAGAGAAGGACAAGCTTAATGTTCTATAAGCAAATCAGAGCAATTTATTCATCCTGGTTAAATTAGGTTAATCAAAGGCTATGCTGATGCTTTTTTAATATTTTCGCCTTTCTATGCACCGATTTATGAATAAAGTATGTTTGGTTTTATTTGCCTCATTTATATGGATGAACGCATCCAGAGCCCAGGAGACATTTCCTGAGAACGGTACGAGTGATCCCAGGAATGCAGTTTATGCACTGGTCAATGCCAAAGTTTTTGCAGATGCATCTTTGAGCATTGATTCAGCTGTATTACTGATCAGTAAAGGAAAAATTCTGGACGTAGGAAAAAACATTTCCATTCCTGGTCATGCTCTCATGATAGATATGGGTGGCAGACATATTTATCCGTCATTCATTGATTTGTTTTCAGAATATGGATTACCGGAAATTAAGAAGGAGCACCGTCATGATGCCGGTCCTCAGTTTCTCAGTTCTGTCAAAGGAGCTTATGGTTGGAATCAGGCAGTTCGTCCGGAATATAATGCGCACAAGCATTTTTCTGTAGACGAGAAAAAGGCAGAAGAGCTTCGCAAGTTAGGTTTTGGTGCAGTGATGAGCATAAACCGCGACGGCATCGTGCGCGGAACTTCGGTTCTCGTCTGTCTTGGAAATGATAGGGAACATGAAATGATAATCCGGGACCGAGCCGCTGCAAACTATTCTTTTCACAAAGGTACGTCCACTCAGGATTATCCCTCGAGTCTGATGGGAAGCATTGCATTGCTTCGTCAGACTTACTACGATGCGTTGTGGTATAAGAATGGAGGCTATCGGAAAGAATACAATATTTCGCTTGATGAATTCAATAAAATTCAAAACCTGCCTCAGATGTTTGAAGCAGGTGACAGGCAGAATATTCTGAGAGCTTCCAGAATTGCCGGTGAGTTTGGAGTTAAATATATTATCAAGGGTGCAGGAGACGAGTACCGTCGTGCGGATGAGTTAAAAGATTCCGGACTTGAATTAGTGATACCTTTAAATTTTCCTGAAGCATTTGATCTTTCGGATCCTTACGACGCGCTCAATGTAAGTCTTGAGCAAATGTTGCATTGGGAACATGCTCCAGCGAATGCTTCACGCATTGAAAAAAGTGGAATTCGATTTGCTTTCACTCTTTCAGATTTGAAGAATAAATCCGACTTCATGAAAAACCTTCGCAAAGCAATTGAGGCAGGCTTGAGTGAACAAATGGCATTGGCCGCATTGACTGAAGTTCCTGCTTCAATGATTGGTGCACAGAATGAAATAGGACGGCTTCAAAAAGGGATGATTGCCAACTTCATGGTATGCAGCCGTTCCCTGTTTGAAAAAGACAATGTCATTCTTGAAAACTGGGTGAAAGGAGTGCGTTATAAAATTCATGATACGGACTTGCCTGACATTCGCGGAAATTATTCACTTCGAATCGGCAATGATAGCCTTATCAGGCTCAGAGTAAGCGGTGAAATCATTGCACCGGAATTCCATTATTTTCAAGATACAAGTTTCAGGAAAATTCAATCATCCATTTCAGGAAAAGTATTGAATCTTGTCATCCAGCGAAAGGAGCAAAAGCAAGAAAAAAGCATCCGGCTCACCGCTGTGCTTGGAAGCAGTGCAAAACAGGGCCTTTCAGGTGATGCTTTGTTGCCAGAGGGAAAATGGGTGAAATGGACTGCACAGTTTGATTCTTCTCTCAGTATGATTGCTCCGAAAGATACATCAGCAAAGAGTGTTTCCCGAATTTCTGAGATATCATACCCGAATATGTCATATGGTTGGAAAGAAAAGCCGAAGCAGATTGATGTCTTGTTTCGAAACGCCACCGTTTGGACAAACGAAAAGGAGGGAATTCTAGAAAATGCGGATGTGTATATATCTCAGGGACGAATTGTGCAAGTAGGACAAAATCTGAAAATGCCGGCAGGTGCGACTGTAATCGATGCAAGCGGAAAACATCTGACCAGCGGAATTATTGATGAGCATTCTCATATTGCTGTCAGTGGATCGGTGAACGAATCCACACAGTCTTCATCAGCCGAAGTGCGCATTGGAGATGTAATCGATTCGGATGATATTCAGATTTACAGACAGCTCGCTGGAGGAGTCACCTCTACCCATATACTTCATGGCAGCGCGAATGCTATCGGCGGTCAGACTCAGCTAATCAAACTGAGATGGGGCCAGTCTGCTGAAAAACTGAAGTTTGAAAATGCGCCGGGTTTCATCAAGTTCGCTTTGGGTGAGAATGTGAAGCAAAGCCATTGGGGAGATAAGCAAGTCGTTCGCTTCCCACAGACCCGGATGGGAGTGGAGCAGGTTTATGTGGATTATTTCACCAAAGCCCGAGAATACATTGAGTCTCAAAAATTGCAGGATAAGAAAGTCAAACACGCTTCACAAGATCCTCTAAGAAAAGATTTGGAGCTGGATGCAATTGCCGAAATCCTCCAGTCGAAAAGATTTATCACTTGTCACAGTTATGTACAAAGCGAAATCAACATGCTGATGCATGTGGCTGACAACTTTGGCTTTAAAGTAAACACTTTCACACATATACTTGAAGGATACAAAGTCGCTGACAAAATGAAAAAGCACGGCGTATTGGGAGCATCTTCTTTTTCCGACTGGTGGGCATATAAATTTGAAGTATATGAATCGATACCGCACAACGGAGCTATTTTGCACCGAATGGGAGTGAATGTCGCATTCAATTCTGATGATGCTGAGATGGCCAGGCGTTTGAACCAGGAAGCAGCGAAAGCAATTACTTACGGAGGAATCAGCCGTGAAGAAGCATGGAAATTTGTAACCCTGAACCCTGCAATAATGCTGAGAGTGGATCAGCGGGTTGGAAGTATCAAAGCCGGCAAGGATGCAGACCTGGTTCTCTGGAGCGATGATCCTCTTTCAGTGTATGCAAGGGCTATTCAGACTTATGTGGATGGCGCTTTATACTACGATGAAAGCCTGGATCTTCAATTGCGAGGAAACATTGAAAAGGAAAGAGCTCGCCTGACAGCACTCATGCTTGAAGCTAAAACAAAAGGAGAACAGACTCAGAAACCTGTTCAGAAAAAACAGATTCTTAAACACTGCATGGATGATGAGCACTAAGAATAATTGCTGATAAGATTAAAATTCAGATATGAAAAGTTTGGTAATATTCACACTCGCATTGCTGACGCTGGTATTTAAAGCTGAAGCTCAAAATCCGGCACCTGCCGACTCACAGAAATCATCCGTTCTTATCATGAATGCAACGGCGCACATTGGCAATGGAACCGTCATTCCAAATTCTGCGATTGGTTTCGAGAATGGCAAATTGACTTTAATTGCAGATGCACGACTAATACGCCTTGATAAGAATGCATACGATCATGTAATTGATGCCGGTGGGATGCATGCCTACCCGGGACTTATTGCATGCAACACAATACTCGGTCTTGCAGAAATCGATCTGGTCAGAGCTACGCTTGATCACCGTGAAGTAGGGGAGATGAATCCTCACATCAGAAGCCTGATTGCATACAACACGGATTCGCGCCTGATCCCTACTGTTCGAAACAACGGAGTGATGCTTGCTCAAGTGGTTCCGCAGGGAGGCAGAATAAGCGGACAATCTTCTGTACTCATGCTTGATGGATGGAATTGGGAAGACGCAGCTTATAAAACCGATCTTGGCATTCACCTTAACTGGCCCAGGATGTATGTGGCTCAGTCAGGCGATGCTGATAAAGAAAAGGAAAGAGAAGAGAATCAAAGGAAGAAAATGACTCGTGATCTGGAGGAGCTGAAAAAATTCTTTGATGAAGCGCGTGGGTATTTTTTGGAAAAGAAGCCTGCTGAAGTGAATCAGAGGTTTGAAGCCATGAAAGGACTTTTCAGCGGTGAAAAAAAATTGTTTGTTCATTGCAATTATGTAAAAGAGATTCGGGCAGCAGCGGAATTTGCAAGCACCTATAGGCTTAAAATGGTTTTGGTGGGAGGTGCGGATTCATGGAGAGTTACCGACTTCCTTAAAGAAAAAAATATACCTGTTGTCATAACATCGACTCATGCGCTTCCTGGCAGGGAAGATGATGACATTGATCTGCCTTATCGTCTTCCTTACCTGCTAAAAAAAGCAGGAGTGGATTTTGCAATCAGCACAGACGGTTCCTGGCAGGTTCGCAACCTCGCTTTTCATGCAGGTACTGCGTCCGCATACGGTCTCACGAAAGAAGAGGCACTTGAGAGCATTAGCCTGTCTCCTGCAAAAATACTGGGCATAGATGCTTTAACAGGCAGTCTTGAAACAGGCAAAGATGCAACGCTTATAATTTCAGAAGGAGATATTCTTGATATGTCCACGCACAAAGTTGTGAAAGCATTTATACAGGGACGGGAGTTAAACCTTGATGATGTGCAAAAGCAACTCAATGAAAAATACCTGCAAAAATACGGATTGGAAAAAGCCAAATAATAATTAACATACAATCATTATGAAATTAAAGACGCTGTTTTATTTAGCACTAATTGTTCTCGCTGCTTTGCTGTCATGCAAACAAGGAGAAAAAAAACAAGAAGCCGGCAAAGAGTTCAATCCTGTGGCAGATCGTTTCGCAGACATACAGGTGCTGCGCTACCAGATCGACGGATTTGACGAATTGAGTCTTAGTCAGAAGGAGTTAGCCTATTATTTGTATGAAGCCGGTTTGTCAGGCCGTGATATTTTTTATGATCAGAAAAACAGAAATAACCTGAGAATTCGCAAAACACTGGAGGCGGTTCTGGAATCATATAAAGGGGACAAGGACAATCCTGACTGGAACGGATTTCTTACTTATTGCAAACGCTTTTTCTTTTCAAACGGAATCCATCATCATTATTCTTCAGAGAAAATGATTCCTGAATGTTCAGCGGAGTATTTTGCCTCTCTTGTCAAATCTTCTGATGAATCGCTTCTCCCACTGGAAAACAGGAGCGTGGAGGATTTTACAGCCTTTATAACTCCTTTGATTTTCGACCCCTCGATTGATTCAAAAGGTGTTGACCTGAGTGAAGGAAAGGATGTCATAGCAAGTTCTTCAAATAATTTTTACAGAAACGTCACTCAAGCCGAAGTAGAAAAGTTTTACAGTGATAAGCGTAAATCTGATCCTGAAAACAAGGCGCAGATCGGGTTCAATTCACAATTAATCAAGGAGAACGGAAAGATTTATGAAAAGACATGGAAAGTCGGAGGCATGTATACATCAGCGATAGAAAGAATTGTGTACTGGCTGGAGAAGGCTGAGAGTGTTGCCGAGAATGATGCTCAGAAAAATACCATCCGCACACTGATAAAATCATACAAGACCGGAGATCCTGCCGACTTTGATTTATACAACATTGCCTGGGTGAAAGATACTGCTGCCAGAATAGACTTTGTGAACGGCTTCATTGAAGTGTATCAAGACGCGCTTCAGAAGAAGGGAAGCTACGAAAGTATAGTGAGCATGAAAGATATGAATGCAACCAAGAGGATTGAAGCAATTTCAAAGGAAGCACAGTGGTTTGAAGATAACTCTACCATCATGGATGCTCACAAAAAGAAAAATGTGAAAGGCATTTCCGCGAAAGTTATAACAATAATAGGTGAGGTAGGAGATGCTGCTCCGAGCACACCCATCGGAATTAATTTACCGAACAATGAATGGATCAGAGAACAGCATGGTTCAAAGTCTGTGTCTCTAGGGAACATCGTGAATACATACAATTACTACAGATCAAAAAGCCCCATGATAGAGGAGTTCGGTTCATCACCTGAAGTCATCGCCAGGTCAAAGAAGTACGGTGCTCTGGCAGGGGAGCTGCATACAGATATGCATGAAGTAATCGGTCACGCTTCTGGTCAAATCAACCAGGGTGTAGGAACTACAGATGAAACCCTGAAAAATTATGCAGGTGTACTTGAAGAGGCAAGAGCAGATCTTGTCGCATTGTATTTTGCACTTGACTCAAAGCTGGTTCAGATAGGTGTGATGCCTGAACTGGAAGTCGGTAAAGCAGAGTACGATTACTATATTCTGAACGGCCTGATGACACAACTTCAAAGAATTCAGCCTGGTAAAAATCTTGAACAGGCGCATATGAGAAACCGTCAATTGGTTGCCTCTTGGGCCTATGAGAAAGGCAAAGCAGATAAGGTAATTGAAAAAATTAACCGTGATGGAAAGACCTTTTATGTCATCAATGATTATGAAAAGCTTAGAGTTCTCTTCGGAGAGTTATTGCGGGAAATCCAGCGCATCAAATCCGAAGGCGATTTCAATGCAGGAAAAAATCTCGTTGAAAATTACGGGGTGAAAGTGGATCAGGATATTCTTAATGAAGTTCATCGCCGCTATGCTGCGATCAATATTGCGCCGTACATGGGATTCATACAGCCCCGACTTGTTCCGGTACTTGATGGGGATAAGGTCAAAGATGTAAAAGTTGAATATCCTGAAGACTTCATCACTCAGATGCTTGAGTACGCTAAAAAGTACTCATTTCTTCCTCTGGAAAATTGAATTGCCTGAGCTGAGTGCGAATAGCATGTGATTATTACTTAATCGCATGCATGATCATCTGTGTGTACATTTTCTCAAGTAAGACGGACTTTACGAATGGCTTCGCAATGAAGTCATTCATACCGTTGTCATAACACCTGGAAACTTCATCCTGAAGCGCGCTGGCAGTCATTGCCATGATTCTTACATTTGAAAAAGGCGTAGGCAAAGTCCTGATCATTCTGGAAGCATCATACCCGTTCATCTCCGGCATTTGAATATCCATCAGTACAATGTCATACTGGGTTTTAGCAGCTTTCTCAACCGCTTCCTTGCCGTTTACTGCGATATCAATTTCAATGTTTTCTAGTTCCTCATGCAATGTGTCCATCGCAACCATACGGTTAAATTCATTGTCTTCGACAAGCAGGATTTTAATTCCCCTGAGGGCTTGTTTCAAATCTGAAATCGGGATTTGTTCGTCAAGTTTTGGAGCTTCAAGAATTCCTTTTTTATATGGAATCACACATATGAATGTAGCTCCTTTTTCCGGCTGACTCCTGACACTGATCTGTCCCTGATGCATCTCCACCAGTTTTTTTGAGATGGCCAGGCCCAGTCCCGTTCCTCCGTAGATTCTGGTTGTGTCACTTCTTTCCTGCGTAAAGGACTCAAAAATCTTTAGTTGATTTTCCGGTGCGATACCAATACCGCTGTCGATGACTTCGAAGCGCACATTGTAAATTTCATTGTGTACTGACTCCACAGTGCAGAATAATTTCACATCACCCTGGCTGGTAAATTTTATCGCATTACTGACAAGGTTGAGGAGTATCTGAGACAGCCGAACGGGGTCCCCAATGAGATAAGTTGGAACGTCATCACTTACGTGTGTGATCAAATTAATTCCTTTTTCTGCGGCTTTAAATTCAAATGTATTGTAGACTCCCTTTATTACTTTTCTGACAAGGAATGAAGTGTGTTCAAGTTCAATTTTGCCAGCTTCAATTTTTGAAATGTCCAGAATGTCATTGATGATTACGAGCAGATTGTCTGAAGATTGAGTGATGGCTTCAAGGTAGTGCTTTTGATCAGGTCGTGGATTCTTATCTCGCAGCAAGCGTGTCATACCCACGATTGCGTTTAATGGAGTTCTGATTTCATGGCTCATATTGGCCAGAAACTGCTCCTTCAGTTCGGTTGTCTTCAGAGCGATTTCTTTTTCTTTTCTGAGTTCTATGTTCTTGATTCTTGCTCTGTTTATGAGCAGGATTACGGTTGTAATCACCAGCGCGAGCATTCCCCGAAACCACCAGGTTTTGTAAAATGGAGGTACAATCACCAGCTTGAATGAAGCAGTTTCTTCATTCCAAACGCTGTGATTATTAGATCCCTTCAATTAGAAAATATATTCACCCGGATCCAAATTGGCAAATAATGCAAATCGGCGATGTTTATTGTCAACCCACTTGTCATCATATCCTTTTAACTGATAAGTATAATTGTTCTTTTCCGGAGAAATATAGTTAAGAGAAGAAAAGTTAATTTCAATGCTGTTCTTTGAAAAGGGAAGTCTGATCTCCTTTTCGTCAATGATTGCCTTTCTGAATGATTCATTACCATCGGAAAAAATCGACGAACCATGAATTTTTATATCTGTAATTCCAACTTGAGGAACATAAGTATTGGTTTTAATTTGGTCAGGTTTGAAAACTGAAACTCCTTTACTATGGCCCCATATTTTATTTCCGTCTATTAATGTCAGAGAAGCCTGGTTCAAGAAGGAAACTTCATCCAGCCCGTCCTTTTCATCAAAATTAAGAATACTGAAATCCTTCGTATTAATTCTTGATATTCCGTAATTAGTACTGCACCACAAGTACCCGGCTTGATCGGCCTCTATGGATTGAATCACATTATTAGCCAGACCGTCCTTTTGAGTGATATTTCGAATGTGATCTGAATATAGGTTTATAATGAATATACCCAGTCCGTCAGTACCCACATACAGTTTTTTCCCTTCTGTCAGCAGCGAGTGAACAATTATATCGTGATTGCGAGATGATAATTTTATCTTTTCATATTGACTTTTTTGTTCATTGAACTGGAATAATCCTTCGTCTGTCCCAACCCATATATTTCCGTTCTTATCACAATGAACTGTACGAACGATATTTGACGGAGAGAAATTTTTAGTTTTAACAAAGAGCGGCATTTTTTCAAGGATGTTTCTCTCGTACTGATAGCGGTTCAAGCCTCTGCCGCTTGCAAACCAAATATTTCCATCCCGGTCTTCATCAATCTTAAATATTACACTGCTGTATAAGCCGATGAATTCATCGTCTGAGAGTTCGAAAATTTTACAGTTAATTTTTAACGTTGAATCTTTTGTCTGAGGGAATTGTAGCAGTTCATTCAGTCTTACAGCAACAAGCTTTCTACCGGCCGCGAACCAGACATTGTTTCTGGAGTCAATTTTTATTGCACGGCTGCCAAATTCATAATTATTATTGCCTAAGCGAATCCATGGCCAGTTTTTTAACTCATTTGTTTCCCGGTTGTAAATAAAAAGTCCGGAGGTGAGAGAGTTGATAATAATATGCTTGCCACTTTCTTCAATAGCGGTGATGATGGTTTCTGGAATTTTATTGGTCAATGATGATAAACTTCCGGACGAGAATTGCTGGAGAATCGGGTGCATAGCAGAAATCCCTGTGATTGTGCATATCCAGACTGAACCTGCTCTGTCAATGTCTACATAATTTGTGATGTCATTTGAAATGCTTTTTCTATCATATCTGTTGTGTTTGAAAAGTTCGAAGTCAGTGATGATAAAATTGTCTCTCTTTGCTGTTATTTTAAATTTCGATAAACCCACGCTGTTCAGACAGGTCCAGAAGTAACCGTCTTTATCCTGTACAATTGAATAAGGATTAGGGTATGCGTGGCCAGATAAACTTATTAGAGCAGGCAGCAAGTGATGAAAGGTTAATTCTCCAGGCTTGTTATATTTTTCTGCAGATGAAATTACATCCATCATGTTGTTGAATGACAGCAGAATGATATGGCCATCTTTGTCTTCCAAAATTTTCCAAATTTCATTTCGCTGAGTGCCACTCTTTTCTGTAGTTCCGCTATTGAACACATCAGGTTTTACATTTAGAAGATCAGAGTTGTCAATTTTAAATCTCCATAATCCTGTGCTGGTTCCAACCCATGCGTAATCTGATTTGTCGAAATGAAGATCCCATATGTTTTTATTTTCTCTGTTTAATGGAAGTTCTGCATTCAGGTAAAGAAAGTTATACTTCACATTTCCGTTGCTTTGAGTATCAGTCTCACATATGACTAATCCGCCCACTGTTCCCACCCATAATCGTTTGTATTGATCCATTTTCAGGCAAAGTATGTTATCATCCTTCAGTTGACCTGACTTATTTGGGTTTTTAAGAAAAGTTTTGAAATCATTTGTATAGTAATTATATACGGTGAGCCCCTGTTTTGTACCAATCCAGATATTTCCTTGATTATCCTCGAGTAAGCAGTTTATCAAATTACTTTGCAATCCGACTGTATCACCGGGAGTGTAGTTGTACTTAACAAAGTTAATTCCGTCAAAACGATTGAGTCCGTCCTTAGTTCCAATCCAGATAAATCCCCGGCTGTCCTGCATGCTGCACATAGCAAAATCAGTGGAAAGGCCATCCCTGATACCGTAATTGACAAAATTCAAATGATTATTCCCTCCATTTACATGCATTGAAAGCAAGAATAAGGGCAGTATCAGTGCCGTTAGTTTAATCATGTGTTTTAGATCCTTCAACATTGCATAGATGATTTTCATGGAAAACTTCAATACAATTTATTCAGGAAATGATTCTGATAATTCGGAATTTATAGGCGGACACTCATTTGCGATATCATGTACACAACAAGGCGAACAAGTGCAGGATTTATAAGACAAGTCCATGTAAACCGGAGGGTCGTTATTGTCATCGGATGCTGCCCAGGCATAAATTTTAAATTTGCAATCTACAGTCTGTCCGTGTTTTACAAATACTCCAGTGAATTTTTCCTGATCCATCAGATCCAGCAAATCATTTTTACAGATGAAGGCCTCAGTGATTGAGTTCCCATAGACAGTGTCAAAGCGAGCAAGATTCGCTTTCATTTCATCCAAGTTTTTGACAGGATTGGCACACGGCGGAATTGAAGTTATTCCTGAAGAGCTTGAATAATCACTTTTAAAGAAATTGTAAAAGTTCAGAAACAATGAAATTACAAGGAGGATCAAGATTAATGGAGAACCGGTGTTTTTCATAAGGTGTTAGAAGTTTTGTTATAAAAGCTTATTCGAATGCTATTGATGGGAGCATTGTAAGCATTTTTAATAAATGGTACAGAACGTTAATTCAGACTGAAAAAAAATTCAGAATTAATAAGCTTATCAAATATAATAAAAGGAAGATTAATTGTGCAATTTAATGATGGTTTAATTCATGAATAAATGAATTGCATCATATGAACATCTAAAAAGTGGCCGAATTTATAACCCACTTCTTTCATAATTCCGATATGCCGATAGCCAAGTTTTTCATGGATGTGTATGCTGGTTTCATTGCCCTGTGTTATCCTTGATATGACAGTATGATTGCCTTTTTCACCCCCTTTGAGTGTAACAATTTTTAGCAACATGGTTCCCAATCCCTTCGACCTGTGTGCTGAATGAATATAGACTGACACCTCTACAGTGGTATCATATGCGCATCGATCGCTCCAGGGACTCAATGAAGCCCAGCCCGCGATCATGCCGTCCAGTTCTGCAACCAGTACAGGATGCTTTTCCTTGTGATTCCTGAACCACTCAATTTGCTTTTGCATACTCCTGGGTTCTGTGTCGAATGTGGCAGTAGTATTCAATACCGCATCATTGTAAATATCTAAAATAGCTTTTAAGTCGGCTTCAGTTGCAGCCCGGATATTCACCATGCACTAATTTGATTAAAATGTGAACCTGAATGTGAATGCGCCGTCCCAGTAAGAATATGCAGCTTCATGAAAATCAACAAAAGGTTTTAAGTCCAAGCCAAGAGTGATGGGAACATTATTGAACTTGTATTCCAGTCCGAGAATAAAATCTATTCCAAATCCTCGTCGGTCCATTCTGTCTTCGTAAACGTAGACGCGGTTTTTATTCCTGTAATAATAGTAATAATAGCCTTCATTATAAAAGCCAATATGAGCGCCGCCACCCAGAAACCAGTTGAAACCCTGGGCATTTCCTAATGGACGATGATACTCATAGAGTCCCGTGAGTATCAGACTTCTTCTGCCAGTACTTGCAATGAGTTCCAAAGCGTCTGCTCCTCCGAACTTGTGTTTATATGTTATTCCATGTGAAAATCCTCCAAGGCGAACGCCAATTCCATTGGAGTAATCTTGTGCCGGGGCATTTTGAGGAGACAGAAATGATATGGCAATCATTCCGGTAAGCAGCCCTAGTTTTAAGCTCTTTCTCATCTTCATATTTTGATATTGTTCCTACTTTTGTGTGATTTTGGCAAGATAAAATTCAATATTGTTTTGAATAATGAAGATTCTGAAACATTCTTATAAAGCATTGTTATACAGCTGCTTAGTAATTTTAACATCTTGTGCTGAAGAAAAAAAGCACGGTAAAATTGTTTACACCGAAGCTGAGATGATAGCTGAATCTTCCAAGGCCAATGAGTTTTTTGCGCACTCCTGGCAAGGTCGTCTGGAAAGAAATCCTGAACTGCAAACGTTTCTGGGGATAAAGACTGATTACGGTAAATGGTTGGACAGGAGCGATTCTTTTGCAATTCGGGAATATCAGATCATCAGTGCTGAACTGAAGGAGCTGAAGTCAAAAATTGATTTTGACAAACTGGATGCAGAAACTCAACTGAGTTTTCGGTGCTTTGAGTTTGAAGCGCAGCAGGAGATAAACATGTTTCAATGGAGGTTTCACAATTACCCGGTGAACCAAATGGATGGTATACAATCATCTGCTCCAGCCTTGCTAATCAATATGCATAATATTGATTCATTAGAGGATGCAGAAGCATACATTTCCAGACTTGACGGAATTCTTGTGATGTTCGATCAGGTGATTGAAGGATTGAAAATCCGCGACAGTCTTGGCATTAATCCACCTGCATTTGTATTTCCAAGAGTGATTGAAGATTGCAGGAATATACTCGACGGAGCCCCTTTTAACAACACCGCCAAGCGAAGTCCGCTTCTTTCAGATTTTATAAACAAGGTGAATGCCTGCTCCAGGATCAATGCCAATGACAAAGCAAGACTTATGCAGCAGGTAAACCAGTCATTGCTTAAATCTGTCGGTCCTGCATACAATAATCTGATAAAGTTTCTTTCGGAGCTTGAGAAAAAATCTACAGATAATGACGGATGCTGGAAGTTTCCTGATGGAAATAAGTTTTACAAAGCAGCATTGTACCACGCTATAACCCTTGATATGACACCCGAACAAGTGTATGAATTGGGTGTGAAGGAGGTTGACAGAATACATAAGGAGATGCGTCAGATCATGAAAAAGCTCGGATGGAAAGGCGACAGTCTGATTGAGTTTTTTGAATACCTGAGAAAAGACAAGCGTTTCTATTTTGAAAACAATGACTCAGGAAGAAAAGCTTACATGAAACTTGCGACTGCTATCATCGATACCATGCGTAACAGTCTTGACGATTTGTTTCTCACCAAACCGAAGGCGAATATCGTAGTGAAGGCCGTTGAGCCTTTCAGGGAAAAATCTGCCGGTGGCGCATTTTATGAAAATCCTGCGATTGACGGATCCCGTCCTGGTATATACTACATCAACCTGTATGATATGGCTGACCAGCCAATTTACCAGGCGGAAGCCTTGGCTTATCATGAAGGCATTCCCGGACATCACATGCAGATAGCCATTGCCCAGGAATTGCAAGGAATACCGGAGTTTCGCAAATACGGAGGCAATGTAGCTTATGTGGAGGGCTGGGCTTTGTATACTGAACTTCTTCCGAAGGAATACGGCTATTACAAGGATTTGTATTCAGACTTCGGACGACTGTCTAACGAATTGTTCCGTGCAGCCCGGCTTGTGGTTGATGTAGGTATTCACTATAAACGATGGAGCAGGGAAAAAGCCACGGAATATTTTTTGCGTAACACATCGAATCCGGAAGGTGATTGCAGAAAAGAGATTGACAGGTACATAGTCTGGCCGGCTCAGGCGACAGGATATAAGGTTGGGATGAACTACATGCTTGAACTACGTGAGTATTCAAAAGCTCAATTGGGAGAAGAATTTGACATCAGGGAATTCCATGATGTTATTCTCACATCGGGACCTCTTCCTATGATACTGTTGAAGGAACAGGTGAGAAACTGGGTGGAAAAGAAAAAATCTCGTGCTAATCCAAATTAAAGGATAAAGCAGTGGTTCAGTTTTGGTACAGTATTTCATCAATTGATGATTGCGTAACCGAGTGATAATTCGGCCTGGATGTTTTGTAAATTTCTTCAGCCATTTTCCGGCCTTCCGCAGTTTTAATCATTGCCTTGAAAAGCGGCCTTACAAATTTTCTTCTTCCCACTTCATTCAGGAATGATTTCAACACAGGATATGCTGGTTCGTAAGCATTGACTACAGCTTTTTCAAGCCAGGCAAATAAAATTTCAGAATTGCTGCTATTTGAAAACTGAAATGTATTGTCAAGCTCCAGCATTTGTTCAGGCCTCAGCTTTTCCGGCAGAAGATGAATGAAGCGAAGCCACTCGTTGGTGCTGTAATTTTTCGTGTTCAAGGTTGAAGCTTTGTTCCCTTTTATCCACCTGTCTACTTCCAGCGCAACTTGCTCAAATCTTTCCGATCTGATTTGTGGTGCATTTTCAGGTATTCCCGGACCGTACACCCAGCGTTCAATATCTATTGCTTTCTCTGCTGCACTGTCTCCTTTGACTAGTTCCGACCTGTAATATTCAATAAATTGTTCGGTGTTTATTGTTTTGAATGCATTTTGACTGAAATGATTTTTTAAAAACTGATCAAACTTTTCTCTCCCAAAAGTTTGTTCCATCAAGACCAACAGCAAACGTCCTTTTTCATAAGCTACTTCATTCATGCCCTCATCTGGATCACGACCGTCTAGTTGGAGCTTAAGATGCGAATCAATGCTTCGATCTCCGAATCCCTCAATTGTTTTTTTGAGTTCTTCCACTCCCAGAAGGAATTGCATGTCAGCGAAATCTTTTCCATATAATGCTTCCATAATACGAGCTTCAAAGTAAACCGTAAATCCTTCGTTTATCCAGAAGTCGTTCCAGGTTGCGTTAGTCACAAGATTGCCGCTCCAGCTGTGTGCCAGCTCATGCGCTATAAGTGAAGTGAGAGACCGGTCCCCGGCAAGAATTGTCGGCGTAGCAAATGTAATTCTTGGATTTTCCATGCCACCAAAAGGAAAGCTGGGAGGAAGGACAATCACATCATACTTGTCCCATGCATAAGGTCCGTAAAGACTCTCAGCAATCTCAAGCATTTTGGGCAAGTCAGAAAATTCATATGTGGCTTTTTCTATGGTGACAGGTTCGGCATACACTCCTGTGCGCCGATCAAGAGGTTCATACACGAAGTCTCCAACCGCTAAAGCAAGGAGATAAGCAGGAATCGGTTGCTTCATTGAAAAGCGGTATAAGCCTTCCGTGTTTTTCTCTGTCGGATTTTCAGCACTCATCACAGCCATCAATCCCGAAGGAACTTTGACTTCAGCTTCATAGGTGAATCTGATTCCAGGGCTGTCCTGAACAGGTACCCAGGTTCTGGCAAGTATCGCTTGTGATTGGGTGAAAAGAAAAGGAAACTGCTTTCCCGCAGTTTGTTCCGGAGACAGCCACTGCAATGCGTCTGCTCCATCCGTTGTTGAATATTGAATACTGACAGACTTAGTCTCAGGATGAATCGGAATTATCAGCGCCTGCCCAAGAAACTCCACTTCACTTTCCAGATGAAAGGGACTTACTTTGGATTCATCATCAAGTCGAACACCTTCAATCTTCAGGTTACGAGTGTCGAGTATGATTTTGTCTGATTTGGCCCTGTTGCGAAAATGTATTCTTGCATTTCCTTTCAGTTGTTTCAATTCAAAATTCACTTCAAGTTTAAGATCAAGGTGATGAATTATGGCAGCTGCAGGATCAGCGAAAGAATGAGGATCATTTGTTGCTTCAGCAATGTTTGGAGTGGTTTTTTGATCTTTCATTTGACAGGATATGAAAATCAGGATTGATATGAGAAGTATTCTATGCATGATCGATTGAATCGTATAAAATTAATACTTCTGGCCCGTTTATATACCTAATACTGGTTTTCGAGGATAATAAAAGTAAATCTGGCAGTCCAAACTGTACTTCAGATGAAATGTTTTAGGCTGAATTGTCTTATCTTTTTATAAATGAGATCAGTATTTTATCTTTGTGCATCAAAATCAATCCTATGAAAAAAGTTACTCTTATCGTCGTTTTTGCATTGAGTATGGCAGGCCTCAATCTTGTGAATGCTCAGGATAAAATGTCTTATTTCGGTGAAAAAATTAGTCAGGATGGAGCTATGCCTGTGCAGGATCTTGCTGATAAGCTTTCAGGAGCTGATACGATTCATGCTAAAATCAGCGGAACAGTAAGCAGCGTATGCCAGAAAAAGGGATGCTGGATTAAGATGGATTTGAAAAACGGAGAATCAATGATGGTGAGATTTACCGACTATGCATTTTTTCTTCCCAAAGACTGCGCAGGTAAAAAAGTGATATTGGACGGAATGGGATTTGTCACAAAAACTTCTGTGGAGGAGTTAAGGCATTATGCAGAGGATGCCGGAAAATCTAAGGAGGAAATAAGTGCTATTGTAAAACCGGAACACCAGATGTCATTTGAGGCAAGTGGAGTAATTCTATACAATGAATAAAGAAAAATTCATTCTTGTTGCCCTGGTGATCTTGTCATATATGGGTATTTGGCAGGTTGTGTCTGGGCGCACTGAGTCCACTCATCAGATTTCAATTGCGGATACTTCTGATGTAAATCCAAATGGATCCAGTGAGTTGTCCATGCTCATGCGCGACATGTTTGAGCATGCCGCGCTTGCAAAGAAAATGCTTGCAGAGAATAAGAAGATTGATGTTTATCCTGAAAATTTCGATAAGATTTATACTGCTGCACCGACTGATGATGAAACAAAGAATTCTTTTTACGACACTTTTGCAGATATTTACTTAAAAGCACTCAAAGGCTATGTGAATTCAAGCAATGCGGATCTAAAAGAAGATTACAATAATCTTGTGAACACCTGTCTGGCGTGTCATTCCACACATTGCCCTGGGCCTGTGCCCAGAATAAAAAAGCTGTTAGTAAAATAAGAAAAACCGGAAATTCTCCGGTTTTTTTATGTTCATTTTTTAAGGCTGGCGGAAACATAATCCCTGTTCAGCCTTGCGATATGCGATATTGAAATCCCTTTTGGGCATTCTGCTTCACATGCACCGGTATTGGTGCAACTTCCGAAACCTGCTTCATCATGCGCTTCAACCATTTTCAGTACACGAATATCTTTCTCTGGTTTTCCCTGAGGCAATAAAGAGAGTTGTGAAACTTTAGCAGCAGTGAAAAGCATGGCTGATGCGTTTTTACAGGCGGCTACACATGCACCACAACCTATGCAGGCAGCTGCGTCAAAAGCTTCATCAGCCACAACTTTCGGGACAGGGATGCTGTTCGCATCAGGTGCATTGCCTGTATTCACAGAAATATATCCTCCTGCCTGAATGATTTTTTCAAATCCAGAACGGTCTACAACCAGATCCTTAATTATTGGGAATGCAGCCGCTCTCCATGGCTCTATTGTTACGGTTTCTCCGTCGCTGAAAAAACGCATGTGAAGCTGGCATGTGGTTGTGCCTTTCAAAGGACCGTGTGGCCTGCCGTTGATGTACATTGAGCACATGCCGCATATGCCTTCCCTGCAGTCGTGATCAAATGCCACCGGATCTTTGCCTTCTCTGATCAGGCGATCGTTCAGTACGTCCATCATTTCCAGGAAGGACATATGAGTATTCACTCCAGGCATATCATAAGTTTCAAAATATCCTTTTGTGACTGTGTTTTTCTGACGCCAGATTTTTAATTTTAAATTGATCGTTTCCTCCATCTGTGGATTCTTAATAATTTGATTTATTTATAGCTTCTTTGTGAAGGGTGTACCACTTCAAAATGAAGTTCTTCCTTATTCAAAACAGGCTCAGCATTTTCACCTGCAAATTCCCATGCAGAAACAAAGCTGAAATTTTCATCATCACGGCGTGCTTCTCCGTCTTCAGTTTGAGATTCTTCTCTGAAGTGACCACCACAAGATTCTCTTCGGTTCAGGGCGTCTCTCACCATGAGTTCTCCAAGCTCAATGAAATCTGCCACACGACCGGCTTTGTCAAGCTCAGGGTTAAATTCGTTTATACTGCCAGGAATTTTTACGTCGCTCCAGAATTCAGCTTTTAGGTCTTTCAGCATTTGCAAAGCCTTAGTGAGTCCTTCCTGATTTCTTGCCATTCCGCAATAATCCCACATAATCTTTCCGAGTTTTTTGTGAAGATCTTCCACTGTCTGCCGGCCCTTTACATTCATCATCCTGTTGATTCTTTCCTTCGCAGCGTTTTCAGCCTCGTCAAATGCCGGATGAGTCACGGGAGTAACAGGGTTTCGGATTTCATCTGCGAGATATTCTCCGAGTGTGTATGGGATCACAAAATAGCCGTCAGCAAGACCTTGCATCAATGCTGATGCACCAAGCCTGTTTGCTCCGTGATCCGAGAAATTGCATTCGCCCAGTGCATATAATCCTTTTACCGTGGTCATGAGATTGTAGTCAACCCACAATCCGCCCATTGTATAATGCACGGCAGGATATATTCTCATAGGCGTGGAGTAAGGATCTTCGCCGGTGATTTTTTCATACATCTCAAACAAGTTACCATAACGTTCACTGATCACATCTCTTCCAAGGCGATTGATTGAATCTCTGAAATCAAGGTACACGGCAAGTCCGGATGAGCCTACACCGCGGCCTTCATCGCAGGCCTGCTTGGCTGCACGGCTGGCCACATCACGAGGAACGAGATTTCCAAATGCAGGATACCTTCTTTCGAGATAATAGTCGCGTTCATCATCTGGTATCTCGGAAGGTTTTCTCTTATCTCCCTGTGCTTTCGGTACCCACACTCTGCCATCATTTCTAAGACTTTCGCTCATCAGCGTAAGCTTGGACTGATATTCACCGGATACCGGAATACAGGTAGGGTGAATTTGCGTGAAGCATGGATTTCCGAAGAAAGCCCCCTTCTTATATGCCTTCCATCCTGCCGTGACGTTGCTACCCATCGCGTTTGTAGAAAGGTAGAACACATTACCATAACCACCGGTACAAAGCAAAACTGCATGAGCGGAGTGCCTCTCTATTTCACCACTGATCAGGTCGCGAACTATTATCCCTTTGGCAACATTGTCGACCGTAACCAACTCAATCATTTCATGACGATTGTACATTCTAACCTGTCCTTTGGCAATTTGCCTTGACAAAGCGCTGTAAGCACCCAACAATAATTGTTGTCCGGTTTGCCCTCTTGCGTAAAAGGTTCTCGATACCTGTACACCTCCAAAAGACCTGTTGTCCAGCAGACCGCCGTATTCACGCGCAAATGGAACGCCCTGCGCAACGCACTGGTCGATGATGGCAGCTGACACTTCTGCGAGACGGTAGACATTAGCCTCTCTTGCCCTGTAATCACCGCCTTTTACTGTATCATAAAACAAGCGGTACACACTGTCACCGTCATTGGAATAGTTTTTTGCGGCATTGATTCCGCCTTGTGCTGCTATTGAGTGAGCACGACGCGGACTGTCCTGAAAACAGAAACATTTTACCTTATATCCAAGTTCTCCAAGTGTCGCTGCTGCTGAGGCTCCTGCCAAACCAGATCCGACTACAATCACCTCGAGTTTTCTTTTATTGGCCGGGTTTACAAGCTTGACACTGGATTTGTAATCCCTCCATTTATTTTCCAGTGATCCTGCAGGTATTTTCGAATCTAATTTTCCCATTTGGAGATTGAATTTTTAATGTATGGTTGTTAAAAACGCTTCTTGTTTTAATTTTAATTGACAAAATTCCGGATGATAAATTATCCTCCTAGAATATTCGTAGCAATACCGAACATATCGAAATAGAAGATGACCGGAAATGAAGAGAAACCTATCATGATTAGCAGTGAAAAAACTGTTCCTGCAATCTTGAGTGGCTTAAGGTATTTGTGGTTATTAAGTCCCAGTGTCTGAAATGCGGATTGAAATCCATGGTTGAGATGTGCGCCAAGAAGGACCATGGCAACAAGATACAAGGCTGCGTACCAATTCGATTGAAAGGCAGCTGCCACATCATAAGCGATGCTGTTCTCTGCATGAAAAATTCTGTGAGGCACAAAAAATGTGCGAAGGTGAATAATCAGAAAAATAAAAATAATTGAACCTGTGAGACCCATGTTTCTGGAAAACCAAGAACTGTCTCCGCTTTGCCTGCTTACCTGATATGCAACCGGCCTTGCACGTTTGTTATGCAGTGTGAGATAGAGACCATCAATTACGTGAATGATAATTCCTGCAAAAAGTCCGAACTCAATAGTTCGGATGATAATATTACCGGTAAGGAATTTTGTCCATTCAATGTATGCCTGGCCTCCGTCCATCTTGTACAAAAGCAAGTTTGCATATAAATGTTCTATGAGAAAGAGGCAAAGAAACAATCCTGTTAATGCCATTACTAATTTGCGTCCTACTGTAGTATAGAACATTTTAAGTGATGCAATCATGATGATGGTACATTTAATATTGTGAAGGCTTGCAAATCAGTCTGAACAATATTCCGGAATTTTGGTTTAGTGATAGGCAAATGTAAAGTCCCCTTCTCTTATTTCAAAAAAAGGAAGGGGATTCAAAATAATAATCTTTAAAAATTTCAGCTATGACAAAAACTCCAAAAAATGAAAAGTGGAAGCTAATTAAACTGAACGTCAAATTTGACCGGACAAAGTATGCAGTGTCTGATCATGGAAGGGTGAAAAGTTTCAAGGAGGATATTACTGACGGCAAGATTTTAAAAGGCACAATAGTTAATGGTTATCCAGCGTTGAAGCTGAAAATCAGAGAGAAAGACATTCAGTTTTACATTCACAAGCTTGTAGCTGAGCATTTTCTGAATCACAGGAAGAAGAACCAGACTTATGTCATCCACCGTGATCATGATAAAATGAATAACAGGCTGAGCAATTTGCGTTGGGCCAGTAAAGATGAGATGCATTCCCATCAGCAAAAAAGTCCACATGTAAAATCATACCGTTCAAGAACCCGCCTGAAAGGCCATAAACTTACAGCGGCCAAAGTGAGGAGCATCAAGCAGAAAATTTTCTCTCCAAAGCGTCAGGTACGTTTGAAGGATATCGCTAATGAGTTTGGAATCAGTGAAATGCAGCTATACAGGATCAAGTCTGGCGAGAATTGGGGGCACATTGATTATTAAACCAGTTTATTTGATGCAATAGCATAGTAATGGCAGCCTTGATGAAAGAAAAAAGCCCTGAAGCATTATGCATCAGGGCTTTGTTCATGGCAAAAGCTAAGATTAACTTCCGCAGGCTTCGCAAGCTTCGGGGTTATCAAGCGAGCAAGCCATTTGTTCATAGGCTTCTTCTTTGCTGAGCTGATTCGAATTGTTTTCCTGACCCTGGCGCAGCAAATTTGTATCTACAGTAAACTTGATTGCATCAGCAGCCGATTTCGATCTCAGGTAGTACATTCCGGTCTTAAGGCCTTTTTTCCATGCGTAAAAATGCATTGATGTTAGTTTAGCGTAATTTGGATCCTGAATAAAGATGTTCAATGACTGACTTTGGCAGATGTATGCACCGCGATCGGCAGCCATATCAATCAGTGAGCGCTGTTTGATTTCCCAGACGGTTTTGTAGATATCTTTTAAGTCTTGAGGAATTTCAGGTATGTCCTGTATGGAACCGTTCGCAGCGATTACTTTGTTCTTCATTGTCTCATTCCACAGGCCAAGTCTCACAAGATCCTTGAGCAAATGCTTGTTCACGATCGGAAATTCACCGCTCAGAACCCTACGTGTGTATATGTTCGACGTGTAAGGTTCGAAGCATTCGTTGTTCCCGAGAATTTGAGACGTAGATGCAGTTGGCATTGGAGCCACCAGCAAGGAGTTTCTAACACCGTATTTTTTCACTTCTTCTTTCAGCACGTCCCATTCCCAACGCGAACTAGGAGTAACATTCCACATGTCGAACTGGAAAATACCTTGTGAAACAGGAGAGCCGGAATAAGTAGGGTAAGGGCCATCCGTTTTCGCAAGATCCTTTGAGGCAGTCATTGCCGCGTAGTAGATCGTTTCATGGATTTCAGAATTCAGCTGCCTTGCTTCATCGCTGTCAAATGCCATTCTCATAAGGATGAAAGTGTCGGCAAGTCCCTGTACACCGATACCAATCGGGCGGTGCCTCATGTTGCTGTTCCTTGCTTCCTCAACTGGATAATAGTTGATGTCAATTACCTTGTTCAGGTTTTTAGTCACCACGTAAGTGATATCAAAGAGTCTTTGATGGTCAAACTTCCCGTTAATCACAAATCTTGGCAAAGCAATGGAAGCAAGGTTGCATACGGCGATTTCATCAGGTGCGGTGTACTCCACAATTTCAGTGCATAGGTTCGAGCTCTTGATGGTACCAAGATTTTTCTGATTGCTTTTTTGGTTGCATGCATCTTTGTAAAGCATGTACGGAGTGCCTGTTTCAATCTGTGATTCAAGAACTGCAAACCAGAGCTCCTGTGCTTTCACGGTTTTTCTTGCTTTGCCTTCCTGTTCATAGCGGAGATAAAGTTCACGGAATTTCTCACCGTAGCTTTCGCACAGACCTGGTGCTTCGTTAGGGCAGAAGAGGCTCCATTCTCCGTCTGCTTCTACGCGCTCCATGAAGAGGTCCGGAATCCAGAGTGCATAAAACAAATCTCTTGCCCGGAGTTCTTCTTTTCCGTGATTCTTTTTCAGTTCGAGAAAATCGAATATGTCAGCATGCCATGGTTCAAGATAAACAGCGAAGGAACCTTTTCTCTTTCCTCCGCCCTGGTCGACATAGCGGGCTGTATCGTTGAATACGCGCAGCATGGGCACAATTCCGTTGGATGTTCCGTTGGTACCGCGGATGTACGAACCTGTCGCACGGATATTGTGGATGCTAAGACCGATTCCGCCGGCTGACTGAGAAATCTTGGCGCAGTTTTTCAAAGTGTTGTAAATCCCTTCGATGCTGTCATCCTGCATTTGCAAAAGAAAACAAGAGGAAAGCTGAGGTTTTGGCGTTCCGGAGTTGAACAGGGTTGGAGTGGCATGAGTGAACCAGCGTTCGCTCATCAGGTTATAGGTTTCAATTGCTGATTCAATATCATTTTTGTGGATGCCGACTGCGACACGCATGATCATGTGCTGAGGCCTCTCAGCCACTTTGCCGTAAAGTTTAAGCAGGTATGATTTCTCAAGGGTCTTGAACCCGAAGTAGTCATAACCGAAATCCCTGTCATAGATGATGGTAGAATCCAGGATATCCTTGTTATTCCATATGATTTCGAACACATCATCAGCAATCAGAGGAGCTTTTTTGCCTGTGTTCGGATCAATGTACTCGTAGAGATCTTTGATTGTTTCACTGAAAGACTTCTTCGTGTTCTTATGCAGATTGCTTACTGCGATTCTTGCGGCGAGAAGTGCGTAATCCGGATGACGTGTAGTCATTGATGCTGCGATCTCTGCTGCAAGATTGTCGAGCTGAGTTGTCGAAACGTTGTCATAAATACCTTCAATGACTTTCTGTGCCACAAGGAAGGTATCCACATGATCAGAAAGACCATAAGCCAATTTCTGAATCCGTGCAGTTACTTTATCAAATTTTACCGCTTCCTGGCGGCCGTCTCTTTTAACAACGAACATGTTTTTACTTTGTGTTTGCTATGGTGAATTTTTGTGTTATCGTTTAGTATGGATTTTTAGAAGTCTTCATCCATTTTGAATACATTGTCTTCCTTCTGCTGTCCCACTCCGGCTTTCTTGTATTCGCTCACTCTTTTTTCGAAGAAGTTGGTTTTGCCTTGCAGGGAAATCATTTCCATAAAGTCGAATGGATTTGAGCTGTTGTATACTTTCTCGCATCCCAGAGAGACCAGCAAGCGGTCTGCTACGAATTCGATGTACTGGCACATCATCTTCGCGTTCATTCCGATGAGGGAAACAGGCAGTGCATCTGTGACAAACTCATGTTCCAGACTAACGGCATTTGTAATGATTTCCGTTACCTGAGCTTTTGGAAGCTTGTTTTCGAGCATTCCATAAAGCAGGCAGGCAAAATCACAGTGCATTCCTTCATCGCGTGAGATGAATTCATTGGACGTACTCAGGCCAGGCATGAGACCGCGCTTTTTAAGCCAGAAAATGGAGCAGAATGAACCGGAGAAGAAAATTCCTTCAACTGCGGCAAATGCGATGAGGCGCTCTGCAAAGCTTCCATTTCCAATCCAACGCAAAGCCCATTCAGCCTTTTTCGTCACGCAGGGTATTGTATCAATGGCGTTGAAAAGCTTACTTTTTTCCGCATTGTCCTTTATATATGTATCAATAAGCAGTGAGTACATCTCACTGTGGATGTTTTCTATCATGATCTGAAAACCGTAAAAGCATCGGGCTTCAGGCAATTGAACTTCGCGCATGAAATTCACAGCAAGGTTTTCATTCACAATTCCGTCACTGGCTGCGAAAAAGGCCAATACGTGCTTGATGAAATGTCTTTCATTGTCATTGAGTCTTTCCCAGTCTTTCAAGTCTGCATGCAGGTCTACTTCTTCTGCTGTCCAGAAGCTTTGCTCTGCTTTCTTGTACATCTCCCATATTTGAGGATATTTAATAGGAAACAGTACAAACCGATCCTTATTCTCTTCGAGTAAAATCTCTTTTTTCATAATGTGCTTTAAAAGGGTTTTTATATGTTTTGTTTTAAGTTTAGAGGCGACGATTTCTTGTCACTCCGGAAAAGGCAAAACCAAATTTTCCCGGACCGGAGTGATGATGTTCCGTTATCCTAAATTCTATTGATTGACCGGTGAATGAAAATTACCGATGTGCTGAACAAAAATTCTTATTTCAATTTACCTGTGCAAGAGTCAGGAAAATATTTTTCTAACAATTATGCACCAGCCGATGTTTGTAAATCTGAGGCGGCTTTCGAAAGCTTTGATTGTCTTGACATTTGAAGGTTTTGAACAAATTTTGTTAAAAAAAATCATTAGGAAATAAGCACAGAGTTCATTGATATTATCATCAATGATTTAGACAGTTTAATGTTGAATTTATTGAAGGAATCGTAAAACAAAATTACAAAAGCAAGCTTCGCTCATTACAAAGTCTTCGGTGTCTGACAGCTTATTTTGATTTTGATTTTTTCGAATTCTGGAACAGGTCCACAGCAAGTTCCAGTTTTTTATACCAGCGCTTTCCGTATTTCCTGACGAGTGATTCCTTTAAAAATTTATATACAGGTACTTTCAGCTGATCACCCAGCTTGCATGCCGGTTGGCAGATACTCCATTTGTCGTACTGCAGACTGTCAATTCCCAGCTTATTGCTGTTTATTCGAACGGGATACAGATGGCAGGAAATTGGTTTTTTCCATTTAATCTTGCCATCAAGAAAAGCTTTTTCTATGGCGCATTTGGCGATTCCTTTTTCAAAGTAGGTATAAGCGCATTCTTTCCCCTCAATCAGTGGTGTGACCCATTCTTTTTTTTCATACAGAAGATATCTGCCCTGATTTTCAATGGCCTGAAGTCCGCGTTCGGTGATGTATGGCTTGATGTGCTTGAAATTCCTGTCAATGATGCCTAGTTCTTTCTCTTCCAGTGGGGCTCCGTAGTCACCTTTCACGCAACAGGCACCCTTGCAGGCATTCAGGTCACAGACGAATTTCTTCTCAATCAGTTCCTCCGACACGAAGGTGTTATCAATCGCAATCATTTTGCAAAGATACTGAAATAAGACCTTGATGAGGGTTCTGCTGCATGACTGTAATCACCAAAGCTCTTTCAGTTCATTTCTTCACATGCTGATATTTGCCTAATTTAGCGCCCTATGTCAAATATCACCAGCGAAGACCTCTTTAAAAATATCATTTCCCATGCCAAGGAGTATGGGTTTATTTTTCAGTCATCCGAAATATATGACGGCCTGAGTGCTGTATATGATTATGGGCAGAATGGATCTGAGTTGAAGAAAAACATACGGGAATACTGGTGGAAGGCAATGGTTCAAATGAATGAGAATATTGTAGGGATTGATGCTGCCATTTTTATGCATCCTACTACATGGAAAGCTTCAGGACACGTCGATGCATTCAATGATCCGCTGGTAGACAACAAAGACTCCAAGAAGCGCTATCGCGCTGATGTTCTCATTGAAGACCACCTTGCAAAGATCGAAGCCAAGATCAGTAAGGAAGTGGAGAAAGCCCGGACACGTTTTGGCGATTCATTCAATGAAGAAACGTTCAGGACAACCAATGCCCGGGTGCTGGAAAATCAAAAAAAGATTGATGAGATAAACATGCGCTTTAAAAACGCGCTGGAGGTGGGCGATCTGAATGAAGTGAGACAGATAATCATTGATTTGGAAATAGTCTGTCCTGTATCAGGAACCAGGAACTGGACGGATGTGAGGCAGTTCAACCTCATGTTTAATACACAATTGGGTTCTGTGAGTGAGGAGTCGAGCACAATTTATCTCAGGCCAGAGACGGCTCAGGGAATTTTCGTGAACTTTTTAAATGTGCAGAAGACAGGGCGAATGAAAATTCCTTTTGGCATTGCACAGACTGGTAAAGCATTTCGAAATGAAATTGTCGCAAGGCAGTTTATTTTCAGAATGAGAGAGTTTGAACAAATGGAGATGCAGTTTTTTATCAAGCCAGGAACTGAGATGGAATGGTATAAGCATTGGAAAGATGTTCGTTTGAAGTGGCATCGTTCTCTTGGTTTTCCTGAAACAGTGCACAGATTTCATGATCATCTGAAACTGGCTCATTATGCGAATGCAGCTTGCGACATTGAATTTAAGTTTCCATTCGGATTCAAGGAACTTGAAGGCATTCATTCCAGGACGGATTTCGACTTGGGTAATCATGAGAAATTCAGCGGCAAGAAGTTGCAGTATTTTGATCCGGATTCCGGTCAAAGTTACGTGCCTTATGTGATTGAAACCTCGATTGGACTTGACCGCATGTTCCTGGCGATACTTTCGCAAAGTTATGCGGAAGAAAAGCTGGAAGATGGCTCTGAAAGAGTAGTTCTGAGGATTCCTGAATTTTTAGCTCCTGTGAAATGTGCTGTACTTCCTCTTGTGAAAAAGGACGGACTTCCAGAAAAGGCAAGGGAGATAATGGATCGCCTGAAGTTTGACCATCTGTGTCAGTATGAAGAGAAGGATTCAATCGGTAAAAGATACAGAAGGCAGGATGCCATCGGTACTCCATTCTGCATCACTGTGGATCATCAGACTTTGGAGGATCAGACTGTCACCATTCGTTACCGGGACAGCATGGTTCAGGAAAGGATTGAAGTTGGAAGCATTGAAAAAATCCTCATTGATAAAGTGGATATGAAAAAAGCTCTCAGGCAAATTAGCGGATGATAATTAGTCTGATTTATTAAATTTTATAAATAAAAAAGGAGCAGCTCGAAAACTGCTCCTTTTTGTTGTGAATAATAGTCACTTGTTACTTTTGTTCTTCCATGGTTTGTGGAACTTCAGGAGCGCCCATGAGTCCGAGTTGCTCCATGAATTTTGATTCTTCCCAGTATCCCCAATGCTCGGTAGCTTTGCCATCCTTGAATTTTACCACATCCACACCATTCACGTTCATTGATTTTCCGGTTGGTGGCATTTCACCCATGGGGCCAGAATTAGTGCCAGTCATGTTGTAGTGAGTGATTACCATGTCCCCTTCTGCGGTCATGGACATAATATTAACTTTCATGTCGGGGAATGATGAACGATACATTGCAATCATTTGTTTAACTCCTTCGAGTCCCGTAGCGCTGATATTTGGATCAGGAGTGTGTTCCACGCAATCATCTGCAATGTAATTTCCAAGATTATCTACATTCCCAGTACTGAATGATTCCAGGATTTTTTGCATAGCCACTTTATTTTTTTCCAACTGCTTGTTCTGGGCGTCTGAGCCTGGATTCGAACATGAAATTAACAATGCGCATGAAAGTATGCATGCCGTTAGTAAGGAGAATAAGTTTTTCATTTGAAAGGAGTTTTTAAGTTCAGAATAAAATTATAAGAGTATAAAACAAGATCAAAACTAAAATATCAGAAATGTATGGAACAATTTACTCCAATCCATTGTCGGGATTTGTCCTGCCCATTTGAATCAAAAACTTCTGTGTATCCCAATACCCCCAATGCTCAACGATTTTGCCATCTTTCAGTCTGATGACATCAACGCCATCAATATCGATTTTACGGCCACTGGATGGAATGTTACCTAAGCTGCCAGTATATGTGCCGTTAAAATTGAAGTGAGCATACACATAGTCTCCTTCCGCACTCATGTTGTAAACTTTTATCTTAAGATCTGGAAAAGCCTGTTTGTTCACACTAATTAACTCCACTAATCCTTCAATTCCTTTTTGCATGATGGCTGGATCAAGCGTATAATCAATCATGTATGGATGGACATAGTTTTCAATTCCCTCCGTATTCCCTGACTCAAACATTCCGTAAATAATTGAAACAGTTTTTTTATTTAATTCAGTCTTGTTTTCCTGATTGGCATTTGAATCTGAACATGACGAAAAAAGAAAAGCAAAAAGAATTAAAAACAGAAATTGGGGGTATAATCGAAACATAGCCTATCATTTAAGGTATATCAATTTTATGAAAAAATTTTAATTTGTCAAAGAAAAGAAAAAAAAAGAGGCCCAATGAGGCCTCTTTTAACTAAGGAATAGAGTACTACTATTTTCTAATCACAATTCTCTGTGTGAATTCACCGAATTCGCTTTTCACATGAACCATGTACACCCCGGCATCAAGGTCAGAAAGGTTGACTTGGTAATAGGCTGAAGGGATGTTCATCTGAAGGTTTTTGACTTCTCTGCCGAGTACATTGGAAACAGAAACAGAGAGCGATTTTGGTTGGAAAGTTCCGGTTTCAATATTTAACATACCGCTGGTAGGGTTAGGGAAAATTGAAGCGGTAAATTTTCTGACAGGATTGAGGTTTGTAAAAATCCCAGAGAAGATCGATACATCATCAATACCGACATTGTAACCAAGAGAATCTTTTTGGTATTGAAATTTGATGTAATTGTACGCAGAGCCTATGGGGAGAGTGACAATTTGGGATGCAAGCGGGATACTGTCAAAAGTACGGAGCAGGGTCCAGGTCATGGTGTCCGGACCAGCATAAATATGAAATTTATTCGGCTGAAAAGAGCCGTTTCCTTTCATATAAAATCTAAGGGAGTCTGCATTAGAAAATGAAGGCGTGATTACATATGCGCCATTGATGCCAAACTTATAGGCAGGACAGCTGATTCCGCAACTGCCTGCACTGGTATAGTAAGATCTGCTGGTAGCTGCAGTGTCATTCCATGAGTAGAACCAGCCCGGAGCTATCGTTGAAGATAGTCCGTTGTAGCCTGTAAAATCATTATGCACTAAGATCTGTGAAGTTGAGACCAGAGAAAAACTGCAGAATACAATTAGAGTAAATAATCTTTTCATATGAGGTGTTTAATAATAGCAATTAATTCGTAAATATATAGATTCAGGGGTATTTTCAAATAGGATTTCTGTAAAATTTTCTGGTTAATTTATAATGAGTTATTGGAAATATCGAATTGAATTTAAGTGTTTCAGCGGATAAATAGCCAGTTTTAATAAAAATCACTTGTTATTGTACTCTGACATTGTTTTTCCAATTCCAATACTTACAAAGCTGTTGACCATTTCAACCGCCTTGTCAATCCTTTCTTTGAGCTTGTCTTTTTCCTCTTGTGTCCATTCACCCAGAACATAGTCAACCTGACGACCTTTGGCGAATTCATTCCCTATGCCAAAGCGCAATCGTGCAAACTCCTGTGTATTCAGGGTCTGAATGATGTCAGTCAGACCATTATGGCCTCCGTCACCACCTTTATTTTTCATTCTCAAAGTACCAAAGGGTAGTGCAAGGTCATCAGTAATGACCAGGAGATTTTGCAGAGGTATATTATGAAATTGTAACCAATAATTGACAGCCTTACCACTCAGGTTCATATAAGTGTTTGGCTTGATGATGCAGATGGATTTACCTTTCAGTCTTGCATCGCACACTGAGGCCAGACGATCATTCCTGAAAAGACCATAAGTTCCTTCCTTTTCCTTGTGCAGTGCTGAGGCAAGCGCTTCTGCTACCAGAAAACCTACATTGTGACGCGTGTTAGCATATTCGTCTCCTATATTTCCGAGTCCTGCGATGAGAAATTTGCTCATGGCGCTAAGATAATTCTTGTTTTGCCAACTACGTATAAAACAAAAAGCTTCGGGTCACAAACCCGAAGCTTTTCATAATTTCAAGAAAAATTATTTTTTCTTTTCGTCCTTTGCAGGCGCTGCAGCAGCAGCAGCAGCAGGCGCTGCAGCAGCAGCAGGTGCAGGTTCAGCAGCAGCGGCCACAACACGTGTTGTTTTAACTGCTGTAATAACGCTTGAAGGGGAATCCAGCAATTCAACTCCTTCGAGTTCAATGTCGCGCACTCTGATGTCATCTCCGATATTGAGATTGTCAATTTTCACTTCAATGTGATCAGGGAGGTGCTTTGGCAATGCTGAAATTTTAAGCTTCCTCAGTTTATTGATAAGAAGTCCACCGGCGCGCACACCCGGAGCGTTTCCGCTCACTTTCACAGGCACGTGCATGCTAACTTCTTTTTCTTCATTCAGTTCGAGGAAGTCAATGTGTTGAATCCTGTCTGTCACTGCATGAAACTGAATATCTTTCATGATAGCCTTGTACACTTTGCCGTCGACGTTCAATTCAACTGTGTATGCGTTAGGTGTGTACACCAGGTTTTTCAGGGCAAGGACCGGCGTACTGAAATGGACCTGTTCTGATCCACCGTAAAGCACACACGGAACCATACCCTCTGCCCGCAGTTTTTTTGTCTCCTGCTTTGATTGAGCTGCTCTCTTTGTTCCGTTAATTGAAATTGATTTCATTTTGTTTGTTTGATTTAATAGATGTTTGGATTTATTTACACTAAGAATAATTTGCTGATTGATTCGTATACGTACACCCTGCGGATGATTCTTGCAAACAGATCAGCCGTAGGAATCACTTTAATTTTATCGTTGCCCGGCTTCACAGGCAATGTGTCAGTGACGACAAGTTCAGTGAGTCGTGAGTTGTTGATGCGCTCATACGCTTTCCCGGATAGTACCGGATGTGTACAGAATGCTCTCACGCTGTTGGCGCCTTTGTCGAAGAGCATTTCAGCTGCGGTGGTCAGTGTGCCTGCAGTGTCCACGATGTCATCCACGAGGATAATATCCCGGCCTTCCACATCACCGATTACAGTCATGGTTCCGATCTCGTTTGCCTTCTTTCTCTGCTTGTCGCAGATAACCATTTCCGCATTGAAATACTTGGCATATCCTCTTGCACGGTTTACACCACCCATGTCAGGAGCGGCTATGCAGAGGTTTTTCAGGTTGAGTGATTCTATGTAAGGAACGAACAGTGATGAAGGCTCAAGATGGTCAACGGGAATATCGAAGAAGCCCTGAATCTGCGGTGCATGCAGATCCATAGTCATGATGCGGGTGATCCCGGCAGTCTGAAGCAGGTTCGCCACAAGCTTCGCTGCGATTGCTACCCTTGGTTTGTCTTTCCGGTCCGACCTTGCGTACCCGAAATAAGGTACTACCGCAGTGATGTAGTGGGCTGATGCCCTTTTCGCTGCATCGATCAGCAACAGGAGCTCCATGAGATTGTCTGCGGGAGCAAAAGTTGACTGAATTATGAACACATCGCAACCTCTTACGGATTCATCGAATGAAGGAGAGAATTCGCCGTCGCTGAACTTAGCGACATTGACCTCACCCAAAGGAAGTCCGTAAGCCAATGCTATTTTTTCGGCCAGATAATGCGTGGCAGTACCTGAAAACAGTTTAACCGTGCGTTCCATCAGCTTTTTTTGGGGATGCAAAGAAAAGAAAATCAGGCGGATCAGTCAAGCCTGAAATGCCATTTCATCAATAAATTAACCCTCATTATCAGTCATTTTCGTGCTTTTTCATCAATGTAAGCAGGGAAGTTTTCAAAACCTGAAATAATCCATATTTTCGCAGGCTTGCTTGAAGGATCATTGCCCGGGTGGCGGAATTGGTAGACGCGCTGGTCTCAAACACCAGTGATAGCAATATCGTATCGGTTCGACCCCGATCCCGGGTACATTTTTCCTCCGTAATTTATTCATTTAGAATATCTTGCGGAGGTTTTTTTATTTAGGGGGCAGTATAGGGGACAGTTTATTGCAATTTATTTTAACTACTTTCTTTTTCAGAAAAAATTTCTTCAATGAGGAAATAGATTATCAATAAATATGACCCGTACATGTATACCGGCAGAGGCGGAAGGTAGAGTATGTATGAGAGCGATGCTGCAGATATCAGCAATATTGCTTTCATGTTCTTTCTGTATATGAAAAATGAAAATATGATCAGTCCGCACAGAGTTGACAAATAACTTAAACTAAGCGAGCTCCTGAAGTGCCCAAAACCAAATGACTGAAAGTAATTCAATGCAGCATTACGAAGAATCATCAATGGCTCTTCCTTTGCGATTTGTGTATACTCTCTCAAACACCATTCTGATTCAGCAAAGAAGACTGAAGCATCATACATTCCCGGTTTGCTCTGATAGTCGAATTGTTTTCCTGTATGCTTCCTGTATGCGTTCCAGGCGACAGTGTCGCTGAAGCCTTGTACATACTCATTCGGATAAGCCCCGAGAGAAACATACATTATATGTCCGGGATGTTTATGTTCAGTGTGAGGATAAAAAAACCAAACCAGTACAAGGAAGATTGAGAATGCTCCCCAGCGGCGTAACCTTCGGATGTGCTCAGGAAATAATAGCAGACATACAATGATGACCAATATTGATGTTGAACGTATGTGAAACATTAATGCAAACAAAATTGCGGTCAGGTAAAGAAATCCTACTGAATAATTTTTTCGCCTCAGCAGGATAATTGCAATTGCTGAAGGAACTACCTGCCAGAAATAATAGAATGGATAAATCGCATAGTAAACAACAAAGGGATTAATGATATAAAGAAAAAAGAAAAGCAGTTTTTGCCTGGAGCTTTTCAGCTGAATCAGAATCAGGAATGATAAAAGGGAGTGAATGAGCAGCTGAAATAATTTTACTGCGGCAATGTCTCCCATCCAAGGGAATAGCCAGGTGGAGACAAGCACAATAAAAATATATCCCTTTTGATTCAAGCTGTAAGACCTGGAATCATCCGGCTCTCTGTTGAATTTGAATTTATTTAAACTGCGAATTCTTTCTTTGTCATCCTCAATTTGATTGATTCTTCTGAGGGAATCAGCATCTGCAGGACTGAAATTCCAGTCAAAATTTGTGTTGAGTATGGCTGACCCGGAAAAATATGGGGTGGTGAATTCCGGTATCATCATTCGGCCATTGTCCATGATACGGCCAATAAACACAGTCAGAACAAGAATAAATAAAAGCTGAATTGCATTTTTCATCTGTCATTTTGAAAAGAATTCAAGTTAGTCCCGTAATCAATAATCTATCTTGTCCGGTTTGATGATCCAGTCCCGGAATACTTGCTTTGCTTCTGCATCTGGCACATGTTCCATACGGATTTTACGGTCATGCGGAGGCACATTGATTTCATCATATATAAACGCGTCATCAAAACCTGCTGCCGCGGCCTCATCCCTGCTGTTTGCAAAATATACCACTTCAGGTCTTGCCCAGTAAATTGCTCCAAGGCACATGGGGCAAGGCTCGCAGCTTGTATAAATTTCACAGCCATCAAGTTGGAAGTCATTCAGGTTTTTACAGGCATCCCGTATGGCCACTACTTCAGCATGTGCCGTCGGGTCATTGCTGGAAGTCACCATGTTTGACCCTTTTCCTATAATAATGCCATCTTTAACAATCACACAGCCGAAAGGGCCGCCTACATTGCTATTACTTCCTTGTCTTGAAAGTGCAATAGCTTCCTTCATAAAAATTGCCTGAAACTTTTTCATCTGTTTAATCCTTGATTTAATGCAAATCTAAATCTCTTCCAGTAAAATGCCATTTAAAATAATAAATTTACATTTAACCGGGAATTTATTTTTTCAGTGAAGAAACAGGAAAGCATATACAAGAAACTTACAGAGGCTGAACTCGCTGGTAAGAGAGCTGCTTTATGTGTGATCACAGGAGTGAGAGGCAGTACGCCAAGATCAGTGGGCGCCAAGATGATTGTCTACGAGGATGGAAACATTTTTGGTAGCGTGGGTGGGGGAGACCTCGAGAAAAGTGTGATTGAAAATGCGCTGAAAGCGATACAAAACTCAAAAGCTGAAACGTTTCGTCATGATTTACTTCACCAGCACAGCATGTGCTGTGGTGGCAGCGTGGACATTTTTATTGAACCAATTCAGAGGAAGAATAAACTTTACATTTTCGGGGCCGGACATACCGGCCATGCGCTTGCTCAACATGCCGTCCATCTCGATTTTGAAGTGGTACTGATAGATGAACGCCGGGAATATATTGATTCGATTCACATCGAGGACATCAATAAACTTCCTCTTCATTACAAAGAAGCCTTAACATTACTTCCCTTTGATCAACATACTTACATCTGTGTGATGACCTACAGTCATCAGCATGACCGGGACATTCTGGCTTATTGCATTACTAAACCTTGGGCATATCTGGGCATGATCGGCAGTAGGAGAAAAGTGGAATTAACTAAAAAGATGTTTACCGCAGCTGGAATTGCTGATAAAGAACTACTGGAAAAAGTTGACATGCCTATGGGAATTGAGATTGAAGCTGAAACTCCGCATGAGATTGCCATCAGCATTCTGGCGAAGTTGGTAAACGTAAAGAGAAATTCAATTTCGAAAAGTCCTGCATCGGCAAGTTCAATTTCCAGTTAAAGGTTGATTTCATTTTATCAAACCAAAGTTTTATTCAGACTCTTTAAATTGTTCTAGTAATTTTTCAATGAGAATATCAACTGTTGTTGTTTTAAGCTTTATCCTGATTCATACTTCTGCCTTTGCACAGGATCTGATTGTCAATTCAGCAGGAGATTCCTTGAATTGTAAAATAATAAGAATAAAAGACAAGCATATATTTTTTTCTTTCAGTAGCAATAATGAAGTGAAGCAGGGCATCATCCAGCTTCAGCAGGTTCGTTATTATCAGGAAGGTTTTTATCCGAATTCTGAAATTATATTCAGCAGACCATTCCTCGGTGAAAGTAATTACAAATTTAGAATAGGTGCTTACGGAGGCTGGAGTTATCTCCTGGCAAGAATCAATGAGAATATCAATTCAGATTTGCTGTCATATATGAAGGATTTGAAATCCGGTTATCACTATGGAGCGGATTTTACAGTATTTAAATCTGAGAACATTGGTTTCGGTGGAAAATATTCCATGTTCCGTACAAGCAATCAGCTGGAAAACGTATATGTGGTAAGCACTACAAACGGACAAATTCGAACTGGAATTCTCAGAGACGATATACGCATTCAGTATTTCGGACCTGCAATATGTACAAGGCTCAATACTTCAAATCCGAATGCCAATGTCTTGCTTGATTTCTCATTGGGCTATATGACATACAAAAATAATGCGACATTAATTGAAGATTTTACTTTGCAGAGTGATGCATTGGGACTGATGTGGAATGTGGGAATTGATAAGCCCATAGATGAAAACCTGGTTTTAGGAATTTTTCTTGCTTTTAAATTCGGAGCTTTGCGGTATTACGATTATCAGGATCAAAATCAAATCAGGAGAATTGAACTTGATGAAGATAATTATGAAAATATAACAAGGATTGATTTGTCAATTGGTTTGAGGTGGAGGAAATGATAGTTGAAGATCCTTCAAATGGATTTACAAGCATTGATGTGATTTCAAGGAATGCAAGTACTATCGAGCTTCGAATCTGCGATATGCCTGGCAGAGAAATTTATTCCGAACGAAAAGCCAACACACATAGTGATAAATTTACATTTCACCTGGACACACGATCATGGAGTCCGGGAATTTATATATACACGCTTGAGTCGAAAGGAAAGAAAATAAGCAGGCAACTCATGGTTGCCAATGATTAAAATTATTCAAGAGCGGAATAATTGCCAGGTTATCACACCTTCACTCCACGTCTTCCCTGAAGAATCCTGTAGAAAGATCTGGAGCGTATCTCTTCAATGCTTAATCCTGTTACCAGGGCTTCTTCTTCTGTGATGGCGCCGGAGTTCAAGGCGCGAAGGAAATAATTCAAAAGTCCCTGGCCAGTGGCGGCATCATCAAATATGTCTCCTGATAAAGTCGCTTGCGCTGCTTTTTCTACAAAGTGTTTCAGACGGACTGCGGCATCTTCGTAACTCTCCAAAAAGAAATTATAAACAGCCGCATAACGCATTGGAAGTTGGGCAGGGTTGAGATCCCATCCCTGGTAAAGCCCGTTGCGAAGTGAATGTGTACTATGTCCGTAGCATAGTTTCCATGCACGGTGAACAACGGCGGTGTTCTCCTTAATTTGTTCCGGACTTAGATTATCTCCTTTGTGCGGACCAATTGGCATTACATTGGTTGCTCCGTCAGATAAAAATATTCCTGTTCCGCCCAGTGCTACTTTAGTCATGTGATGAGCAAAGTCGCAAACCGGATGATCCATTGTCTGATACTTGGCTGTGATATTCGCGGATGCGGTATAGTCGTAAGTGCCGAAGTGAGCTGCAATGCAACGACCTTTTCCGGCCATGATAAGACGACGCAATGGATTTCTTCCCTCGGAATCCATGACAGCCTGAGTGGCTTCCACCATCATTTCCAGTTTTAAAGAACCGGATTCCATTTTGAATGCATCTTCAATGATCTCGAAAAATTTCACCAGCGCTTCGATCTGTTCAGGAATGGTGACTTTGGGAAGCATCACGATGAAATTATCCGGCAGTTTCCCTCTGGTTTCGCTGAGCAGAGTGCTCAGGAATATATCAAGCGTTCTCAGTCCTCTGTGTTTGAGGTCTTCTGTAAATGGTTTTATTCTGATGCCGATGAATGGTGATACCGTTTTTTCCTTCATGGCTCGTGCCAGTTCCATTGCAGCATTCACAGCAGTAGAATCCTCTTCTTCGTCAGGCCTGTTGCCAAAACCATCCTCAAAGTCAATGCGGAAATCTTCCACCGGCTCACGCTGTAACTTTGCAACAATTTTTTCATAAACGGTAAAAGCAAGCCATGCCGGATCTTTCTTACGTGCTGCCGGACTCATTTTTTCTAGCTTGGTCTTCAGCGAGTCTATTTCAGACTGCACTGTCGGAAGAGATTCATGTCCCTGCAGCTCCAGCACTCTTGCAAGCACAGTGAAATCAGGAGCATAAGTGCGAAGACTTCTCAATGCGATCTCACCCATCTTGGAGGCAGAATCGTATTTGTAAAGATTAGCTCCTCCATACACAGTGTGCACAGCCTGCCTGTCGGGTTTGTCACCCGGATAGATTTTTTGAAAAGCGAGATTTGCGTTTCGCAATTCGCTGAATATTTTTTCTCCTGCAGATTGAGTGATTACAGTTTTCATCTTTCAATTTCTATTATTCATTCAACTCCCCCGGTAAGTGGAATAACCAAAAGGATTCAACAGCAATGGCACATGGTAATGCTCGGTTCCGCTGATTTCAAATGTGATTTCTATATATGGATAAAATGTCTTTATGTTTTTGCTCTTGTAATAATCTCCGGTTTCAAAACGCAGACGATATATTCCTGATTCCAATGTTTTATTACTTACCAGATCACTGATTCTTCCGTCTTTGTTTGTGATTCCCTTGGCGACAAATTCAAAACTATTTTGCAGATTGAGTTTTTCCAGGTAGGTATTGACCCCTTCTGCCGGTTTTCCGACTGAAGTGTCAAGTATATGAGTGGTGATTTGGCTCATGCGAACATTTTTGTAATTCTCAGTCGTGTGATTTTGTGTTGCTCAGCAGCGGCAATTCTTATTTCACTGTAACGGTCATTGTTCATTCTTTCATTGAGTATACCCAACATTTCTTCGGCCCTCTTTCCGCTTGCGTAAACTATGAAAATAAATCCAAATTTTTCTTCGTAATCCCTGTTTCCCTCTGCCAGCGCCTGTAAAATCTTCATGTCCGCGTTTTTTACTCCGGATTGCTCATCACCGGCCATGTTCGAAGTGGATGCGAACTTTTTAGCAAGACTCTCAATGTCTCCGATTTTCGGATGATGATGAAATGATTCCAGCCAATCTTCTTCGTTCGTCTGTTCCCAGCATTTGTCTGCTATTTCAAGCATCTGATCAAGTCCATTGAAGGGACGGCTTGACAACATGCAATTTACCCAATTGCGTGAGCCGCAGCATCTGGAAAGTTCTTCCCTGATCTGCTCTTCGTTCTTGCTGTTGAATTCAGAAATATCCATGTTAAACTTTATTCCCCCAAAGCCGGAGTCTGCTGACACCACCGTCAGGGAAAATATTCAGACGCACATGACTCAGCGCATCATGCTTCATTATTTCATTTTCAAAATAATGTTCATGATCCGCCTGCAGTTTCTGACGGTCGAGAATCGGAAACCATTTTATGGACGGATCATCAGGATTAAACGCATTGTCATTATTGACCAATGTTCCTTCTATGCTGCATGTGTCAGGGTAGTTTCCCTTAAAGTGACAGGTATCAACCAATATTTTTTGGATACGTCCTTTGTGTCCAAGTCGAATAATAACCCAGTCACGGTTTCCAGGGGTACGGTTTCTCTTCGTTTCCCATCCGTCGCCCATATTCACACCTCTTCCGGGCATGAGCAGGTTATCCATATGTGAAAAGAACATGTCATTGCATAATACTGCTTTAGCACCGTTGAGTGCCGAAGCCAGATCAATGACTTCATCATTTTTTACTTTACTCCAGTCTTTGAAAACTTCACCGTACACTTTTAGTCTGGCGACACCTCCATCAGGATAAATATTTAATCTCAAGTGGGTGTACACATTTTCAGAGCTGCAGGGATAAAAATTTTGTGAGCCTGGATTTAAAGGTGATTTGGCCAGAATTTCTGTCCATTTGATTTCAGAAGAAGTCAGAGTTTTTACATCAGGATCACCTTCCAGATTAACAGCTTCTATGGAGGCGAAGGGAGGGTGATTTCCCAGAAAATGATTCGTGTCAATGTCAAAACCGTGAATACGTCCTGGCGCACCGAGTTTCAGTATACACCAGTCGTGACCAGGTACTCTTTTACGCCTCGATTCCCAGCCATCCATCCACTTGCCGCGGTCTGTATATTTATCCGCGATAAAAATCCCTCGCCCTGGTTTTACAAGATTTTCCATCTCAGCGAAAAAATCATCGCTGCAGGCAAGCGCTCTTGCTCCGAGTTTTTCAGCCGCAAGATTGAGCTTACTTGTGTAAGCGGGGCTCTCTTTCACTGTTTCAGTCATTGTTTCTCAATAGAATTTTTCCGGGGGGCGAAGATACAAATGAACCTTTGTCATAGACAAGTGCTCCGCCAACATAAGTTTTTTCCACCAGTCCGGACAGCAACAGACCCTCATATGGACTCACCGGGTGCTTGTATTTAATGAGTGGTTTTGTCACCTTCATTTTTTTGTGTGGGTTCCATATCACAAGATCAGCGTCATTGCCAACTTTGATTTCGCCTTTTTGGTGCAATCCAAGAAATTCCGCTACTCCCCGGCTCATCCATTGATTGATATCCTTCACATATTTATTGTTTTTCTCAGCCAGGCTCCACATAATCGGAAGCGAGAATTGTATCGATGCGATCCCTCCCCAGGCATCCAGAAGATTTCCAGTGAATAGTTCTTTCATTTCGGGAGGCGCAGGACTGTGATCAGTCACTACGAAATCAATTAGTCCTTCTGCAAGCGCATTCCACAATTTTTCATTGTTTTCTTTTTCTCGAATGGGCGGTGCACACTTGAATCGTGTATCTGCATCAGGAATTTCTTCCGCATTGAAATACAGATAATGCGGACAGGTTTCAACGCTCAAAGGCAATCCCTTAGCTTTAGCTTCGCTGATCATCTGCAATGCATTTGATGAGGAAAGATGCACGATGTGCGAACGGACTTTGTGTTTTTCACAAAGCTGAATGATGGCTTCAATGGCTTTATCTTCCCAGCTGGCAGGACGTGAATGAAGATAAGCGAGGTAGGAATGAGGATTCTTTCTTAATTCTTGAATGCCTGGTCCGGGTACATCTAACTCTGCATGTACCAGCAATGGAATGTCAAGCTTTGACAGGAGAGAGGCGATTTTCTCCAGGTGTTTCAGAGTCGTGTTTGGAAACTCATCAATACCGGAATGAGTGAGAAAAACTTTGAAACCAAAAACTCCATCTTTAGCAAGAGGCTCAAGTTCTTTCTCATTGTCTGGAACAATGCCTCCCCAGAATCCGCAATTGACAAAAAGTTTTCCAGCAGAGGCTTCTAACTTTGCTTTCAAATTTTTCGTACTTGTTGTAACCGGACTGGAATTCAGCGGCATATCTATAAGTGTCGTCACTCCGCCGGCTGCCGCGGCTTTGGTGGCAGTTTCGAATCCTTCCCAGTCAGTCCGGCCCGGTTCATTAATGTGAACATGGCAGTCGATCAGACCGGGCATCAGAACGGATTCTCCGGCAGACTCGATTTTCTTTGCCATCTCCTTACCTGCTTTACCTTCTACAATACCGCTGATCTTTCCTTCGGAAATCAGTACGCTTACATCACTCAATCCTTCGGGAAGCAATGTTTTTTTGCAATAGATGGCAAGATCGGCAGTCATACGCTCAGTAACTGTTTTATATCAACATGCTCTGAATTCTCAGAGTCCTTAATTGTCCGAAGATCTGAATAAATTATATTCCTGAGTAGAGAAAAATTCCCAAAGAACATTTACTGGTTAAGCACAGAGCCCTGGCTGATCCAACGACCCAGCAATTCCCTTTCCTCTTCGGTGATTTCAGTTTTATTTCCCTGAGGCATCGTTTTGGTCTGGACTACTCTCACCATTATTCTATCTGCCATGTTCCTGATCTGATCCGGACTTTCAAGAATGACTCCGCCTGCAGCTGTAGCATGTTCCGGATCGCTTGGTTTTTGTGCATGGCAACTCTGGCAGCGCTTTTGGATTACCGCGCTGACTTCAGTGAATGATGCAGGTTCACCTCCTATTTCTGTCTTCTTCGGAGCGGTTACAATGACAAGTGATATGAGAGCGATAAAACTGAATGGCAGAATCCAGAATGCGTTTCTTCCTTTTTCATATAAGTTGATATAATGTCTTACAGCTACACTTGCCAGAGTGAGTCCGGCAAGTACCGCCCAATTGAAAGCATTACCATAGGTTGTAGGAAAATGTCCGCTGATCATGATGAAGATCACCGGAAGCGTGATGTAATTGTTGTGAAGAGATCTGAGGCCGGCGGTTTTTCCCAGTGTCGGATCAAGAGGCAGCCCGAGCTTTGCTGCTTTTACCAGGGCCTTCTGCGAGGGAATAATGGTAAAGAATACATTGCCGGCCATGATTGTTCCGAGCAAGGCGCCAACATGCATGAAAGCTGCCCTTCCGCTGAGGAATTGGGAAAGGAAAAAAGATATAAGGATTACAATTGAGAATCCTGTGAGGGCGAAGGTTTTTTTCTTTTCGAGCAATTTTGTCTTGCATAGAAAGTCATAACAAAACCATCCTGCTACAAGGGTCCCGACACTCAAAAGAATTGCATTTAAAGGAGAGATGTCTGAAACGGCAGGATCCACAAGCACGGATTTGGCGTTTATATAATATACCAATACCAACAGGATGCACCCCGTCAACCATGTGAAATAAGCTTCATACTTAAACCAGTGCAGGTGTTGCGGAATTTTTTCCGGAGCCACTTTGTATTTTTCTACATAGTAAAATCCGCCGCCGTGTATCGCCCAAAGATTTCCTGCAAGTTCATCACGAAGATTTTCTGTGCGGTTCAGACTGTTTTCTAAAAAAATGAAATAGAACGATGCTCCTATCCAACTGATACCTAAAATTACGTGAGCCCAGCGGAAAACAAGATTCATCCATTCCAGAACATGAGCTTCAGTTCCTGAGAAAGTTGCTGCAATGTAAATTCCATATCCAAGCACAATTAGTACAGCAAGCCAAATAGTGACTTTCCTGTACATTGTGATCTGATCCAAAGATTCTCTCAGGTGTTCTAATTCCTGTTGCTCCTTCTTTTCCTGCATGTATTATTTACTCCGATTTTAATGAAAGCTACTCCATTACTAATTGGCTTTTTCAATTTTCATCCTTTGCTTAATATCTTCTACTGATAGAAGGATCAATTCATTTGTAGCCGGAAGTTTAAACATCGGCTCCAGTTTATGATCGGCAACAGATGAAATTGCATCCTTAATTGCAAGCCATGTGCTCATTGCAAGCATGAAGGGTGGCTCTGCTACAGCCTTGCTTTTGCGTATGGCATTAGGATTCGGAACGTTTTTCAGCAGACTTACACGAAAGTCTTCGGGCATGTCTGTCACAGCCGGGATTTTGTATGTATCAGGTGAATGATTCAACAGGTTTCCCGCTTTGTCGTGTTTCACTTCTTCTGTCGTGACCCAGCCAAGTCCTTGAATGAAGCCCCCTTCAATTTGTCCAATGTCTATACCTTCATTGATTGTGTCACCTACATCGTGCAGTATGTCAGTTCGCAGATGTTTTACATAACCTGTCAGAGTATCCACCAGAACTTCACTTACAGCCATTCCGAATGCAAAATAATTGAATGGTTTTCCCCAGCCTTTAACTTTATCCCATCCGATATTAGGCGTTTTATAGAATCCGGTTGCGCTTAAACTTACCTGGTTCAAATGTGCAAGTACACATGCTTCGTCGAGTGATATCTTTCTGTCAGGATACAAACTATCAATAATGCTGTTATTTTGAAAGAGGATATGTTCAACATTTGTGATCTTTTCCGGCCTCTTTTTATTAAACTCATCCACCATCAAAATTGCCAGTCTTCTTTTGATTTTTTCAATCGCGTCTTTGACAGCCATTCCGTTGAGATCTGTTCCGGCTGATGCTGCTGTGGCTGATGTGTTCGGAACTTTTGAGGTATTGGTGGCATTCACTTTCACTTTGTCAAGCGTTACTCCCATTTCAGCAGCTGCAATTTGGGCGATCTTGGTATGTAGTCCCTGGCCCATCTCTGTGCCTCCGTGATTCACCAGCAATGTTCCGTCTTTATACAAATTCACCAGTGCGCCAGCCTGGTTCAGGAATGATGTTGTAAAAGATATTCCGAACTTCACAGGTGTCATCGCCATTCCTTTTTTAACATAAGGTGATGTTTGATTGAAGCGGTTTATTTCCTTCCTCCTCTGATCATAATCTGATGACTTTTTAATTTGATCGTATATAAGGTCCAATCGGTTCAATTCGACCTTTTGTCCGTAGTGTGTGACATTGTTGCTCTCATGTTTGTAAAAATTAAGCTTCCGGATTTTTTCAGAATCAGTTTTAAGTTGTCGCGCAATCCGATCCATGATTTGCTCAATACCGGCCATTCCCTGTGGTCCGCCGAATCCCCTGAAAGCTGTATTAGACGGTAGGTTTGTACGGTATGCCTTGCCCCTGACAAGCATGTGTGGAATAAAATAACAATTGTCTGCATGTAACATAGCTCGCTCAAGAATAGCCATGCTGAGATCTGTTGCGCATCCTGCATCTGTATGCTGGTCGACAATTAATGCATGAATTTTTCCTTCATGATCAAATCCAGCTTCATATTGAATTATGAAAGGATGTCTCTTTCCCGTAATTTTTTGATCATCATCCCTGAAAAGACGGATTTTTACAGGCCTTCCAGTTTTATATGCAAGTAGTGCCGTCCATGCCGCTGTATGATTGGCTTGTGTTTCTTTTCCTCCGAAAGCTCCACCCATACGTCTTGTCTCCACTACGATTTCATTTTTCGGAAGTCCGAGCACTTCGGCAACTATTGCCTGAGTTTCGGAAGGATGTTGGGTGGATGAAAATACATTCATCTCATTCCCTTCTCCCGGGATACAAAGACAACTTTGAGTTTCCAGATACCAATGTTCCTGAGCGCCGGTTTCTATTTCGCCGACGATTCTGTGTTTGCAGCTTAAGAGCTCTTGTTCAGGATCGCCTCGTTTCATTGTTCTTTCAGGAGCCAATAGAAGATTGCGGCTGATGGCACTGCGTAAATCTGTGACTGCTTCAAGAACTTCGTATTGTATCCTTATAAGTTTTTCTGCTTCAATAGCCGCACTTTCTGTTTCGGCTGCGATGAGGACAATGGCTTGTCCGACACATATCACTTCAGATTCCGCAAGGCAGGGTTCATCGTGCACTACAGGACCCATCTGATTTTGTCCGGGAATATCTTTCCAGCTGAGGATAGCATGAACCCCTGCAATTTTCTTCGCTTCCGCTGTATCTATTTTAAGGATTTTAGCATGTGCATGTTTGCTGTATACCACCCGTCCATGCAGAATTGTAGACGGCATTGGAATGTCATCAATGTACACCGATTTGCCGCTCACATGTTTCGCGGCGCTGTCATGCGGTATATTTAGTTTCATGTTCATTGTCCTGACTTTGTTTTTAACTCTTCAGAATGAAAATGAAATTTTGTCAGCAAATTTCTTGCAGCAAGACGGCGAAATTCATCACCGGATCTTGCGTCAGAAATAGGTGTGAAGAAACTGTAAACTAATTCACCTGCCTGTTCCGCATTGGAAGCTGTCCATTCCTTGCCTTGCAGAAATTCTTCAGCCGCAGCCGCTCGCATGGTTTTAGCTGCCATCCCTCCAAATGCAAGTATCGCACTTGAAATAAAACCATTTTCAATTTTCAAATTGAATCCTGCATTTACGGTCGCTATATCGAGATCTTTTCTTTTGGAGACTTTGTGTGACCAGATGATTTCATTTTTACCGGGGATTGGTATCCTTACTCCTGAAATGATTTCATCAGGCCTGATGACAGTCTTTCTGTATGAAACTATAAATTCATTCATTGAAACTTCTCTCTTTCCGGATAAACTTTCCAGAATCACACTAGCATTATAAGCCATTAGGACAGGCAGGGTGTCTCCGATTGGAGATGCTGAACCCAGATTGCCGCCAAGAGTTGCCAGCATACGAATTTGCCTGGAGCCAAATACGGAAAGAATATCATACAAGGCCGGAAGTTTTTCCTTTATACCTACTCTAAGGTCCTCAAGGTTTAGTCCTGAGCCAATTTTTATTTCAGCAGATGATATGCTGAGTTCCTTCAATTCCTTAATTGCAGACAAATCCAGAATGGAACTCAATAGTTCATGCTTTTTTGTTACTCTTAATGCTGTGTCTGTCGCGCTTGATATAATGATGCCCTCCTGATTATCTGCTCTCCACTTTAAGGCATCCTGTATATTATTGGGTTGAAAATATCTTTGTGAAGATGTCTCTATGATGACATCAGGATGCTCAGCGCGAAGAGCTAGGAGCATTTGAGACATATCTTTTTCAGATTCACTGAAATGATCTTTCCCTTTCTGAACACATGCCTTTGCTGCAGCTTCAACGATGGGTCTGTAACCTGTGCAACGACATAAGTTTCCGGTTAGGGAATCCTTTATTTCTGCTGTATCTGGATTGTTGCAATTTTTGTAAAGCCCAAAGAGTGACATTACAATTCCGGGAGTACAGTATCCACACTGACTTCCATTCTCTTCCACCATGCTCTTCTGAATAGGATGCATTTCGCCGTCTTCCAAATGTTCCACAGTGATGATCTGTTTGCCATGCATCATTGGAAGAAAAACCAGGCAGGAATCTATTGCAGAATATTTCAATCGTCCATCATGAGTTTCTGCCATGACCACAGTGCATGCCCCACAGTCCCCTTCAGCGCATCCTTCCTTTGTTCCTGTCATGCATTCAGTTTCACGCAGGTAACGTAACAAGGTAGTTGTGGGTGAAAGATTTTTGCCGTCAATTGTGATGGTTTTTTTCTCTTTACCCAGCAGAAAGCTGATTTTGTCCGTCTTCGAGTTTGCTGACATAGTCTGAATAAGATGGCTAAATTAATCATATTGCAAGCAAATACGTTCCTGCCTGCTTTCATTTTTAAGACTTATTAAGCAGCTTCTTGTGTATAAAAATTGACGAACCAGCATATTGCCTTCCTTTATTAGCAGGGCCTTTCGTAAATTTACATGACAGAAATATGCTGCCATGCTGACTTACAGGTATTCATTACTTCTATTAATTCTTGCATTGAAATTCTCCCTGGCTTCTTTCGCGCAGAAACCCGGAAATGACAATGCTGGTGTGCGATCTGCGGCTATAATACTTACAGTTAAAGGGCAGGCTGCGAGAATCCAGAACGTGGAATTGTATAGTTTGAAAGTTTATACTGGTAGCGCCAAGTTTCTATACGGGCCGGAGTCAGTATTTACGAATAATCCGGTATTCATTCAGGTATATGATTCTGAAGGGATGGAAATATTTAATGGCTATGTCGACAATCCACTTCAAGAGCGACTTGAGAGCTTTAACCCAGATGGAAGCATAGAACGTACGGAAATCATCAGAGATAAGGGGGCATTAAATTTCAAATTCAGATTATCAGATTCCATCGGATACTATACAGTAAAAGTTTATCAGATTTTAAGTGAAGAGAAAGTGTTGGCAGACACACTGCAAATTGAGGTCAAATGAAAATTATTAAAACGCTTTTATTTTTCATCCTGACAGGAAACATTTCCACGGGACAAGTTTTTAATGTGGATACTGTGCTTTACAATGGTGATCCAAATAACCGAATCAACCTCATCATCATGGGTGACGGCTATACCAATGCAGAGATGAGTCAGTTTCGTACCGACGCTCGAACAGTATCAAATTATTTGTTTTCCATCCCCCCATTTCTTCAGTATCAGGAGTTTTTCAATGTCTTTGCCATTGAAGTCGTGTCCAATGAATCCGGAACCGATCACCCTGCCACCGCAAGTGATGAAGGAAGCTATTCTGTTCCTTTCAGCTCAGTGGATAATTACCTTCAAACTACATTCGATTACGGAGGCACACATCGTTGCCTTTTTTCTTCTCAGTCTGCTTTGATTTATTCGATTGCGAATACAAATTTTCCCATGTGGGATTATTTGAATGTAATTGTGAATACAAGTCATTACGGAGGTTGCGCAAGCAGTATTGCTTATACGAGTATGCATTCCGCATCGCCTGAAATTTTTGTACATGAGCTTGGGCACATGTTTGGAAATCTTGCAGATGAATATGATTATGGCGGAAGCAATTGCAATGCCGGCACCTCACAGAACATCAATGTAAGCCAGCAGACTGATACCAGTTTACTGGTTTGGAAAAACTGGCTCAGCACAGCACCGATCCCAACCCCTGCCGGGACAAATTGTGGCTTGATAGGGTTATATGAAGGTGCCCGCTATTGCACATCTAATTGGTACCGTCCTAAGTGCAACTGCAAAATGCGTTCCCTTAACCAGCCGTTTTGCGAAGTATGTACGGAGCAGTTTATTTACAAAATCAGCACATTGGTTAATTACATCGAAAGTTATTCGCCTTCCAACACCACAACAATTTCAGTTTGCCAGAATTCCAGTCTGAATTTCAATTCTGACATATTGAACAATACTACCGGCACCGTTAGGGTTCAATGGCTCGTTGACAACAATGTCGTTCTTACAAACTCCTCTGCATTTACGCTTAATCCATCTCAGCTTAATCCCGGTCCACACCAGATTAAACTGATTGCATATGATACCACAGTTTCAGCAAGACGGACACTCACATCACGGCAGGTGACATGGACAGTCAATGTAATCGCTGCACCAGTCGCCCAGGCTTCTGCGAATAACACTGTATTTTGTACCGGACAAACACTCAATCTCTCCGCTAATGGCAACGGTACTTTTTCCTGGACAGGCCCATCCGGGTTTAGCCAGAATTCACAGAATCCAAGCATCAGCAATATTACGGTATCAAGGTCTGGAACATATACAGTTACAGTTACTAATTCCTGCGGAAGTTCTGCTTCAAGTGTCAATATATCTGTATCACCGCCTTTGAGCGCGGCAATAAATCCGCTCGGACCTCTGACTTTTTGTGCCGGATCAGGAGTGATACTGGAAACAGCTTATTCATCAGACTATTCTTATCAGTGGCTTAGAAACGGAGTATCTTTTCCAGCCCCAGACACTTCAAGGGTTTTCACAGGACAATCGGGATCATATACAGTAACCATTACTTTGAAAGGAACAACCTGCACAGCGACTTCCAGTCCTGTGAATGTAAATGTTAATCCTCTGCCAAGTGCTGTCATAAGCACTTCAGATCCCCTCATCTTTTGCAATGGAAACTCTGCATTGCTGTCAGCAAATCCTGTTGCAGGTACTTCATACCAATGGTTCAGAAACAATACAATTGTGACAGGAGCGACATCTTCTCAGTTGAATGTTTCGAGCCAGGGAAATTATCATGTAGTGGTTTCATTGAACGCTTGCTCTGATACTTCATCTTCCTTAACTGTTACTGTGAATCCTCTGCCAGCATCAAATGTGACTGTTCAGGGAAGCAATATTTTCTGTGATGGTGATTCAGTTCTGGTGAATGTTCCTCCGTGCAATTCCTGTACATATGTATGGAGTGTAGGTGCTGTCCCAATAAGCGGAGCTACTATGTCATCTGTATACGCCACTCAAAGCGGGAATTACGAAGTAACAGTTAGCGATACATCCACTGGTTGCATCAGTTCGGGTACTTCTATCACAATAAATGTGTTGAATGTTCCGTCCGCCTCAGTCACCGCATCCGGACCGCTCACATTTTGTGAAGGCGATTCCCTCACTCTGCAAGCTAATTCCGGATACACTTATATCTGGTACAGGAATTCCGGAATAATACCTGGAGCAAATACGAATCAGATTATAGTCAGACAAGGCGGTTCATATCAGGTAAATGTGAGCAATGGTTTTTGTTCTGTTTTGTCAAATAACTTTCTTGTGAATGTAAATTCCAGACCTGTTGTGTCAATGTCTGCTTTGCCCGATACTTTGTGCGTCAATTCAATGCCTGTTCCGCTGAATGGGATTCCGTCCGGTGGATCATTTTCCGGTAACGGCGTTCTGGCTGCCAATTTCGATCCGGGACTGGCTGGCACAGGAACTCAAATTATTTCATATTCATATTCTGATGTCAATGCATGTGTCGGTATCGCTACTGATAGCATCTTTGTGGATCTCTGTATGGGTCTGTCTGTTCCATCACTAAATGAACCGGAGTTTATTATTTATCCGAATCCTGCCAGCGGAAAAGTGGAAGTTCGTTTTCGAAGTAATGTTCCTGAATGGATAGCTTTCACACTATTGGATGTTTCAGGAAGAGCGGTTAAAAATATCAGACCTGCATTCTATAATCAGGGTGAACACCGCCTGGAATTCATTCTGGAAAATTATGCTGGCGGAGTTTATATTCTTGAAATGAAAACCTCAGCAAAGAATTTGAGACAAAGATTAATGATCAGAAATTGAATTTAGAATTCTTAATCAATATCCGCCGGAAATAATAATCGGTGCTCTTATCGCTTTTTCTTTATTTTGAACCTGTAGTATATAAATCCCTGGAGTTAATCCGCTCAGATCAATTATGTTATTTTCATGATGAGTCTGGACTTTTATAAGTCTGCCATCAAAGTTGAATACTTTTAATTCCCCTGAATCAATTTCTGGCACAAATCTTATTTTTCCTGAAGTCGGATTAGGATAGGGGTAACTCTGGATGCTCTCATGAGGAAGAGTGGTATAGGTGCCTAGCATACTTATTTTGCCGAACACAAAACTTATGTCAGTGTTGCCATAGAAAGTATATGGTCCAAACAAGGATGTGTCCCGGACTCCGCAGCTGAAATAAAGATTGCCAATAGAATCTGCTTTTAAACTCAGCATATTCCCATACGTGTTGCTTCCAAAAGTATTTCCTGTACGGTAGTTTCCCTGAGTGTCGAATGAGAAGACAGCAAGTCTCTTAGCCCAGAATTGTCCGCTATCAGCAATGAGAATTTGTCCTCCACCCCAGTCAACTTTTCCCGCAACAACTCCACCGATGTAAACATTTCCGGCGTAATCCGTGCTGATCACGTCTTGGTCAGAAATTTCAATCCTTCCTGTGGCAAGTCCTGCTGCTGCAGGATTCGCTTGACCCCATTGAATAAATCCCGTACTGTCGGCCTTGAACACATAAAATTCCAGGGAAAAATCTGGTGCCCTAAAGTGCATGTTTCCAAAACTGGCGCTGTCGAACAGCATCCCGCACATGTATGCATTTCCGAACCTGTCAGCAACCACCCTCGGTTTCTGAAATGTGATGTCATGCGCGAAATGCACCCAAATATCTGTTCGATGCGCGTTTATTCTTCCTATAAATTGATTGTAAGTATGCGTGACAATATAATTTTGATTAAGGATTGAGGCAGTTCCACTATCAGTGGATCCGGAGAAGAACAAATTTCCGTAAATGTCAAAACAGAAATTGCCCAATATGCTGATGCCCTGAAAGTGAATTGAGTCCGCAAGATGCCCGTTTGCATCAAGAGCATATAGCGTTGAATTATTGAAGTCGTTGATTGCATACCAGATTTTATCTCCAGGACCTGTCTGTATATCCTCGAAATTATGCAGTCCGTGCTGCAGCTCAAGATTTTTTTTCCATAATAAGTTTCCTGACGGATCCAGTTTAATCAGAAATGCATTTATGTTAAATCCTGAACCGGTGTTTTCAAGGTAGTCTGACTGATTGAAAATTACCGTATCCATAAACAGACCTCCTGCATAGATATTCCCCTGATTATCGAAGACAGTTTTTATAATGCTTGCTTTTCTGCCTATGCTGAATTGCCAGATTAAACTACCTGAATTGCTTCTTTTTTCAAGAATATAAGTCCCCAACACTGATAAATTATAGTGCAATGAAAAGCTGTCAAGCCGGCATGTCAATATATCAACATTGCCTGATAATGCAAGCGGAGAGTTAATGTAAGTAGGATTGAAACTATAAGACGTTTGATAATGAAGTGCCCAGTCAAAATTTTGGCTTCGTCCATTATTACTGTACATCAGGAAAATCAGAATAAAACCGGAGAAAATTTTATTTTTCATAAAATACATTGCTAAACATCAAAATTAATTAAAATAATTTTCAGCAAATTCGAATTAATGAAATTGATTTTCCTTTTTTATTGTTATAACTTTAGACAGAAGGATGATTATTTTTGAACCCTCTAAAAAGTCAGCAGCCATGAAATACTATAAATATTTGCTCATTCTGTTTCTTCTGGTAAGCCAGAATTCAATTGCGCAGACTTCTCATAGCGGCTGTGCACCCAAAACTTCCGACCGATCCTGGTATGACAGCGGTAAAAAAGCGCCATTATTTAAAGGATTGGAGGGAGTTGATTTTAAAATAAGTACAAGCAGTCAGGAAGCTCAGGCTTATTTCAATCAGGGTTTGATGCTTTCTTATGCATTCAATCATGCAGAGGCCGCAAGATCATTCTATCAGGCAATTCGTCTTGACTCTTCCTGCGCCATGTGTTATTGGGGATATGCATTGGTCTTAGGTCCCAATTACAATGCAGGCATGGAGAAAGACAATATTCCTCGTGCTTACGCTGCCGTACAGGAAGCGTTGAATAGATCTGAATCCGCAACCCAAAAGGAAAGGATGCTGATACTTGCATTGGCCCAGCGATATGATTCCGTACAGACTGATGACAGAAGCTGGTATGATGAAGCTTATGCTTTTTCAATGAAGTCCGTTTATTTAGCTTTTCCTGATGATCCTGATATAGGTGCTTTGTATGCCGAAGCATTAATGGATCAACATCCCTGGGATCTTCATCATAAAGATGGATCTCCTAAAGAATGGACTCCGGAAATAATAAATACATTGGAAGAAGTGCTTCGTAAGCATCCCAGACACCCCGGTGCAAATCATTTTTACATTCATGCGGTGGAAGCGTCCGATAATCCCGGCAGAGCAACTGCAAGTGCTGATCTTCTTCGCGACTTAGTGCCGGGTGCCGGACATTTGGTTCACATGCCTTCACATATTTATATCCGTACAGGCAGGTATCACGAAGGAAGTCTTGCGAACCTGAATGCAGTGAAAGTAGACAGCAATTATGTTACAGCATGCCATGCGCAAGGTGTCTATCCATTGGCTTACTATCCGCACAATTATCATTTCCTTGCAGCTACAGCTACCCTCGAAGGAAAAAAGAATCTGTCAGTGATGGCTTGCAATAAAATGCGCGACTTGCTTGATGCAAACCTGATGTTGCAACCGGAATGGGGAACATTGCAGCATTACTACTCAATTCTCTATTTTGTCATGGTGAAATTCGGCATGTGGAATGAAATTGCAAAACTACCTGATCCTGCAAAAGAATTGTTATATCCAAGAGGAGTGCTTGAATATGCCAGAGGAATGGCTTCACTGGCAAAAGAAGACTTGGCTGCTGCATCAAAGCATCTTGATAATTTAAAAAGGATTGCTGCGGATTCTGCCATTTCAGGAATTACTATTTGGGACCTTAATTCTGCTTCTGACATTATGAATATTGCAGTTAATGTTTTGGAGGGAGAGTATTTATTTATCAGCGGACAAACTGAAGCCGGACTTGAAAAAGTAGTTGCTGCTATGGAAATTGAAGACAGGCTCAACTACAATGAGCCGCCAGACTGGTTTTTCTCTGTTAGACATAATTTAGGAGCCATGTTGATTGCTGCTAACATTCCTCATCTCGCCGAGAAGTATTTCAAAGAAGATCTTAAGACATATCCGCTGAACGGATGGGCCCTGGCCGGCTTGAAAAAAGCATTACAAATGCAAGGGAATATCGAAGAGCTGAAAACAGTGGAAACACAGTTCAAAGAAGCCTGGAAGCATTCGGATACACAGATTTCATCCTCACGTATTCTTAATTGATGCAAGCAAAGTGAAAGAATTCTTACATTAGAATTTTATTCCTATTACTAGGATGTCATCTATTTGATCCAACCGGCCTTTCCAGTTTTCATAATAACCTTCCAAAGTGGCTTTCTGCTCATTCATTGGATTTTCATGGATCGAGTATAAAATCTCCTTGAAATTCTTCGTCATAATTTTTTTTCCTGCCGGTCCTCCGAATTGATCGGCAAATCCGTCTGTGAAAAGATAAATACGATCATCCTTCTTTATTGGAATGATCGTCTCATCAAATTTTTTTTGCTCATTCTGGTTGAAACCGCCTAATGACAGCTTGCTTCCGGGATATGTTTCCAGATTGTAATTCCTGATCAGAACCAATGGTCTGTTTGCTCCTGAAAAACAAAGTTCGCTTTTTGTTTTATCGTATCTGATAAGTGCTATATCCATTCCTCCGTGCGAATCGGTGTCTTTCTGCCTGAGCGCATCGATGATTCCTTCATTCAGCTTGTCCAGAATTTCGCAAGTTTCAGCTGCTCTTTGCTGACCTGTGATCTGATGCAGCAGAGAAGAGCCCACCATAGCCATGAAAGCACCCGCAACTCCATGACCTGTACAGTCGGCTGCAGCCAGGTAAACATAAGGACCTGTGTCTTCATAGAAATAAAAATCTCCGCTCACTATGTCCTTAGGTTTGTATAGAACAAAATGATCGCTGAATGAACGGCTGATCTTTTCTTCCTTTGGCAATACTGCAAACTGGATATTCCTGGCGTAACGCATACCATCAAGAATGTCCTGATTCTGCTGGCTGATTGCCAGGTTTTTTCTCTCCAGCTCCCATTTTTGCAGCATCACCTGATAGGTTCTTTCACTTAATTTGTCGGAAAGATTTCGATTTTCGTTTCGGAATTTTTTATTTACCCAATGGAAATAAATCAGTAATCCGGCCAGAACAAATACCAGGGTAAAAATCAAAAACCAGGTGAAGTTCTCGCTGAACAAGGGCTTGGAAAGAACAATTGTATGTATATGAAGTATAATACTCAATTCTGTCAGGTTTAAATGCCGTGAGCTTGTGCAAAATACGTCTTTAATTGACAGTTAAAAGGGATAATGAATTGACAGCTTGTTTATTCAATCTTGCTTTCATTATTAGTTAGATTAAAAGATATGATTAATTTTGGAATTACCCTATTATAACATGAACTTACTTAGTAAGGATTTGTACGGACTTTTCAGGAATATGGATGAACAACATATCATCCTGTCATTCAAAGGAGAGATTTCAAAGGAACTTTTGACCTCTATATACAGCATTATGGAGGTCAGAATGGATAAGGCAAGAGAAGAGCTTCAGAGGAAGAAAAAGATGTACAACATCCTGGTAGAAAGCCTTCAGAATATCTTTCATCACCTTGACGATTTTGAAGGAAACACAGAGCACTCGAAAACGCGTGAAGCCATCTTCCTCGTCAGCTTTAACAAGGAGAATGGTTATGAAATCCATACCGGAAATTACCTTTATGCGAATCAGGCAGAAAGCCTCAGGCAAAAGCTGGAGCATATCAATTCCATGGATGCCGGCCAGCTTAAAGAATATTACCGCACTAAACTAAATGAAACATCTTTCTCGGAAAAGGGGGGAGCCGGACTTGGTTTTATTGATATGGCGAGAAAATCAGGCAATAAATTGGATTATAAATTTCATGATGGGCCTGGTGATCTTAAGTTCTTCACTTTTTCAGTTCGTATAAATTAATTATATTTCATTATGGAAGCATTAATAATCGAAGAAAGCGTAAAGACGCCTTCAATTCAGTTTAATCCTCAAAATGGGATTTTGGAAATAAAGGGAAAATCCATTCCTGAGAATTCATTGGACTTTTATGGTCCTGTGTTCAACTGGCTGGACGAGTTTTTAAAAAACGGAACTCAGGAAGCAGAATTCAGAGTTCAACTGGAATACTTCAATACCAGCTCTTCAAAATGTCTCCTGGATATTTTCAGAAAACTTGAAAACGGCAGTGGTGGCAATGGAAAAATCCGTGTCAAGTGGTACTATGAAGAAGATGACGAAGACATGATGGAGGCAGGAGATGATTACAAAGCGCTCGTCAAGCTGCCTTTTGAATTTATTAAAATCTGAATTCTATATAACTCATCGCCTGACTTTACTTCCGGCCAGAATAGCTTTTCTAAGCAGGTCGTATCTTAAGGCAATATAAAGTAGGAGTGTCATGAACCAAATGACACCGATGTTCACAGGATAAGTGTTTGCGATTTTTCCGAAGAAGTATTTTACAGGGGAGAAAAATGTACTTCTCAATGTTTTTTCCGGAGGATGCATCCGGAAGACCGGTTCGAAATAAGATATGATGCGCTTTCCTTCGAGCCGGATTCTTTCTGTGCTATTACTGTTACGAACCATCTGGTCCAGACTTTCATTGAAATGATCTCTTCTTAAAAGTATAAATTGTTCCTGGCCGCCTTCACTTTCTGTTTTTAATTCAATGATTCTGTCCTTCATCTCACCGCACTTGTTGTAGACTTCTATGTAATGATTACGCAGATTTTCAAGATCATTCCTGATATTTTTAATCAGATCCATGTCGAACTTTCCTGATTTGAGCCCGCTTAACCCTGACAGTATTACAAAGGAATTTCTCTTTTGCTCTGATTCAAGTTCATTGCGCACTACGTCAAGAACCGTGTTCAATGAATCTACCCTTGCTCCTGAACGAAGCAATCTTTCTGATTTGTCACACCTCTCCCTCAGCACAGGAATCCAAAAATCCTTCTTATAAGTTGCATCACTCATGCGTGCGTCGAGATCAAAAAAATGTTTTTCATATTCATTGTTTCTGAATTGATAAACTGCCAATGCTTCAAAAGCCCATCGTGATGCCATCATGTTTCCAACGAAAGGAACTTCCGCAGGATCGGTGATAATAGGATTGAGTTTTTCAAAACGCACAATTACCCCGCTGAGAAGTATTTGAGGAATCAGCAGGAAAGGGATCAGAATATAAATGGTGACAACAGAATCAAGCCCTGAAGAAATGTTAAGGCCAAGCATGTTGGCAAGACAGGCCGCGCTGAATAATACCCACCAGTATTCAAGTGTCATTCCTTGTATCCCAAGAATGCTGTTGCCAACCAGCACAAATGTGAATGCCTGAATTGCTGACACAAGAAACATGAGGCTGATTTTCGAGAAGAGATAGCTTTGCCTGCTCAATTGTAAAAACTTTTCTCTTTCCAGAATTTTTCTGTCGCGTATGATCTCTTCCGCACTTACTGAAAGCCCGAGAAAAAGAGATACAATTACGCATATGAACAGGTATGCGGGAATATTTGGATTGTCGGCAAAAGAGTATGTTTCACCTTTGACTGAATACCGCAGAATGAATCCAAGTATACCTGCAAGCAGAGGCGCTTCCAGAAGGGTTATAGCCAGGTATTGCTTGTTGCTTAGCTTTGCATTTAAATCCCTGGAGAAGAATATTCTCCACTGCTTGAACTTTCCTGCGAGGAGATTTTCTTTTTCCGGCAAGGGAAGTTTCTCTGTAGAACTTGTCTTTTCCTGCTGTTGTTTCTTGAACCAGGCAAACCATCGGATGGGAGAAACTTTTCTTGATCCGGTCATCCTGCCGAATTCATCGACCTCTTCCTGCTGAAGAATATTGAAAATTTGTTCTGCATTGATATTGCCGCAAGCCGCGCATTCGCTTTCATCCGCATTGGCAAAGTGTGCCTGTTGCTTGAAATATATAAGCGAATCAGAAGGATTGCCGTAGTAAACTGGAAATCCTCCTGTATCCAGGATCAATAGCTGGTCAAACATCCTGAAAATGTCTGATGATGGCTGGTGTATCACTACAAAGACCAGCTTACCCGAAAGCGCAAGCTGCTTCAGCAGATCCATCACATTCTCCGCATCGTGCGATGAAAGGCCGGAAGTAGGTTCATCCACAAACAAGACCGCCGGTTCCCGTATAAGTTCTAAAGCTATGTTCAGTCGCTTTCTTTGTCCACCGGAAATGGTTTTGTTCAGAGCATTGCCGACTTTCAAATCCCGAGTTTCCTGAAGTCCGAGTGAGTCCAGCATGCCGTTCACTTTCGCAGCAATCTGTTCTTCCTTGAAATTCCCATAAATCAGTTTTGTGTTGTAATACAGGTTTTGATAAACAGTAAGCTCTTCAATCAGTAGATCATCCTGAGGAATGTTTCCGATGATTCCGTCAAATTCAGAACTCTCACCGTAAACGTCTGTACCGTTGAGCAAAAGTTTCCCTCCGCTCAGCGGCGCTGTTCCGTTGAGCACACTCAGCAAAGTGGATTTTCCTGCACCGCTGCTTCCCATGATTCCAACGAGCTCTCCGCTTCTGGCCAACATGTTCAGTGAATGCAGTCCTTTTTTTCCGTTGGGGAATTTAAACTCCGCATCAATCGCTTCAAGAATAACCGGTGTGGTTTTTTTCTCAATGGAAAAATGCCGTGACACATCTCCAAAATAAACAGGAGGAATTCTGGAACTTCTAAGCACCGATCCCTGTGTGAACACAGTTGCCCTGAATGGATTTACAGGTCTTCCGTTCACAGTCATGCTGTCGGCTCCGTCGTATTTCAAAAAGAACAGCCTGGCCTGCTCGATGTATATGAAGAATACTCTTCCCTGAATTTCATGATGGATTATATGATGAGCCTGATTGTAAATCGATTCCTTTATTCCGTCTATGATCAGGACTTTATCCGAATCCAGTTGTTTGTGAGCAGGCTTTCTGCTGCTTGCAGCCAATAATAAACGATTAAGTTCGGGATCGATGTTAAAGACTGATGAAACTGTCCCGAGAAATTCCAGCTCGGGTTCGGTGATGTCTCCCTCGGAACTGTTCATGAATTCTGCAAGGCGCATGAACACCACATATTTTTGACTGACGCTTAGCTCCTTGTTGATCTCTGTGCAGATTCTCAGTGCTTTTACGCTGCTCATAGCGATTTTTTTCTTCGCCTTGGCAGAATCATCGGTTCCCAGATATGATTCGAGGTACGAATCAAAAAGGGATAAATACTCAGGAATACGGGGCAGACTCAAATGTTGTCTGAGAAATGACTCAACCACCGTACGGCTTTGCTGTGTCAGTCTTTCCAGACTTGCGCCGATCGCGAACAATTGCATCAAAGCGCGCAGTATCTGTTCACTCATATATCAGGGTGCCGGTAAAAAAGTAAAGGCTAAAAGTAAACAATAAAAAAAACCATGCAAATTGCTGCATGGTTTGATTTATCTGTAATCAGGGAGTCTTTGTGTCAGGAGATCATTCCACCTCTTACCTTTTGTATGGCAGCTGAGAGCTTGTACAAGTTCTCCTTGGTAAGCTCGTCAGGAGTTTTGATGGTGTCAAATTCTGCCTTAAGGACTTCCAGCTCAGCAAGTAATTTAGCAGAGCTCGGGAATTTTTTCATCTCAGTCATGAGGTTTACAAGGTTGTCCAGGTAAAGTTTCTGATTGTAAATTTTTTCAAAAATATCCTTGTTGCGTGCATTTTGTTCACGGTCCTTCATCAATTCAACGCTTAAGTACTGTACTTCGATAATCGTTCCGGCAAGTACATGCGCAGCAACTTCAAGTCGGCGGTTGGTCTTTAGATAAGCGTCAGTTTCTGCATAAGCTCTGTCAATCATTTTGATCAGCGAGTCTTTATTGTCTGAACTTTCCCTGAATGAAGTGGTGAACTTGTCAAAAGTTTCCTGAACACCGAGTTTCTCTGAAAGCTTTCTTGTACTTGAATAGTACTCCAGCAAATCCTGGTTTTGCCCGTAGAAAGCGGCGTATGCCATGTCAATTCCGTAAATGCCGTAATTAATCGCTTTTTTGTAGGCAGTGCTGTATTTGCCTTCAGCGGCAGGTGAATTCAACAGGTCCTTGTTGAATGGAACTTCATAGCTGTAAATCGCGTGAATGATTTCCATCGGTGAAGGAAGATTCGCGATGGTATAAAAGAATTTGAAGTCCAGGATCTCGTGCGTTTTCTCGGCAGTAGTATCCATTAGCTCGAGAAGCGTTGAATCCACTGCAGCAGTGTTATTGCCGCTTTCCTGACTTCCGCAAGAAGACAAAAAGATGATTCCTGAAAGGGAAAGTATTGCAATTATTCTTTTCATAAATCGTTTATTTGATGCAAAAATAGAAAGGTTTGGCTAATTTCAAAGGTATTTGGATTCAAACACTTAATCATTGCCCCAGACTGAAATGCCGGTCACTCTATTAAAACCTTGATTATATTTGTCGGCCTACAGAAATCGCTTATGAGCAGTCCTACTTTCGACGAAATTTACATGGAATTGGCCCTTAATCTGGCCCGCAAATCCCATTGTGTTAAAATTCACGTAGGAGCCGTACTTACAAAAGACACCCGTATAGTGTCTCTCGGATACAATGGACCTCCTGCCGGAACTCACAATTGCGATCAGGAGTGGCCCGAAGTAGGTTGTCCCCGCGACAGCAAAAGCAGTTGCTCACTGGCACTGCATGCTGAACAAAATGCGATTCTATATGCTGCGAAAAATGGTGTGCCTATGAATGGCTGCACTTTGTATGTGACATTGTCTCCCTGCCTTGCCTGCGCAAGAATAATTTTCACCATGGGGATTAAAAAGGTGTATTACTACAAATCTTATGCGGAATATAAAGGGCTGGATTCGGATGAAGGAGTGGATTTTCTGCGACGATTTGGCGTAGAGGTGGAGCAATTTGATACAGTCAATGTAAGACAAGAGAATTGACTGTTTTCGAAAAAGAAATTTTCGGGTAAAACATTTTCCGGATAATTAAGTTAAATAAGTGTCTGAGTCATGCCCGAAGACTCAGAAAATTAAATCCATTTAAAATTTGAAGTACAAACATTGGCTTCCTTTCATGTTCTCAGCAGTTCTTGTGCTGGGGATTTTTGTCGGCATCCGGCTAAATGAACCTTATAAGAGCAGCAGGTCTTTCTTTTCATTTAAAACCGGACAGTTCAATAAAATCAATGATGTAATTAATTACATCAATAATGAATATGTAGATACTGTCAACCAGAAATCACTGATAGAAAAAACTATCTCGGATATGCTTCACGCGCTTGATCCTCACTCTGCATATATTCCTGCGGATGAGCTTCAGGCGATGACGGAACCCCTGGAAGGAAATTTTGACGGAATCGGAATTGAATTTCATATTCAGGAAGATACAATCATGGTTGTGTCCGCGGTACACGGAGGCCCCAGTGAACAGCTTGGAATTCAGTCGGGCGACCGAATTATTAAAGTAGAAGACTCGGTAGTCACAGGAATAGGAATTACTAATCCACAGGTGATGCAATTGCTGAGAGGGCCAAGTGGAACAAAAGTGAATGTCACTGTGTACAGAAAAAGCACAGGTAAGACAATTCAGTTTGCAATTACGAGAGGAAAGATTCCTATTTACAGTGTGGATGTGGCTTTCATGCTTACGCCAGAGACAGGTTATATTAAAGTGGGTCACTTTGCCGAAAAAACCCACGATGAATACCTCAAAGGATTCATGAAACTCAAAGATGAAGGGATGCAAAACCTGGTGCTGGACCTGCGCGGCAATCCAGGAGGATATCTGAAAGCTGCAATCCAACTGGCTGATGAATTCCTCCCCGAAAAAAAACTCATCGTTTACACTGAGGGAAGGAGCAGGCCAAGGGAATCGTTCTATGCCACTCAGCGTGGATACTTTGATGAAGGCGCTATGGTAGTCCTCATCGATGAAGGAAGCGCCTCTGCAAGTGAAATTGTGGCGGGTGCTCTGCAAGATTGGGACAGGGCAACTATTCTTGGAAGGAGATCATTTGGCAAAGGCCTTGTTCAGGAACAAAGCCAGTTTCCCGATGGCTCGGCTATCCGTCTTACCATTGCAAGATATTATACACCCACAGGCAGAAGCATTCAGAAGCCTTATCAGGGTGGATACGAGCAGTACTCGAATGAACTCTTTGAGCGACTAAAGAAAGGAGAACTGCTTTCTTCTGATAGCATCCGCTTCGATGATTCACTTCACTTTGTTACTCCGGGAGGGAAACTTGTTTACGGTGGAGGGGGAATCATGCCCGATTTCTTCATTCCGTTGGATACCAGTGCTTCTTCTTCCTTCTATTCTGAAGTCAGCAGCAAAGGACTGATCAGCCAGTTTGCGTATGATTATATGGATCAAAACAGAGAGTATTTCAGGCGCTTCAAGACATTTGAAGAATACAATCAAAAGTTCACAATCAACGACGAGATTTTCCGTAAGTTTCTCGACTACGTTCAAAGCAACGGAGTAAACAAAGAAGAGAAGGGAATTAAGATCAGCGGGGATCAGATACGCATACAGCTGAAAGCATTACTTGCCAGACAAATCTGGAAGAATGATGGTTTCTTTCCTGTAATTCTGACACGTGATAATACTGTAAAACAGGCTCTTGAACTCATTGAAAAGAAACAGGTAGCCGTGAAAGGCAATTAATCCTGTTATTATGTGGGTTTTATTTATTATATAACATTCGTAACTTTGTTGTTCGTAAATTTTCTAATCAAAAACTTAAGACCATGGCATTCGAACTTCCCAAACTTCAATATTCATTTGACTCTCTTGAACCACACATTGATGCTAAAACCATGGAAATCCACTATGGCAAGCACCACCAGGCTTATGTAACAAATCTAAATAATGCCATAGCAGGTTCTGATCTGGAAAAATCGGATATAGAATCAATCTGCTCTGGTATATCAAAGCATTCAGCTGCTGTGAGAAACAATGGCGGAGGACATTACAATCACTCTCTCTTCTGGTCCATCATGAAACCAGGCGGCGGAGGCAGTCCTTCCGGAGCTCTGGCAGATGCAATCAATTCCGCCTTCGGAAATTTCGATGAGTTCAAAAGCAAATTCGCAAATGCCGGCGCTACCAGGTTTGGAAGCGGCTGGGCTTGGCTTACGGTAGGAGCTGATAAAAAACTTCAGGTGTCTTCAACTCCCAATCAGGATAATCCTTTGATGGATGTCGCCGAAGTGAAAGGCATTCCGGTCCTCGGCTTGGATGTATGGGAGCATGCATACTACCTGAATTACCAAAATCGCCGCCCAGATTATATCAATGCCTGGTGGAATGTGCTGAACTGGGATGAAGTGGCTCGCCGATTTGCTCAGGCTACAAAGTAAAACGTCGTTTACATTAATTTTCTAAGGAGGCTCGCGTTTGCTTGACCTCCTTTTTTATAATCTTGAAATCTGCGGCTGAACGATATGTTTTTTGGATTCGTTTTTTCATGTCCTTTTCATGAGTAAATGAAACTCTTTTAAGTATTTATCGCATAAATCATTTGCAGGAATAAAGTGTGAGTACATTTTGAATCTGGTCCAAATCTCTCAATTTCCGTCTTCATAGTCCGTTTACCTACAATGAATCCAGCCTTCCGGAAATATCTTCTTCTTGGACTCAGATATTCAGCTTTGTTCCTGGCTGCTTCTGTATTTCTGGTGTTCTTAATCGGGCTCTTTTACGGATCAGAAATTAAAAGAATTGCTGTCGCTGAACTCAATAAGCACTTGGCAACAGAAATTCAGGTGAGAGACCTTGATTTTTCCATGCTGAGATTCTTTCCATATGCATCATTTGAAATGAATGATGTGCTTGTAATGGATGCGGTAGAGACTGATCGAAAGGATACACTGCTTTATGCTAAAAAACTTTCACTCCTGCTTAATATGAAATCTGTGTTAAGCAGGGAAGTCATTGTGAAAAAGATTATCGCTCAGGATGGCTCTCTGAATATCCGGATTTATAAGGATGGTTCATCGAACTACGTTTTCTGGAAGAACAACAGTTCGGAGAATGAATCTGCGATTGACCTCAGGCAAATCAGCCTCCAAAACATATCTCTTCAGTATGAAGATCATTATTCTGATCAGCATTACATCATGGAAGGTAATGACATAAACTTGTCGGGGAAATTTTCGGAATCCAAATTTATTCTGAATGCAGATGCAGATCTCCTGGTGAAAAAATTTGAATCACTGGGAGTTGATTACATCATTAACAAGAAAGTCAGGCTTGAATCCGGAATTGGTGTCGACCTTGGCCGCGGATTGTACAGGCTGCAGGACAGCAAAGTCCTTATTTCTGATTTCAGGTTTGATGTTTCAGGTGAAATCATGCAAGATTCCGGCGCACACTTTATCAACCTGAAAGTTAATTCGCACGAGGCAGACATTTCATCATTCATCAGTATGCTGCCTCCCTCATTCGTTTCTTATCTGAGCGCGTATAAAAGCAAGGGAAAATTCGAAGCTCTGGCAACGATCATAGGAAAAACAGGTAATGGCAACTTGCCGGATGTGAAATTGGATTTCAAAATACGCAATGGTCATTTTACACCCTCAGGCAGTCCGGTTTCGCTAAGTTCCATGGAATTAGATGGGAACTACATCAGTAAAAACCTGAATGGTAAAAGTGAGCTGAATGTGAACAGCCTTACTGCTCTGCTTGACAATCATAAGATATCTGCAAATTTCACAATCGAAAATCTGTCGAGTCCTTTTCTAACTCTTAATGCAAAAGCCACACTGGATCTCGCTAAAGCAAGGCATTTCATTCAAATCGATACAATCGAGAATTTGAGTGGAAGCATGCTTCTCAATATTGCCTTTGCGGGTAAAATTGCCGACTTGCCGGCTTATAATAAAGGAGGCAGTTATAAAATTAAATCTTCTGGAGATATTCAGCTTATCAATGCCGGATTTACCTTGAAGAAAAATCCGCTTGCATTCCGGAATATTCAAGGCAAGCTGAAACTCATGGACAATGATGTCTATGTCGAAAATCTCAAAGGAAATATTTCCGAAAGTGATCTGGAGATTAATGGTAACCTGAAAAATTTCGTCAATTTTCTTTTTATTCCCGGACAACCAGGAATGATCAAAGCAAGCCTGAAAAGTAAAAATGTAAATCTGGATGAATTGCTGGCAGATAAATCTGATGCCACTTCGGAAGATACCAGTTACATCATGAAATTCAACCCGCGTCTTGCTGCGGATCTTGAAATCAATGTGGCAAATCTGCATTTCAGAAACTTTAAGGCCTCTCGAATGAATGGAAATGTTATGCTGAATAACCAGGTCATTCGAGGCAAATCTCTTGCATTCTCTTCGATGGACGGAATGATTTTCATGGATGCCACAATCAATGCATCCAGAAAAGACTCTGTAATCATGTCTTGCGATGCGAAAATCACCAGGATTGACATCAACAAACTATTTTACCAGCTCGAGAATTTCGGACAAAGCACCATGACGGATAGAAATGTGAAAGGAAGTGTCACTGCCGAAGTGCATATGGTTTCAAGCTGGTCTGAGAAGCTTGTCATGAATCCTGCTAAGGTGAATGCGACATGCGATATCATGATTGAAAATGGAGAGCTGATTGCTTTTGCTCCGGTGAAGGCCCTTGCCAGGTACGTGAAAGTGCCAGACCTTGATCACATCCGTTTTTCAACCATGAAAAACAACATTTCTATCTCCGGAAGAAAAATATACATCCCGGCGATGGAGATAAACTCTACGGCCCTGAATTTGACAGCCAGCGGAGTTCATGACTTTGATAACATCGTGGATTACCGTCTGGTGCTTCTCTTATCGGAAGTGCTCGGCAGAAAAGTTAGGCAAAACAACTCGGAGTTTGGCGAAATTGAAGATGACGGTTTGGGCAAAACCCGTTTGATGCTCACCATGAAAGGACCGGTGGATAATCCCAAATTCGCATATGACAGGAAAGGGGCAGGGGAAAAGATCAAAACAGATATTGCTCGTGAAAAACAGAACATTAAAGGCATTTTGAACGAGGAATTCGGATGGTTTAAAAAAGAGCCGGTAAAACAGGAAAGCCGAAAGAAAAAGGAAGAAATTCAAATAGATTGGGGCGAAGACAATTAATCTTTCATCAATCTTTATTTTAATTGATATTTGCCCCGGCTGATTGCTACAATCTTTTGTTAAAATCTGCGTTTGAATCGAATCAATTGAGAGTATGAATATTTATACTCAGAAACAACGTTGGAAAATTCTTTTGCTGATTGCGGCAATCCTCATTGGCGCGGCCTCGCTTTTCTATACCGGTAAACTGGTAAAACGGCTTGCGGAAGAGGAATATAAAAAGATCCAACTTTGGGCCGAAGCCACCAAACGCTTGTCAGATGTGACCGAAATGAATTCGGACATCAATTTCCTTTCCACTGTAATATCAAACAATACAACCATTCCGGTAATTTGGGCTGATCATGATTTTCGGGTGATCTCATACCGTAATCTGGATTCTGTAAAAGCGCTTAAGCCCGGATACCTGGAAGCTCAGGTGGAGCTGATGAAAGAAAGCAATGAGCCGATAGAAATAAGAATAGGTGATGACCTCGTTCAGTATATTCTGTATAAAGATTCAGAATTGCTCATACGCTTGCGTTATTATCCTTACTTCCAGCTTGCAGTCATAGCACTCTTTTTACTTGTTTCATACCTCGCCTTCAGCAGTTCAAGAAAAGCAGAACAGAACCAGGTTTGGGTCGGAATGGCAAAGGAAACTGCTCACCAGTTAGGAACTCCTTTGTCTTCGCTTGTTGCATGGCTTGAGATTTTAAAAATGAAAGGAACGAACCCGGATTATATCGATGAAATTCGCAAGGATCTTGAAAGGCTGCAAACAATAACAGACAGATTTTCCAAAATTGGTTCTGCGCCTTCACTCAGCAGGGAAAATGTCATGCACGTTATGCAACATTCTGTGAACTATATCAGGACGAGAACTTCTGAAAAAGTTATATTTAATGTTGCAGGTCCCTCGCATGAAATTCTTGTTCCAATGAATGTTCCTCTATTCGAATGGGTGATTGAGAATATTCTTAAAAATGCGTTGGATGCAATGAGTGGTTCCGGCCAAATCGATGTGCAGATAACCGATCAGCAGCAATTTGCTTACATCGATATTGCAGATAGCGGTAAAGGTATCCCCAAGGCTGCTCACAAAACTATTTTCAAGCCGGGATATACTACAAAAAACCGCGGCTGGGGACTGGGACTTTCTTTGAGTAAACGAATAATCGAAGAATATCACGGAGGACAGATTTTTGTCAAGCATTCTGACAATGCTAAGGGTACAACCTTCAGAATAGTATTGAATAAATAAGCTCTCAGGCTTTTCCCTGCTGAATTCGTAAATTTGCAATCCAGTTCAGTCTTTCTAAAAGTCCTTTTGTAATTCTATAAATACAAAAAAGACTGATATTGCTCGAATGGCAGGCTTATATATCCATATTCCTTTTTGCAGGCAGGCATGCCACTATTGCGATTTTCATTTTTCTACTACCCTTGGTACGCGTGGAGAAATGGCAGATGCCATAGTAAAAGAACTTGTCCTTAGAAAAGATTATCTGGAGCAGGAAAAAATTGAGACCGTTTATTTTGGTGGTGGAACTCCTTCCTTGCTTGATGAAACAGAGCTGAATAAAATTATGTCTGCAGTATATAAGAACTTTGATGTTTCCAAAGATTCTGAAATCACTCTGGAGGCGAATCCGGATGATCTCACAGAACAGAAAATTATAAATCTTCACAAGTCAGGAGTGAACAGGCTAAGCATAGGAATACAAAGTTTTCTGGAAGAAGATCTGGTTTTCATGAACAGAAGCCACAACGCTGCGCAAGCAATTGATTCTGTAAAAGCCTCACAGGACAAGGGGTTTGAAAACATCAGCATTGATCTTATTTACGGAATCCCTGGCCGGTCTGAATCTGACTGGAAGCTAAACTTAAATACAGCTTTTGAATTAAACGTACCGCATTTGTCCTGCTATGCCTTAACTGTGGAAAAGGGAACTGCGCTGGCTCATATGATTGCAAAAAATAAAACTGCTTCCCCGGATGATGAACAGCAGTCAGAACAGTTTCATGTATTGATGCATGAAGCCCGCACAGCCGGATTTGAGCATTACGAAATCAGCAATTTCGCCAAAGCCGGATTCCGGTCAAGGCACAACAGCTTGTATTGGTCGGGGAAAAAGTATTTGGGAATAGGGCCCTCTGCCCATTCATACAATCTTTCGAGCAGACAATGGAATGTCTCTTCAAATCAGCAATACATCAGAAGCCTGAAAAATTCAGAGCTACCTGCAGAAATTGAATTGCTGGATGACAAAACTAAATTCAATGAGTTCGTTTTGACAAGAATCAGAACGATTGAAGGAATCAACTTAAAAGATGTAGAGCTTGCTCATGGAAAGCAAAGAGCAGAATTTCTGATGAAAAGTGTGAATGATTATCCTGTGAAAGAGCATCTTTCGCTACATGAAAACATCATTAAACTTTCCGATGAGGGTAAATTTTTCGCAGACAGGATTGCAGCGGACTTATTCCAGGACTGAATTTTCTTTTTCAGTTTTCCCTGCTATAACAATTACAATTTCTCCTTTGACTGTCTTGCTGGAAAAATGCTTAACGCAGGCAGCAAGTGATCCCCTGAAATTTTCTTCGTGTATTTTGCTTAGCTCCCTGGAAACGCTTGCCTGTCTGTCCGCGCCAAATGCTTCCGCAAATTGTTCCAGCGCTTTCACGAGTCGGAAAGGTGATTCGTAAAAGATCATTGTACGTTGCTCATCCTTCAGGTTTTCTATTCTTGAATGTCTTCCCTTCTTTTGAGGAAGAAATCCTTCGAAGCAAAATCTGTCTGAAGGCAAACCGGAATTTATCAAAGCTGGTACAAAAGCAGTCGGACCGGGAAGTGTTTCTACTTTGATATCATTACGAATGCATTCTCTCACCACTAAAAATCCGGGATCTGAAATTCCGGGTGTGCCCGCATCGCTGATCAGTGCGATGTTTTCGCCTGATGCGATTCTGCTCACAATGTCCTCCAAGACCTTGTGTTCATTGTGAGCATGGTATGATTTCATGGGCTTGCTGATGCCGAGATGCTTCAGCAACTTGCTGCTGGTGCGGGTATCTTCGGCAAGTATGAGGTCTGCTTCTTTCAAAGCTCTGATTGACCTGAGTGTAATGTCTTCCAGATTTCCGACAGGGGTGGGAACCAGAGTCAGCTGTGCCATTTTTTATTAGGCAGAATAACGTCTTTCCACAAACTCCAGAAATTTGTGTGCCGGGCCGCTGGCCGTTTCCCATTCATAGCGTCCTGCTATTTCAGACTCGATGTACTTGCGTGCCTCTTCTGCGGATGAGCTGTTGTTAAGTTTCTCTATAGCCTGGTTATATGAAACTGCATCTCCGGCGAATAGCTGGTTGATGAATAAAAACTTTTCATTGATGCCGATTGATGATTTCAGATCAATTATTGGCTTGTGAGAGTGCCTGTCTGCAATATTTTGGGAGCTGCTTGCGCTGGCAATTCTTTTTCCGTGAGTTTCTTTTTCTGAAAACTTCCCTGCCAGTGTGGGTAAATCTTCAAACTTTTCATGTAAATCACTTACATGCTTTTTAGGCTTCGTCTGCATAACAGGCGAAGCCGCACTTGCTGCATTCATCGCTGCTTCAACCATCAGACGATCCATAGTAACTGGTTCCTGTTTTTTTTCAACGTTGACAGGAATCTCAGGCTGGGCAGAGATGTGTTCAACCGGTCCGGGTACCACCGAGTTGAGATGCAAATCGCTTGTTTTTACTGGAGCTGATGCGAATTGTTCGCTGGGTATCTGGGACATTTCTTCCAGCAATTTCAGTGCATTCGCCTGTTGTAATTGCAATGAGGCTTGAAATAATGTCCGGATGTTTTGATTGAACTTGGAAAGTTCCTGCTCTGGAAGGCTGCCGCTTTTTCCGGTGAATGTTTTGTGTTGTGCCTGAAGCATTTCAAGCACTTGTCCGCATTCATGAATTAATTTTTGTAATTCCATTGTTTTGAATATCTATCAGAATAAAGTTCGCCAATTATGCGCTCTCCTGGCCTGATTTATAAGCCGATTAATCAACCGGGCTATGAACAATTTCATAAACGCCTGGTCCGCACTGATATTTTATGAATAAAGAATTTCAACCTGTTTTCCACCGAAATTGTTTCATGCAGCTCTCCTTATATTCTGCTTATTCTTGGTCATTTGACCGGAATGGAGTAGGTTTGCCCATTCAATTTACCGGAAATGTTTCTTGAAAATTTAAAACCAGCCGATTTGCACAAAGGCCATGTGGAGGTCATTTGTGGCTCAATGTTTTCCGGTAAAACGGAAGAGCTCATCAGACGGCTCAAGCGTGCTAAAATAGCAAAACAGAAGGTGGAAATTTTCAAGCCCCGGCTTGATACTCGGTATGACGAAGTGAACGTAGTCTCTCATGATGCCACTTCAATTCATTCCACTCCGGTGGATTCATCGTCTCAAATTTTATTGCTTGCAAATGATGTGGAAGTTGTTGGTGTGGATGAAGCTCAGTTTTTTGATGAAGAGCTTCCTTCTGTTGCACAAAAACTGGCTAACAGAGGTATCAGAGTGATCGTGGCTGGATTGGATATGGACTATCTCGGACAACCTTTCGGTCCAATCCCGCAGATGCTTGCTATTGCCGAGTATGTGACCAAGGTGCATGCCATTTGTATGCACTGTGGTAATCTGGCAAATTATTCCCACCGGACTGTTACAGGCGATTCAAGGATATTGCTGGGTGAACAGGAGAGCTACATTCCTCTTTGCAGAGCCTGCTTCAATAAAGCGCGTAAGCAAAATTTCTAATGGGTGCAGATATGGATATGCAGTCATATTCGGTCAATGAAATTGCCGGAATTCTTAATGCAGAACTGATAAACAGAGATCCCGGGCATTCTAAGGTGATTGAATTGCTTACGGATAGCCGCAAGCTTATTCATGCGGAAACTTCGCTCTTTTTTGCCATAAGCGGGGACAGGAATGACGGTCACAAATTCATCGAAAAGCTGTTTGAACAGGGAGTAAGAAATTTTGTGATCAGCGTTCGCGGTTCATATTCTGAGAAGCTGCCTGCAAATTTCCTTTGTGTTAATGACACTCTCGAAGCTTTGCAAAAACTTGGGGCATACCATCGTAAAAGATTTAACATTCCTGTGATAGGAATCACAGGCAGTAATGGTAAAACGATCGTAAAAGAATGGTTGTACCAATTGCTCAGGCCTGACTTTAATATTGTTCGTAGTCCGAGAAGTTTCAACTCTCAGACCGGTGTTCCGCTTTCTGTCTGGCAAATGAACAATGAGCATCAGCTTGCAGTGATAGAAGCAGGAATTTCCATGCCGGGTGAAATGAAAAAATTGGAAGAAATCGTAAAGCCTTCAATAGGCATTTTCACCAACATTGGCTCTGCGCATGATGAGAATTTTGATAACATCGTGCAGAAGGTCGAAGAAAAAATGTGTTTGTTTTCAGAAGTGTCTACGCTCATTTACAGCAAGGATTACCCGGAGATTCATGCTGCTGTCGAAAGCCTGCAACTAATACATCCCGGACTGAAAACCTTCGCATGGTCGCGCAAGGGCCCGGCTGACCTGCAGATTGGCCGTGTCACAAAACGTGAAGATGAATGCGAAATACAGGCTGTATACAAGAACTCATTCAGGAACATAACAATCCCTTTTCTCGATGATGCATCAGTCGAAAATTCAATCAGCTGCTGGTGTCTTATGCTCATGATGGAAATAGAGGACGAGGTGATAGCCGACAGGATGCTTTATTTAAGTCCTGTTGCCATGCGCCTGGAAATGAAAAATGGGATCAACAATTGTTCCGTGATCAATGATAGTTATAACTCTGACATTGGCTCACTTCGAGTTGCTCTTGATTTTTTAAACCAGCAGAAGCAACATGATGTCAGAACAGTCATTCTCTCCGACATTCTTCAGAGTGGAAAGAACGAAAGTGCCCTCTATACTGAAGTGGCCGGCCTGCTCAAAGCAAAAAATGTAGATAAACTTATCGGCATAGGCGAAGCTATTAGCAGGCAAGGGCATTTGTTTGATCTCAATAAGTCATTCTACAAAGGCACAGATGAGTTTCTTAAAGACGTTTCTGCTCCTGGATTTCGCGATGAAACTATTCTCATTAAAGGTGCACGTCCTTTTGGATTCGAGAAAATCAGCAAATTTCTTCAGCAGAAAGCGCATGAGACTACACTTGAGATTAACCTCAATGCGCTTGTCCACAATCTGAATTTTTACCGATCACGACTCCGGGCGGGAACTAAGATCATGGCAATGGTGAAAGCTGCATCTTACGGCAGCGGAAGTTTTGAAATAGCAAATACTCTTCAGTTTCATCATGTCGATTACCTTGCGGTTGCGTATACCGATGAAGGTGTGGAACTGCGAAAAGCCGGAATCTCCATGCCTGTCATGGTAATGAACCCTGAAATACAGAGCCTCGAATCATTCCTGAAATACAACCTGCAACCAGAGATTTACAATTTCCGGCTCCTGGGTCAGTATTGTGACGAACTCAACTCGCAAGGAAAAGGCGAACTCAGGCTTCATCTCAAACTTGATACAGGCATGCATCGGCTTGGATTTGAAGAGCCTGAAATCAATCAGCTTATTGTCAGGCTTAAAAACAACAGGTTCATACGTGTCGAATCAGTGTTTACTCATCTGGCAGCGAGCGATGAAGCTGAACATGATGGATTCACCAGAATTCAGATCGATCGTTTTAAAAGAATGAGTGATGTGATATGCTCCTCATTTGATTATCCTGTTCTCAGGCATGTGTTGAATTCATCCGGTATACTTCGCTTCAACGAAGCACAGTTCGACATGGTCAGACTTGGCATCGGGTTGTACGGCGTATCATCTTCTCAATCTGAACAAACGCATCTCGACCAGGTTGCCACCCTTCGCACGACGATCTCACAAATCAAACATGTAAATGCAAACGAAACTGTTGGCTATAGCCGGATGGGAAAGCTGAAACGTGATTCGATCATCGCTACAGTTGCAGTGGGTTATGCTGATGGAATTGATCGCAGACTGGGCAATGGTACAGGCAAAATGCTGGTTAACGGAAAACTTGCTCCTGTAGTCGGAAATGTTTGCATGGATATGACTATGCTGGATATCACCGACATTCCTGCGAGGGAAGGGGATGAGGTGCTGGTTTTCGGAACGGAGCTTCCTGTGACGGAGATGGCGAAAGCATTGGGAACGATTCCCTATGAAGTGCTTTCAAGAATCAGCCAGCGTGTGAAGCGCGTCTATTTTCAGGAATAAAAATTTAAGGAAAAGTAATATTCAGATTACAAGAATCTCGGCATCTTGTTAAACTGCTTTTCTCTCTGTCCCCTTTTTACAGGGGCTATGTAAGAAATGTTCAACTCAAATGCATTGGCACTGCCTCCAAGCCTTGAAAGATTGGAAGCGTTGAAGTCGTAACTCAAACCAAGTCCAAGGGTGTTGTATTCAAATCTCGCAGATAAAATTCCTGCATCGTTTATCCTGTAAAATCCTCCCAGATAAAAATAAGCCTCTTTCCTGAAATTAGTGTACCTCGACTTGAACTGAACTTTGTTTTTAATGTATCCGCCCAGCATCGTTTCGGTTTGCTTGCCTTGCATCAACACCATGAACCTGGGGTCAATCCAGGAGGTTTTGTCTTTATTCAGAACGAAGTCTCCTCCTCCATGCACAGTGATTTTCCTGCGCAAAGGAGCATCCGATTCTGTAAAAAAGCTAACATTCGGACTTCCTATGTGCGAAAGACTTGCACCGGCACTGAAAGTGTTGTCTCCATCTGGAACATAATAGTATAATACTCCTGCATTTAAATCAAGGTATGAGAACTGCTGCAACTGAATTGATTCAAATGAGTTCAGGCTGGGATCAAAATCATCTCCGTTCCATTGCGAATCCCAAGTTGTTTTAGTCAGATCCAGAGCGAACTGGTTCAATCCTCCCTGGAAACCCACGGAAAAAAAATGATCACCAACACCGTCCATCGCTGCTGTGAAACTGAGTGAACCCTGGAGTACGGTATGTTTAAATCCCGAAGTGCCTGCTTTATCCTGGTACAACAAAAGTCCTGCACCAAAAAAATTAGTTCCCAAATTTCCTTTGCCGACCGGAGCGTCAGCGGAAAAATGTATCGTGGAATATCCTTTTCCCAGGCCCGTCCATTGTGACCTGTAAGAATTAGAGATTCGTGCCACTCCGTCAAATACTCCTGTCATCGCAGGGTTTATCTGAAGCGGTGTTGCGTAAAACTGACTGAAGTGCACATCCTGAGAGTAAGATTTACCTGAGATAATGATCCCAATCAAACTCAGGAGTATTATTGTCTTTTTCATAGTTCCTGTTTCAATTGCCTGTAATTACCGGATAAGTGTCACGTTTCCTGTTTCAGTCACAGTTTTTCCGTCTTCATAATTTACTGTCAGAATATAAGTGAAGACCGCCGGATCAAGAAGTTTTCCCTTATAGGTCCCGTCCCAGCCTTCACTTTGATTGACAGTCTCAAATACTTTGTTGCCCCAACGATCATACACCGTAAAACGCAATCCGTAAAGGTTGTTTCCTCTGACAAAAAGATAATCGTTCCTGCCGTCACGATTGGGTGTGAAAGTATTAGGAACAAAGAACCTGTTTTCCTGGATGATTCTCACAGTGACCTGCCTGGTAGTTTGGCATCCCAGCGCATCTGTAATTACTACAACATATGTCGTGGTTTTACCAGGGCTGGCTACAGGATTAGGAATATTTGTACTGTCAAGCCCCGCTGCCGGACTCCATGAATAACTTATTCCACCACCCGCAAGCAGCTGGTAGCTGCTGCCAAAATCCATGGATGTGTCTGGACTTACAAATGCTCCTGGTACGCTTTCAACCTGTATATAAGAAAACAACTCAAGAGTGTCTGATCCGTACTGATTTGAAACTACTAATCGCACATCATACAATCCGTCACTCGTATAGCAAATGTTCTGCGGATTCTGGTCTGTAGAAGTGGAAGGTGTTGCTCCGGGAAAAGACCATAGCCAGGATGTAGGATTTTCTGTAGACAGGTCAGTGAAACTCACACATCTGTTAGCGCAAATAACGGTGTTGCTCGATGTGAAGGCTGCTTCTGGCAGTGGGCAAACGTTCACTTGAATATATCCGGGTATTGTCAGTGTGTCTGAACTGATATTATTGGTGGCAATCAGTGTGACATCATAAGATCCCGGAGTTTGATAACAAATGTTTTGAGGGTTAGGAGAGTTGCTGCTGGCAGGTGTTCCTCCAGGGAAAAACCATTGCCATGCTGTAGGTCCATTGGTGCTTTGGTCAAAAAAGTTTACGCAGGAACGTTCGCAAATCACAGTACTGTCTGCACTGAAATCTGCATCCGGCGGAACGCAAGGATTTACTGTAATGTAATTCGGAATTGTCAGCGTATCTGTTCCGGCTGCATTGGATACAATAAGTTGCACTGTGTAAGTGCCGGGGGAGCTGAAACAAATGTTCGATGGATTGGGAAATGAAGAAACCGAAGGAGAACCACCAATGAATGTCCATGAGTAGCTGGTCGGACTGTTGGTGCTTGTGTCTGTGAAATCTATGCAGTCATTCACGCAAATGGAAGTGCTGCTTGCGAAAAAGCCTGCAACAGGAGTGTTTGAGCTGCTAAGCTGGACATTGTCTACAGCGAAGGATGGATTGACTCCGACGCCTCCGTTGTCATTCTCCCATCGAAATCCAATTCTGACATTTGGATTGTTGTCGGCAGAGGCAGGAAGGTTGACAGCATATAATGTCCATGTTCCAAAACCTTGTCCGCAATTAGGATCAGTTCGGCCCGGGTCAGCAATATTGATCCATGATGTGCCGTCGAAATATTCGATGAAGCAGTTATCGGCATTCAGTGGATCGCCGTTTTCAAAATACAGGAAACTAAGGACTATGCCTGTTCTTCCACTGCAGTCAATCACAGGTGATTCTGCGCGTTTATTGGTGAGCACTACATTCTGAAAACCGCCCGGATCATAAACTGCACCGCAATCACCTGTTGGGCAGATTGTGGTTGCATTCGGTGAGCCTGGCACATTTCCAATGTGCAGCGTACGGTTAGTGTAAATGCTGTTTACATCACAGCCTTCTACTGAACAAGTCCCGGCTGGAAATCCCGGTTCAGTGGCACTGATGTACCATTCGTTGGCAAATGCATCCTGAATTCCAACATCATTGACAGTCCAGATTCCATTTGCAGTGATCGTATTGTCTGCTTCATTTCCCTGGTCGCAAACAGGGGCAGTGCCGAAATCTTCAATCCAGAAGACCTGCGCTTTTACGCATGTGCTAAAGCACAGAAGAAGAAATATCGAGATAAATTTTATGGGACGTATCGTTCTGACAGGCATAACTCCTTTTGTATACTGTTGCTTGTAAGGTTTATAAGGCAGTCAATTTACAAAATTTTGCTAAACGTCAACTATTCCTTGAGGTGTTGATTTGCAAGACGATAGATGCTGAAACCGGGGCTTTTGTGCTCTTTTTCTATTGTCTTCAGCAAGCTTGGTCGACTTACATCTCTCATTCTGTTCTTTCTGATAATCCGATAGGCTTTTTCAGCAAGAAGATAAATCTTCTTTTCATCGGAAACTTGATATTGATTCTCCCTGATGATTTCCAATAATTCCCTGATTCCTTTTTTTTCCGAAGCTATAGTGCTTATCACCGGAACTTCCATTTTTGTGCCCCTGAAATCATGCAACATTCTTTTTAAATTATTCACTAAAGCCTCAGCTCCCTCACGGTCTGCTTTGTTTACTACGAATATATCCGCGATTTCCATGATGCCGGATTTAAGGGCCTGTATCTCATCTCCGGATTCAGGCACAACAACAACAACCGTGATGTCTGCCAGGCCGGCGATTTCGACTTCTGATTGCCCGACACCGACTGTTTCCACGATCACAAAATCAAAATCCGCTGAGCAAATCACATCGCTCACTTCAATAATTTTTTCTGAAAGTCCCCCAAGTGAACCGCGGCTTGCCAGTGAACGGATAAAAATATTCGGATCAGTAAAATGTTCCGACATGCGAAGCCTGTCTCCCAGAAGTGAACCAAAATTAAATGGTGAGGTCGGATCAACTGCTATAACTGCCACTTTATTCCCCGTGTCTGTAAGTTCATTCAGCATGGCATTAATCAGAGTGCTTTTCCCGGCGCCCGGCGGACCAGTGATTCCAATTAAGGGTGGCCTTACATCATTCGACAATGTGAGCAGGAGCTCTTCTGCGCCCGGTAATTCATTTTCTACAAGCGTAATAGCTCTTGAAAGTGCTTTCCGGTCACCTTCTTTTATCTTTTGTAATATGTCCTTTACCTGGTCCAAATTCTGTAAGGCTTTAATGAAAGCAAAGAAACAAGAAAGGGATCTCAAGTCAAAACCTTAGAAATAATAATGTTAAATTGCGGCATGATCAGACTCTCCGCTGCTATCATTGCCTTCAATGAAGAGAAAAATATCGGTCGATGCATTGAGTCTCTCCTGCCTGTTGCTGATGAAATTCTCGTCCTTGACTCATTTTCTAATGATAAGACAGAAGAAATATGCAAGTCATATGGAGTGAGATTTGAAAGAATGGCTTTCAAAGGCCACGTAGAACAAAAGAATCATGCCATCTCTCTGGCCACTCATGATCATATCATTTCTCTTGATGCGGACGAAGCACTTTCTGATGAACTTGCGGTGAGTATCAAGCAGATTAAAGCCAACTGGCAAAGCGATGCATATCAAATGAACAGGCTTACCAGTTATTGCGGTAAATGGATAAGGCACGGAGGCTGGTATCCTGACAGAAAAATCCGAATTTTTAGACGCGGAACCGGACAATGGGGTGGCGAAAATCCGCATGACCGTTTCATGCCTGATAATCCTTCTGCCGCGATGTTTATCAAGGGAGACATACTGCATTATTCATATTATACCATAGAGGGCCATCTTGAACAGGTCAACAAATTCACTACCATTGCAGCACAAAGCGCTTTCAAAGCAGGCAGAAGAAGCTCATGGCTGAATATCCTCTTCAATCCCAAGATCAAATTCCTGAAAGATTATTTTTTCCGTTTTGGTTTCATGGATGGTTATTACGGACTTGTGATCGCGGCAATTTCAGCACACGCTACTTTTATCAAATATATAAAGCTGAAAGAGCTGCAGAAAAATAATTGAAGTGAATATCCAGGCCGAAAAGATTAAAAAGATTCTCATCAGCAGAACTGACGCAATCGGTGATGTCGTTCTTACTTTGCCTCTTGCAGGTTACCTGAAGGAAAAATTCCCGCACGCTTCTTTGGCATTCCTCGGTAAAACATATACATATCCAGTTATAAGCAAATGCTCGCATGTGGATGAATTTTATAATTATGATACCTTCTCCGGATTCGATGCTGATGGAAGAATTCAGTTTTTGAAAGACATCAACCCGGATTTGATCCTGCATGTATTTCCTCGGGAAGATGTGGCTTCGGCCGCCCGATCGGCAGGGATAAAGTATCGCATCGGAACTTCTCACAGGTTGTTTCACTGGTGGACTTGTAACCAGCTGGTTTCTTTCAGCCGGAAGAATTCAGCGCTGCATGAGGCTCAGCTGAATTTTCAGCTACTGAAAAATTTCGGACTGGAAGAGATACCAACTTTGGATAAGATTGCAGGGCTATACGGATTAGCTGTAAAGGATCTTCCTCCGGAACACTATTTGACCTGGATTAACTCGGCTAAGTCCACCTTCATTATTCATCCCGGTTCTAACGCGAGCGCAAGGGAATGGAGCCTGGCTCATTACAGAGATCTCATGAGATATCTGCCTTCTGCTAAGTTTCAATTTGCAATAACCGGTACTGAAAGTGAGCAAGATCAGCTTCAGGATTTTCTTTCCATGTTGCCTGCTAATGCAATCAATCTTGTCGGTAAACTTTCATTGGATGAATTGTTGGCTTTTATTGCTCGCGTGGACGGAATTGTTTCTGCCAGCACGGGCCCTTTGCATATTGCAGCAGCTCTGGGAAAGCATGCCATAGGTATTTATCCGCCAATTCGTCCAATGCACCCGGGACGTTGGGCTCCCGCAGGAGTTCACTCGAAGTATTTTTGTGTAGAACGTGCATGCAATGACTGCCGGAACAATCCTAAAAAATGCCACTGCATGAATGAAATCAGTTCAGCTTCTGTGGCTGATTACATGTTGGCGCTAGTCTGAGTCTTGCTTTTCTGATCGGCCTTCAACACGATTTTCCGGCTTGCCAAATAGAAACAATGAAATGAAGTATGCAAAGAATGTAGCTCCTGGTTGTGTTTCCAGAGTATCTTCTGTAATCATGGAAAGCATGGCAATGCACCATGCGCTGAGAAACATCAGGTCCTGGTATTTTTGCCGGTAAACCAGGCTGTATATCAGTGTGAAAAGGAAATATGCCAGCCCGGTAATCCCGAATGCTACAGTGATCGCTATATACTGATTGTGAGCTTTCAATCTGTATTTCGGACTGAGCTTGCTGTTCATTTCATCATACTGTTTTGCATAAGCTGCTTTCATATCGCCTGTGCCTGTTCCGATGAGCGGATTTTTACTGATTATTCCGGCCGCTGCTTTCCAGAATTCTATTCGTTGTGTTACTGAATGTCCGCTTGGATTTTTTCCTTCAGAATAATTTATCAGTTCCCAAATGACTTGCTCATAACGCATTCGGATACTGCTTACATTCTGGTATTTGTGATTGGCAATGCCTCTCTCAATAGAATGCACTTCACGCTCGCTCAATCCCATTACAGCATCTGCATTCTTTTTTAAGCCTTTGGATGCCAGAAACCTCACAAGTGTATACCGGATTTTATTTCCCCTCTGATCAAGTGAGTCAAGCGGTATCCTGCTTCTGACACTCCAGGTTTCTACAAGTTCGGTGTCACATACATATACCCATACCGGAAATCCGTTTTCATAGAGAGGATTTTCAAGATTGAAATAGTATGCATTTCCTTTGGAAGTTAGTTCGGTGGTGTCGATTTCGTAAATTGGTTTGTTTTTCCCTTTTTCAAGATCAGTTGAAATGCGGTAAACTCCCAACGAAAGAGCGACAAGTGCGATTAAATTAAATCCGGTGAGCAGAAAAAATCTTTTCGATTTATAAAAATGAAAGTTCAGCAATAAAAAGCCTGTCAGCGATAGGATTACTATGCCCGTGAGCGATTCCATGATGATTAGAAATATGAATAGCCAGACGACAAGTAGCGCCTTGAGAAAATTCATTAAAGTATTCGCTTTCTCACGTTTGCTTAAAATATCAAATGTCAGAAGCAGAATGCAAAGGCATGTGAACAAAGCAAAACGAATGTGAGAAATATTGAAAATGAATATGTCTCTGATAGTATTGATTTCTCTTTCAATTAAGCCGGTGAGTACTGCCATGCTTACCATGCTTCCTGAAAAAACTGAAAATATGAAAACACCGCAAACAATTCGAAACTGTTTAAGACTAAGTGGTTCTGAGCCTCCCAGTACGAAGGGAAGGATAAGTAGCGGTAGTTTAATGCGAAGATCCTTGAACCCTTCCTGTAGATTTTCTGTCCAAGCCAGGCCTATGACGTGCATTATCCAAATCCCGATGATTAAAAGTGCGATTCTGTTTGACAGAAGCCGCTTGAATTTTTCGCGTAGCTTTCCCTCCAAAAAAAATGATCCGGCAATGAAAAACTGTGATAGACTGGTAAGAAACAATGAAACAGGCATTCCGGCAGCCAGCATTATAAGCCCGGTAAACAACAGGTAATTGCTTGATCGAAACCTGTCGATTATGTTCATATTCCTCAGTGCTGCTACAATGAAGGTGTTAAATCAATTGCTTTGCTTAATGCTTGGCTCTCTCTTCATTCGCATTCAATGTTCCTTTTAATAAACCAGAATAATATGCGGAATCTTCCAGAATTTCAATGCACTTCTTAATTTCAGGGTCATTGCTGAGTGATTTTTGAATTCGACCCTTTTGGAAGTAGTACCTGTTGACAATTTCCTCTTCAAGGGCTGCGCTTATCTCCTGCTTGTTATTCCTCACATCGTCCTGCTTATTATGCATCAGCTTTGCTCTTAAAGCCTCAAACTCCGGTGCAATGCGCTCATAGTATTTTTCGTTATTGGTTTGCTTTTTTAATTCTTCCAATGCCGCTTCGCTTGTGGTTGTATAGTCATACTCCTTGTCGGAAATAAAAGCTTCAAACCATGTGTAGTCGGATTCTGATAGCCTGAACTTTCCCGCTTGAGCAATGCTGGTGTTTTTAGCTTTATACTTATTGGCAAAATCAAAAACTAGATTTTTTTCAATCAGGCTGCTTGTAATCTTACTGTATTTCAGACTTTCAGTTGTTACGTCAGGCTGAATTCCCCCGCCGTCAAAAACTTTTCTGCCATTTCTGGTTTTAAATTCCGACATCATCGAATCGGGAATAATGCTAGCGCTGCCATCCTCGTTTCGTTTGCTGAAATTCCTCGACTGTATGCATCTTCCACTGGGGATATAGTATTTCGATGTGGTGATTTTCAGTTGAGAATTGTAAGAAAGAGATCTGGTGGTTTGAACCAAACCTTTGCCGAATGTTTTCTGCCCGGCAATCACCGCACGGTCCAGATCCTGAAGTGAGCCTGATACAATTTCGGATGCTGAAGCAGAGGCACTGTTCACAAGTACTACAAGCGGAAGGGATGTTTCGACTGGTGTATTTATCGTTCTGTATGTTCTGTCAAATTCCCTGAACTTACCTTTGGTGCTCACCACTTCTTGCCCTTTGTCGATAAATACATTGGTAACACTGACAGCCTCATGCAACAATCCTCCCGGATTTCCTCTTAAATCAAGTATCACGCCTTTCAACGTATTCTCTTCTTTCAGCTTCTTCATGGCTTCAGCCACTTCTTTGCCTGCCTGCTCGGTGAAATTACTCAGGCGGATGTATCCAATGCCCTCAGTGACTATTCCGTAATAAGGCACACTCCCGACTTTAATTTCATCGCGGGTGATCTGGAACTCCAGCGTGCCTTTGGTTTCTGGTCGTTCAATCAGAAGTTTCACTGATGTCTTAGGAGATCCTTTCAGCATGCGGCTTATCTCAGATGTTGTTTTTCCTTTGACGGATTTGCCATCAATTTCCCTGATAAGATCTCCAGCCATGAGTCCGGATTTCTGTGCTGGAAATCCTTCATAAGGATCGCTGATAATTACATTGTCTCCTCTTTGCCTGATCAAGGCCCCGATTCCTCCGTATTGTCCTGAGGTCATGCTTCTGTAATCTTCAATATCGGATTCTGGTATGTAACTGGTGTATGGATCCAGCGATTCAAGCATGGCATCAATTCCGGTTTTCATCAACTTTGCCGGCTCCACACTGTCCACATAATGAATGTTCACTTCCCTGAACAGGGAAGAAAAAATATCCAGGTTCTTGGAAATTTCAAAATAGCGATCAGCGAATGAATAGCTAATCAGAGCCCCTGCAGCAATCACCGCCCCTATAACCCATATTTTTAATCTTTTCATCTTTCTTATAATTCTATTTTATTTGTCAGGGAACCGGATCATATCCGTGCCCCCCCCAGGGATGGCACCGCGACAGCCTTTTCAGAGTCAGCCATCCTCCCTTCAAAGGCCCGTACTTTTTAATTGCTTCAATGCCGTATTGAGAACAAGTCGGATGAAATCTGCAGGAAGATCTGAACAAGGGTGAAATCGCGCCCTGATAAAAACGAATCAATGCGATGAATATTGCACTAAATATTTTTCGAAAGATGGACAACGAATTTTTTAACCGTTTGAATCAGTATTTCCTCCAGATTCCGGTATTCCGGAACAGTATTGCCATTGTATACAAAAAGTATGGCACTTTGTTTCTCCAGATTGTCATGCAAATTGCACAATTCTGACTTATTTTTCCTGTATGCCTCGCGCATCATCCGCTTGATCCGGTTTCGGTCGGTGGCCAGTCGCATTCTTTTCTTCGGGACTGCAAAAGCCGTCTGCACGGGAACACTCTCTGGCAATTCCGTGTGCATCCAAATAAGTTTGAAACCAGGTGCATTGATGGTTTTACCATCCAGCATCAGCTGTTCAATGATCTTCCTGCTCTTTAAACGTTCTGTTCTTGGAAAAGTCTGCCGCGTCTTATTTTCTGAAGCTGGCATTGTCCGTTTTATTTATTGGCTTTCTTGATGTACTGTTCAAGAGCCATGGTCATGGATGGTGCCGCTGGAACCGGAGCCTGAATGTCGAGCTTTAATCCGGCATCCAATACAGCTTGAGCAGTAGTGGGACCAAAAGCCGCAATACGGGTATTGTTCTGCTTGAATTTCGGGAAATTCTTGAAAAGAGAAGTGATGCCGGAAGGACTGAAAAATACCAGTACATCATAATTTACATTAGCCAGGTCAGATAAATCACTTGCCACAGTTTTATATATCACTGCCTTGGTATAGTCGATACCGTTTGCTTCCAGAGTCTCGAATATTTCCTGTTTGTGAATGTCTGTGCAAGGCACAAGAAACTTTTCTTTCCTGTGTTTCTTGATCAGGTCCATAAGGTCGCTAATAGTCTGCTTGCCGAAGAATATCTTACGCTTGCGATATACAACAAACTTTTGCAGGTAATAAGCCGTTGATTCTGAAACACAAAAATACTTCATGCTTTCAGGAACAGTCACACGCATTTCCGAACAAATCCTGAAGAAATTGTCTGCCGCATTACGACTGGTAAGTATTACAGCAGTAAAATCCTGAATGTTTACCTTGTCTTTCCTGAAATCTAAAGCAGAAATTGGCTCTACATGAATAAAGGGCCTGAAATCGATTTTTACATTGAATTTCTTTGCTAAATCGTAATAAGGTGACTTATCGGTTTCAGGCTTTGGCTGCGTAACCAGAATGCTTTTTACTTTCAAACTCATAAGAGGGATGAGGGGTTCTGGGATCAAAAGGTAAACTTACAGCCTTTACTGAATGATAATCCTGATCAGGACCAGTAAAGGGGCGATTTCGAGGGTGCAAAGATATAAAAATAAATAAAGCACAGAGAAACCTGGCACCGACATCCCGGTCAGAATACCCCTAAAAATTCTGTAAATGAAGAATATGCCGATTGTCCAGATGCATGCTGTGATCAATGTGCTTACATCCGCTTGAGGATTGAATGTCATCAAGGCGATGAAGGGCAGAAGCAGAAGTCCTAAGACATTGTTTATTAAAAAAATGTGAAAAATATATGTCGCCATTTCTCTGTCTAAATCAAACAGCCATCCAGTAATCTTCAGTACCAGGAATTTCAATGTGTATGCTGCTGAAACGAGCAGAACAATAAAGATGTAACGATAAAAGCCCTGCGGCAGCCCACCCAGTTCCCAACCTGCGTTTATACTGACTTGATATAAAAATAATGCTGCTATTAAGTGAAAAGTGAAAGTAAGAATCAATGAAGCCCTCTGAACAAGAATGTTTTCATCTCGCACAAGCTGCAAGCTCAGGTTTATGTTGTAAAATGCTTTTAAAAGTTGATTGAAATATTTGGAATAATAAAATCTCAGCCAGGCAAGTGTTCCGATTATTAAAAGCAGTGACGGGAAAATCCAGAAATTATCTGTGCTTTCTCTGGGCATTGGATTGTTGTGAACTGGCTCGAGTCTGTGACTCTTATACAAATCAGTGCTTGTGAAATTATGTGGAATCTGAAACTGATCGCTTGATAAAATCCCTGACTCAGCCTCTGTGTAGGATTGATTAAAATAAAAATCCGGGGTGTAATCGGATTTTTCAGACCTGGCCGGCAGGGGAAATATCAGCTGATTTCCGGAAGATTCAGGATTGTCAGAACTCTTCAACAGTATGTTCCAGTGTGATGCAATGATGTTGAGAGAATCTGGCATAATCAATGAAAACCTTATTACGTGTAATCGTGAATTTAGTTAGCTTAAACTCATGATCCGACCTTGAACATTCTTGAGATAATAAAGCTGAATTTCATGCCGCCCTTCCCCCAGTCATCCATCGTGTTCACAAGAAAATCGTTTTCGATAATCCCTGAAGCATTCGTGAACATCAGAGTGAATACATGTCCTCCGGTTTCTATCTCCACACCTGCACCAATTGGATCAAAGAATTCCATTCCAGATACATCTCTTCCAAAAGTATGGTAATAGTCAAAAATAATCGACGAGCTTGGAGTGAACTTGATCCTCATCCCTGTTCCCAGACTTAATACTCCGTTTTCATCGTCCGCAGCCACAAAATTTCTATGCAGGTATGATGGAACAATTACCATGGAAAAATTTCTGGAAAATTTCCTGGTGATGATGCATTGGGCATTGTATGTCAGCCTGTGAACATCCTTCTCCACCAGCTCCTTTGCTCTTGCAGAAAAAGTAGTGTTGCCGAACAGCGTGACTGATACGGGCATTGAATTATCAATGCTCTGTTGCAGCAACTTGTATTTAAGCAACCCTTCAAGATTTTCATGCCTCTTGGTACGTCCAAATCCGGCCATTAGACGATCTGTTATGCCATAGTGCAGTGAAATCCTGATGTCCTGACTCTGATCAAAACCGTAAAGATTATGGAAGCCTCCTCCGCTTTTCTTCCCGATATTTCCGAAAAGATGGCTGACTCTCACATCGAGGTTTTTCTTTTTAACTGTTTCATTGGTCTGTACATTAATGATTCTGTCTCCCTTGAAGCTTGCCTGAACGGGTTCCCGGCGATCATCCATGCTTTCTTCTTTTAATTGTAAAAGAAGATCATCCTGTGCAAAAATATTTGAATTGAATAATGTCATCACCAGGATGAATAGAATGTGGAGTTTCTTATGAAGATGTTTATTCATGCGGCGTTAATAAATTCATTTTTTGTAAGGTAGATAATGTGCTTTTACATTCACGCTAACCGTATCGGCAATATTCTGAAATAGAAGCTTAGGTATGCTGATACCAAACTCCGCTACAGCCACTTTGAATGAGCTTTCAATTGTGAATTCCTGGTTTTTAACCTCCAGCTTTCCTTTCAGAGTTTTTTCTTTCTCAACTCCGTGAATGTTCATGATTCCTGTGGCGCTGACATTATAAATCCCTGCCGAACTCCAGTTAAGTGTGTCCAGAATCTTTCCTTTAAACGTGGCTTGGGGAAATTTATCGCTTTCCATGTATTTTTCATTGAAGTGCTCTTGCATCAGATCTTTTTCAAATTTGAAACCTCTGATGGGAACTATGAATGCAATTTCCTGATTGGAAATGTTCAGGATTGAATTAACTCCATTATTAAGAGCTTCAATGTCTTCCAATGGCGCTGACGAAAAAAAACTGGCTGTTCCGTTTTTACATATGAAGACATTTTGAGCCTCAGCAAATGAGTGTGTCAGAATGAAGACGATTGAAATTGCCAGGCTTCTTTTCATTTGCTTAGTTATTAGAGTATCCTTGTAAAATCCAAACTTTAAGTTTATATAATTCGCAGGGGTTCATTCTGAATCCTTCCGGCATGTGCAGAGGATTATCAACCGGCAAGTCCAGTCTTTCTACGAACCTTCCTGCCCGTATGCGGTCAGCCAATACTGCATAATCGTTGTAATCATAGCTTCCCGTGCCGCCTTGGGCATGGCAGGAACTGTAACTGCAGTTGGCGGAAATAATAGGTCGGATGTCCCTTGAATAGGAGAATGCAGTACTGTCGCAATTGTCCGGTCGAAACAATTCTGGCTGTCCGGATTCATCTGTACAGGAAAGTAAACCGGATACAATTATCAATATGTAAGAAAAATGTTTCAAGCTACTTGAAACAAATATAACACATTCCGTGAATCCTTTGGCATTCCGGACATCAATATTGAAGACTAAAAGGCTGGGAGAAAATCGATTTTAATTGGAACGCATCACGACTTTGTTCAGGTTTGGCGTTTTACTTCCGCCTTTTGATTCTACAGTAATTGCCCAGGCACCCGCGCTGCTGATGTCTTTCATGCGTGTAAGCCCATAGTCCGCGCTTAAATTCATAACTCCTGCATCAATGTATTCATCACCACTGATAGCCCAGAGCTGATATTGCTCCTCGTTATGTAAATCCGGAAGCATTATCACATCCACGTAGGTTTCCCCACTGTCTTTGTTCCAGTAAACTCTGACTTTATATGTCATGCCTGCTTCATGGTGACGCAGGGGATAAACAGTGGTATTCAGATCTCTCATTATAAGCAGATCTGATAATATACGCTGATGATCGAATTTGATCAGATTGTAATTCTGCTCAAGTTGATTCTTGTCACCTAAAATCGAAGTATACCTGTTTTCTGCTTCTTCCCAGCGTGTGTAAAAAAACCAGGAGGCAAATGTGCTGATTACAAGAGCAGCCAAACTGGCTGCTATCATGTATTTGTATGTTAAACTGTGATCTGCTTTCTCACCGGTCCTATTGTGTTTATCGGTTGTGCCGGAATCTCCTGTATTGAATTTATCCGCAACCCTTTGCCTTAAAGCAGGTGCGGGATTCACTGAGTGAGCCTGTGCAAAATTTGAAAGCGAAGATTGAACCATGTTTAACTCTCTGGAAAGTTCAGGATACATCAAAAGCCTCTGCTCAAACTCCTTCCTTTCCTCTGGTCCAAGCAATCCGGCAACATACATCTCCACAACACCGCTTTCTATGTATTCATTCACATTCATTGAACTTCTTACTAACTTTTACCTCCGTCGCGAAATTTCAATAGTGCCGCTCTTGATCTGGTTTTTACTGTGCCAAGAGGAACTCCGAGTGCGACGGCAATTTCAGATTGAGAATAATTTCCAAACAAAATCATTTCAAGCATTTGTCTTTGACCGGATTCGAGTTCGTTCAAAACGGCTTCATGCTTGCTCTTGTATGTATCTCCTGCTTGCTTTATTACTGAAAATGGCTGCTCTGGGTTACTTTTCGAATTCTTTAAATATTCTGAGTATTGACTCTGGTTTGTGATACTGTAAACTGCCTGGCGGGTCATGTTTATCAGCCAGATTGCCAGCGTATTATGTTCAGATTTGTATGACTTTGATTTGGAAATGATTGAATTGAATGTCTCAAGGAAAATTTCCTCGGCTTTTTCTCTGTCCCTGACCAAATTGATGATGATGCCGTATATCAAAGGAGAATATTCATCATAAAGTTTCATGATGGCTTGATTCTCGCCCTGAGATATTTGCACTAATAATTCTGATTCGGAATTCCTGCTCTGCATCTTCTGGTTTTGAACGAAAATTCGATTGTAAAGTAACGAAATTCAATCGAAATTTTTCGTTCATGATACAATGCGGTAATAAATCATTGCGCTTTTTGCAAGCACGGATTTAATCCGATGTACAATTACTCGAAAAAATTTTTTTCCGTTCACTGATGAGAGTTTTCTGTACTCTAACTCATTAAAGATTCTTCTGACCGCAAAGTCGTAGTATTTTCTCGGATATGTTCTTTTGAAGTCCCTGTCTCTGTCGTTTTGTTTTTCAAAAGAAATTTGATGCAATTGCTGTTGCTCAACTTCCAGATACAGATCAGTGCCTTTAATCGGATATGCCACAGTTATAGTATAATAATCCGGTGATGATTCACTGAGATGATTTATCGTTTCTTCTATGTCTTCCTCTGTCTCTCCGGGATAACCTAGCATGATGAATGTGCCGGTTTCCAGTCCCTGTCGCTTGGATTCTCTGATCATCTCCCTTACTTCTTCAGCCTTCACACGCCGGTTCATTGCATCAAGTATTTTCTGTGAGCCGCTTTCTGCACCTATCCAGACACGATAGCATCCGCTTTCCTTTAAATACTGAATGACTTCTGTGTTCATCCTGTCAGCTCGTGTAATGCATTCATATCTGATGTTCACGCCTTGTCTTATCAGTTCATCACGAAATTCTGTGAGCCATTTGTGACTGATGTTGAATACGTCATCTACAAACCATATCGTTTCAAATTCATATCTGTTTTGCAGCTGTTTAATCTCATTCACAACATGGGCAGGGCTTCTCCTTCTGTAGCTTTGTCCGTAAACTGCTCTGCTGCACCACTTGCAGGTATAAGGACAACCTCTCATCGTAGAAACGGAAATCGCATTATATCCGTGCCTTTCTTTCCATGCTTTCAGGTATAATGTAAGATCAATCCCTTCTCTGTTAGGTATGGGAAGTTCGTCCGGATTCTTTATAAACTTTCGCTCCGGATTAAGTTTCAGTTCACCTTTTTCATTCAAATATGCAATACCGTCAATTTTAGAAAGTGCCTTAATGCTGTCATCATTTCGGGAATATTGTTCAACCAATTCCAGCATAGTTTGCTCCCCTTCACCAATTACCAGAATGTCTGCCCCGAAACGTAAAAAATTTTCCGCATTATGTCGTAGTTCTGGCCCTCCAAGAATAATTCTTATGTCTTTCAAATCTTCTCTGTGCTTGATTGCTTTTATTACCCTTAGGACATTTCGTTTTGTCATCAGGTTGGTGTACAATGCAAGGATGTCGGGCTTTTCTATTGTCACATGTTTGATCAGCTCATCAAAAGTACTGAAGGTCGAATCGAATATTTTGTTCTCAAAACCGCTTTTTTTCAGATAGGCGGAAATGTAAAGTATGCCCAGTGGAGGATAAGGCTTCATGATTTCCTGCTCCTTCGGATCTTCGTGAAGGAAGTAACCGTGACTCAGCAATATTTTTGGTGTAGAAATCATTCAGGTTGGCCGACAATATTATAAACTCTTTTTTTGGAGTTCAATGAAGTAATGATCCGACCAGTTGGCAAACCATGAAAATGTGCCGATCGTTTTCTCCATTTTCAATGCTGCTTTTTTTAACAAAGGCTTAGCTTTATAAAAATTGTTCAGGTAGGAAGGTGGAAGGAATAAACCAACAGGTTTGTATCTCACCAGAGTAAACTCAGTAGCAAAAATATTTTGGATATCCGTCGGACTGTAATACCATGTTTCGCAAAGTTCACCATGAACATTCACATTTGTGGCTTCATTCGTATTTCTGCGTCCGATCATCTTATACTTGCCTTTGAAAAGAAAGTACAACATCTCAGTGAAACAATGCCGCCCCATGATCACCATTGATATTCTTCCGCCAGGTTTCAGCCATGAGGCAGCCGAAGCGCTTAGTTTCCTGAGCTCATTCTGATTTAGACAATTCAATCCTCCGAAATTGGAATAGATATAGTCGAATTGCTGTTCTGCAGAAACGAATGTTTTTATGTCTGCTTCTATGAATTTTATTTTATTGGTATCATAACGATCGGCCTTTGACTTGCAAATGCGTATCATTTCCGGAGAAGCATCGATAGCAGTGATATTATGTCCTTCACCTGAAAGATATATGGCATCTACCCCGGTGCCGCAGTTTAGTTCAAGAATATTCAGAAGGATTCCTTTGGCTAAATCTTTAGCTAGAAAATAATGTACCCGTTCTCTTTGTGCTTTGCCTGTCCATGTATTGCTGAATTCATCATCATAATCTCTGGCTGCCAGGTCAAACGCATTTATATATGATTGTTCAGGATTCATCACTTTCCTTAAAGCTGATATTTGAATCACGTGTGTTTCTGAGCAGTTTCCTTTTGTAGTAAATGCTTCCGGCTATATATGCAGGTGCTTTGCACATCGACAGCAATTCTGGCGCTTTAATTCTAAAAGGTTTCTTCAGGGCTTTGCCAATGTATCTTAGTGCCTGCCTGCTCCTGTATCTGCGGTGAATATATCGTTGCAAATTCTTGTAAAATTCTGCCGGATAAGTATTCTGAAACATCAGGTCAAGATCATCGCTGTCTGTCCAGTTGGCTTTATTTGACAACTCTTCCTTGACTTTGTCATGAAACACTGTACCCGGCAATGGATAAGAAATTGAAATACCGATATCTTCTGGCATTAATTCTTCAAGCATTTTTATCGTTAGGTTAATATCATTCATATCCTCACCTGGATAACCGAATTGTAAAAAGAATGCCGGCCTGATCCCATGCTTTCTCAGCAGTTTATTTGCCTCATATATTTGTTCAACACGGATACCCTTATCCATTGCGTCAAGAATCTTCTGTGAACCGCTTTCTGCTCCTATCCAAACGGTTTCACATCCGCTTCCTGCCAACTCTTTCACCGTACCTTCCTTGCATAAAAGATCTGCCCTCGACTGAATTTTGTATCTGAATCGTGCTCCGGATTCGGATACAAGTTCCGCAAATCTTGATGTCCATCCTGGTTTTAATCCAAATATGTCATCAGTAATCCAAAAATGTTCGGCGCCGAATACCTTTTGTAATTTATTGATCTGATTGAGTGTGTATTCAGGACTATGAACATGATACCGGTTTCCGTAAATCGGCTTCGCGCACCAGTTGCAGTGAAAGGGACAGCCTCGTGTGGTGCTGATGTTTAATGACAGATAACCGGATTTCTTTTTCCATGCCTGTACATACGGCTTGAGGTCGATACTGTCCCAGTCCGGAAGACCAAGTTTGTCAAGTTCCTTCATCACAGGCCTTGACTCAGTTTTTATCATCCTGTCTCCTTCCATAAAACAAATGCCTGGTATAGCTTTCCAGTTTTCCTTTCTTTCTGCTATTGCCCGAACAAGCTCTGAAACAGTTTTTTCACCTTCGCCTTTTATAATAAAATCAGCTCCCTGCTTAAGGTACATATCCGGATGATCTGATGCATCACTTCCTGCAATCACACATATCAACTTATTCATTTTCGCTATTTCGATCATATCAAAAACTGCGTTTCGCATGACGGTGGTGCACATTTTTGTCAGATAATTAAAGACGTCATCGTAAATGATCACGAGCTCAGGCCTGTTTTGAATTATCGCATGATTGAGAAAATCTGTTGACTTCTCAAACATCGGATCCTGAATGATTACCTCGAAACCTTCTCGCTTTAATTCAGATGCAGCATACAATGTGGCTAGCGGAGGATATGGCTCTTGCAAACTCCACTGCTTTTCATCTAGCCTGAGAAAATATCCGTGTGTTAGTAATAATTTCATAATCTGCTGATCTTTATTCCATTATTTACTTCAAATTGCGTAATGGATTGGCTGAATGCTTCAAGGACTCTCTCCTGATACCCGAGCGGATGGTGCTTGGAAGAGTTTTTGTCACTTCTCATTCTCTGATTGAATCGCATTTCATCAAAATGCCTGAATTTGCTTCTTCTCCATGATGTAGTTGCTCGAAGAAAAAAATCCTCCAGCTTGTCGCCCGCTTTTCCGGATAAAAATTTCTCCGTTATCCTTGTCAGAAAAAATCCTCCTTGAGGTATCACAAGCCTTTCTTCCCTTTTCTTCAGTTCAGGATAATACTCTTTAATCCAGCAGTTACATTCCGAAAATTTCTGAAACAAGCTTTCATTAAAAATCGGAATGAGATGTATGATTTCTGTTGCGGTAAATATATTTCTGTCAGGAATCTCAAGATTGTCCTCCGTGATAAAATAATTAAGACAAAAAAACTTTTTCGAATTGAGAAGAAAAACCTTTTTAAAAAAAATCAGCATTGTCCGGCATATCCATAACCGATTTGAACTGGTGATTATAAAATAGTCGATGTCTGATTTATTGTCCATGTAGTATTTGGAAATGGAGCCAGACAAATAGATTCCACGAACGAAGGGGAAACGGGAAATTATTTTGCTGAAGAATTTAGCCTTGCTAAACAGTTTTTTCGCAAGAACTTCTCCCTCAATCCTTCTTTTAATTATCGATTCATCACCCTGAATGTAGTACCAGGGCCCTGATTGGCTGACTAACCCTTTGCTCACCAAATCCTTCAGACTTTGCTGAACCTTTTCATGATTCAGCTGAGACAAATTTGAATATTCAATTATTTCATCCACTTGTAATGGATGGTGGAATAGACCAAAGTAAAGTAAGGTCTTGATAATGGAAGATTGTGTTGAACTTGCAACTGCTGCCGAATCTGCTTGTGCAATACTGCTTGAAGTGCCAGATGTTATGATTTCAAATTCAAGCATTGGCTGATAATTCATAAACCCTGTTAATTTCCAATAGAACTTTTCGCTTGAAAACTTCATTCAGTTTAACACCGTAAAATCCGGCAATGTTATTGACACTTTCAAGAACCTCATCCGACAAGACCATCAGACATGTTGAACCTCCACTTAAAAAATGAGTTACGCTTGAAAAAAAACGCTCAAAATACTCCATGTTTTCTCCTGCGTACCATGCATAATCCCTTTCCGATTTTATTTTACCTCTGTAATATGGCGGATTCACTATTATCAGGTCGAATTTATAATCAGAGACTTCATTAAATAAGTCACTCTGTAAAATCTGAATTGTTCCGCCTCCAGCATTAATCTGAGTGGAATTCTGATTATAATTGATGCCAGCATTCATTATTGCAGCCGGATTGATATCGGTAGCAGTAACAAATGCACCTTTGCTTGAAGCGTAAATAGAAATCAAACCGGTACCGCAGCCTAATTCGAGGAGTCGTTTAGATTTTATCTCCTTCTTCTCAAGATAAAAAAGCAAAGTCTTAGTGCTGTAAAACAAGCCCGGGTGGAATACACCCGGATGAACATCTACCTTTAAATGCCTGTATCGGTATGTTCTTGTCTCCGAAGTGTACTTTAAAACCAAGGGTTTGTAAAAAATGTCAAGCAGCTTCTTCTCTGCAATGGAAATGATTCGCATCCTGCTTTAATAATACAAAATAATTTGTTCCATTCGGTGTTGTTGATAAATTATAGAGTCTTCAAAAACCTTCTATTTCAGGTTGCCTGTATTTCCAGAATTTCTGAAGTGATTTAATTTCAAACGGCAGGGAGTATAGTTTGTATTTATATCTGAATGCCGAAATCATTTTTAAGGCCTTTCTCCGGTTCGGTCCCAGCCGTATGTCTGAAACTGTCGGATAAAATCCGTTCAATACGGTTTCAAAATTCCTGATGTAATCTATCATGTCTGGTTCTAGCCAGGGAGTAAGAGGATTTTTTCTCAGATCAAAATTCAGCCATTTATCAGATATCCAGTCGTCCAGTGTTTCGGGAAACTTAAAACCTGAATTTATTGCGGCATTATAAAGCTTGCTGCCTTCAGTTGGCACAGGACTGTAGATATAAATAATAATCTCTGTTTCTGGATTTATATCCTTCACTTTTCTGATAAATTCCACATCCAGACGGATTTGCTTCCATACTTCATTCCTGCTTTCCGCGGGTGTGCCAAGCACAAATGAATACTCTGGTATAATACCGTGCTTTTTCATTCTGCCTGCAAATCGGAGTATTTGTTCTCCGGTTTGAGTGCCTCCCTTATCCATGCTTTTCAGTATAGCATCGTTGCCGCTTTCCGCACCGAAAAAAATCATTTTACAACCTGAATCCTTCATCTTTTCCAGTGTGATGTCGCTGTACCGGTCTATGGTGTCAATGCGACCCTCTCCCCACCATTTCATGTTTTCCTTTGAAATCAGTTCGCTGAATTCAGCTGTTCTTTTTTCAGATACAAAAAAATTATTGTCATGAAACTCTATGGCATTCCCGCCATATTCTTCCTTCAGATATTTGATGTCAGAGTATATTTTTATAGCTGATTTGCCTTTCCACCTCCCTTTATACAGGGGAACAACAGCACAAAATGAACATGTAAATGGACAACCCATGCTTGAATGATAAGCAATGGTTTTCTCACCCAAATATGTCTTTCCAAGATATTTTTTAAGAGGATAAAATTTATTCAATGTATGATAAGGCAGTTCATTAAGTTCGTCCTGTTCATATATTTCATCTGAAGGATTAATGCTAAAATTTAAATTCTCATCTGAGCCATTTTGGGATTTATAAATTAGGTTGTTGATTTCTTCGAATGACTGAGATCCCGATTCAAGAGCAGATAACAGCTTTGCAAATGCTTTGTCTCCCTGGCCATTGATGATAAAGTCCACATAACCTGAGCTCAGAACCGCTTTGTAGTGGTTGGAAGGAAAATACCCTCCCCAAATAATCTTCACGGAAGGAAACTCATGCCTTATTTTCCTGCTTGTCCGGATCGCCTGATGTAATTGCGGGCCAGGCATTACAGTTGAAGCGAAGTACCGGTATTCATTTGTCTTAAGATAAGAAGATATTTTTAACCAGGAGTCTTCCTCAAGATTCCCGTCCACAATTGCCCATTCAATTGTACCTTCTACTGAGGCGGCTACCTGCAGAATGCTGTTTGGAATTCTTGGCTTGCTGTTTGCTGACCTTGGATTGAAAAACAATACTTTTTTCATGTGCGCATAACAAAGATAAATCTTTCTTTTATGCACTCTTATTTTTTACCCCACTGTTTTTTATTGGAAATTGAAAGCATAAGTTTTGAACTCATATTTCGAAAAGAAGGTGAAATGTAATTGAAAAATACTTCAAGTAGTTTTTACCGCAGTAAATGATATGTGAATCAGATGACAGATTCAATACTGTTTTTGAATTATATTTTTGAAAATCCAAGGATCAGTTTTTTCTCCACAGATTTATAAATGAATTGTTCAAGTTCTGCATGGATATTATCTGAATTTGCCGGAGCTAAAACTGAACGCAGATAAGCAGCCATCTCTGAAAAGCCTCTCGGTTTCTCTGTCATGTATTCCAGCAGTTTTACGTGAAGCGCTGTTATATTCATAAACTGTACTTTGTGGTTTTCAGGATTCCTGAACACCAGTACGTAATATTGAGCTTTGTCACCAGCAGTGATTTTAGATGCATTCTTCAAGTGAACAGGATAATTCAGCCCAATTATTCGGATCTCAGGATTCAAAACCAGCCGGTCTTCGGAATAACTTCCTTCCTCAGCGTAATCAACTTTTATATCCTCCATCATGAATACAACAATTTCCATCCACTCGAATAAGAGGAGGTCTGTAAGAATTGGGTATTCTTCCTTCAACGTTGAATTTATCTCACTAATGTATTCATAAAACTCCCCAGGCATTTTCCAAACTTGTGCAGAACGGCATTTGTGACTGCGGAAAAATTCATGCACGATTTGATCCCAGCTTTCTTGTCCGAGAAGTTTCCTTGTTAATGGATAAGCGGAGGAAAGGCTGTCTTCAATCACGTTATAAACCAGCCTTCGGTAATGCTTCACGTGTTCCGGATGAACTGCATCCTCCGGAAGGCTGTTAATGCCTGTTCGGCAATAATCCGCAAGTTGTGACTGCAACTCATATGTTTTATCAGGCACTTGCATATTGTATAAGCTCTTTGTTTTTTAATTCCTCCAGCATGCTCAATTCTGCCTGTAATTCATCCAACTCCGGAATGTTAAAGTCTCTTTCCAGTAATACCGGTACTTCTCTTCCCAATTTTCGAAAGGCGTAGCTGTATAATTCATAGACCGGATCTATGATGGCTTCACCGTGAGTGTCGATGATGAGATCTGGGGCTACTTTCTGATGTCCTGCCATGTGTATGTATCGCACTCGATCCAAAGGCAATTTATTTATAAAGTCTATGGGATCGTAATTGTGATTGAAACTGTTTACATAGATATTATTCACGTCAAGCAAGAGTCCGCAGTCGGATTCTTTCAGCACTGCATTGATGAAATCAATTTCATTCATTTCGGGTGAAACTGAAGTGTAATAGCTTACGATTTCTATAACAAGTTCCCTGTTCAAGACATCCTGAACTTGTTTGATTTTACCGGACACATGTTTCACAGCTTCCTGCGTAAAGGGGATGGGTAACAGATCATACAGGTGCGCATTGTCGCATTTTGAGAAACTCAAGTGTTCTGAATACACCTTTGCATTGTTTTCATCTAAGAAGGTACGTACTTTCTTAAGAAACTCTATGTCTATTTCATCCGGACTTCCTATGGAAAGTGAAAGGCCATGTGTGTACAGGGGGTATTTTTCCAAAGCCTTCCTGAACAATTTATTCCAATAGCCTCCTATGCCAATCCAGTTTTCCGGAGCAACTTCGATGAAAGAGGGCTTTAACTTGTCTCCTTCAAGAAACTCTGATGCAAAATCTTTTCTGAAACCTATTCCTGTCATTTTCTGATCTTTTGTTTAAATGAAAAGTTCCGGCTGAATAGCCGGAACTTTTCTGCGTTGATTTGGAATTCCGGCGAATCACTTAACACACTTGTCATGTGGAGTTCAGTTACCACACTTGCCTTCGCCGCATTTTCCTTCACCGCATTTTCCTTCCTTGGATTTACTTTCATTCCTGGTTGTGTCAGAGCTGCTGGTGGTGGAAGCTTTTTTTGCTTTATCCTTGTCGCCACATTTGCCTTCACCGCATTTGCCTTCCATGGCCTTACTATCGGTTTTAGTTGCTTCTGACTTCTTTGCATCTTTGGTCTTTTCAGTTTCCTTTGCCTTGTCTCCGCATTTTAACTCAAGCATCGCCAGCAAATCACCAGAATTATCATTCAGGAGTTCACCGCGAAGCTCAGCACCGGATCCAAGATCCTGGAATTCTCCAAGTCCGGAAGATGTACCGCTTGCATCATTGCCATTAACAAATGAGCCTACGAGAAATCCGCCGGCCACTAAAATACCTTTCAGTGCAAAATTTTTTTTAGTTTCCATAATTTTGTTTTTTAAATTTTAAATGGATTAATTGCTTGTTAATGATATTGACGAGTGTCAATGCAATACCTTACAATTTAATAATAAAGCCTGAATTTATTATAATCCTGTGCTAAATGGATGAAAAAGAGTTTTAAAACCAGATAATCCTGTTTATAATTCTTCTTTATCGTTCAATCTTTCGATCACCTTCTTTTTAAAGTCAGCTGAAACCGATTCATTAGCCGGTTTCAGCCCTTTGTATTTTTGTATCAGGAGCTTGTTTTGTCTGCTGAATAATTTGCAAATCCTGCAGAAGGTGAGATGAATATATAGTTTAAATTTTTCACCTACGCTGAGATTTTTTTCATCACTTTTACTCATCAGTTCAGTCGCTTGTCTGCAGTTTATCATCATCTCTTTGTCCTCATCATTTTAATATACCGAACCAGTTTTTTTCAAGGCACTCTCTTAATTGAAGCTTCGCTCTGTGCATAAGCACCCAATAGTTAGACGATGTAATTTCAAGTTCCTTGCATATCTCGTCAGTTTCCATTCCGTCAAGATGTTTCATTGTAAATACCGCATTTTGTGTTTCTTTGAGTTTGTCTTTGCATGCTTTTAATACTGACATAAACTCCGCAGTTTCCAAGGCCTCATCCGTTGACTTATTCCAGGGTTCTGGCATAGCAGATTCAGCCCAATGACCGGATTCATTGAAGTATTGATCTTTAAGCTCGGCATGCTTTAAGTCAGGTTTCCTGGCACACTTTCGGTAATGATCGATGATACGGGATTTTAATATGGTGAACAGCCAGTTTTTTATTGAGACTTCTTCCCTGAAATTATGCCTGTTGCGCCAGGCAGCAATAAAAGTTTCCTGCACAAGATCTTCCGCATTTTCCCGCCCACTCACTCTTGTAAGAGTGTACCTGAACAGCAGGTTGCTGTACTCATCTACCCAGGATTCAAATTCCATAGCGAACAATAATCTGAAGACAATTTAATAATACTTTTTTATAGAAAGCCCGCTCTTTTATTTTTTTAATTGTAGTGTGATTTCCTCAGGTTCAGAGTTGAGTTCAAAATGAATAATAAAAATGCTGCTGCTATAGATTATTAAGTTGCTCCACAACCTGTAATAAGAAATAACAAGGTTTTCTGTAAAAATATCCATGCGTGAAATGACATAAGGTGCAAAAGAAGAAATGATCATAACTGCTAAAATAAGCATCAAGAGAGTCTTGGATTTTGACTGCATGGGTTTTCGATGCGACAAGAGAATGGCATAAGGCAACCAGGCAAGCAAATGATGATACGTAGCTCCGGCCGGACTGAGCAACAGAACAGTATAGGTTAATATAACCACGGAGAGACCGAAAAAATTTTTCTTCAATCTGATTTTATACAGGTAAATTGAACTTACTGCTATGATGCAAACATGCGTAAATGTTTTAAAGATTTTAAATGCTGTGTTCGATTGCAGCAAGGGACTGGGATTTTCAGCAGGATGGAAAAGAAATAATCGGTGTCCTAGTGAATTCCACGATTGAAAAGCATAAGCCCATGGCGACTGGCCTTCAAGTTCTCCCGCAAAATGCTTTAGTATCACTTCCCGAAAAAAATCCTGATATGTTTGAACGCCAATTAGAGAAACGCAAATTAGATTTATTGCAGTAACAGCTGCTATGGTTAAAAAGAAAAATCTGATCTTTTTTATCAATAGAGAGGCAGCCACGAATATTGCAGGAAAATATTTTATACTTATTCCCAGCCCAGTAATTATCGCTGCCTGAAATTCTTTCCTTCTCTGTATTAAGAGATAGATCCAGAGTGTTGACAACAGCAATAGCAAATAAACCTGTCCAAGTACCAGATTATTGTCCAGAGATGCTCCGCTTAATAAAATCAGAAAAGCTGCTTGAAATAAACTCAGGTCTGCAATCCTTTTTATCAAAATTACACATAGCATTCCGGCAATGATATTAATGATTAGCATAATCCTCATCGCGCTCAGAGGATCTAATCCTGCAACAGGAAGCAAAAGAAGAACCGTCGCAGGTGGAAATGGAGAGAACTTACCTTCCTGATCCAGACCACTTTCTCTCATTTTTTTCTGGAACCATATTCTGTCATACAAATTCAGGTTTACGTTGTTTTCCAGCACAAGCTTTGATGAAACATAATAGTTCGGGAAATCACTTGTGATTCCCTTCCATGCTGGAATTATCCCCTTGATGACATGAATCAGGCAAAGAATTGAAAAAACAAGAATGCATGCGATTTTTAAAAGTCTGTGAGTAACTGCTGTATTCATGAATTCTTTAAAGGAATGAATATTTAGTAAATTCGCGCACGAAATGGACGTAAAGACAATCCTGCATTTACTTCTTCAGAAAAATATAAAAAACCAATGAGCAAAGACAGATTCCAGTATCATGATTATTTCCTGATGGATGAATTACTGACAGAAGAACATCTTCTGGTCAGAGCCAGCATCCGTGAATGGGTGAAAAAGGAAGTGTCTCCAATTGTGGAAGATGCCTGCCAGAAGGCTGAGTTCCCGAAACAGTGGATTAAAGGCCTTGCCGAGATAGGTGCTTTCGGACCATACATTCCAGTCGAATATGGAGGAGGTGGAATGGATCAGATTTCATATGGTATCATCATGATGGAACTTGAGCGTGGAGACAGCGGGCTTCGTTCCACAGCTTCTGTACAAAGCTCTCTTGTGATGTATCCTATTTTTACTTATGGAAGTGAAGAGCAAAAACGAAAGTATCTGCCTCAGCTTGCATCAGGAAAAATGATGGGTTGCTTTGGCCTTACTGAGCCTGATCATGGTTCCAATCCTTCCGGAATGCTTTCGACAATAAAAGACAAAGGAGATCACGTAATACTGAATGGATCCAAAATGTGGATCAGCAATGCTCCTTTCGCCGACATTGCTGTGGTATGGGCAAAAGATGAGGAAGGTGTGATTCGCGGTATGATTGTGGAAAGAGGAATGGAGGGATTCTCTACTCCGGAAACTCATGGTAAGTGGTCTCTCAGAGCCAGCGCTACCGGAGAATTGGTCTTTGATAATGTTCGTATTCCTAAAGAAAATATCCTTCCTAACGTGAAAGGTCTTAAGGGCCCGCTCGGTTGCTTAAATTCTGCCCGATACGGAATATCATGGGGCGCGATCGGTGCAGCACTCGATTGCTATGATTCGGCACTGAGGTACTCTAAAGAAAGAGTCCAGTTTGACAGGCCAATAGGAGGCTTTCAGCTCACTCAGAAAAAACTGGCTGAGATGATCACAGAGATAACTAAAGCTCAACTCCTGACCTGGCGTTTGGGTGTACTTAAGAACGAAAACAGAGCAACTCCTTCACAAATATCAATGGCCAAGCGAAATAATGTGAACATGGCGCTTCAAATCGCCCGTGAAGCAAGACAAATTCATGGAGGCATGGGAATTACCGGTGAATACCCTATCATGAGGCATATGATGAATCTTGAATCGGTTATAACTTATGAAGGGACGCATGATATCCATCTTCTCATCACTGGTATGGATGTTACAGGACTCAATGCTTTCCAGTAATATCCGGTGATTCTGAATCTTTGACTCCTGATTTAATGTTCAGGATTTCCGTCTGCTGTCTGCTTTTAAATCATTTTACTTGTCTGTGATAATAAATTTCAATATGTGATGTTATCAGTACGCTTCAATTTTTATATCTTGTCAATCTCTATTTATGATGTTGGAAGTTGAAATCAAAGAAAAACGCTGGGCATTAAAGTCTCAGGCTAATCCCCGCGAAGCGGAAGCTTTATCAAAGGAACTGAACATCAGTCCTTCGCTTGCATCTCTTCTCATCCAAAGAGGTATTAACAGTTTCGATAAGGCGAAAAATTTTTTCAGACCCTCACTTGAAAACTTGTATGATCCTTTTCTGATGAAGGATATGGATTTAGCTGTCGATAGGCTGGAGAAAGCTATTGAGTCAGGCGAAAAAATCATGATTTACGGAGATTACGATGTCGATGGCACAACTGCTGTAGCTCTTGTATATTCTTTCATTCATAAGTTATACGATAAAATTGATTACTACCTGCCTGACCGCTATAAGGAAGGTTATGGTATTTCTGTTCAGGGGATAGATTATGCTTCTGAAAATGGGTTCAGTCTTATCATTGCACTCGACTGCGGCATCAAAGCAATTGAGAAAGTGAAGTATGCAAAAGAAAAAGGCATTGATTTTATCATTTGTGATCATCACCGGCCAGGAGAAAGCCTGCCTGATGCGGTCGCTGTCCTCGATCCCAAACGCGCAGATTGCAACTACCCTTTTGATGAATTATCCGGTTGTGGAATTGGGTTTAAGTTCATTCAGGCATATGCCTTGAAGAAAAAAATGCCTCTTTCTGAATTAGAGGCCTACCTTGACTTGGTGGCTGTCAGCACTGCCGCTGATATTGTTCCCATCATAGATGAAAACAGGATACTGGTTTACCACGGACTCAGGTCGCTGAACAGTAACCCAAGACCCGGCATACAGGCAATCCTGAAACTCGCTGATGTCAAAAGAGAACTGAATGTAAATGATGTCGTTTTCATTATCGGTCCCCGAATCAATGCTGCCGGTAGAATTAAAGACGCACGCATGGCAGTAGATCTGCTCATTTCAAAAAATGAGTCAGATGCCTTATTTGAAGGAAAGAATATTGATGAACATAACACAGAAAGAAAATTCCTGGATAATTCTACCACAGAACATGCTCTGAAGATCATTCAGGAGGATCCCAGGTTTGCCCAGAAAAAAACAACTGTACTTTATCATGAAGACTGGCACAAAGGTGTGATCGGAATTGTGGCCAGTCGTCTTACTGAACGTTATTACAGGCCAACGATCATTCTGACTGAATCAAATGGACTGGCAACAGGATCTGCAAGATCTGTCAAGGACTTTGATATTTATAATGCGATAGAATCCTGTAGTGATCTGCTTGAGCAATTCGGAGGGCATATGTATGCAGCCGGACTTACTCTTAAGCTTGAAAATCTGGAACGCTTTTCAAACCGTTTCGAAGAAATTGTGGCTTCCACAATTGAAGAGCGTATGTTGACGCAGGAAATTGAAATTGACGCTGTTCTGAAACTAAGCGACATATCTTCTTCATTTTACAACATACTAAAACAATTTGCGCCTTTCGGGCCAGGAAATATGAGTCCGGTCTTTAAATCTGAAAATGTAAGAGATACTGGCTTGTCAAGAGTAGTGGGCAACAATCATTTAAAACTTAACCTGGCAGAGGATGAAACCACCCGCTTCGGGGTCGACGGAATTGCATTTCAAATGGGCCAATTCTATCCTTTTATTTCAAGGAGAATACCTTTTGATATTTGTTATACCCTTGAAGAAAATACTTTTAACGGAAAAACAAGTATCCAGCTGAATGTTAAGGATATAAAAGTAAAATAAACATTCTCTTAATCGTCCCTGTCTTTTCTAAGTCCTGATAAAAGCAGGTTAACCAGGGCCAATACCAGGCTGAACAATAAAGCCGTACCAAAGCCATCTATAGAAAAGCCAGGAACCAGTTTTGCGGTCAACATGACGATTATCGCATTAATAATCAGGAGGAAAAATCCAAAAGAAAAGATTGTAAGTGGTATAGTCAGTATTACCAGAACGGGTCTTACAAAAACATTCAATGCAGCGATCACTACAGAGGTTAATAAGGCTATCCACCAGCCTTCCAGTTTTACTCCGGGTATTATGTTGGAACAAATAAATACGGCTATTGTGCCAAGTACAATTCTTGCAAGTTGATCCATGCTGACAAAAATATTCCCTGCTGCGACAGGGATTCAAGTCATAAATGTAGATCAAATAAATGTAAATCAGAAAAAATCTTGACTACATTTGTCACCTGAATAATTAATCGATAATGAAAAACGATTTAGAAAACGGGAAGAAATTTTATGATGGGGTGATGGCTACGTTTGACCATGCCGCATCATTTACAGACATTGAACCAGGTCTGCTGCACCAGATAAAAATTTGTAACAGCATTTATAAGTTCTACTTTCCAATTGAAGTCGAAGGAAAGCTTCAGGTAATCGAAGGAATCCGGGTTCAGCATTCTCATCACAAAACCCCTACAAAAGGAGGCATTCGCTACAGCGAATTTGTGAATGAAGATGAAGTAAAGGCCTTGGCAACACTCATGACTTTTAAATGTGCTGTCGTAGACGTGCCTTTTGGTGGCGCAAAAGGTGGAGTCAAAATCAGCCCGTCAAAATATACCGAACGCCAGTTGGAAAGAATCACCAGACGATACACCACCGAGCTCATCAAGAAGAGCATGATCGGTGCGGCTATTGATGTTCCTGCTCCGGACTACGGTTCAGGTTCTAGAGAAATGGCATGGATCGCCGACACTTATGCAACCTTTAAATATGACGACCTGAACTCGCTGGGATGTGTCACTGGTAAACCGCTCGGACAAGGTGGAATTCAGGGAAGAACCGAAGCTACTGGTCAGGGTTTGTTCTTTGGCGTGAGGGAAGCACTCAGTATAACCGAAGACATGAAAAAGCTCGGACTTGAACCCGGATTGTCCGGAAAAAAAGTCATTGTACAGGGTCTCGGAAATGTAGGTTACTACTCATCGCTATTTTGTCAGAAAGGTGGAGCAATTATAGTAGGTATCGCAGAACGTGAAGGAGGAATTTACAATCCTGATGGACTTGATGTGGATAGCGTATTCCGCCACAGAAGCGAAACGAAATCTATTCTGAATTACCCTGGAGCAAAAAACTATACAAACTCGCTGGAATTGCTCGAAGCGGATTGTGACATTCTCATTCCTGCAGCACTGGAGAATCAAATCACTCAGGAAAATGCTCCCAGAATTAAAGCAAGAATTATTGCAGAAGGTGCAAATGGCCCTGTTACAAAAAATGCCGAGCATATACTTTTGCAGAAAAATGTAATGATCATTCCTGATCTGTATTTGAATGCAGGAGGAGTGACAGTATCGTATTTCGAATGGCTTAAAAATCTGTCACATGTCCGTTTTGGCCGTATGGAAAAGCGTTTTCATGAAATGGCGAATTCTGAACTGATCACGGCAGTGGAAAAAGTTACCGGAAAACAGCTTGACTCCAGAGACAGGAAAATTTTAGTTCACGGGCCTGATGAAATTGATCTGGTCAGGTCAGGACTTGAAGAAACAATGTTATTCGCATACAATGAGATCCGGGAAATTAAGATGAAGAATTCAAAAATTGAAGATCTCCGTACAGCCGCCTTTGTCAGCGGAATAAGAAAGCTTGGAGTAAGTTACCAGGCGCTTGGAATATTCCCTTGATAAAATCCATGACACAAAAAAGCCGGAATGAATTCATCCCGGCTTTTTTTATGTAAGAGAGTTTACAGTATCAGCATGGCATCTCCGTAACTATAAAAACGGTACTTTTCCTTTACAGCCACTTTGTACGCATGAATCATATTTTCGTATCCTGCAAAAGCGGCCACCATCATCAAAAGCGTGGATTCCGGCATGTGGAAGTTGGTAATCATGCAATTCGCAACACTGAAGTCATAAGGAGGGAAGATGAATTTATTCGTCCATCCCTCGTATGGCTTTAGCTCACCCTGAGTGGAAACAGATGATTCGATAGCTCTCATCACCGTGGTGCCGACTGCACAAATTCTCTTTTTACCTGCCTTGGCCTTGTTTACTGTGTCGCAGCACTCCTTGTTTATCTGGATTTGTTCAGAGTCCATTTTGTGCTTGGTCAAATCCTCAACTTCAACAGGGCGGAAAGTTCCCAGACCGACGTGAAGTGTCACTTCTGCAAAGTTTACTCCTTTTAATTGAAGCCTCTTTACAAGTGGAAGACTGAAGTGAAGCCCAGCCGTAGGAGCAGCTACCGCGCCTTCATGCTTGGCGAAAACAGTCTGGTATCGCTCCATGTCTTCCATTTCTGCTTTCCTTTTGATATACTTAGGAAGTGGTGTATTCCCTAACTGAGTGATGATTTTTTTAAACTCATCATACGGTCCGTCAAATAGAAAACGCAGCGTCCTTCCCCTTGAGGTAGTGTTGTCAATAACCTCCGCAACAAGTAAATCATCGTCACCGAAATAAAGCTTGTTTCCAATTCTGATTTTTCTCGCAGGATCCACGAGAACATCCCACAACCTGCTTTCTCGGTTAAGTTCTCTCAAAAGAAAGACCTCGATTTTGGCTCCCGTCTTTTCCTTGTTGCCATAAAGCCTGGCAGGAAAAACACGGGTGTTGTTAACCACCATTACGTCGTTCTCGTTGAAGTAACTCAGTATATCCTTGAAGTGCTTATGCTCGATTTTTCCGGTCTTGCGATCAAGTACCATCAACTTCGAATCTTCTCTGTTTTTTGCCGGATGCGAAGCGATTAAACTGTCCGGCACATTAATCTTAAACTGGGATAATTTCATTTCCGTTTTCTAAAAAATGCAAGGCCGCAAAGATACTATCACATACCCCCCCTTGTAAAGGGTTTTGACATAATTATTTTTAGGCTACAATAAAGTTTAATTAGATTGATATTCAGATAGTTGGTTGATAAACTCTGATGGCTGAAAGGCATCTGTCAAAAGATATTCACCAATTCTGGTCCTGCTAAGGGAGGAAAGGCAGGCCCTGCTGCCCATTCTTTTTCCGAAATCATCTGCAAGTGAACGGATGTATGTACCCTTGCTGCACACTATTCTGAAATGAATCTGAAGCAATTCAATTCCTAAAATTTCAAATTCCTTTATTTCGATTCGGCGTGCCTTTAACTCTAATTCATTTCCCTGACGTGCAAGCTCATAGGCTCGCTTTCCTTCGACTTTAATCGCAGAATGCATTGGTGGAATTTGAAACTGTTCACCAAGAAAACTCATTCTTACTTCTTCAACCTTTGCCGGATCCAATTCGGCAATGTCTTCATGCTTAATTAATTCTCTTTCATAATCGTATGATTCAGAAAAGACACCCATGTGAATGCTTCCGGTGTATTCCTTCTCAGCATCCTGAATCCTGCCGATATCCTTGGTTTTGTTACCTGTGCAAAGGATGAGCAATCCGGTTGCTAATGGATCAAGTGTGCCGGCATGCCCGACTTTAAAACGTACTTTTTCATCGGAACTTTCAGCACGTAATTTTTTAAGGAATGCAGACCGGATTTTCTTCACTACATCGAAAGAAGTCCACCGGTATGGCTTATTGATCAGGATTATCTGGTTTCTGTCTGTCAAGATTATAACATGGAAAGTTCGATTCCCAGCCAATGCAGGATTAGGATCAATCCGCCGGCAATTATCCTGTAATACCCGAAAGCTTTGAATCCATGTCGGGTTAAGAATGAAATGAAAGATTTAATTGCTAGCATGGCTACAACGAAAGCGACCAGATTCCCTATGGCCAGTAATTGTAATTCCTCTGCCTTAAATCCTCCTCCCTTTTGGTAAAAGTCCCAAAGGTCTTTAACTGTTGCGCCAAACATAGTGGGAACTGCCAGAAAAAAAGAAAACTCTGCAGCTGCTTTTTTATTCAGTCCCTGAGAAAGCCCGCCGATTATTGTTGCGGCTGACCTAGAAACTCCTGGAATCATTGAGATTACCTGGAAAAGTCCAATTTTAAGCGCCTTGGAATCGGATTTCAACTCTTCTTTACCATGCTTTTCCGCTTTAGCGAACCATTTGTCAAGCATGATAAAAATTATTCCTCCGCAAAAAAGGGAGATGGCCACAACAATCACATTCTCTAAAAGAATTTCAATGTATGGTTTAAAGAAAATTCCGGCAATCACTGAGGGTAAAAAAGCGATCAGGAGTTTTTTATAAAAATCGATATTGCGCAATACTGATACTCCGCCGGGGAAAAACTTTCTCCAATACAACACCAGCACAGAAAGTATGGCTCCAAGCTGAATAGTTATGGTGAAGGTTTTAGTAAAATCATCACTTGCTATTCCCATAATGGAAGAAGCGATGATCATGTGTCCGGTCGATGATACAGGCAGGAATTCTGTTAACCCCTCTACAATACCCAGCACTATCGCCTGCCAGACAGTCATTTTCGATTCTGTGGATTAAGTCTCCTGTTAACCAGAAGCCTACTCCTTTGATTTTTTCAGGATTGCAAAAACTTCGATCACAAAGCCAAGAATTACAAGGCTCGGGGCAAGCGTGATTCTTCTAAATGAAAAAATTGAAGGATCCCAAATTGCCGGATCTTCATTGCCTCCGCCAATCATCAGTATAAAACCCAGAAAAATAACAGCAAGGCCGATCAGCATCAGCACGTAGTTTTCTCTTCCAAACGGAAAGTCTTCTACTGTTTTTAATTCTTTTTTTGCCATGGTCGCGGATTTCAATATTGTCTCAGAATTCACTCTTCCAAGAGGACATGCAAAAGTAAAATTTTAACTGGAATATGCATGATTCAAGACCCTAAAATCAATATAACTCATCGGTTTTCAGGCGTAAATAACGGTTCACCGCCATCAATGTACTGAAAAAGGAAAGCAGCAAGCCCAGTATAAGTACTCCGCCCAATATCAATCCGAGCATCCTGATGTCCGACAACTGCCCAAGTCCTGGAAATTTATGGTGAACAAGATAGATGATTACGCTTAGCAGTAAGCAGGCGATAATGCCAGCATAAAATCCGTGCACAATACCCTTCTTTAAAAATGGCCAGCGAATAAAGCCCCGGGTAGCACCGACAAGTTGCATGCTCTTTATCAGAAAGCGTTTGTTGAAGATTGATAGCCTGATTGTATTGTTTATAAGAGCAATCGCAATGAAAAACAAGAGCGAACTGAAGACCAGTATGATCATGGCAATGGTGCGAAAGTTTCTGTTCATCTGTTCAACTTCATTCTGACGATACACAGTCTCACGCACTTCCCTGATACCTGAAAGTTCCTTCTGTATCATGGCCAGACTGTCAGCATTTGCATATGCTGCGTTTATTCTCAAGTCAAAACTGGCCGGTAGAGGATTTGATTCAAGCATATCCATGGCGCCTTCTCCCAATTCCAGCTTCAGATTTTCCAGGGCTTCATCCTTTGATGTGTAACGAAGACTCTTTATGTATACTTTTTTTCCGAGCTGTTCATTAAGTTTATTTAATTCTGAATTCGAAATACCTTCATTCAGATATAATGTGAGCTCAAAATTCTCCTTCACATATTCCGAAATCTTTCTTGCATCGTAAATCATCAGTCCGAGCAAACCAAGCATGAACAACACCAGCGAAATGCTGATGATGACCGAGGCATAGGAGGTGCGCAAACTTCTGGTTCCGCTCTTGAGGTTGGCTTCTTGCATATGACGGCTACGAAATTAGAAAAAGTACAGCGAGACTTGAGCACAGAAATAATCAATTGAGCTTATTTTTCTACATTCGCATGTTCAGAAAATGCCTGGTTTTATTAATACAAGATTCGGACCTGATGCCGGATCATTGCCTCAATCCTCTTCTGAATTCATCCTATGGAATATCCTTTTCAGTCAATAGAAAAAAAATGGCAGGAGTACTGGAAAAACAACCAGACTTTCAAAGTGGAATTAAATCCGGACAAGCCGAAGTTTTATGTGCTGGACATGTTTCCATATCCTTCCGGTGCTGGATTGCACGTTGGCCATCCTCTGGGATACATTGCCTCAGATATTTACAGCCGCTATAAAAGATTGAAAGGCTTCAATGTCCTGCATCCTATGGGTTATGATGCCTTTGGCCTTCCGGCAGAACAATATGCAATACAAACTGGACAGCATCCTGCAATCACCACTGCAGCGAATATATCAAGATATCGTGAACAGCTTGATAAAATTGGCCTCTCCTACGACTGGAGCCGGGAAATCAGGACATGCGATCCGGATTATTATAAATGGACTCAGTGGATATTTGTCAGGCTCTTTAACTCATGGTACGACAATTCTGAGAAAAAAGCCAGGGATATATCTTCACTGATAAGCGTTTTTGAAAAAAGCGGAAACTCTGAAATCAATGCTGCCTCCGAATTCAAGGATTCTTTTTCAGCAAATGAATGGAATTCATTTGCTGAGTCTGAACGTGAAAATATTCTGCAGTCATACAGGCTTGCCTATATTTCAGAAGCTACTGTGAACTGGTGCCCTGCTCTGGGTACTGTACTGGCAAATGAGGAAGTAAAAGAAGGTGTCAGTGAACGGGGAGGTCATCCAGTTGAGAGGAAACTCATGAAACAATGGAGTTTGAGAATTACAGCATATGCGGAACGTTTGCTCAATGATCTGGATGGAATTGACTGGCCTGACTCTGTAAAAGAGCAGCAAAGAAACTGGATTGGTAAGAGTGAAGGTGCGCAACTTTCATTCGCACTTGATAAGGACGGACTAAAACTGGAAGTGTTCACCACAAGACCCGATACAATTTTTGGTGTCAGTTTCATGACTATAGCGCCGGAACATGAATTACTCGAAAAGATCGTCATTCCTGAGAGGAAAGAGGAAGTGTTAAGTTATGTACGTGAATCCGCTAACAGAAGTGAAAGAGAAAGAGTGTCGGAGGTGAAGAGAATCAGCGGTGTATTTACCGGCACTTTTGCGATTCATCCTTTCACTGGAAATAAAATTCCTGTTTGGGTAGGTGATTATGTACTCGCCGGCTACGGAACCGGGGCTGTCATGTCTGTCCCTGCTCACGATGAAAGGGATCATGCTTTCGCCAAACATTTCAATATTCCGATCCCTCAGGTAATTAGCGCGCCAGATGGTTTTGATTTCCTGGAGAAAGCTTATGACGCAAAAGAAGGTGTTTGCATCAATTCGGATTTTCTGAATGGATTGAAAGTGAAGGATGCTATTACAAAAGCAGTCAATGAAATTGAATCGAGAAGTATTGGGAAGGGTAGAACTAATTATCGGCTCAGGGATGCTGTTTTTGGTAGACAACGCTACTGGGGCGAACCAATTCCTGTATATTACAAAGATGGAATTCCATATACATTACCGGAAGATGAACTTCCGTTAATTCTTCCGGAAGTTGATAAGTATCTACCCAGAGAAGATGGAGAACCGCCTTTGGCCAGAGCAAATGACTGGAAGTATAAAGGAAAATATGATTATGAGCTGACTACCATGCCTGGTTGGGCCGGATCTTCCTGGTATTTTCTGAGGTATATGGATTCTTCCAATGATCAATCAATTGCGTCGCAAGATGCACTGGACTATTGGAAACAAGTCGATCTGTATATGGGTGGAGCAGAACATGCCACAGGCCATCTTCTTTATGTCAGATTCTGGACCAAGTTCCTTTATGATATCGGATTCCTTAAGATAACAGAGCCTGCAAAAAAGCTCATCAATCAGGGAATGATTCAAGGCCGGTCAAATTTTGTTTACAGGTTAAAGGATAGCAATACTTTTGTTTCTTATAATCTGAGAGGCCAGCATGAAACGATTGCTTTGCATGTTGATGTCAATATTGTGGAGAATGATGAATTGGATATTGAAGCATTCAGAAACTGGAGACCTGAATATTCAGATGCAGAGTTTATTCTTGAGGACGGAAAATATATCTGCGGCGCTGAGATAGAAAAAATGTCTAAATCAAAATGGAATGTAGTCAGCCCGGATTCCATGATTGAGAAATATGGTGCTGACTGCCTCAGGCTTTATGAAATGTTCCTCGGACCACTTGAGCTCAGCAAGCCATGGAATACCAATGGTATCAGTGGTACTTCAAACTTCATTAGAAAACTGTGGAAGCTCTATCATGAACCGGTTGAGGGAGCTAAAGATTTGGTTTGGGCTGTGAACAATGAGGCACCATCAAAAGCGGAATTGAAAATTCTTCATCAAACGATAAAAAAAATTGCAGATGATATTGAGCGTTATTCCTTCAATACATCTGTCAGCAATTTTATGATTTGTGTGAATGAATTGACTAATCTGAAATGCAGAAAGAGGGCTATCCTTGAGCCTTTGGCCATAATTCTCTCGCCTTATGCTCCTCATATTTCTGAAGAATTGTGGGAGAAGCTGGGTCATAACAGCAGTGTTTCGCAAGCTTCATTCCCTGAATTCAATCAGGAATATCTTGTGGAGGATCAATTTGCTTACCCCATTTCATTCAATGGTAAAACAAAATTTAACATCGAACTGCCACTTAAGCTGAGCAAGGAACAAATCGAGCAGGAGGTCCTTGATAAGGAAGAAGTGAAGAAACTCCTTGCCGGACAAACTCCCAAAAAAGTAGTTGTTGTGCCGGGAAGAATTGTGAATATTGTGTTCTGAAATTATCAGGTTTGAAAACAGGCAATTACTGAATACAGCATTCAGGGATTTGCTTTAATTTGTTAAAAAAGTCTAATTTGCCGTCAAATTTCAAGGAATGAACCAACTGAACCAACATATAGAGGCCCTGATTTTTTGCTCAGAACAAAGCATTTCACTGGATGATATTGCCGGATCGCTTAAACTGACATTTGACTGGGAACCGACAGAATCGGAAATTCTTCACGCGATTTCGGAAATAAAACTGAAATATGAATCTGAAGATTTCCCTTTCGGACTGGAAGAGATATCTGAAGGATATCAGTTTCTTTCAAAAAAAGATTTTCATCCTACCATTTCTGCACTCATACAGCATAAGGCAAAGAAGAAGCTTTCAGTTGCACAAATGGAAACGCTCTCAATAATCGCTTACAAACAGCCGATTACTAAGAGTGAAATTGAACATATACGAGGTGTAAATTGCGATTACGCTATTCACAAGCTGCTTGAAAAAGATTTGATCAGCATCAGCGGAAAAAGCGAAGGACCGGGCAGACCTGTGCTTTATTCTACGAGTAAAAACTTCATGGATTATTTCGGCTTGAAATCTGCGAAAGACCTCCCTCAGTTGAAAGATATTCATGTAGAGCAAAATGAAATTGGCCCCGGGGCAGATACACTAAGTGAAGTTCAGGATCTATCACCGATTACGGGTGATGATTTTCAGGCCGGAAATGAAAATGCTGAATCATTCTCAGAAGATAATGAAACTGTGAGCCTCACCGTTTCAAACGAAGCAGACATAGTTGCAGTAGATTCTGTGCAGCTTGCAGATGCATCAAAAAGCAGACAGGATGATGTTTTCACAGAAGTAAACCCGGATGTTTCCTTGCCTGACAGGAAAAATATCTTCATGGAAAGCCAAAATGATACTTCCGATGAGGAAAGTGTCCGGAATAATGAGGATGAGGATTCTGCATCCTGACAACTTTCAGAATAAGCACTTTTATTTCCCGTTATAAATCCAGAATTCGGCAGAGTCATAATTCCTGCTTCTTATATTAATGTCCTGATTTCAGGGGCTTTGTGACTTCATCTGAATTTTGGAATAATCTTTGTAAATTGATTGGGGATGAAAACAAAAACAAAAACCGCTTTACTCATACTTTTTCTGGCAGCATTTGCAGCAGAAAACTTATTTGCACAAAAGCAGCTTCGCGCACATAAAAATGAAGCTTTCAAGCCGGGTGAAATTCTGGATTTCAGAATTCACTATGGATTTGTAGATGCAGGAGTTGCTACCCTGGAAGTGAAAAAAGAAACACAAAAAATAGGCGGACGTGATTGTTATCACGTGATTGGTACAGGCCGTTCTGTAGGCGCATTCGATTGGTTCTTCAAAGTCAGGGATCGTTATGAAAGTGTGATAGACATGCATAGCATGATTCCCTGGTTGTTTATCAGAAGGATTAGCGAAGGAGGTTATGTGAAGAATCAAAATGTGAGTTTTAATCATTTCAAGGATTCTGCTACGAGTGAAAAAGCAACTATAGCTATACCAGAATATACTCAGGATCTCATCTCCGCATTCTATTATGCGCGAACTCTTGATTTCAGCAACGCAAAAGAAGGCGATGTTTTTCCAATTACAGGTTATCTGGATGATGAAATCATCCCGTTAAATTTAAAAGTGCTCGGCAGGGAAACCATCAAATCCAAAAAAGGAAGTTTTAAATGCGTCAAGCTTAGACCCATGCTTCAGGAAGGACGAGTTTTCAAGGAGCAGGAATCCATGACAATCTGGGTAAGCGACGACAAGAACCGGATTCCTGTTCGAGTTCAGACAGATATTCTTGTCGGATCAATCAAGATGGATTTGGTGAATTATCAGAATCTGGCTAATCCGCCGGCATTGGTTAGCAAGTAATACACAGAACTTTAGATGCTCTGCGATCATCAATCTTAGTTGAATGATGTGAATCATTTGTTCATTCAGGGAACTTTACGAAATTTCGGGCATGGAACTGAAACCTGAAATGATTCAGAAACTGGAGGAGCTGGAAAAAAAGTACAGCGCCATGGGCCAGGATCTGATGTCCTACCTGGACGGACTTCTTTACGCTGATTACCTCACATATTGGGATTACATTCATGTTGATACCCTGTTGAGTCTTCAAAATCCCAAAACAAGCATACCTGATGAGGAAATCTTCATCATGTATCATCAAATCACGGAATTATATTTCAAGCTTTGTCTGCATGAAATGAAGCAGCTGTCTGAAAAGGAAAATCTCGATGCAGCTTTCTTTTTAGCCAGGATTAAAAGAATAAATGCCTACTTCGACAACCTTGTCAGATCATTCGACATCATGGTGGACGGAATGGAGCAGGAGCAGTTTTTAAAATTCCGCATGAGCTTATTGCCTGCAAGCGGATTTCAAAGCGCACAGTACAGGATGATTGAAATTTATGCAACGGATTTTATCAGACTGGTTGATAAAAACTTTAGAGATCATTATGAGAATACTGAATCCGGAATAGAAGAAATGTTCACTCATATTTACTGGAAAGCAGGAGCGACAGAACTGGCAAGTGGTAAAAAGACTCTTACTCTCAAACAATTTGAAGACAAATATTCTGATCAGCTTATTCAATTAGCCAAAGCAAAGAAGTCGAAAAATCTTTGGCAGCTTTTTCTTGGGCTTCCAGAAAAAGACAGATCAAATCCGGAATTACGAAACCATCTGAAGTTTCTTGACTTGAATGTAAATGTGAACTGGCCGCTGAGTCACTATAAATCCGCAGTAAGATATCTGCAAAGGGACCCTGAAGACATCAAAGCTACAGGTGGAACAAACTGGCAGAAATACCTCCCACCTCGTTTTCAAAAAAGAGTCTTTTATCCTTCACTTTTTACTGAAGTTGAACTTACTGATTGGGGAAAAACCTGGGTAGACCGGGAAGTTTTAGGAATCAAGGGATAAATTAAAGTGCTGAAAACCAACATTAAATTACATTTTTGAAATAAATATTAAGGTTTACAACATAAACTACTTTATATTTGAGCCCATTAAGCAGATTATCATGGCATACTCAGAAAAAATACCCGGAAATCAGGAAAGCATGGAAATCATCAGCAAGATGATTCAGTCAGCAAGGAAAGACATTGAAGACAACAGTTTTTACTATTTGCTATGGGGTTGGCTCGTGCTGATTGCCTGTGTACTTGAATATGTGTTACTGAAGTCGGGGTCACAATTTCACTTTATTGGATGGGTGATTCTTATGCCCGCAGGAGCAATAGCAACGTCTGTATATGGATACAAGCAAGAGAAGAGACAAAAGGTAAAATCATTTATAGATGACGTTATTAAATATATATTGATTGCATTTCTTGTGGTTCTGGTAAGTGTATTGGCTTTTATGTCTAAACTGGGACTGATGACATACCCTCTCATTCTGATGATTTACGGGATGTGGCTCTTTACTTCAGGAGGAATAATACAATTCAAGCCGCTTGTAATTGGAGGAATAATAAACTGGGTGTTGGCTGTCGCAGCTGCATTTGTCAGCTTTGAAAATCAAATAATTCTTCTTGCACTGGCTGTTCTGTCCGGTTATATCGCGCCGGGATACATGTTGAAGGCCAGATTCAGGCAAAATGCCGGCCGGATTAAATAAGAGTGGACAATTATTATGAGAAAAGTTTTTACAATAAACACTAAGTACTTCAAAGATCCATGAAATTCAAGTCGCTTGATCCTCTACTTCACAGCCAGTTGCGCCTTGCCATCATGTCGATTTTAATTTCTGTAAAATCTGCAGAGTTCGGATACATCAGGGAAAAGACTGAAGCCAGCTCGGGAAATATCAGTGTGCAATTGAGTAAACTCGCAGAAGCCGGATACATTGAAATAGAAAAATCATTCCGCGATAATTATCCGCTCACTACCTGCAGTATAACAGCTAAAGGTGTTACTGCTTTCGAAGATTACGTGAACAGCATTCAATCATATCTATCCTCTGGAAATTAGATTTCTTCCTTGAGGGTGTTCATTTCACCGGCATCCACCCAATCACCGTGTTCTCTGATCAGGTTTATCAGTTCTTCAACTGCTTTGTCTTCATCGATATTTCTTCTCACCACTTCTTTTCCCTTATACAAAGTGATTTTACCGGGGCCTGTTCCTACATATCCATAATCAGCATCAGCCATTTCTCCCGGACCGTTGACTATGCATCCCATGATTCCGATTTTAAGTCCTTTCAGATGATCAGTTCTTTCTCGAATCTTGGCCGTAGTTTCCTGTAAGTCAAACAAAGTCCGGCCACAACTCGGACATGAAATGTATTCTGTTTTTGAAATTCTTGTTCGGGTTGCTTGAAGAATTCCAAAAGAAACTGAGTTAATGTCCTTCAGTGAAACTTTTTCACCAGAATTCAGCCATAAGCCATCACCGAATCCATCCAGCAAAAGTGGGCCGCTTTCTGATGAAGCCCGGATCTGAAAAAGTTCTTTTTCAAAATCTTTGTACGAGCGATGAATTATTACCGGTATTCTGCTCAGTTTTTCATGATTTGAAAGTTCAAAGAACAAACGCCTGAGTTCAGCCACTGCATTCGGATTTTCAGTTTCTGCCACGAAGACAATCTTCTTTAAATTTTTATTCTCAGCCCGAGAAGTGAAAGATATGATATCAGAAAGTCGAACTCGAACAAAGCTTGTTTCCGCGCTGCTCAAACTTTCAAAGTATTGTTCAGGATTCTCAAACAAGGGATAAAAGCGTGGCCTGTCTTTTACAATTTTCCATACCTTATAATTCAGTATCACAGACAATGTTCCTGGAATTTCAAATTCCGGGTAATGATTTCCTGTATACATATAATCGCAAGCCTGATCAGAGATATTCCATTTGTCGAGCTTTTCCGAATACCGGTAACCGAGAGGAAGAAGCGATTGATACGATATAGATTTGAAATTGCTAAAATCAGAAATCACAACCGGAACATGGCTTCCACCAATATTCAGAACCTGATCAGATTCTCTTCGTGTGTATTCATATGGTGAATATGCAAGCTGTGTAATATCCGCATCAGGAATCAGTAACTGATCAACTGCTCTTGTAGAGTATGGTGCAACGAGCATTTTTGCCACTGGAATTTCGAATTCGGGATCCTCGGTCAGAGAAACCCTCACAGTATCACCGATACCATCCTCGAGCAAAGATCCGATACCAACTGCAGATTTGATCCGGCCGTCTTCTCCTTCGCCAGCTTCAGTAACACCAAGATGGAGAGGATAGTCCATATTCTCCTCATTCATTCTTTGAACAAGGAGACGATAAGCCTGAACCATCACTTGTGGGTTACTCGATTTCATGGACAGCACGATATTCCTATAAGATTCATCTTCGCATATTCGGAGGAATTCGAGTGCGGATTCAACCATTCCAAGAGGCGTGTCTCCGTAACGACTCATGATTCTGTCACTGAGAGATCCATGATTAGTCCCGATGCGCATTGCAGTGCCGTGTTCCTTGCAAATTCGAACAAGAGGTATAAATCGGGATCTGATTCTTTCCAATTCCGCATTGTATTCTTGCTCGGTATATTCAATGACTTCAAACTTTTTCTTGTCTGCGTAATTGCCCGGGTTGATTCGGATTTTTTCTACGACTCTGGCCGCCCATTCTGCAGCATTAGGAGTGAAATGAATGTCAGCGACCAATGGTGTCTCATATCCTCTTGCCCGAAGTTCATTTCGGATGATATTGAGATTTTTCGCTTCATTGATGCTTGGCGCAGTGATTCTGACAAGCTCACATCCGGCTTCGATCATGCGTATACTTTGCTCGACTGTGGCTTTTGTGTTCATTGTGTCGGTTGTGGTCATGGACTGAACCCTTATCGGGTTAATTCCGCCAATTCCGACATTACCGCACATTACTTCACGTGTCTTCCTTCTTTTGTAATGTGTAAGGCTTTCGCAATAAATACTCCTGTGGTTCATTTGAATGCAAAGATACTACAATCAAAAAATCTCGGATGCTAAATTGAAAATGACCATACAGAAGCAGCTCGCTTATTCCAGAATAAGAGGGTAGGTGTACACAAAATCGGATGTGCGGAATTCAATAAAATAGATGCCACGGTTAAGATGCTCCAGGGACAATTCATCCGGCAGAATTCCTGAAAATTTACGGATTTCAATACCTTTGGCATTGAAAATTCTTACGTATTCAATTTTATATTTTTCCATCCCTTGAATTCGTACTAAATTCTGTGTTGGGTTCGGAAAAATGCTGAGCCTGAGTTTTTGCTGGTCAAGTATGTTCTGAAAAAGGACAAAATGAACGACAATGACTGTTGAATCGGTCTGAAAACTCATACCTCTTGCCTGTGGCCAAATGACCACGATATTGTCTCCGCTGTCGTATGATTGGGGATTAAAAACATAAGGGGCTGCCTGAAGTGTCAGTGAGTCGCCTGGATTAATTGTGTGGACGATTCCGGAATCGGAATAAAGGGTATCCAGTGTAGCAGGACGGGTAGATAAGAGTACATCAATAGATCCCGTGAAAGTAAAAACAGTATTATTGCTGACTGTGATCAGGATGTTCTGGTAGGTGATGTTGCCATAGGCGGTGTCATTAGGCAAAGCCGGAAAATTTTGAAGCCTTGAAATGTGTAATCCTTGTTGTGCATTGGTTTCAGCCGAAATTGCTGCGAACAAAATCAATAATGTGAAAAATTTCCTGAACATGATTGCCTGTTTTATCAATCAAAAATAATGATTGCTTTGGTATAATCGAATATTTTTTATACTTTTCTTACTTGTTCAGCCAACGATGGATGTATTAAAAACCGTAATATCCGGCCTCACCAAGGAAGAAGTGAGGTTTTTTAAAATGAAATCCGGTAAAGGATATTCAAGGGAAGAGAGGATTGATCTTGAGTTATTCGATTACATACGGAAATCAGGTGATGGTTTCAGCGATGAGGAAATATTCAGGCGACTTTATAAAAGTAAAAACCGGAATGCCTACTACAGATTGCGTAATCGCCTGCTGACCGATATCAACAAGAGTTTGCTATTGCAGCATTATGAGTATGAAGAAAGAGTCTTATCTCTGCATATGCTTGCACTGGCAAGGTTTTATTTTAACAGGAATCAGCGTCTGGCGAATTATTATTTGAAAAGGGCTGAAGCCGCTGCCGGTAAAGGCGATAATCTGGAATTGCTTGACATCATTTACGGTGAGTTTATCAGACTTTCCCATGAATCGCTGGAAATAGATCCTGCAGAGTATGTATTGAGACGTAAAGAGAACCGTGAAAAGATTGAAGACTTGCGAGCTATTGATGATATACTTGCTATGGTTTCTTACAGGATGAAAATGTCTCAGAACTTTTCTTCTGACCGCAATCCGGTTTTGCCCCTTCTTGAACGGATTGTGAATGATTATACAAATGATAAGTCGATTTTAAAAAACCCAATGCTCAGATTCAGGATTTATCATGCAGTGACGCAGATTCTCCTGCAGAAAAGGGACTATCCTGCATTGGAGCATTACCTGCTTGCAACGTACAAGGATTTCAGCAAGGAGAAATTGTTTAACCGGTCGAATCATGACACGAAATTGCAAATGCTGGTGTATCTTATTAACTCACTTTTTAAAAATAACAAGTTAAAAGAGTCACTTGAATTTACCGAAGTGCTCAAGGAGGGAATGAAGGAATTTCAGAATGTGCTTCACGACAAATTTCTTTTTTATTATTATAATTCCCTGGTGATTAATTATTCACGATTGAACAGGACTAAAGCGATTGAATATTTAAATGAGATGAAATCAAACGAGAAGATTCAGGCAAATCCTTTTCATCAGATGTTTGTTTACCTGAATCTTGCCGTCACATATTTTGACAGCAGGGATTTCCATTCCTCCGTCAGAAATCTAACAAGATTGTACATTTCAGATGCATATGCCAAAGCTGACATTTCTTTAAAGTTTAAAATTGCCATTGCTGAATTGATGATCCGCTATGAACTGTCGGATTTCGATGTGCTTGAAACTAAAATCCGGCAGCTCAAAAAGGACTACAGAGAGTTTTTTACTTCCGAAGCCAATCGTAAGGAAGCATTGATTGTGGAAGTAATTAATACTTTGATTGAAAGGGAGGGAATCAAGCAGGGCTCCCAGTTGATGAACAGGATTAAGAAATATATATTAAGTCCTGGTCAAAAAGACGGCAGTGATGCCGAGATTCTTAACTACAGCAACTGGTTGAATGATAAACTCAGGCTTTCATCATGACTCCTTTTCATTGGGCTTTCATCAGTCCTTTGCAACTATCTTCCTTATAAAGATTCTTAGGCTTGTAACTTCTGAAAAGGGAGGTGGTGAAATAATAAGTCAGATGCAGGTTGGTGTAAACATATCCATCCTTGAAATCAGAATTTCCTCTTTTGCTAAAGCTGTTTCTGCCTGAAGGAAATTCGGGATCATTGGATGGATCACTTAGATACACTGCCACACTACCCTGTGTTGCCAGCATTTGAACCTTATCAGGGTAATATGTGCTGACATCATCAAGATAATCAGTGAAAGTTTTTCTGAATCCAATCTCAGCACCAAGATCAAAATTTTTTGTGAGCTTCAAATTGAATCCGCCTCCAAGAGGGATAGCCCATTGATTCAGCGAATAAGGCTGCGGGTAATTTCCGGGCAGGAATTGTCCTTCTGTTCCTATTTCACGAAGTTCGTAAGTCTCTCCCAGGTAATTGGTTTTTGGATTGAAATGAAAATAAGCGATACCGCCGAATACGTACGGGGATAGCCGATTTCGGGTGCTAAATGATTTTCTCCGGCTTTGTAAAGAATAGAGAATATGCAGCCCTGCTTCGTTGATGTCTGAGAAAAAGTTCAGATTCCGGTATTTGTTTCCTGAGAAATTTATCCCAGCAGCATCATCCGCTGTGATTCTTCCGTGAAACAATCCTATCCTAACATGCATTCTGGGTGCCACAATAAACAAAGTGTGAATGCCAACTCCGGGTCTGGTAAAAACAAGAGTGAAATTGTCGTCAAGATCTCCATAGTAATTTGATGCACCTGCCGAGAATCCAACACCAATTGTTCCTCTTTGTTCCTGAGAAAATGCAGGAATGGAAAAAGCCAATACGAAAAGACCGAATATGCAAAGCTGTTTCATAACATTACTCCAATCTGGCCTTCCTCCCGTAATTCATATTTATCAAGTCAGGAGTGAATCCTTCATTTATAAAATAACTCAACAGTACAGGTAAAGATTTTTTCAGCCGGGGCATTGCTTTTGCGCTGTCATGAAAAACAACAATTGATCCGGGTTTTGTTCTACGCTTAACCCGTTCAATACAATTTTCCGGACTTAATCTGTGATCATAATCCATGCTGAGCACATCCCACATGATAATGCTGTATTTCTTCTTCAGCTCTTTGATCTGGTTTAGTTTTAAACGGCCATAAGGAGGACGAAATATTCCAGATTTGATGAATTTTGAGCACTCCTTTACATCATTCAGGTATTTTGTTTTTTCTGTTTTCCATCCGTTCATGTGATGTTGGGTATGATTCCCGACGGAATGACCTTCAATGATAATTCTTTCATACAGATCAGGATTTCTGCGCACATTTTCTCCGACACAGAAAAAAGTCGCTTTAACCTGGAATTTATTCAACTCATCGAGGACCCAGGCTGTTGCTTCAGGCACAGGACCGTCATCAAAGGTTAGAAAGATCCTTTTGTCGTCCACCGGAATATTCCATGTAAGTGAAGGAGTGAAGCGCTGCAGTATATCTTCGAACTTTATCAATTTGCTTTTAGATTGAAAAGAAAATCATTTTCAAATATATTCAATTGAAGGTAATCCTGATTTGAAAATAAAAAAGCCGCGACAGTTTTAGTGCGCGGCTTTCAGTTTTATTCTATTCATCAAATTCCTGCCTTGCCGGCCATTTCCATAAATGTCTTTTCTGTTTTCTCAGCCAGTTCTTTCTGCGATGTCTGTTTCAGTGTTCCGGTCATAGCCTGCATGATGTAAAGAGCCTGAGACATTTCCTGTTCGATAAATTTAAAATGCTTTGTTCCTTTCAGTGATAAATAGTAGTTCATGTTGTCGGAATATATATCCACAATACGTTCTGAAATTGCATTGGCTTTAGCAATCAGTTCCTGATTCCGGCTTTTTTCAGCTTCGCTTAATTGTGTGGTATCCATTCTTCCGAATTCACCCGCACAACGGTAATACAGTTCAGCAATTTTTGTCATGAAGAAATTGTACGGAACAGTTTTGTCCGGCATCACTTCAACACATTTGTCAAGCACTTTAATTGCAGAATCGCGCTTTCCTTCAAGTAACAATTCTTCAGCAAGGCGTGAGAAGTTGATTCTGAAATTAGTTGTCATGCGTAAATTGTTTTCATCAAGGTATACATGTTCCTTGTTCATGTTACCCCAAAGGAATTTATTCATGACATTGTCATACATCACACTGGTTTCAACCCTTCCCGGAACGATATCATTGTTGCTTTGAGTGAGAATTGGCACTACACGGTAGGTGAGACCTTCAAGCTGGAAATAGGGTTCAAGATTCAGGTAATTATCAGATCCAACTGTTGTAGCAAAATAAATCGGACGTTTCCAGTTGTTGTTTGCCAGAATGTTCAGGATCATGAGATCATTTTTCATCAAATAGTTTCCGTCAACAGACCAGGTCATTACAGGTACAATTTTGTGAGCGTTTTCCTGTGATACCACTCCATTGGCCAGCACATCGGCAGCATTTACTGTCAGCTTGATGTTTTTCGTAGGATAATAATTGATCTCATCGCCTGCGTTCGTTCTTGCTTTTGTTCCCGGAGCATCGCTGCCCATGAAGTCAACAAGTTCCTTCAACTCCACAGGGTCTTTAATGCCTTTGTCGAAGTAAGGAATGTAGTCCCTTCTTCCAAGCCGGTATTTGTCGGGTGTCCATGAAAGCGTGATGGGATCAGAGTCGTAATATTTACGAAGCAGCTGATCAATGTACCAGTCTGTATTCAGCAGGCTCAGGTTCACAACTCTTACATCTGTTCTCACATTTTCTACCTCCTGCACATACCACAATGGGAATGTGTCATTATCTCCGTTTGTGAACAGGATCGCATTCTTTTCACAAGAGTTCAGATAGTTACTTGCAAAGTCTCTTGCTGTATACCTGTCGGACCTGTCGTGATCATCCCACTGTGCTTTAGCAAGGACTGTTGGTACAGTCATGCAAACAGCAAAAGCAATTGCAACAGAAGCCATGCCCGGAAGCTTTTTTCTCAGAAAGTCATAAATGGCAAGCATTCCCAAACCTATCCAAATTGCGAAGGCGTAGTAAGAACCTGCATAGGCATAATCCCTTTCACGAGGCTGCAATGGCGTACCATTCAGATAAATAACAATTGCTATTCCTGTGAAAAAGAAAAGCAGCATCACGACCCACGCATCTTTTTTATCCCGAGTGAAGTGAAAGAACAAACCGACAAGTCCAAGAATAAATGGTAAGAAGTACATTTTATTCATCGCCTTATTCGACGTCATACTTTTAGGAAGTTTGTCCTGAGGTCCCAGGCGTATTTCATCAATGGCTTTAATCCCGCTTATCCAGTTTCCTCTGGTGATTCCTCCGGGACCTTGAATATCATTCTGACGTCCGACAAAGTTCCACATGAAATACCTCCAATACATTTCTCCTAACTGGTAAGTGAAAAAGAATTTCAAATTTTCACCGAAGGTAGGAGTGCGGTCTCCTTTAATTCCGGCCCACTTTTTATATTCATTGATGTGGTTTTGCTGGCTGCTCCACATTCGAGGGAAGATAGTTTCTTTGCTGGGCTCGTAAATAGCTTCAATTTTTCTTCCTGCCTCCACGTATTTTTTTTCTCCGTCAATTTTAGCCCAGGTCTTATCACCCTGCTTTTGATCTATAACCTTTGCATTGTAATAGTGGCCATAAAACAGAGGTCTTTCACCGTACTGTTCACGTTTGAGATAAGAAATGAATGTGAATACATTCTCCGGATTGTTTTCATCAAGCGGAGGATTGGCATTTGACCTTATTACGATTTGAGCAAATGATGTATATCCGATCAGGATGAAAGTGGTACAAAGAATGGCTGTATTATAAATCGGATGATTGTTCTTCTTAGTCCAATGTAATCCCCAAATTATTGCGACAATGACCAGCAGGGCGTAAAATATAATTCCTGATCCGAAAGGAAGTCCGAATGAGTTGACAAACAAAAGGTCAAATTTTCCTGCCAGAGTGATACTTGTTTGGATGATTCCATACTGGATGAATGCAAGTATCGCCATTCCAAGAACAGCTGTATAAATAATGCCTTTTTTGGTGATTGTATATTTACGGAAGTAGTAAACGAATGCCAAAGCGGGAATAGTAAGGAGGTTCAAAAGGTGAACTCCGATACTCAGTCCCATCAGATAAGCAATCAGAATCAGCCAGCGCAGATTGTGTTTTTCATCCGCAACATTTTCCCATTTGAATATAAGCCAAAAGACAATTGCTGTAAAGAAAGATGAGCTGGAATAAACTTCTGCTTCAACAGCCGAAAACCAAAATGAATCAGTGAAGGTGAATGAAAGAGCTCCGATGAGACCGGCAGCCATAATGGCTGCGATTTTTTCAGATGAAGGCTCTTCTTTTCTCATGAATATTTTTCGCGCAAGAGCTGTGATGGTCCAAAACAAGAACAGTATTGTGAAAGAACTCATCAATGCCGACAAGATGTTCACCATGATTGGATACATGGATACATTGTCGCCTGCAAACAAAATGAAAACCCTTCCTAGCATCAGAAAGAGAGGTGCACCGGGAGGGTGGCCAACCTCGAGTTTATGGGCGGTCGCAATGAATTCGCCACAATCCCAGAAACTTGCGGTAGGCTCAATCGTGTCGATGTATACGTATGAGGCGAAAAGAAATACAATCCATCCAAGAAGATTGTTAATGCGTTGGTAATTCATATGATAGATCTGAAAATTGGAATGCCTGCGAAGGTAAAAAAATATTGAAAAAAGTGAATTAATGTTGAAGGATCTGACAGTGCATTCATCTTAGGTTTTTGACAAATTCACCTTCCATTCATCCTCATTCAGCTAAGTATAACCTTAGACCTCCGTTCTTATTCGTACAGGATCTCAGACCTTTCAGCAGATACATCTGGTTATTTGCTCTATTGGCAATGAGACACCTGAATCTTACGCCGGAATTTGACCATTGATCTCTGAACAATGGACAACTTATCCACATGTTGTTGAAAAACCTGATAAAAAGGCCGTTTTTTAGGGAAATACATGAATTTTAGAAATCTGGCCTTTGTATGAATTGCAATTGTAAGATTATCATGTAATTATGATAATAATATCTTTGCCCCCTGAATATTTTGCCATTTGATGAACGTAAGAGGGGATTAGTAATCAAATAAGACGAAATAAAAATCCAATGAGAAAAAAACTGTTTAAGTTGGCGGCACTTAGCGTATGCTGTGTGCTGTTATCTGTTAAATCCGCCGAAGCGGTAGTTGCAACCATCAAAGGGACGTTGCCTTCCCAGATTCATGAGAGTTCCGGGCTGGATTTTACCGGAGGAGCAAGTTTCTGGACCCATAATGATGGTTACGGCGATAACAAACTATATAAGGTCAGCAATACAGGAGTTCTGTCAAGGACAGTGACTGTTCAGGGTGCGACCAACAAAGACTGGGAAGATCTTACGCATGATGCTGGAAGAAACTATATGTTTATCGGGGACTTTGGTAATAATGCCAATGACAGAAGAGATCTTCGCATCTACAAAACTATTTATCCGTCCATTACGAGTTCCAATACAATTACTGCTGAGGTGATCAATTTTTCTTATCCTGATCAAACCGCATTTCCTTCACCATGGATGAATTTTGATGCGGAAGGCTTCTTTCATTTCAACGGAAAGTTGTACATCTTTTCAAAGCCTGATGTGAATGCGATGGGCTATATTAAGATGTATTCAGTTCCTGATATTGCAGGCACCTATGTGGCTACTCTTGTAGACAGTTTTTACACTAACGACAGGGTAACTGGCGCAGATATATCTCCAGATGGCAGCAGTGTAATTCTGATGACGAACTCACGTCTTCACTTGTTCAGGAATTTCACTGGGGATAAGTTTTTTAGCGGGCAGTACACACGAATCAGCATCAGCGGTTCCTGGACTCAAAAGGAAGCAATCAGTTTTTGGAGCAACAACGAAGTTTATCTCACTGATGAAGACGGTGGCAGTGGCGGGAAATTGTATTACATCGATCTGAGTCCCTGGATTCCATCTGTAATTACAACAGATATATCAAATGTTAATTCTCAGACAAATGTGATCGTTTATCCAAATCCTGCTAAAGATTATTTTATTGCCTCATTCGACGCCAAACAGACATCCGTAAGTTCCATTGCGCTTTTTGATTTGACCGGCCAACTTGTAAGACAGGCAAGCGCCCAAAGTGCTTATGGAGAGATAAGGATGGAAACAGGTGATTTGCCATCGGGAGTTTATTTTTACAAGCTTTACGCAGATAACAGGGAGTTGCGTACGGCCAGGTTGATAATCAGCCACTAGGTTCCACCAGTAATATATCTTATAAAAGACCTGCTCACCGTGCAGGTCTTTTTTATTACTATTGATACAGGCCTTTGTGATTAACATTCCTAAATTTGCAGCCCATTACTTTTCTGATATGAGTTCACACGAAAGAGCGCATCATGATGAGGCAAACAATGTGACGTACCAGCGTTGTCAGTTTGCATATGAATTTGCTGTTGCATATGTTTCAGGGAAGGAAGTCCTGGATGTAGGTTGCGGCAATGCTTACGGTACAGCACTTATGGCCCGGCATGCAAAAAAAATCACCGGACTGGATTATGATTCGGAAACGATTCAGTCTAATATTTCAAAATACAAAAATATCCCGAATCTTGATTTTATTCAAGGCGAGATTCCGCCACTTCCGTTTGAAGATAAAAGTTTTGAAGTAATTACCTCCTTCCAGTTCATAGAACATATTCATGCCAGAAAGGAATTTCTTGCAGAATGCATGCGTGTACTGAAGCCAGGGGGCAAATTGCTCCTTACTACGCCAAATGCTGTCAAGTCGCTCGCAAGAAATCCGTTTCATGTACATGAATACACTTTTCCTGAAATGCACGACGAAATTGGCAGTTTGAGCAACTCATTTGAATTGAAAGGACTTAACGGAAATGAAACCGTAAATACATATTATCGTGAGAATGGAAAGTTTGTAAGAATGATATTGCGTTTCGATGTTTTCGGGCTTCACAAAAAACTCCCTTCATCCTGGTTGACCAAACCTTATAACTGGGTGACCAGCATTATGAGAAATAAACTGAAGGACCAGGTTTCTGCGACTTCTCAAATCAGCACCCAGGATTTTTTCCTTCAGGATCAGGACTTAGAAAATTGCTGGGATATATACCTGATAGCCAGCAAATAGGCGACTTAGCAGATTTCATTAAAATACATTTCTGAAATCATGTTTTGTTGTAATACTATATGATTTTTGTAAATTTGCGTCCCGATTGACCGATGGTGTAACTGGCAACACGTCTGATTTTGGTTCAGAAGAGTCTAGGTTCGACCCCTAGTCGGTCAACGAAATTAAGAAGCCGCAATGAGTTTATCATTGCGGCTTTTTTCTGATATATTCAAGATTGAATTATTTCTTAATACTCTTTTGTAATTGGTGATATAAGAGTCTGTATTCTTATATTAGTTCGATATTATTGAATGGAGAGTTATCTCATCCACTTACTTTATTTATATATTTTTAATTTATGGTCACCTTTCAAACTAACAAAACATCAATAAGCAGGATTTTAAATAGAATGCGGGCCATTGTACCGCTAAAATTGCGTAAAAAAAATTTAAGAGAACCTTCATGTGAGTTAACAATAACAGACGGGCAGTTGACGCTGAATATTCCCGGGGCTGAATTTTTATTACCATGCATCACCACTGGAACAGCGAAGGCAAGCCTTCCATTCAACTATTTATATGAAATAGTCTCATGCGAGAAAAATTCCGAGCTAAAATTTGAATTGAAACCAGATTCTCTCAGGCTGAATACCCTGGAAATAAAAGTAAGTACCTGTTTCATTGAGGATGATAAAATTTTACGATCCCTGGACTTGCCGGTTAATTACAATGACGGAGATTTGCTTAAGTTACTGGATGGCCGATATACTTCTGAGGAGTTGAATTTCAATCAGATATCAGATAAAATTCTTGAAGCAAAAAATCGTCTGGATTTAAATATACTTTCCGCCCAAAATATTTTAAAAGTATATGGCGTAAGCCGCAAGGATCTTGAAGAACTTATTTCTTCAAAACTCAACTTAGCGCATGGTCTGGCTGCATTGAGGTAAAGGCCTTTATTATTTTTTTACAAACCCCGGTTCAAAGTATCCCATTGAGTTGTAAAGGTCATTTGGACAAATAGTATTAATCGATTTTTATTTAAAACTATTTCTGTTTAAATATGTTTATGATAATATAAACAAAAATGGGCACTTACTCCATATCTCAGCTTGAAAAATTTTCCGGGATCAAAGCACATACCATCAGGATGTGGGAGAAAAGGTATGGTATTATCACTCCACACCGAACAGAGGGTAATACCAGGTATTACGACGACGATCAGCTGCGACATTTACTCAATGTAGTATCCTTGCTGCATGATGGCGGAAAAATATCGCATTTATGTTCTTTGAGCAGTGCAGAACTTGATAAACTGCTTGCACAACAAATCAACAAAGTTAAAAGCGGCGAAGCCAGTGATGAGGGTCTTATCACATCCTTGCTCAAATGTGGAATGGCATATGAAGAAGGGAAGTTCGTTCAGGTACTTAATGACAGTATCAACTCCCTGGGCATGGAGAATGTATATTTTCGATTGCTTCTTCCGTTATTGGAACGGATAGGACTGATGTGGGGAAAGGATGATATATGTCCGGCACAGGAACATTTTATTTCAAATCTCATTGTGCGAAGATTGAATGCTGAAATACATGCACTGGATACTGACCGGCGAAAGGCTGGAGGTGAAGGTTGGGTTCTTTTTCTTCCTGAAGGAGAACATCATCAAACAGGATTGCTTCTGGCTAATCTGATATTGAGAAAAAAAGGAATCAATACCTTATATCTTGGCGCGAATGTTCCGCTGGAATCTTTAAAGCATGCCATTAACAATTTCCGTTCCTCGGCAGTTTACTTCTTTCTTACTACCCAGAAACCGTCAGATGAACTTGAAGACTACATTAATTCACTTGTAAATCTGCTGCCCAAAATTAAAATGTACATCTCAGGCAATGAGAGATGTTTGACAGGAGTAAATTTCCCGCCAGTTGTACGGAAAATTTATTCATTGGACGATTTAAACAAAGAAATAAAGCTCTTCAAATCATGAAAAAGCTAGCGGTCATAGGAGCCGGATATTCCGGGCTCAGTGCTGCGGCTACACTTGCCGCTTCAGGATACAGTGTGGATTTATTTGATAAGCATGAAGCATCAGGTGGAAGAGCACGCCGACTACATACTGACAATGGATTTGTTTATGACATGGGGCCCAGTTGGTATTGGATGCCTGAAGTCATTGAAAAATTCTTCCAACGATTTGGATACAGTTCATCAGACTTTTATGACCTTAAGTTGCTGGATCCATCTTTCACTATGATATTTTCTGATAGTGACAAAATGGATATTCCCTCCGGATTTGATGAGCTCTGTGAGCTTTTTGAAAACACAGAAAAGGGCAGTGCAGACAGGTTGAAAAAGTTCATGAATGAGGCTGAGGAAAAATACCGTCTTGGGATCGATTCACTTGTGTACTCACCTGGCTTGTCCCTCACGGAATTTGCAGACCTGAAACTTATTGGCAAGATGTTACAGCTATCGGTATTCAGCAGTTTCAGAAAACATGTAAGAAATTATTTCAAGGACCCAAGACTGATTGCGCTGATGGAATTTCCTGTATTGTTTTTGGGCGCACGCCCTGAGGAAACGCCTGCCCTGTATAGTTTGATGAATTATGCAGGACTCAAACTTGGAACATGGTATCCACTTGGCGGCATGGGCAAGATCAATGATGCCATGGAGGAAATTGCGAGGCAACAGGGTGTCGTGATACATTATAATTCTGATGTGGAAAGTATTACTGCAAAAGGTAAAAATGTGGCAGGCCTTATGGTTTCCGGAAGTACGATGCCATTTAATGCTGTGATTTCTTCCGCTGACTATCATCACACAGAATCTCAACTGCTTCCTGTTGAGTTCAGGCAATACACAGATAAGTGGTGGAACACAAGACGCCTGGCTCCGTCATGTTTGATCTTCTATCTTGGAATAAACAAGAAGATTGAAAAATTGAATCATCACAACTTATTCTTCGATAAAAACATGGACCGTCATTTTGAACAGGTATATGATCAGCCTTCCTGGCCTGATGAACCTCTGTTCTATGTTTGTTGTCCATCTAAAACTGATCCGGGTGTTGCACCCGAAGGATTTGAGAATTTGTTTATCCTTATGCCCCTTGCGCCTGGAATAGAGGATACAGATGAAAAGCGAGAGGAGTATTTTTCTGTGATTTTGTCAAGGCTTGAAAAGTATTGCGCCGATAAGATTCGATCTGGTATCGTTTATAAAAAGAGTTATTGTATTAACGATTTCAAGAATGATTATAATGCATTTAAAGGGAACGCATACGGACTTGCGAACACTCTTGGCCAGACTGCCATCTTTAAGCCAAGAATTAAAAGCTCGAAACTTGGGGGCCTTTATTTTGCAGGACAATTGACAAGTCCCGGACCAGGAGTGCCTCCTTCAATCATTTCAGGACAGGTTGCAGCCACACAATTATTAAAAGATTTTAAACGAACGGAACATGTTGCATTTGTACAATAAAATTTCTGAATCTGCCAGCCGGATTATTACAAGGGAATACAGCACAAGTTTTTCTCTTGGGATACTTTTTTTAGGTAAAGGGATCAGGCAACCAGTATATTCGATCTACGGATTCGTAAGGCTTGCTGATGAGATAGTTGACTCGTTTCACGGATATGATAAACATAAACTGCTTAATGGATTCAAGAAGGATACTTTTCAAGCCATCGAGGAAGGAATTTCAATCAATCCTGTCCTTCAGGCATTTCAGCAGGCAGTACATCGATATGACATAGACTTACAACTGGTTCACACATTTTTCAGAAGCATGGAAATGGATCTTGAGACCCGAAGTCATGACGAGAATTCATACAGGGAATACGTCCTTGGTTCAGCGGAGGTTGTAGGACTTATGTGTCTGAGTGTATTTGTAAACGGAGACAGAAAAGCGTATGAAATGCTCAAGCCTTCTGCAATGAAGCTGGGCAGTGCTTTTCAAAAGGTAAATTTTCTGAGAGATTTAAAGGCAGACCATTCTGATCTCGGACGAACTTATTTTCCAGGAGTCGATCCAAGTCATCTGAATGAAATTCAGAAAAGAAAAATCGAAGAAGAAATTGAAGTTGAGTTTCAGGAAGCAAAAGAGGGCATTCGACTTTTACCTGGTTGTGCCAGGAGGGGTGTTTACCTGGCCTATGTTTACTATTACTCCTTATTTAAGAGAATTTGTTCTCTGCCTGCTGTTAGGATTAAGCAGGAAAGAATAAGGATTTCAAACAGAAGAAAGTTTGCATTGATGTTGCAGTCACTTGTGAAGAATCAGTTCAATCAGTTATGAATACAGCAATTCTATTTGTCTTCGGTTTTCTCATTCTGATTGAACCAATATCTGGCTCGGAAAAGCTGTATGAAATTCGCAGACTTTACTTTAGTCAAAATAGCAGCACGGAAAATTTTGAAAAACTTCAACAAGTTATCAAAGCAACAAAGGATTTAAATGATCCCATTATTACTGCATATAGAGGAGCAACAATGATGATATCGGCGTCACACGCCATGAATCCAATCAGCAAGTGGCGATTGTTTGTTTCAGGCCGGGATTCGCTTGAGAAAGCCGTTGTCATGGATAATAAAAATACTGAGATTCGGTTTCTGCGATTCAGCATTCAAAGCAATGCACCATTGTTCCTTGGATATAACGGGAATATTCAAGAAGATAAAAAAGCAATCATAAGCGGAATCTCAAGTATAGGTGATTTTTATACACGAAGCCGTATCGCAGAATACATGAAGCGTTCAGTATATTGTAATGAAGAAGATAAACGAAGATTGAATGATGAATGAAAAGGTCATATTAGTGAACGAACAGGACCAGGAAATTGGTGAAATGGAAAAGCTAGAAGCACATCGTAAGGGCTTGCTTCACCGCGCTTTTTCAGTGTTCATTTTCGACAGATCAGGAAACTATCTCCTGCAAAAGAGAAATCCGGGTAAATATCATTCAGGAGGACTATGGACTAATACCTGTTGCGGACACCCTAGGCCTGGAGAAGACACCGGCATGGCTGCCCAAAGACGTTTGTTTGAAGAAATGGGTATTCGATGCCAGCTTCAATACAAGTTTAAATTTTCATATAAGTCTGAATTTAAAAATGGAATTACTGAAAATGAAATTGACCATGTTTTTTTCGGAAAGTACGATAAACCGCCAAATCCTGATTCTGAAGAAGTGGCTGAGTGGAAGTACGCTGATTCATCGGTGATTAAATCAGAATTGACAAACAACAGCGAAGAATTTACCACCTGGTTCAGAATTTGTTTTCCTGAAGTTTTATCCAGAAAAACGTCTGAGAACATACGACCGTCTTCAAAATCAGATACTATATGAACAAATTTGTCAGAACTCAGAAATTGAAAATGGAACTGCAGGAAGCATGGGATTTTTTTTCAAACCCTGCAAACCTTGCTTTGATCACCCCTCCAGAGTTAGGTTTCAGAATCAATACTAATCTTCCAGAGAGAATTTATGATGGATTGGAGATAGATTATAAGGTGACTCCATTACTTGGAATTCCCTTGAGTTGGAAAACGCTTATATCCGATGTATACGCTCCGCTCAGGTTTACCGACATACAGATAAAGGGCCCATACTTGACATGGCGGCATGAACATGTATTTGAAAAAGCGGATGATGGTGTTTTAGTAAGGGATACAGTGAATTACGAATTGCCATTCGGACCGGTAGGCAGAATGGCGAATAAATTTTTCATCCGGAAGAAAATCAATTCGATCTTTGATTTTCGAGAAGCGAAATTAAACAGTATCTTTAATAACTGAATCATGAATAGTGTTCTCTTATATACAGCCGTAACTATTTGCACTTTTGTTTTCATGGAATGTGTTGCGTGGTTTGCACATAAATATGTGATGCATGGTTTTGGCTGGTTTTTGCACAGAGATCATCATACCAGAGACAACACTGGTTTCTTCGAAAAGAATGATTCATTCTTCCTTGTATTTGCTGTGCCAGCAATCGCTTTTTTCATTACCGGAACATTTACTGATCATACTTTCATGCTTTATATCGCATTGGGTATAACTTTATACGGAATGGCATATTTTCTTGTTCACGACATATTCATTCATCAGAGGTTTAAAATATTTCGGAACACAGATAACTGGTATCTGAAAGGAATCCGGAGGGCTCATAAAATGCATCACAAGCATTTGGACAAAGAGGACGGAGAATGTTTTGGCATGTTATGGGTTCCAATGAAGTATTTCACAGAAGCGAGAGAAATTAAAAACTGATGAAGTACACTTATTTGCTGATTAATTTTTTCAGTATAATCGTTCCGTTTATTTTTTCTTTTCATCCGGCTATTCAATTTCACAAAAGATGGAATGCTTTCATTCCTGCCAACCTAATTACAGCAATATTATTTCTGGTATGGGATGAAGTTTTTACAAGTGCCGGAGTCTGGGGATTCAATCCAAGGTACATCACCGGAGTTTATTTCCTGAACCTGCCTGTTGAGGAAATTCTTTTTTTTATCTGTATTCCATATGCCTGTGTATTTACCTATCATGTATTTTCAACGCATCTAAAATTGGAATCAGTAATAAGATATGTGAGGCCAGTCCGAATAGTTTTGCCGGCAATATTGATCATCATTGCTCTTCTGAATCAGGAAAAAATATATACCAGTGTCACTTTTCTTTTCTTGAGCATTCTGTTATTGTTTTTTCATTTCAATAATTCCAGAACATGGCTGGATAAAGCTGTGTTAGTTTACACCGTTTTGCTTCTACCGTTTTTTATAGTGAATGGTTTGCTAACTGGAAGTATGTTAAGTGAACCTGTAGTTTGGTATAACGATTCAGAGAATCTGGGCATTCGACTTTTCACAATTCCAATGGAGGATATTTTTTACGGAATGGCTTTGATTTTACTCAACATCTATCTGATGGAAAGAATTGAAAGCCTTAAGAAAGCCTGAAATTTGATTGAAAAAGAGGAATTTTACGATACTGTTCACACTATAAAAGAGCCTTTTTACGGAGTAATTTATATGTTTCGTCAAGTTTGATTGAATCTGGATCTGGCTGACCGCATTTTGCGTTCTCTGATCAATTCAATCATATGAAATCTGGTGCCATTTTCAAGTCTAATCAGTACCTGATCTACCTTATTATAACTCTTCTGTTTATATTTTCAATGAGGTCAATATCCAAAGCGCAAGTATTAATAAACGAAGTTCAAGCATCAAATACAAAAACTATCGTTCATGATCTTGGCAAATATGATGATTGGATAGAACTTTATAATGCAGGCTCATCACCTGTTAACCTGAATGGTTATGGTTTATCAGATGATATGTCGCGAAAATACCTTTTCACATTTCCGGAAGTTTCTTTGGATCCTGGAGCTTTTCTTGTGGTCATGGCATCCGACACAATCAAGACATTCGCCGGAACTCAGTGGCAAACCGCAGTGAAAGAAAGTGATTTATGGTCGTATAGAGTGAACACAAGTGCTCCGCCTGACACAAACTGGAGGAATCTTTCATTCAATTCTAATTGGCAAACTGGTCCGGGTGGTATTGGTTTCGGAGATGGTGATGATGCCACAATAGTCAGCACTTGCATATCTATTTATATGCGTCGCACATTTTCAATTTCCGATACATCAAAAATTTTATCGGCAATCCTTAACATGGATTATGATGATGGATTTGTCGCATATCTGAATGGTGTTGAGATTGCAAGAGTGAATGTCGGCATCCCGGGTAAAAGGCCTGCATGGAATGATCCTGCACCACATGCGACGGAGGCTAAGATGTACAGAGGAGAGAGAATAGATTCTTTTTATATCCATCCTGCTTTTCTGAAATCAATTATAAAGAATGGAACAAATGTCCTGGCCATTGAAACGCATAACCAGAATGCAACATCAAATGACCTCAGCAGCCGACCCTGGTTGAGTTTTGAAGTGGCAGGAGGACAATCGATGTTTGGCCCGACACCGTCTTGGTTCCGGTCGCCTGCAACACAATACTACCATGCGCCATTTAAAATCAGCCGTTCGGGAGAGAATATTTTTCTCACAGATCCAACCGGAAATGTGGTGGATCAGGTTCATACTGGATTTTTAGAATCCGATCATTCAAAATACAGAAACCCTGACGGCGGGAATACCTGGTGTATGACAGACAGTCCGAGCCCTAACAGGACAAATAATTCATCATCATGCCAGAACGGATATGCTCCTGCTCCGGAGTTTTCGAAGGCAGGCGGATTTTATTCGGGAACTCAACAGATCAGTATTAGCACTAATATTTCTGGCGCACAGATCCGATACACGAATGACGGAAGTGATGTAAAAGAAAACTCCACATTGTATACTGGTCCTATACAAATAGATACTACACAAACCATTAGGGCTGCGGTTTTTAACGGAAGCACATTGCGTGGACCGATGATCACACATACGTACTTTATCAATAGTTCCTTGCGGATGCCTGTATTTTCGATCACCACAGATCCGGTGAACTTGTGGGATTACAATACAGGGATATTCGTAAAAGGACCCAATGCCTCTGCGAACAATCCATTTTGGGGAGCAAACTTCTGGCAGGATTGGGAAAAACCGATCTCTGTTGAATATTATGACAGGTCGAAGCAATTGGTTTTCAGTTTTAATTCAGCCATGAAAATTACCGGTGGATGGTCCAGGTCTGCTCCTCAAAAAAGTCTTGAGATAATGCTTTCTGACAAATACGGACTGTCGAAGCTAAATCATGCGCTAGAGCCTTCAATCAAACCATACATCACAAAATGGGATAACTTTTTATTACACACAACAGGAAATGACAGAAGCCATTGTAAAATGAGAGATCCATTGATGAATCGTCTTCTTAAAGGAACTCACAATGACTTCATTGCCTATGAGCCATGTCTTGTTTACATCAACGGACAGAACTGGGGAGTGTATTATGTAAGAGAAAATGATGATCATCATTGGATAGAGGGCAATTATGGTTATAAAAAAGACGAAATTGATCTTTTAAAAGAAAGTTATTTTTATCCTGGCATCGAAGTAAAAAAAGGAAGCAACGAGATGTTCTTTAGCATGTATGAATATGCCACCACCACATCTCCTTCTGATACCGGTTTTTTCAATGTGATGGATTCCTATATGGATTTAAAGAACATGACCGATTATTTTATTGCTGAGACATATTATCCGAATGATGACTGGATGGGTGGTTCAAATAATAATCTGAAGTTGTGGCGTCCGAAAAAAGATGGAGGTAAATTCAGATACCTAATTTATGATTTGGATTTTGGACTTGGCTATTCAGGAACTGCAAGCAAAAACATGTTGAGTATCGCCCGCAACGCCACTCCACACAATCATAGCTCGCAAATATTCAAAGCACTTACAAACAATGCGAAATACAGACAGTATTTTATCAATCGATATGCGGACCTGATGAATACGATTTTTCTACCTTCGAACATCAGCGCAATGGTAGGTTTGTTCAGAGACACTCTTAAGCACGACATGAATTTGCAGTTCAAGCAATGGGGTGGTGATTCTGCTACCTGGATCAGTAAAATAAATTCAATGCTTGACTTTGCGGCACAGAGACCTGCAAATGCAAGAAATATTATTCAGTCTGAATTCGGATTAGGTGGTCAGGTTACACTGACACTTAATGTATATCCGGCAGGGGCGGGAAGGATAGAGATATCCACCATCACTCCTGAATCATATCCATGGAACGGAATTTACTTTAATGGAAACCCAGTGACTATTACGGCCATTCCAAACCCAGGCTATACATTCAATTACTGGCAATCTAATTCTGTTATTGCACAGAAAAACTACAATGGGTCCGTGACGTATAATTTCAATGTCAGCGATGTGATTAATTGCTATTTCACAGGCAACGCCTCAGCACTCAATTTGCACGTAAGTGAATTAAACTACAACAGCCACGATACCTTAAATTCAGGAGACTGGATAGAGTTTCATAATGCGGCTTCCTATACGCTTGATTTGTCAGGGTGGAAATTCAGAGATTCTCAAGACAATCATATTTATACGATACCTACAGGTACCAAAGTACTTCCATCAGGATACATCGTCCTGGCATCAGACATGCAAAAGTTCAGAAGCAGATTTCCATCAATCAATAGCGTTTACGGAAACTTTGGTTTCGATTTCAGCAATGGAGGTGAAATGCTCAGGCTTTTCAATCATGCCGATTCATTGATTATCTCTTTTACATACTCCGATCAGTCGCCATGGCCATTGACAGCTGATGGAGTCGGGTACACACTTGAAAGAACAAATTTCACTTCAGATCACAATTCTCCTTCAACATGGTTTGCAGGATGCATTGAGGGATCTCCGGGCAGAGGCTATACGCCTCCTGTTGCAGCACTTTCACACAATGGCCTTTCATCGATCTGTGCAGGAGACACGCTCACGATTCTTGCTACTACATCTGCAGGAAATACAGTTCAGTGGTACAGGAATAGTGCGGAAATCAACGGAGCCCAAGGAATATCTTATGTTTCAAGTGAAAGCGGATATTACAAGGTGAAAGTCACAGGAAGAGGTTGTTACGCTTTTTCCGATTCATTACAGGTAATCGTGAACCCGGTAAATGAAATTACATCTGTAATTGGCTCATCACGTTGCGGTTCAGGAGAACTCACTCTTATGGCTCAGGGAACTTCTGCTCCTGAATGGTATGCTGACAACAGTCTGAACACCTTACTCGGGTCAGGTAACACATTTACTACTCCCATATTGAGTAGCACTACTGTTTATTATGTGCGTGCATCGGGCCAATGCAGTGGAGCTGCGGTAACATTAACAGCTGAAATAAAAAGTGTGAGTGCAGATCCTATAGCTTCTGATACTGAAAGATGCGGACCAGGCAATGTTACACTACAGGCAAACTCCTCAGAAACATTGAAATGGTATTCAACTTTGAATGATACGCTCGTATTAGCCAGTGGCAACAGTTTTTCAGTTAACGGATTAGTTTCGACCGCTACATATTTTGTGCAGGCGGGAAGTGATTGTCCAAGCCAGCGCATTCCGGTTACGGCAGTCATTCTTCCGGTTAATGCCAGCCCTGCGGTTCAAGATAATTTCCATTGCGGTGCCGGTGAAGTAATACTGACAGCTAATGATACTGCTCAGGTTATCTGGTACGACCAACTTGTAGGAGGAAATATCCTTTCAACCGGGAATGTATTCAAAACTCCAGTGTTAAATCAGTCGACCAGCTATTTCGCTGAATCGTCTGGCCGATGCCCAAGTGCAAGGGTAGAAGTTCATGCAAGCATTTTAAATTATTCAGCAGATCCTGTAGTTGCTCATGCAAGGAGATGCGGACCGGGTTCGCTCACATTGACTGCCTCTTCACCCGAATCTTTGCAATGGTATGATCTTCCAAATGGAAATGTGATTTCAAACGGTTCAAATCTGATCATTCAAAATCTAAGTGCTGACAGTATATTTTATGTTAGAGCAGGAGATGTTTGTCCTGGTAATTTTGTCCAAGTTCATGCAAGGATCCATCCTCTTCCGATGCCTTCGCTTGGGAATGACACCGTGATTGTTTCAGGAAACACAATGATGCTGAGCCCTGGCAGCGGATATTCCAATTATTTATGGTCCGACGGCAGCACGGGAATATCAATTAACATCAGTGCTTCCGGGATTTATCATGTGACAGTTTCAAACAGAGAAGGGTGCCAGGCTACAGACAGTATAGAAGTCAGCTTTGCAACCTTTGCTGAAACACTTTCATCATCTTCAGCAACTCTATTGATCTATCCAAATCCTGCAAGTTCATCCTTTGTGATTTATAATCCTGCTGTAAAGGAATCTGGAACAGTCAGCGTTCATGACATGAGTGGAAAGCTTGTGACGGCACAACAAGTTACCGGACTCTTTCGACCAGTTCATGTGAACGTTCAGGAGTTGAGTTCCGGTATTTACAACGTGAGTTTTATATCAGACAAGCGTCAAACGAGAGAAAAGCTAATCGTAAGATAAGATGCAGATTATCCAAAGAGAATAGAAAACACTTCTTCCACTTTAGCAACTGCGGTGAGTTTGATTTTTTTAAACCGGCTTTGATCAAGTCCTTTGAGATTATACTTGCTGATTATAACCTGTTCGAATCCCATTTTTTCAGCTTCGCTGATGCGGTTTTCAATCCGTGTAACCGGTCTTATTTCGCCGCTGAGTCCAACTTCTGCGGAGAAACAGATTTTAGGACTAATGGCAATATCTTCATTGGAAGATAATACTGCGCAAATTACCGCCAGATCAATTGCGGGGTCTTCAACTTTGATACCACCGGCGATATTGAGAAAAACATCTTTCACACCAAGCCTGAATCCACATCTTTTTTCAAGAACCGCAAGCAACATACTCATGCGACGCAGATCAAAGCCTGTTGAAGATCGTTGAGGTGTGCCATACACCGCGGAACTGACAAGTGCCTGGGTTTCGATAAGCAATGGTCTGGCTCCATCCATTGTTGCTGCGATGGCTACACCACTGAGCAATTCTTCTCTCTGTGCAATCAGTATTTCAGAAGGATTGTGAACTTCTCTCAGCCCCGATCCTTGCATTTCATATATGCCAAGTTCAGCAGTCGAACCAAAACGATTCTTCACTGACCTGAGCACACGATAAACATGGTTTCTGTCGCCTTCAAACTGAAGTACTGTATCAACCATATGTTCCAGAATTTTCGGACCCGCAATCATACCGTCTTTGGTGATATGGCCAATCAGTAAAACTGGAGTGGAAGATTCTTTGGCGAATCTCAAAAGTTCGGCTGTACATTCTCTGATCTGGCTTACACTGCCGGGAGATGAATCAATTTTGGAGCTGAACATTGTTTGAATTGAATCAATGATTACAAGTCCGGGTTGCAAAGCTGAAATATGCTTGAATATATTTTCAAGTGAAGTTTCAGTCATTACCAACATGGAATCATTTTTCAGACTCAGACGATCTGCACGCATTTTAATTTGAAGTTCGCTTTCTTCACCACTGACATACAAGACCGTTCTTTGATTCAGTTTTAAAGCCAGTTGCAGCAGTAATGTGGATTTTCCTATGCCGGGTTCACCTCCCATCAATACAAGTGAGCCATTCACAAGCCCTCCACCCAGCACTCTGTTCAGTTCCTGATCAGGTAATTTGATTCTTTCCTCTTTACCATCCTGAATTTCCGAAAGAAGCAATGGCTTTGAACTTTTTTCCACTTTTCCGGAAGAGACTTTCCATGCAGGCTTTTCTTCTTTCTCTACAATTTCTTCTACATAAGTATTCCACTGTCCGCATGAAGTGCAACGACCGACCCATTTAGGACTTTGTAGTCCACAGTTCTGGCAGAAGAAGGCAGTTTTTACTTTTGGCATGTGTGCAAGGTAGAAAATGCAAATTAAGTATTAACTGATAAAATCATGTGGAAATGAAAAGTACCTTTTATTTAAAAGCTAAAAAACAAGTTGATTAAAAAAGTTAGTCTGCTTTTCTAAAGTCTTTTTGAAGAACCCCCCCGTTAGCATCCTCACCAGCAATGACTAAATACTTACTATTTATTGTTACAATTTGCCATTTGATATTATATTGAGGGGCAATTCTAAAATTTTTAACATCCATCTCAACTTTTGCAATCGAAGTTTTTATTGTATAGTCCGCTGTGTCCTTTTCAGCTGATCCGGCGAACCTTTCAAAATAGATTTTTCCATCTGAATAATTCCAAACTTCAATGTTTGCAGTTCTAGGAATTGGAAGCAGATTCCAGCTTCCCTTTAATTCTTCTTCAATGCTTTTTTCCGACTTGAAAAGTTCTCCACGTTCACAACCGGATAGCGAAAACAAGATCATGGCATTAAATATGTATATTGAAATGAATTTTATTTTCATTTTGAACATAATTTAAAGTTAGGGAAAAATTATCCTTATCCGACCCGCCTGTTATAATTTTTTTGAAGAAAGAATTTTTCCTTCAATAATGGAAGTGGAGTATCCCGGTAAAAAATCAATTGTTACGACTTTTCCGCCGTTTTCAGTAACTTCCCGATAACCTACAATTTCCTCTGCTTTATAATCAGATCCTTTGATCAAAAAATCTGGCATTATCATTTTGATCAGCTCCAATGGGGTATCTTGATCAAAAAAAGTTACCGCGTCAACGAAATGAAGCGAAGCCATTATCATGGCTCTTTGATCCTGTCCATTGATAGGGCGATGACTTCCTTTTAATCTTTGCACAGATGAATCAGTATTCAGGCCGAGTATGAGCACATTTCCGAAATCTGCAGCTTTTGCCAGATAATCTATATGCCCTAGGTGGAGAATATCAAAGCATCCGTTGGTGAATGAGATTTTTTTACCCAGAAATTTCCAGACTTCCAGCTGATGCTTTAACTGTTCAGCATTAAAAATTTTACTTTTGATTAAGTCCAGTGTTTTCATTTGTTTTTTTTCTTTCGTTGATGGCTATCATTAGAAATGATAATCCACCTAAAATTAATACAAGAAGTGTTTGTGATGCATGCATCAAAGTTGCGAACGCCAGTCCGTTTTGATAAGCTATACCGTAAAGAATCAGACCCTGTGAAACCAGGATGTGATAGGCACCAATACCACCTTGTACAGGAGCGGACATTCCCATCCCGCCGGCAACAAGGATAAACAAACCTGCTCTCCAGTCGAGTCCGCTCGTGGAAGCAAGAGCGAAGAAACAGGTGTATGACATGAAAAAGTACATGAGCCAGATAAGTATGGTATGAAAAACAAAAGCCCATGGATTCTTCAGCTTTCTCACAGATTTCAATCCCTCCGCTACACCATGCATCAGCTCCCTGAATTTGCTCCTCTTTCCTGACGACTTGCTCTTTAATACAATCATGTAAAAAAAGATCAGCGCAAACACGACCACAGAGAGAATAATAAGATTTTGAACATCAAAAAGATCTTCAGTTCCTTCCTTCAGTGGAACAAATAAGTTTTCATTCAGGAAATTCCCGAGGCGCTGATATTCTATGTAGAGTGTAAATAAAACCAAGGCTAATAGACAAAGAACATCCAGAAAACGTTCCACGATTACTGTGCCAATAAGATGGTTGAAGGGCACTTTCTCAATTTTGCTTAATGTACCGCAACGTGTCACTTCGCCAAGGCGCGGAATTGCCAGATTGGCCAGATATCCTGCCATGAGAGAATAGCTGGTGTTCATGAGCGAAGGCCTGAATCCGGATGGATAGATGAGCATATTCCACCTGTATGCCCTGCTGAAAAACGCAATCAGCGAAGCCAGTATTGAAGCGGCAAGCCACCAGAGATTGGCTTTTTTAATCTCATTAAATGTTGTTCGGACATCAACATTTCTGAAAGCCAGCCAAAGCAAGCCAAATCCAACAAGCAGAAGCGCAATGTATTTTAAAATTGATATGACTCTTTTATTCAATGCTCAAATATAAGAATGCTGGAGGGTTAAGGCAGAATCTTATACGCTATTTTGTCAAACAGGATGCGCTCCAGATGAAAGAGGAACGAATCAATCCTTAATTTCAGTCACGCCGCCTGAAATGATAAACTTCATCATATCCGTACCTGAAGCGTCAATTGGCTTCACTTTTTCCCTGGGCACCACTATCAATTCCCCGGCAAAGCTGTAAGAAAACGGAAAGTAAACGGCAACAAGGTTTTTTTCCAGACCCAGTTCAGTCAGGTCCTCCTGGGTTACAAATCCTATCCGGTTCAGCTCAGCATTATGGCCAAGACTCACCAGCACTGGCCGGTTGAATCTTCTTTTCTCGCCCACGAATGCTTCTACCAGATCTTTGACAGAACCATAGATCAGCTTTACCAGAGGGGCGCGTTCGACAAGCTGATCGATATAAGAGAACAGAGGATTTCGTATGTACTTTCCGCCAATGTAACCAACTGCGGCAATGAAAATAAAAATGGTCAGCAAACCAAGTCCGGGTATTTCCAGTTGCGGAAAGCCGGGAATTTTCATTGGAATCTGGAAAGGCAGAAGGCTGTCTACCCAAAGAATGGTTTTGAGCAAGACATAAAATGTGACTGTTACTGGTACAACAAACAGGAGTCCCTGAAGGAAATAGTTAAGCAGTTTTTTCATTTGCCACTTTATTTGAGGGCAAATATCAAAATAATGATTCAGACCGGCCTGATCCTACAAATTAATTTAAATCAGCAGCACAAAATTTTTTACTTAGTTTCGCGTATTAATTCAAGAAATGAACAAGGTATTTTTGTCTGTTATTCTGTGTTTTATTCTTGTGCATACAGGTTTTGCGCAAAAAAACATTAGCACATCATATGCGGACAGCGCACTGATTTATACAAGAGATTCTAGGCTTGATGAGCTGATTGAAAAACAGAAGCAGCTGAATCTGTTGAACCAAAGTGTGTCCGGCTACCGAATTCAGATTTATTTCGGAGGCAACAGGCAAAAAGCTTCGGAAGTAAAACTGGATTTTGCAGGGAAATATCCTGAGGTACCATCTTATCTGACCTATCAGCCACCGAACTTCAAAGTCAGGGTAGGAGATTTCAGAAGTACTTTTGAAGCAAGAAAATTTTTACGCGAAATTGAAGGAAAATTTCCTACAAATTTTATTGTTCCGGATGACATTAAGTTGCCGCCGATAAATTGAGTCTCTTCTTTTTGCTTAATAAATAAAAAAAACCCGGAATAACCGGGTTTAAATTTATCAGGCCAGGGTTCGCTTGACTTCCACCTGTTCGTATCCTTCAATGATGTCGCCGACTTTTATATCATTAAAATTGGCGATGTTGAGTCCGCACTCGTAGCCTGCGCTTACTTCTTTGACATCATCTTTAAATCTTCTGAGGGATGCAAGCTCACCGGTGAAGACAACAATTCCATCTCTCACCACACGAACTTTTGTATTTCTGCTGATCTTTCCGTCGAGAACCATGCAACCTGCAATTGTTCCGACCTTAGGAATTTTGAATACTTCACGGATCTCGATATTTCCAACAATCTTCTCCTGGAATTCAGGCGCAAGCATTCCTTCCATCGCCTGCTTAAGCTCATTGATGGCATTGTAGATGATAGAGTAGAGGCGAATTTCGATCTGTTCTGTTTCTGCAAGTTTTCTTGCATTTACTGATGGTCTCACCTGGAAACCGATGATGATCGCGTTGGAAGCAGATGCAAGGAGTACATCTGATTCTGTTATTTGTCCGACTGACTTATGAATAATGTTGATCTGAATCTCGGCGGTCGAAAGTTTCAGGAGTGAATCAGCAAGTGCTTCAATTGATCCGTCCACATCACCTTTGATGATTACGTTCAGTTCTTTAAAGTTTCCGATAGCAAGACGTCTTCCGATTTCATCGAGGGTGATATGCTTGGTAGTTCTGATTCCTTGTTCACGCTGAAGTTGCAAACGTTTGTTTGCAATATCTCTTGCTTCCCTTTCATCTTCCATCACATTGAAAAGGTCACCGGCCTGAGGTGCTCCGGTCATACCGAGAACCTGTGCCGGCGTGCAAGGTCCAGCTTCCTTGATTCTGAATCCGCGTTCATTGAAAAGAGCTTTCACACGTCCGCTGTAACATCCGGCAATAAGGACATCGCCCACACGCAAGGTTCCGCCCTGTACAAGTATGGTCATCACGTAGCCTCTGCCTTTGTCAAGCATGGATTCGATCACTGTACCATTAGCTCTTCTCTTCGGGTTCGCTTTCAGATCAAGCAGTTCGGCTTCAAGGAGCACTTTTTCGAGAAGAAGCTCCACGTTGAGTCCTTTCTTAGCTGAAATTTCCTGACACTGGTATTTTCCTCCCCAGTCTTCCACAAGAATATTCATCTTGGCTAGCTGTTCTTTGATTTTTTCCGAGTTAGCTTCAGGCTTATCAATCTTATTGATTGCGAAAACCATTGGAACACCTGCGGCCTGTGCATGGTTGATCGCTTCCACGGTCTGAGGCATCACGCTGTCATCCGCCGCTATCACAATGATGGCCACATCGGTCACTTTCGCACCTCTTGCCCTCATGGCTGTAAAGGCTTCGTGACCTGGTGTATCAAGGAATGTAATTTGTTTTCCGTTTTCCAGTTTCACCGCATAGGCCCCGATGTGCTGGGTGATTCCACCAGCTTCTCCGGCTATCACATTGGCTTTGCGGACATAGTCAAGGAGGGATGTTTTACCGTGGTCAACGTGTCCCATGACTGTTACAATAGGAGCCCTGGGAACCAAGTCTTCAGGATCATCCTCATCAACTTTGATTGTTTCCTGTACATCGGCAGAAACGAATTCCACTTCATATCCGAATTCTTCAGCCACAACTTTCAGGGCTTCCGCATCAAGTCTTTGATTGATGGATACGAACATTCCCAATGACATGAAAGTGGAGATTACCTCTGTAACGGAAACATTCATCAGATTTGCAAGTTCGTTGGCGGTCACAAATTCGGTAACCTTTATAACCTTTGAGCTTGCTTCTTCTGCTTCCAGTTCCCTTCTTTCTTCTGCGCGCTCATCCCTTCTTTGCTTTCTGATTTTGGATGATTTGGATTTACCTGTGCCGCTGAGGCGGGCAAGTGTATCTTTAATCTTGTCCTGAATCTCCTTGTCTGTGAGTTCAGTTTTTTCAGGTTGTCTGGTGTCACGACCCGGTTTTCCTTTGTAAGGTCCACCCTGTCTGGACTGGTCAAACTTATCCTGTGGAACAGGCTGAGAGCCCGTCTTACGTTCTGTTCTCTTACGTTTTTTCTTTTTATCCTGAACGGCTCCGGAAGAAGAAGCTACCGGCTTTCTCTTCGCCGGCGCGCTAGGCAATTCAATTTTTCCGAGTACGGTAGGACCGGAAAGCTTGTCGAATTTTACACGATGAATTTCATCTTTTGACTCGTCAGTTTCAGGGCTTTTAGGAGCGCTTTCGTCTGTTGCAGGTGATTCTGGATCTGCAACTTTTTCTTCTTCACTCGCTATTTCAGCCACCGGTGTTTCTACCGGTGTTTTTTCAGCGACTATTTCAGGTACGCTTTCGATTTCTGCCGGAGGAGTCTCAACGACTTCTACTTCTGAAGCTTTGCTTGCCTTAGTGCTTTTGCGGCTGCTTTTCTTTTCTTCAGCAGTTTCTGCCTCGGCATCTGCTTTCTTTTTAGCAGTAGTTTTTTTCTTCTTTTCTTCTTTTTCTTCAATCTCAATCTTGCCAACTACTTTAGGCCCATCCACCTTTTCGGCTTTCGCTTTAATTACTTTTGTTTCTTTTTTAGCGGCAGCTTCTGTGGTTTTGCTTTCTGACTTAACAGATTTCTTTTTCGGCTTTTCTTCCTGCAAGATTTCAGTTACGCTCACATTCTTGATGAGGACCTCGTTGTTGTCCTCATCTTTTTTACCTGCCGGTTTCTTGCTGTCTTCAGCGTCAAGAACTACCTGAAGATCTTTTTTAAGTTTCGCCTGGGAAATCTGCTGGGCTTCTTCTTTGGCAGTTTTATCGCTCTGGAATTCTTTCATCAGCATAGCATAGGCATCCCCTGACAACTTTGTGTTAGGGTTGCTTTCTATTTTGAATCCCTTTTGTGTAAGGAATTCAACAATGTGATCAAGACTTAAGTTAAACTCCTTGATCGCCTTGCTTAACCTGATGGTTTTTTCTGTTTCTGCCATAATCAGTTTTATGCAGCAAGCATATATGCAATTACTGCAAGGTAATAATTTAATGAAGTCAGGGTCATTTTCCTGACGATTGTTGAATTTTTACTCGAACTCAGCCCTGAGAATCCTGATCACCTCTTTGATAGTCTCCTCTTCCAGGTCGGTTCTTTTCACCAGATCTTCCACTGGCAGTTCAAGTACACTCTTTGCCGTATCACATCCGATAGCTTTGAGCTCATCGATGATCCATGGTTCAATTTCATCGCTGAATTCATCCAGATCGACGTCTTCAGTGTCATCATCTGTATCACGATATACGTCTATTTCATATCCGGTCAGACGGCCTGCAAGTTTGATGTTGTTTCCGCCTTTTCCTATTGCAAGTGAAACCTGGTCTGGTTTCAGGAATACTGAAGCTCTTTTTTTCTCATCATCCAGTTTGATTGTGGTGATTTTTGCCGGAGCGAGAGAACGTGAAATGAACAGAGGAATATTCGAAGTGAAATTGATCACGTCGATATTTTCGTTTCTAAGCTCTCTTACAATGCCGTGAATTCTTGAACCTTTCATCCCAACGCATGCTCCTACCGGATCTATTCTGTCATCATAGCTTTCTACAGCTACTTTGGCACGTTCACCGGGTTCGCGCACAATCTTTTTAATTGTGATAAGTCCGTCAAAAACTTCAGGAACTTCCAGTTCGAACAGCTTTTCAAGGAACAGAGGAGAAGTCCTGGACAGGATGATTTTAGGAGTGCCGTTTATCATTTCAACCCGGAGAACCACAGCTCTTACACTATCGCCTTTCTTGAAGAAATCGCTAGGTATCTGTTCCACCTTTGGGAGGATCAGTTCATTACCGTCATCATCCATTACAAGAGTTTCTTTCTTCCAAGTTTGATAAACTTCGCCGGTGATAATTTCACCCACACGATCCTTATACTTGCGGAAAATACCTTCCTTCTCAAGCTCCTGTACTCTTGCTGTAAGATTTTGCCTTGCAGCGAGAACTGCACGGCGTCCGAAATCCGAGAACCTTATTTTTTCTGACACTTCTTCTCCGATCTCGAAGTCAGGTTCAATCTGGATTGCTTCAGAGTAACCAATCTGCAGGGATGAATCCTCAACTGCTTCGTCCTCTACAATGAGTCGGTTGCGAAATGCTTCCAGGTCACCTTTATCAGTATTGATAACGATGTCGAAATTATCGGCAGAACCGAATTTCTTCTTGATCATGTTTTTAAACACGTCTTCCAGGATGCTCATCATACTGGCGCGATCGATGTTTTTCAGTTCCTTGAATTCCGAAAAGGCATCCACCAGTTCGGCATGTTCATCGTGGGTTTGGGTCTTTTTCATTTAACTCAAATGATTTTATCGAATGAGAAGTTGACTTTAGTTTCTTTAATTTCTGTGAATGGAATATAAAGTTCTTGCGGAGGCTCTGATGTGATTTTTTTCTTTCCCTTCAGCTCGGGCATGATTCTCAAGCCTGAATCATCTACGTTCAGCAATGTGCCGATCCGTTTCATCCCATCAAAGGTAATTACACTTACGCTTTGGCCTATTCTTTTCGTGTACTGAGGCAGCACTTTCAGCGGCTCTTCCATTCCAGGCGATCCTACTTCAAGCTCATGCTTTTCAAATACATCAGTGGCATCAAGAGAATCTCTTAAAAAACGACTGATTTCCACACAATCTTCCAATTTGACTCCTTGAGGGTGGTCAATTGACACCACAATCCGGGAGGGACTGATCTTCACATCCACCAGAAACAAACCAAATAGTGGTAGTTTTTCGGTCAATAATTCAGATATTTTGTGCTTAATGTCCATTTTTTAATAAAAAAGGGGACTTTAGTCCCCTTCCTCTTTTCCTGATTTTCAGCTGCAAATATAGTAATAATATTTGTGACTTTCAGCATTCAAAATCAAGGTCTTTTTAAATCATTCTATGCTTTTTCCTATTTTAACGGTTGTTGAGTCTTTTTCATTACCTCAAGCCAAATCGTATGGATATTCTCAAATTAAATTCAAATCGTAAAAGAATACTCATCCTTGGATGTGGTTTTGCAGGATTAAGTTTTACCAAACATTTCAGGGACAAATCTTGTGAGATTTTAGTGATTGATAAACACAATTATTTCACTTTCCAGCCCCTGCTTTACCAGGTAGCGACTGGGGGGCTGGAGCCAGATTCGGTTGCTTATCCGATTCGTAAATTATTCAGCGGCATTAATCCGGTGTCATTCAGAATGGCAGAAGCCTACTCGGTTGACCTTGAAAAAAAATTACTGATCACGAGCATAGGAGAACTGCCCTATGATGTTTTAATTATTGCTACAGGTTCCACGACAAATTATTTTAACCTACCTGGAATTGAGGAGTTTGCACTGCCAATGAAGACTCTTCCTCAATCATTGGATTTGCGAAGTTTCATCCTTCAGTCTTTTGAAAAAGCTCTGCTTGCAGAATCGCCAGATGAGAAGCTTCCATATTTAAATTTCGTCATCGCAGGTGGAGGTCCGACTGGAATTGAAATTGCCGGTGCTCTGGCTGAATTCAAACATGTGCTTCCGGGTGATTATCCCGAGCTTGATTTTTCTCTCATGCGCATTGCAATTGTTGAGGCTTCAGGGGAAATCCTGGGAAGTATGTCTGAGGAATCCAGATTGAGTGCCAGTAGACAACTGACAGAAATCGGAGTGGAGCTTATACTAAATTCCAAAATAGCCTCTTATGACGGAAATGTAATCAGCCTGGTGGAGGGAAACAAAATAAATTCCAAATGTCTCATCTGGACTGCAGGGGTTAAGGCAAATCCTTTGAATGGATTATCTAATGACGCATATACTCTTGCCGGCAAAATTAAAACTGATGAATTCAACAGGGTTATTGGGTGTGAAGATGTATATGCGCTCGGCGATGTCTGCCAGATATACAGGAGCGACTCAGAAATTCGTTATCCAATGCTTGCTCCTGTGGCCATCCAACAAGGGAAAAATCTCGCCAGGAATTTAATGAGTAACATAAGAGATGAGTGGAAAGCTTTTGAATACAAGGACCGTGGCACTATGGCTACGATTGGCAGAAGCAAAGCAGTTGCTGATCTCGGCAGATACAAACTCAAGGGCTTCCTGGCATGGCTTGCCTGGCTTTTTATTCACCTTATACTACTTGTTGGATACCGAAACAGAATTGTTGTTTTAATAAACTGGATGTGGAATTATTTTAGTTATGACAGAGCCATCAGATTAATCATCAGGCCGTTCATCCCAAAGAAAAACGAATGATCATCGAATCACACTTCCATTCTGGATTTGTCCGTGAGGATTGATGAAAGCCAGCTTTCCATTCGAATCTTCTGCCATCAGGATCATTCCTCTCGATTCTATTCCTTTGATTTTTCTGGGTTCAAGATTTACAAGTATGCTGACCTGTTTACCTATGATCTCCTCCGGTTTATAAAATTCAGCAATTCCGGATACAATTGTACGCTGATCGAGACCGGTATCTACCAGTAGTTTTAAGAGTTTGTCGGTTTTAGGTACACGTTCTGCTTCTAAAATGGTTCCAACTCTGATATCCATTTTCTGGAAATCATCAAAGGAAGTGCTGGTTTTAAAATCAGGCAGACTTTTATCAACTTCATTCTGATTTTTACTCGACTCCAGTTTTTCAAGTTGGTGCGCTATAATATCGTCTTCGATTTTTTCAAAAAGCAGCTCTGCAGTTCCAAGGCTATGTCCGGGTTTCAATATGCTTTCATTAGTTAGTTCCGTCCATTTGCGATCGTTTAGATTCAGCATCTTGCGAAGTTTCACTGCGGAGCCGGGCATGAAGGGTTCCATCAGATAACTTAGCCAGGCGGAAAACTGCAATGAGATATTTAGAATTGTCGCCGTCCTTAGGGGATTTAATGCGTATAGCTTCCATGGTTCATTGTCGGCCAGGTATTTATTTCCTTTTCGAGCCAGATCAGTTAACTCAAACAAAGCATCTCTGAACTTAAAGAGACGAATGTTCCTGCTGATGTTTTCTATTGCAAGTTTTATTGCCTTGAAACATTCTGTGTCAGATGAATTTAATTCTACAGCATCCGGAACTTTGTTCTCGAAATATTTTCCGGTGAGTACTAATGTACGGTTAATGAAATTTCCAAGTATGGCGACAAGTTCACTGTTATTTCGTGTTTGAAATTCTTTCCATGTAAAGTCATTGTCTTTGTTCTCAGGAGCAGTGGAGCAAAGCGCATAGCGGAGCACATCCTGCTTTCCAGGGAAATCCTGCATGTATTCATGCAGCCATACTGCCCAGTTTCTGGAGGTGCTGATTTTGTCTCCTTCAAGATTTAAAAATTCGTTTGCCGGAACATTTTGTGGAAGAATGAATTCGCCATGGGCCTTCAGCATTGCCGGAAAAATAATGCAATGGAATACAATATTGTCTTTTCCGATGAAGTGAATCAAACTTGTGTTTTCATCCTTCCAGTATTTTTTCCAGTCTGCAGGATCGGAGGTATTGCTGAATAATGCTTTGGTGGCAGATATATATCCAATCGGAGCATCGAACCAGACGTAAAGGACTTTTCCATCTGCGTCTTCAAGCGGCACCGGAACACCCCAGTTAAGATCGCGAGTTACAGCTCTGGGTTGCAGGCCCTGATCAAGCCAGGATTTACATTGTCCAAATACATTGTTTTTCCAGTCTTGTTTATGACTGAGTATCCAATCTTCCAGCCATTCTTTTTGCATTCTATCCAGCGGCAGATACCAATGTTTTGTCTTTTTCAGAACAGGTGTTTTTCCACTGAGCTGCGAGTGCGGATTTATCAAATCTTTAGGAGAAAGACTCTTTCCGCATTTTTCGCACTGGTCTCCGTAAGCTCCTGCATTTCCACAGTTCGGACAGGTTCCTGTGATGTATCTGTCGGCAAGGAACATTTTCGCTTCTTCGTCATAGTACTGCTCACTGCTTTCCTCAGTAAAAACTCCCTTTTTATAAAGCGTTTTGAAAAAATCTGAGGCAGTTTCATGATGAATTTTTTCAGATGTCCGATGGTAGATATCAAAACTAATTCCAAAATCTTCGAAGCTCTTTTTAATCTGCGCATGATATTTATCAACGACTTCCTGAGGACTCACTCCTTCTTTTCTTGCCCTGAGTGTGATGGGTACGCCATGCTCATCTGATCCGCAAATAAATTTCACGTCTTCTCCCATTATCCTGAGAAAGCGTACATAAATGTCTGCCGGAAGATATGCCCCTGCCAGGTGACCGATGTGAACAGGTCCGTTTGCATAAGGAAGTGCGGAAGTGACGAGTGTGCGTTTCATAAGTGCAATCTGCAATGATTCAGTCTTGTTTTCAATTCAGCATCAATGTTGGTGAATTAAAGAAGAGCATTGCATTTCAATTTTCATTTAACTTCGCAGCAAAGATAGAAATATGATTCGACCACCCTATTTGAAAGAAGGTGATAATGTGATGATAATTTCAACTGCCAGAAAGGTATCGAAGTTTGAAATGAAGCCTGCTGCGGACACATTGCAATCGTGGGGGCTGAACGTAAAGTTTGGCAAAAACCTGTATAAGTCAAGCAACCAGTTTAGCGGAACTGATGAAGAGAGGCTGGCGGATCTGCAGTCTGCCCTGAACAGCCGCAGTCTGCAGGCTGTACTCTTTGCCAGAGGAGGCTATGGAACTTCAAGGATAATTGACCAGGCTGACTGGAAGAAATTTCAGAAGAATCCGAAATGGCTTATTGGTTTCAGTGATCTTACGGTGCTTCATTCGCATGTGAATAAGAATCTTCGGGTTGAAACAATCCACGCTCCTATGTCACTGAATTTTCCAAAGCTCAGCACCGGTTGTCTTGATGTTTTAAAGGATGCTTTGTTCGGGCAAAAGCTACGGTACAAATCTTCAAGACAACAGGCAAACAATGCAGCTTTGAATCGCCATGGTTCCGCAAAGGGTGAACTTGTTGGCGGTAATCTGTCTATTCTATATTCCTTGAACGGAACATCATCTGACATAGACACTCAGGGTAAAATTCTATTCATCGAAGACATTGACGAATATCTTTATCATATCGACAGGATGATGATTAATCTGAAGCGAAGCGGAAAGCTTTCAGGTCTCACCGGTTTAATTGTTGGAGGTATGACTGACATGAAAGACAATGAAATTCCTTTTGGCCAGACTGCAGAGGAAATAATTGCATCTGCGGTGGCGGAATACGAATACCCCGTGCTGTTCGGATTTCCATCCGGTCACATCGCCAACAATTATCCTCTTATACTTGGAAGAGAAGTTTCTCTCAAAGTAGGAGACAGCTTTGATCTCAATTTTCTTTGATGATGGATGCTAAAGAATTAGGCAAGTTGGGTGAAGAAATGGCCGTTTCTTTTTTATCTGAAAAGGCTTATGAGATTCTTTTCCGAAATTATATTTATGACCGTGCAGAAACAGACATTGTCGCGAAGGATGGAAATGAGATCGTATTTATTGAGGTGAAATCAAGGATGTCAGCCTATTTGAGCGATCCGGCCTTGCTTGTGAGCAGGAAAAAGCAGAACCAGATAATAAAGGTGGCAGATCATGTCATGAAGGAGCATTTTCCGGATCATAATTTTAGATTTGATATCATCATTGTTATCACAAACAACAAGTACACAAGCATTGAACACATCGAAGAGGCATTTTATCCGATGATATAATAAGTGGTGTTCTGTCAGGATGCCTGCTTTTTAAGTACTTTTGCGAATTATAATCATCAACATGGGAAAATTCCGTAAATCACAAAGCACAGGTCGCAGGGGGAGAAATTCAAGTGAGAAAAGAGCCAGGCCAGAAGGTCAAAGGTCCGGCCGTGAGAACCGTCGTGATAATCGCAAAGGGGAAGGTCAGGATACACGCCGAGGCACTGGTCCAAACAGGAAGTCGGAATTTGGTAAACTTCCAGAAAGACGATCAAACCCAAAACGTGAAGAAGGTGGATTTAGGAAGGAAGACAAAACCGGAAGGGGAGAAAGCGACAGACGTAAATTCAGAGGAGGTTCTGGAAAGCCAGATCAGTCTGGCAGAGAGAGAAAGTGGAATCGAAAAGAGGACCACGAGTTTTACGGAAAAAAGAAAAAGTCATTCAGAAAGGAAAAGCCGGAAAGTACCTCGTCTGAGGATGGCCTGACCAGACTTAATAAATTCATCGCTAATGCGGGTATTTGCTCCAGGAGAGAAGCCGATGAAATGATTGAAGCAGGTGTAATATCTGTCAACGGAAAAGTTATCACAGAGATGGGATACAAAGTCAGTCCCGGCGATGTGGTACGTTACAATAATTCAGTTCTGAAAGGCGAAAAATTGGTTTACCTGCTTTTAAACAAGCCCAAGGATTTCATCACTACGACTGATGATCCGGAAGAAAGAAAGACGGTGATGCACCTGATCGAAAACGCATGCAAGGAAAGGGTTTATCCAGTTGGCCGTCTCGACAGAAATACATCAGGAGTTTTACTTTTTACAAATGACGGTGAGCTTGCCACCAGGCTGATGCACCCCTCATCAGAAGTTCACAAGGTATATCAGGTCGAACTGGACAGTGCTTTGAAGCCTGAAGATTACAGACAGATTCTTGAAGGTCTTGAGTTGGAGGACGGATTTATTAAAGTAGATGAGATCGCATACACCAGTCCGGATAAAAGAACGGTCGGCGTAGAAATTCACAGCGGCAGGAACAGGATAGTCAGAAGAATTTTCGAGAGTTTAGGATACCGTGTAAAAAAACTTGACCGTGTAATTTTTGCCGGCCTTACTAAGAAAGATCTGCCACGTGGCAGATGGCGTTTCCTCAGTGAGCTTGAAATTGCCGGATTGAAAATGCTTTCGGTGAAGAAAAAGCAGGGTAGCAGGAAATGATCACTTGAGGATATCGATATTAAGCACTTTGCTTATTTCGACCTTAATTTTATCAAGCCTCTTGTGTAATTCGAGCAATTCAGAAAAGTCTGTACCGTCAAGATGAGCATTCTTGATTTTTTCCTGATTCTCCTCAAGCATCTTTAAAACTCTTTTGTTTTTCAGATGATATACTGCACGAGAAACAGCTTCCTTTAAAATCACTTCTTCGTCAGGTACATAAATTTGGTGCATATCATGCCAGTTGTTGCTGAGTGAATACTTAGAACTCAACAACTCCACCGCAAGAGAGCTCAGCACTTTATCGGAATGGTTCAAAAAATAGTTTGCATCATATTGAATGCTTTCATTTTCAAGTTTCACAAACTCCTGAAAGAGCATCCTGAAATTTTCATTTTCCAGTTCTATGTGATCTTCAGCAATTTCCTGTACAATATATTTTGCGACACTGACAGAATGATCTTCACCCACAGGATTTTCTTCGTCATCGCTGAAACTTAAAATATGACCGTGAAAATTTAATAAGAGACGTACTATATTCCTTTCCTGTTCATATGTACTGGTTGATGTGTCAAACTGATTGTGACCGGGAATCACTTCTGGCAAAAGTTCGTCTTCATCACTGACCGGAATGATCTTCTTCTGCTGTTGCCTTTTTATCTTATTGAGTTCTGCAATCAGAATTTGTTCCTGTATGTCGAGTTTATAACTGCATTGCTTGACATACTGTGATCTGATGATAGGGTCGGGGATTTTAGAAATCGTCTCGACAATGTCTCTGATCAGGCCTGCCTTTTTCACCGGGTCATTTTGAACCTGAGTAAGAAGCAATCCTGTTTTGAAGAGTACGAAGTCTCTTGAATTTTCCTGAATGTAATCAAGTGTCTGGGCAGGCCCGTGCTTTGCTGAATATGAATCAGGGTCTTCCCCTTCAGGGAAAAGTACAACTTTCACATTCAGACCTTCCTCAAGGATCATGTCAATACCCCTCAGTGAAGCGCCAATTCCTGCTGCATCACTGTCGTACAATACTGTGATGTTTTTGGTAAATCGGCCTATGAGGCGTATCTGATCCTGCGTAAGGGAAGTCCCGGATGAAGCTACCACATTCTCGATTCCGGCCTGATGAAGGGAGATGACATCGGTGTATCCTTCGGCGAGATAGCAGTTGTCTTTTTGAATGATGCTTTTTCGGGCAAAGAAAATTCCGTAAAGGGATTTACTCTTGTGATAAATGTCGGACTCAGGAGAGTTGATGTACTTCGCCGTTTTCTCATCTTTCTTAAGAACTCTTCCGCCGAAGCCAATCACTCTTCCGCTCAGGTTGTGAATAGGGAAGATCACTCTGCCTCTGAACCTGTCATAAAGATTAATCCCCTTTTGAACAAATCCACGGTTTTTATCTCCGCTATTATCACGTTCAATGCTCAAACCTGACTTAACCAGATATTCCTTCTGATAACCATTTTCAAGAGCTGTGTCGCTGAAGGAACTCCATGAGCCCAACGCGTAGCCAAGCTGGAATTTTTCAATGATCTCATCACGAAAACCTCTTTCCTTGAAATAGCTCAGACCGATAGAACGTCCTTCTTCATTTTCATGAAGTTGTGCGCTGAAAGTTTTTTGAGCGAATGAATTTAATATGTAGAGACTTTCTCTCTCATCTTTCTGTTCAAGTTCTATCGGATTCGGGACACTTTCTTCGATTTCAATGTCGTACTTCTTTGCCAGGTAACGCAGAGCTTCAGGATAAGTGTAATGCTCATGTTCCATTATAAAGTTTACGGCATTGCCACCTTTACCGCAACCGAAACATTTGTAGATGTTTCTGGCAGGATTTACATTGAAAGAAGGAGTTTTTTCATTGTGAAAAGGGCAAAGTCCAATAAGGTTTACTCCTCTTTTTTTAAGAGACACAAACTCGCCCACCACATCTTCAATTCTCGCAGTATCTGTAATTCTGTCAATCGTATCTTTGGAAATCATCAGGCAAGCTTTTTATACCTTGAGACTGAGGGTTTTCTTGGAATCGCCTTATTGATGAATTCGGTGATTCTGTTGAAATATCCTGCGCCATTTTCTTCTTCATCGGCAGCCTCTCTCACCAAAAATAGGCTTTTTCGGGAAGCCGCGGAAGAATCATAGATGGAAAGAATTTCGGTGGTGAAAGTAAATCGGTCGTCAGAATCTGAAATAAACAAGGAAGGGATTTTTGTGTATGCCGCCATCTCGGTGAGATTCAAATCTTTGATGGAGTATTCCAGCAGTTTTTCGACTTCACGGCGGAACACCGGTTTCCAGACAAACTGCATGATGCCCCATTTTTCATGCGAATACCTGTTGAGGTAGGTATTAAAATTTTTCATAGGATTTTGCAGAATCAAAGCGTCACATCTGCCATCATAAACAGCCACCTGAATAGCGATGGCCGCTCCGGTTCCTTTTCCGTAGAGAATAATTCTTCCGGATTTTCCGTCTGACAAAAGCTGGTCAAGAATCAGTTTTATATCTCTTACAGAAGGAAGGCCGGCAGAGAATTCGAGTCCTTCGCTTTTTCCGTGAGCCCTGAGATCCACAGCACATACGTTCAGGCCGCGATCATGGAACTGCTTGATATGTTCCAGGTAGAGAATCTTGCTTTCATTGAGATCATGGAGTAAAACTATTGTGTTAGCAGCACTGTCTTCAACAGGAATAAACCAACAGTCGATTTGCAAAGCATCGTCACTTACCACTTTGAATTCAGTGTAAGGAATTCCAAGCGACAATGGGTTGAAAAGTTTGGTTTCATCTTCGCTCGTTTGTTTGCTGACAATTTCTCCGGCGAATTTTACATCATGCAATTCAATGTAAACGGAGTCGATTCTCTTGGGATAAATCATGTCAGGAGAAATCAAGCCGGGAGAAAGGAAGACAAACGCTGAAAGAAAAAGCAGCAATGAAGAACACAAATAATAAATCTTGCTAAGCGACATGCTTTTAAAGATTTCTTTCCGTGGTGTAATGCACGAGATTTTTTAGTGAAGTTTTATATTCCGAATCCGGAAATTCGTTCAATATTAAAAACGCTTTGTCTTTATAATTATTCATCTGAACCGAAGCATAGTCGATTCCGCCGGACTGTTTTACAAATTCGAGAACCTCATTCACCTTGCGGCTGTCAGTATTGTGGTTTTTCACTATGTTGATGATTCTTTTCTTTTCTGAAAGGGATGTTTTGGATAGAGAATGGATTAGTGGCAAAGTCATTTTACTCTCTTTGATGTCAATACCTGTAGGTTTTCCGATAATTCCATCTGGTCCGTAATCAAATAAGTCATCTTTTATCTGGAAAGCCATTCCAATTGCTTCGCCGAATTTGTGCATCTTATCAATATCGACATCATTTGATCCGGCGGCGCATGCGCCGACTGCACAGCATGATGCGATGAGTGAAGCAGTTTTTTGTCTGATGATTTCAAAATAAACCGCTTCACTGATATCCAGCTTCCTGGCTTTCTCTATTTGAAGCAATTCGCCTTCACTCATCACTTTCACCGCGTTGGAAACTATACTCAGCAGATCAAAGTCCTTGTTGTCAACAGAAAGCAGCAAGCCTTTGCTTAGAAGGTAATCTCCGACCAGCACGGCAATTTTGTTTTTCCAGAGCGCATTCAAAGAAAAAAATCCTCTGCGAATATTTGAGTCGTCCACTACATCATCATGCACAAGGGTGGCTGTGTGTAGCAATTCAATCAGCGTGGCAGCCCGGTGACTTCTCTCGTTTATTCCGCCGCAGAGTCCGGATGAGAAAAAGACGAACATAGGCCTCATCTGTTTTCCCTTTCTCCTGACAATATAGTGAGTGATTTTGTCAAGCAGTGGAACCTTGCTTTTCATGGATGCGCTGAATTTTTTTTCAAACTCATCCATGACAGCAGAAATAGGAGCTTTAATCTCTTTTAGATCCGGAATCATTGGCCCGACGAAATTAATTGAAATGGGGTGATTAAGAGCAAAGGGAGGATATTTTATATTTTCTTTAATCGGACCACGGCATGTTCATTTTTGTTCGCAAGTTGTCCGCATGCGGCATCAATGTCTTTTCCCCGGCTTCTGCGTACATTCACAATGATACGCTTTGATTCCAGGTAATTTTTAAATGCCTCAAGTTTGTCTTCACTGGCATTTTTAAATTCGCCTCCGTCAATCGGATTGTACTCTATCAGATTGACCTTGGCTTTCGTTTTTTTACAGAAGTCTGCGAGTTCCTTTGCATCAGTCAGTTCGTCATTGAAATTCCTGAAAACTATGTATTCAAAAGTTACGCGTGTTCCTGTTTTGACAATAAAATAATTCAAAGCTTCTTCAAGAGCATCCAGTGAGTTATGCTCATTGATTGGCATGATTTTGCTTCGCTTTGCATCATTCGCGGCGTGAAGCGAGAGAGCCAGATTGAATTTCACCCCGTCATCACCGAGTTTCTTTATCATCTTGGCGATACCTGCCGTGCTTACCGTAATGCGCTGCGGCGACATGTTCAGTCCGTCCGGGGCGGTGATTCTCTCGATACTTTTAAGGACATTGCTGTAGTTAAGCAAAGGTTCTCCCATTCCCATATACACTATGTTACTCAATGGTATCCCATAATTTTCCATCGCCTGGTTGCGGATCATTACTACCTGGTCAAAAATTTCCTCTGCTTCCAGATTGCGGATTCTTTCAAGTTTGCCGGTGGCACAAAATGCGCAAGTCAGTGAGCAGCCTACTTGGGAAGAAACGCATGCGGTCATCCTGTTCTCAGTAGGAATGAGTACTCCCTCCACAATATTACCGTCATCGAGCTTGAACGCGTTTTTTATTGTTCGATCCCGGCTGACCTGGAAGGTGTCAATGCTTACCACCGGAAAATCAAAGTCATTGCCGAGCTTAGTCCTAAGTTGTATTGACAGGTTTGTCATTTCATCAAATGATCTTGCCTGTCTGCCCCAAATCCATTCCCATATCTGCTTTGCACGAAAAGATTTCTCTCCTATTTCCGACACCCATTTGCTGAGATCTTCGAAACCTAAGCTTCTTACATTCCGCTTGCCAGCATTCGCTTTCATTTTGCAAAGATACGAGTTAGGTGCCAGTTTGGAGATTTTACTAGTTCAATCGCGGTGATGCTTAATAGGATGCTTCAGAATTGCTTTTATTTGCATATGAAGTTTTTTTCGGCAGATATAATCATCACCTGTAGCTCAGCTCCGGTGAAGGGCGGGATAGTAGTGACTGATGATGAGGGCAGAATCACAGAGATTTTGAACAACAGGCAGCAGCTTGGACTCGATACCGAAGTAGCTGAATACCATGGCCTGATCTGTCCAGGTTTTGTTAATACTCACTGCCATCTTGAATTGTCTCACTTGATTTCCCAGGTTCCTGCCGGGACTGGCTTGCAGGGTTTTATCCGCGAACTTATAAGGCTGAGGAACTCTGATGAATATAAGATTTTGGATGCAGCAAGAAATGCTGATCGTCAGATGTACGAAAGCGGAGTAATTGCAGTGGGTGATATATCAAATACAACAGCATCCTTGGAGGTAAAGAAGAATAGCAAGATTCATTATCACACTTTTATCGAGCTTTTCGACTTGCATGAATCTCGTGCTGAAAGTCTCTTAGATGAAGGACTTGCATTACTGCAGACTTATCAATCAAATGGACTTGAAGCGTCCATTGTACCCCATGCACCTTACACGGTATCATCAAAACTTTTAAAATTGATTTCAAACCATGCTTATGCGGAGGGAAGTTTACTGACGATCCACAACCAGGAAAGTCAGTATGAAAATGAAATGTTTCAAAGTGGAACAGGGGAGTTGATTACAGCATTGCGGGATATTGCACCGGATCTTTATTATGACTGGCATCACACAGGATTCAATTCTCTTGCATCTGTTTTTGCCCTGCTTCCCAAATGCAACAAGATTGCTTTTGTTCATAATACATATTCTTCACAAGAAGATGTTAAATGGGCTCAGCTTTACAGCATGCTTGTATGGTGGTGTTTTTGTCCAAAAGCCAATATGCATATTGAAGGAAAACTTCCAGATATTCCGATGATCAGAAATTTGTCGCGCAATATCTGTATAGGAACAGACAGCCTTGCTTCAAACGACAAGCTGTCGATGGTTGATGAAATCAAATGCATACAAGACAATTACCCAGATATCCTTCTTGAAGAAATTATCAGCTGGTCTTGTTTGGGCGGAGCTGAGTTTTTGGGAATTCATCGGGAGTTTGGGACACTGGAAAAAGGTAAAAGACCAGGACTTGTTTTAATTGAAGGGTTGGATTTGTATTCAATGAAGTCAATGAACGGAATGAAATCGAGTCGAATTATTTAACACCATCTTCAAACTATCCTATTGTAATCCAGTTCTTTTCCCGGAGATTAATTTTTCCTCTGTTCTTCAATGACATTTATCATTTTTCAACCTGTGACTGCACAGTAATTTTAAATCATTCTAAATAATATAGTCTGATAATCAGCAAAGTATGCTATATTTTAAAGAACATATGCTTATTTAGAATGATTCTAAATAAAAAAAATAACTTTGCGACGGTATATCTGATGATCAACTAAAGCATAAACCAGAATAATTATGAATCTAAGGCCTCAATCCTTATTGTTTTTGATCAGTTCAAGCTTCTTTCTGATCCTCATGTCTGCGAGATCAGCTCATGCCCAAGAAAAAGACAGCATGAAGGTGGTGAATCTTAATGAAATCAAAGTTCAGCCGCATGCCCCGAATGGCGGAATTGAGAGAATGCCCGATATACATGACCATGCCATCTATGCAGGAAAGAAATCGGAGGTGGTGTTGATGGAAAAGGTTAACGCGGATTTGAGCACAAACAATACGCGCCAGGTATTTGCCAAAGTCCCAGGTTTGAGCGTATGGGAAAATGATGGTTCCGGAATTCAGGTTGGCGTTGCGACTCGCGGACTCAGTCCGAATCGATCCTGGGAGTTCAATGTCCGTCAGAACGGTCATGATATCTGCTCTGAAATTTTCGGTTATCCTGAATCTTATTACAGTCCGCCGATGGAAGCAATCGAAAAGATTGAAGTAGTGAGAGGATCAGCATCCTTGCAGTACGGTCCGCAATTTGGAGGACTTCTTAATTACGAGATAAAGAAAGGTAATCCTGACAAAGAGGTTTCAGTGGAAAGTTATCAGACTGCAGGTTCATACGGACTTTTCAATACATACAATTCAATCGGAGGCACTAGCAACAACTTCTCTTACTTCGGATTCTTTCATCATCGCAGCGCGGATGGCTGGAGAGAGAACAGTGCATACAATATTTACACCGGATATTTTTCTGCAGAATACAAGTTCAGCGAGAAGCTTAATGTCGGTGTGGATTATACCAGAATGAGTTACAAGAGCCAGCAGGCAGGCGGACTTACCGATATGCAATTCAGGGAAGATCACAGGCAGTCATTCCGTGAGAGAAATTGGTTCAGCACTCCTTGGAATGTAGCTTCCCTTAATATCGAATATAAATTCAGTCCTAAGCTGCGCATACAAGTGAAAGCATTCACCACGATAGCAGAGAGAAACAGTGTAGGCTACACAAAAGCAATTACACTTGCTGATAGTTTAAATCCTTTGACTTCCGAGTATTCTCCAAGACAGGTTGATATGGATTCATACAGAAATTACGGTGCGGAACTGCGACTCGTCAAGCGATATCTGATTTCTGGAAGAGAGAACACACTTGCTGCAGGAGTGAGAATTTATAAGGGGAATACAGACCGCAAACAGCTTGGTACCGGCACCACCGGAAAGGATTTTGATCTTAGCCTTACAGGAACGGGAAATTTCGGACGTTCACTCGAATTCAGTACAGACAATGCTGCGGTTTTTGCTGAAAACATTTTCCTTGTAGGAACACGCCTGAAGCTGATTCCCGGATTACGTCTGGATTATATCATGAATTCGATGGAGGGCTACATCAACACAAGTTTAACTGGATCGCTTGTTCCGGATGAAAGGAAAAGACTGTTGATTTTGTACGGCCTCGGGTCAGAGTTTGCAGTCAGTTCTTCGACAGAATTATATGCAAATTATTCACTTGCATACAGACCTGTTACTTTTTCTGAGCTAACACCCTCTGCAACGAGTGAGGTCATCGATCCAAACTTAAAAGATGCGAGCGGATACAATGTGGACTTCGGATACAGGGGAATATTGGGAGAGTATTTTAATTTCGATATCGGTGTTTTTTATCTGTTATATGAAAACAGAATTGGAAGCATCACACAAAACGGCAATCTTTTCAGAACCAATATCGGGACATCAGAAAGCAAAGGGATAGAATCATATGTTGAATTTAATCCGGTGAAAATGATTTCGCCCGAATGCAGATTTGGAAATATCAGTTTATTTGCATCAAATGCTTTTATCGAAGCTAAATACATAAAATGGAATAATCCATCCATTTCATCTGATCCGGTAAAATCAATAGAGAATAAGGATGTGGAAAATGCACCTCGCTACATTCATCGTTTTGGCTTCAATTACAATTTGAAAGGACTTACCATCAGCGCCCAGGTGAGCAATGTCTCATCCGTTTATACTGACGCTGCGAATACAGAAACTCCGAACGCCTCTGGCACAACGGGAAAAATTGACTCATACCAGGTAATGGATGCCAGCGCTGCCTTCACTTTTTTGAAGCATTATCATATCAAAGCCGGAGTGAACAATATTCAGAACGAAAAGTATGCAACGAGGAGGGCAGGGGGCTATCCGGGGCCGGGATTATTGCCAGGAAATGGTCGAACATTCTTCCTCACTGCAGGCATCCGGTTTTAATATCATCATAAGAGTTATTTCACATTCAAGTGATTTTTCTGAACGGTTCAATGGAACCATAATCAGAACATTTCGTAAAAAATCATGAAATGACATTTTCGAGATGAATTTTTCATAAATTTTTACTTTATTGAGTTGCGAATCTCCTTTAAACGGTAACGTTATTGCGGGTATGTGGTATAAGATGAAACCTGATTGGTATAAAACTGTCAGGTTTCTATGTAATTTATTTGACTTTTGACCGTTCAAAAGTTATATTAAGAGGAAGCTTAACCTGAAAATTGGAATGAAAAACGGAAATGAAAAAATTTCGGGCTATGGTATTGGTCTTTTTGGACTGATTTTATGCCTTTTATTATCGCCTTCGTCTGCTCATTCGTTTGAATTGAGAGATGACAGCACAAGTTCGTACAATCCATCAGCTTTATCTCCTTCCTTTCGTTTTCATTCCAGTGATCAACTCGTGGTAAATGAAGCGGAAGTAAGAGCGGGGCTTTTGTATGATGCTGTTAACCGAAAAATTGTTTGGCAAAAAAATATGCATTCTGCATATCCGATCGCGTCTCTTACCAAAATGATGGGAGCCTTACTTGTTATGGAGGATGTGAAGAAAGGACTTTATACATGGGATGATAATGTGAGTTGGACCCGTGTAAGTTGGGTAGGCAGCAAAAGAAATCAGCGAAAAGTCATAACACAGGTGAATTATACTCTTCGAGACGTGTTCAAAGCATCGATGATTGCTTCCAATAACGAATGCGCTGAACAGTTAGCTGTTTTTCTTGGCAAAGGTGATCTTTCTCTTACCATTCAAAGAATGAATGACAGAGCCAGAGAACTTGGAATGATGAATACCCGATACGGCAATCCAACGGGACTGCCGGCCACAAGCTGGATGAACGACAACTCCAGTACACCGGTGGATCAACTCATCCTTTCACTTGAAATGCTCAAGTATGATGAAATTCTGGAAATCGCAGGAATGGGTTACGCATCCATAGTAAACGGAAAAACTTCAAGTATCATCAGGAATCATAATCGTCTTACAATTGACTACAGCGGAGAGGTAGACGGACTTAAAACCGGTTATACAAAAAGGGCAGGTTTTTGCCTTGCAGCCACCACCGCAAAATGCAATCACCGTTTAGTCAGCATTGTCCTGGGTTGCCGTGGTCCACAGATCCGTAATGAGATTGTACGCGACATGATCAATGATTACTATACAATTATCGGACTTGAAAGACTTGGCCCGGCAAGTGGGGAACAGTTTGCATTGTCCATAAAGCCTGCTCCTCCTACTGCGAATGCTTCAAATCAGGCAAACGGTGAGTACGTTACCATCACTGAAAGAATCAGAAAAGTTCACGTTGTTAAAAGCGGCGAAAACCTTTCACTCATCGCTTCGAAATACAAATGCTCGGTCCAGGATCTCCGTAAATGGAATACCATCAGGAACGGAAGTGTTATTCACAGCGGACAAAAGCTAAGTTACTATACCACACAAAAGAAGAAAGTTTTCATGCAGCAGCCTGCAAACGGCTCTGAGCAGGAGGATCATGTTCCGTTGTTGAGCAGCCATGAAAATCAGGCTGTGCGAAATGAAAACAAGCAGCATGCTGCAGTCCTGTCGGATGAATTCATTTATCATGTTGTAGCTCCCGGAGACACCTTGTTCAGCATTGCGAATAAATATGGCGGGGCTACTGTGGAGAAACTCAAAAGTATCAATCAGATTATTGATTCAAAATCTCTGAAGCCCGGAATGAAGATTAAAATTCCTGTTCAGGGATAATTCCCCTTTGCCTATTTTTTTTATTTTTACGGAAATATAATGAAATGAAGAATTTGTTTCCGGCTCAGTTATTATTTATTGTATGCCTGTTGTTCAGTGCGAAACTAAGTGCACAAAATGTTCCGGTTGACTCAATCACCGGACTGATTACTTACGAAGGTGTTGTAGAGGTGAAAGGTGTTCCGGCTGCTGAACTGTACAAGCGGGCAAATGAGTGGTTCATGGAGTATTATAAGAATCCGGCTGAGGTGATCCGTGAAAATGATGCACAGAGTAATAAAATTACAGGTAAACACAGGTTCAGAATAAGCAATCCGCCGGATAAAAGCGGAAACAAAGGTGAAGCCGGTTTAGTGCAATACACTCTGAATGTAGCTGCACGTGATGGAAGATTTCGTTTCGAAATTTCGGAGTTCACATGGAAGCAGCTTTCAGCTTATCCTTGTGAACGCTGGATGAAAACCACTGAACCCGGATACAACCCGGTGTATGCAGAGTATCTCAACCAACTTGACACACAAACCAGGGAGATCATTGCCTCACTGAAAAATGCAATGATGCAGGAAAAGCTTCAAAAGGACCGGGACAACTGGTAAGCTGTTAATTTTATTCATTTTTATCAAACTCAAATTATATCACTATTTAATAGAACAACATGTCAATCACAACTGTAATCATCGCTTTCCTGATTTTATTTTTTCTGGGAATAAGAATTGTCAGACCTACATCAAGAGGATTGGTGGAACGTCTTGGAAAATATCACCGTTTTGCCAATCCGGGCTTTCACTGGATTATCCCTGGCATAGACAAGATGTATCTGGTGAATATCACTGAGCAAATGATCAATGCTGAAAGCCAGGAAATCATTACATACGACAACCTGAATGCGAGGGTTGACGCCCAGGTGTATTTCAAGATCAAAATGGACGAGGAAAGCGTAAAGAATTCCCAGTATAATGTGAACAACATAACTTATCAGATTGTAAACCTTGCCCGTACAACTCTCAGGAATATCATAGGTACCATGACGCTTAAATCGGCCAACAGCGAAAGAGGAAAAATCAATAAGAGTTTATATACAACCTTGCTGGATGAAACTGTCGGTTGGGGGATCGAGATTGTGAGAACAGAGTTAAAGGAGATTGATCCTCCCAAAGATGTGCAGGAAACAATGAACAAGATCGTAAAGGCAGAAAACGAAAAGATGGCTGCAATCGATTTTGCCACAGCGGCAGAAACGAAAGCTGACGGTGAAAAGAGGGCCGAGATTAAAAGGGCTGAGGGGATTAGAACGGCAAAAATTCTTGAAGCTGAAGGGGAGGCGCAAGCCATTGCTCTGGTGAATGAAGCTGCGGAAAAGTATTTTATCGGCAATGCCCAGCTTCTTAGACGGATTCAAGCTGTTGAAACTGCTCTTGCAGCTAACTCTAAAATAATAGTGCCCTCTGATAAAGAACTGATCAATGTAATCGGCGACATGGCCGGTATTGTTCCGATCAACAGAGCTTGATTCTTTAACGCATCATCAGGGCTGAGGCAACGATGATGTCTTCGGGGTAGGTTATTTTAATGTTCCATGGTTCACCTTCAGTGATGTGAATTGAATTTCCGGCATATTCAAACACGGAAGCTTCATCTGTGAATTCATCCCTGTATCCCTTGTTGAAAGCACGTTTTAAAAGGCTGCTGTCAAAACATTGCGGAGTCTGCACCAATTGAAACTCAGATCTGTCTCTTGAAACGCTTATGCCATCTGAAACCTGTCTGAGTGAATCCTTCAGAGAAACACATGGAACCGCACTGCCAAATATCTTGGCTTCCTTGTAACATCTTTCGATCAGGTTCGTGCTCAAAAGCGGTCTGACTGCATCGTGTATTCCAACTGTAACATTCTCCGGTACAAGCTTCAGTCCTGCCAGTGAAGAATGGTATCTGGTTGGCCCGCCATTCACTTTTACAATTCCCGGAATATTACCGGCTTTAGCCTGATATACATCCAGAAATCTTCTTGCTTCATCTGACAAAGAAAGTATAATCCGTATGTCAGGAATTGCAGCGATGAATCTTTCAATTGCATGTGCAATAATCGGTTTGCCATGAATTTCCATCAGCTGTTTTGGTGTCTTGCTGCCCATGCGGGTGCCGCTTCCTCCCGCCACTATTACCACATAATCCATCAGTTGAGCTCTTGCATTGCTTTGATATCAACATTAGCTTTCTTTCCGCCGTTCATTATAATTAAAAAATAATGCCTGTACCTCAATTGAATGTATACTGCAAAAATGAAAATCATAGCAGTGCTCATCATCACAACCATGCTAATAAATATTGCCGGCACGTAATGATTTTGAAAAGAAGGAGTGGCAGGTTCCAGAATCCGTATGAAAGCAAAATAATTTTGCCTGACTGACTCTTCAGCAATTGAGCTGAACTTTTTTAAGTTGACATAATCATTCATGGAATTTTCAAGGTCATGAATGAACTTACTCATCATGGTTTGATTTTCTGCAATCAGCTTCAAATCTGTTTTTGATGATGTGCCACTTTCATTGATGTATTTATACTTGGAAAGAGAAGAGTCTAGTTTTGCAATGCTCTGCTCGATGTCGTTTTTTAGAAACTGACCATACGAATTATACAATTCCGACTTCTTTGCATAGCTTTCTTCCAGATGATTTTTATTCTTCAAAATCAAATATGCCATGATTTCATTGGCCATATCTGATGCGAGATACCTGTCCTGATCTTTCACAACTATTGACAAAACGCCGGTTTCATTGTCAAGTAAGGTGATTCTTGTCTTTAATGTATTTAAGATCTTTTCATAATGAAACTCTTCCTTCCGGTCAACCCCGTATCTTTCGTACAAATTGAATTTTTCAATCAGATAATCGTAATGATCTTTTGTAAATACCAGTTTGTAAACATGATTGTAGTTTTTATCTTTTTCATTCAGGTTAAAGCTTGCATTATCTTTGCCTGTCGGAAAACTCACTGAAGGGTTGTCTACAATAAAATGAACTGAAGAAACATGAGTGAACATCATCCATTGGAAAATAAATCCCAGCACTCCGGTTGTAAGGACAAGACTGATCAGCCAGCTTTTCTTCCGAAGGAGATGTTGAAGCAAATCTGCAGTGTTGAGGTTTGCTGAGCCGTTTGTATGGTTGCGTAAAAATTGATCAGGTAACATTTCTTGAATACTGGATGATAATGTTAATCAATTTTATTCTTTTGCAGAAATATAGTTTTCTTTTGTAAGTTTTGAGTCCATTACCCGGAAAATGATCACTGGAAAATCTCTTAATATTCCACTGTTGTTTATCATGATCGCAGTATTTGTCCTGATGCCGGGACTTTACTCTCAGCAGACTACAGATCCGGGTTATTCACTCAGGTTTATCCTGCTCTGCCTGATCCCAATTATGTTTTTTTTAAGATCCTTGTTCGGTAAAAGAAAGCATGAATTTAACTTTTTTGGAAGCAAAATTTTACTTTTTCTGATTCCGGCGCAAGTAATCTGGATGCTCTTTTCCATACTTCAATCTGTCAATCAGGGTGAAGCATTTGTGGAAGTTCTGAGGATAGCCATGATGCTGACCCTCATGGGTCTTACGATTTATTCTTTTCAGAATGCATGGAAACCTGCAGTATTTACATGGTTTTCCTTGATTGCAATTGCAATCTTTTCCGGTTTCGGACTGTATCAAATTCTGCTTCAGCTTCGAGATGCGGCATCAGAGAGTGGAGTATTATTTTATGCAGTTTCATCCAGCTTAGCCAATAAAAACTTTTTTGCAGAGGCCTTGGTACTGCTGATCCCTTTTTCACTTTTCACTTATGGAGCCACCTCCTCAATTGTCAGACTTGCAATGTTTTTATGTTGTGTTTTGGCACTCGTATGGATCTTTGCCCTTCAATCTGTAGGAGCATTTTTTGGGGTCATTTCTGCATTACTTGTATGGCTAATCTTTTACAAGCCGTTCAGCGTGGGCGAGGCACAATTGAATAGAAGGAAGTTTATAAAGGCAGCCCTGATTCTTTCAGTAATCATTACTATTTTGCTGGTTTCCTATTCAAATTCAGGAATTCGTGAGGGTGCTTCAAGAAAATTTGAATTGGCATATGCTTACTTCGAAAATCCGGACCTGATTTATTCTTCCAATGAATTCAATAATAACAGTGTCTACGAGAGAATACTGGCTTACAGTAATTCACTAAAGTTGTTTTGCGAAAATCCTTCATTGGGTTCAGGATTGAATAACTGGAAACTTCTACAGGGTCAATTCGGCATAGGTGGGACCAAACATCTAAATACCGGGGTAGTTCAATTCGAACATCCGCATAATGATTATCTGTTGATTCTGGCTGAGCAAGGCATTCCTGGACTCCTGATTTTTCTGTTATTCTATTTTTTCTTGCTGAGAGAAGTAAAATTAAAGTTAAGGTTATGCACTGACAATTCATCAAGAGCGATACTTAGTGCATGTGCAGCTGTTCTGACTGCATTTCTGGTTATGTCATTCTTCAGTTATCCCAGGATGAGAATATTCTCTTATGTACTTGTGATGATTGCCTCGGCTACAATATTAGCCTTACCCGGCACAAGGTCTTATCAAATTAAATGGCATCGCATATATTCCATGCTTTTGCTTTTAGTTTCAATGTTTGCACTTTATTTGTCCTACACAAGATTCAAGAGCGAGGTCATTTCGCAGAAGATTCAACTGGCTCAACTAAGCAGGAACTATGGCAATGTGATTAGATACATGAAACATACTAAAGCAGACTTGTTTCCTCTGACGGATGCAGTGACTCCTTTGTCATGGTATGAAGGTGTGGCATACTTCAATTTTGGGAAAACTCAGGAAGCCCTTGAGTCATTCAAGTCTGCTAGTTATGTTCATCCCTGGCATCCCCGGGTGCTTCAGGATCTTGCTACGGCCTATTCTCATCTTGGAATGAATGACAGTGCTATGTTTTATTACAGGAAAGCAATGAAAGTGATTCCGCAATGTCAGGATTGCATTTTGAATCTCAGTGCGACTTATTACAATAATGGTGAAATTGAAAATGCATTGAATGAAATATCCAGGTTTAAAAGAGAGAATATTGTTGTAAGCAATCAGGCGGATTACAATGCCTTTCTTAAGGCAATCCTTCATGCAAATGCTGAGTCAATACTTAATCATCATTTGAAAGCGGATTCCGGTCTGTTTATTAAGCTAACTGAAAATTTCGGCCTGGAGAAAATATTTTACGAAAGCCTTGAATCAAATGAAGAATTTAGCAAATGTTTGATCAGGGAAGCTGAACTGTTCAGGGGAAAATAATACAAGTGGCAAGCAGGTGAACAGCTGTGGAAAAACTCAATGCAAGAAGCATTGACACGATGGCAATTTCATAAACTCTTTTCCTGTCTTTGTTGGCCTGCTCAGCATTTTTCACTTCGTGTAATTCACCAAGACGGTCAAAATTGTAAAGGCTAAAAAAGCCGAAAAGTATGCAGAACCTGTATTTCACTTCAAAGTACAGAACGATGAGAGAAAAAGTGGATAAGACCAAAAAAATCCAAAGCAGCAGTGAGTGACACCACCAGATACATGAAAATGTAAAAAATATAGTAACAGGAATAAAGAAGCGGATAAATTTCTTTCTAACCTTTACTTCCTGATTTCCAATATTACAAATCCCAGCCTGATAAGAATTGTTTTCGTTCTCCATAAAATGCCTTAGAGTTGACAACAAGGTGCAAAGAAAAAAGTTTCCCTCGAATTGAGGTTCAAAGGAAAGAATTCTTCCCATTTTGACTGTCAGGTTCATTTTATGCTTTCAGAATTCAGATGGAAAGAATAATTTCGCGTCCCTGAATTTAAAATTCCATAGGTTCAGATTGCAATCTCCGGAATGTTTCGGATTTGCTTCTCTGGTCTCATAGTTCAACGGATAGAATAGGAGTTTCCTAAACTCTAGATCCAGGTTCGATTCCTGGTGAGACCACAAAAAATCCTGTTAATATTTTGTCAACTCATTCTGTGAAAGACCGACTGATTATCAATATTTGTTTTTATAATAGCGATGAAGAAAAGGCAAAATTTCAGGTCATAGATTTTAGTAAAATACCATCATCATGAAAATAATAATAAGTGAAGCAGAAGCACTTCATATAAAAGCAATATGTGACATTCAGGTAGAATCTTTTTCAAGGTTATACAACGAAGTTCCGGTCAGGAATCATGGTAAGCTGCACCCGTCAGGTCCACAATTCAATGAAAGAAGCAGAGAGATTAATAAATTCATGGCTGATGAGTATGTCAAGGTCAGGCAAAATCCTGATTATCTTTTCAGTGCAAATCCGGCTCTGATTGCCAATTTCAGGTCTATATTAGACATATTTGCAGACGAAGCCGAATTCGACACAGAAGTGGTTACTTCCATTATGCTGAAAATTGATCTGGTTTTGTTTGTTTCAGAACATATTAACTGATTGTGGTGATAATCATTGAGGGCGTTTTATCTTACCATCAAAAATCCTTACCTTCACTTGTTGGATTTCATCACAGATGAATCAGACAATGTTCAAATACAAAAACTAAAATGCAAACAGGTATTATTTTAGCCATGCTCGGTACTACTGAAATCATCATAATTGCCGTTTTAATTTTACTGCTTTTCGGAGGCTCAAAGATTCCCAAACTGATGAAAGGCCTTGGGCAAGGAATGAATGAATTCAAGAAGGGCATGAAGGAAGGCGCATCTGAAGATCACTCAGATGCGGATTCAGAAAAGAAAAAGTAAACCCCTCCTTTTCCAGCCATCTTAGCACAGTTTTCCTGTATTTTTTTTGATTGATTTTAGCCATTTGATAATGGCTGAACTTTAAGCTATTCTTAAGATTTTCTGCGCCGTATTTTTAAAAATTTATTCTAATTTGCCGGGCTCAAATTATTAAAAATGAAAAAAGCATTACTAATCTTATCTGCATTCATTATCGGAATAAGCTCTTACGCTCAGAGAAAAGGCGCTGTGGAAAGCAAGCCTTCATCCGGCCTGGAATCTTCAGTGTTTGATGGCTTGTCTTTCAGGTTTTTAGGTCCTGCAATCAATTCCGGACGAGTAGTTGACTTTGCTGTCAATCCCGCATCACCAAAGGAGTATTTTGTGGCTGTCGCTTCCGGAGGCGTTTGGAAAACCAATAATGCAGGAATAACATACGAGCCGGTTTTTGACCAGCAGGGCTCGTATTCAATTGGGTGTGTAACCATGGATCCATCCAATTCGAACATTGTTTGGGTCGGTACCGGAGAAAACAACAACCAAAGAAGTGTCGCATACGGTGACGGTGTTTACAAGTCTGAAGATGGGGGTAAGTCATGGAAAAACATGGGACTTAAAAAATCTGAACACATAGGTATGATTAAAGTACATCCATCAAATTCTGAAATTGTGTATGTAGCTGCATATGGCCCGCTTTGGAGCTCAGGAGGTGACAGGGGTATATACAAAACTACAGACGGAGGCAAGACATGGAAGGCAATACTTACAGTGAGCGAATACACAGGCTTCAATGAAATTCACCTGGATCCACGTAACTCCGATGTATTATATGCCACAGCTCATCAGAGAATGAGGCATGTATTTACATACATCAGTGGAGGACCTGAATCGGCTGTATATAAAAGTATCGATGGCGGTAATACATGGAACAAGATTCACAACGGATTGCCTACTGTTGATTTGGGCCGAATCGGTTTGGCCATATCACCAGTTAACCCTGATTACATTTATGCAATTGTAGAGGCCGCAGATAAGAAAGGCGGGGTTTTCCGTTCAACAGATCGCGGAGCAAGCTGGCAGAAGCGAGGTGATTTTACCACAACCGGAAATTATTATCAGGAAATTTTTTGCGATCCGGTAGATATAGAAAAAGTTTACTGCATGGATTTTTGGGTGATGGTTTCAAAAGATGGAGGAAAATCATTTGACAAAATAGGAGAGATGTACAAGCATGTGGATAATCATGCCATATGGATCGATCCAACAGATACAAGGCATTTACTGGTAGGTTGTGACGGTGGTATCTATGAAACCTTTGATAATGGTGCTAATTGGGAATACAAGGCCAACCTCCCGGTCACGCAGTTTTATAAAGTTTCTGTAGATGATGCCAGTCCGTTTTACCGTGTTTACGGAGGTACTCAGGACAATAACAGCATGTCAGGTCCGTCGAGAACTACCAGTGGTAACGGCATTTCTAATTACGACTGGTATTTTACTCTGGAAGGTGACGGATTCGAATCAGCAAATGATCCGAAAGATCCGAACATCGCCTATGTACAGGCGCAGTATGGAGTGCTGGCACGATACGATAAGAAGAGTATGGAGGTAGTATACATTAAACCGGTGGAAGATGAAGGTGAGCCTGGGCTTCGTTGGAACTGGGATTCTCCTTTGATAATATCAAACCATCTTCATACACGCATTTACTTCGGTGCGAATAAGCTATTCAGAAGCGATGACAGGGGTGATACATGGACAGCAATCAGCGGTGATTTAAGCAGGCAAATAGACAGGAACAAATTACCTGTAATGGGCAGGGTTTGGGGAATGGATGCAGTGGCTAAAAATACATCGACAGATATCTATGGCAACCTGGTTAGTATCGCTGAATCATATTTTGATGAAAATACTTTGATGGTAGGAACTGATGACGGACTAATACATGTGACAAATGACGGTGGAAAAAACTGGCAGCGTTTAAGCAGTATCCCCGGAGTACCAGACCGAACTTATGTGAATCAGATCATAGCATCACAGCATGACAAGAATACATTTTATGCTTGTTTTAATCATCACCGCTACGGAGACTTCAGACCATACCTGTACAAGACCAGAGACGGTGGCAAAACATGGAGTGCAATTCACAGTAATTTGCCTGACAGGGGCAGCGTTTACAGCATTGCCGAAGATCATGTAAAGTCTGATCTTTTGTTCGCAGGAACCGAATTTGGTGTGTTTTGTTCTGTAGATGGCGGACAATCATGGAATCAATTGAAAAGCGGGCTTCCTGTGATTTCAGTTCGGGATCTAGCTATTCAGAAAAGGGAGAGTGACCTTGTGTTGGGCACATTCGGACGTGGTATTTACATCCTTGATGACTATTCTCCATTGCGTCATATCACACGAGATGAACTGAATAAAGAGGCGGTTGTTTTTCCAGTGAAAGACAGCTGGATGTTTGTAGAAGGTAGACCATGGGGTGCTCCACTGAAAGGATTCTTTGGGGAAAGTTTCTTTTCTGTTCCCAATCCTCCTGTGGGTGCAACTTTCACTTATCATCTTAAAAACGATCTCAAAACAATTAAGGAGATTAGAAAAGAGAAGGAAGCAGAATTAGTGAAGAAGGGACTGCCAGTATACTATCCAAGTCCTGACTCCATTCGCATGGAGGACAGACAGCCGGCTCCTTTTCTCATCTTCACAATAAAAGATGATCAGGGAAGAGTAGTGAGAAACATAAAAGCGGATGCTAAGAAAGGGCTTAAGAGAATTACATGGGATTTCAGATATGCAGCTCCGGGTGCAGTGACTTTTTATGTACCCGATCCTACTAACCCTTATGATTCACCGGAGAATGGCCATCTCGCTATGCCTGGCACTTATACTGTTACCCTCTCCAAATTTGAAAACGGAAAAATCACAGAACTAACGGGTCCAAGGAATTTCGTCATCAAAAGTCTCAATGCTGCCACGCTGGCCGCAACTGATAAAAAAGCACTCGATGATTTCAGCAGGAAAATAGCTGAACTGAGAAGATCAGCTGCCGGAGCTGACCAGTACATCTCAGAATTGAAAAACAAGATCAAACACGTAAAGGTTGCATTAATTGATGTGCCTTCACTTTTACCAGAAGTAGCAAGTAAGCTTTACAATATAGAGCAGAAACTTCATGAAACAGAAGTGATCATGAACGGCGATGCCAGTATGGCCAGGCGTGAATTCGAAACGGCCCCATCAATTAATTCGAGAATAGGAATCATGGAGTATACTGTGTGGAACAGCACTCAGGCTCCGTCCAATACATTCAGGAAATCACATGAAATTGCTTCACGGCAATTTGAAAAAGTGCTTAAAGATTTAAAACAAGTGCATCAGGACTTCAGAGAAATTGAAAAGACTCTGGAACAGCACAAAGCACCTTATACGCCAGGCAGATTGCCATGGGTTGATTAAATTCAAACCATTTCATGCTGAATATCCAAGAATATTTGCTGTTTGTCAAAACATGCATTGCCGGAATAAAAAATTATGCTATCTTCATTGAGCTTAATCTGTATGCTCAATGAAGCGCATCTACCTCTCATTCTTATTACTTCTGCCATTTGCTGTACATTCTCAAAGATTGGCCGATGTTGCAGTATCATACGGAGTGACTAATTACATCGGTGATCTCGGGAATGAAAAAAACTTTCCTATAAGTTCAGCCAGTTCCGGTGCCGCAGTTACTTTACGAAACTTTATTGGCAATAACGGGAAGTCTGCTTATACACACAGACCTTTCGATCTTCAATTGAGGTTTAGCTGGCATCGTTTGCAATACGATGAAGTTGAGTCTGTAGGAGGCAAATCCGGATCTGAACTGAGAAATTATCTTCGCGGCATAGGATTCAGGAATGATTTGTTCGGAGCGGAAAGCGGACTGACCTACAATTTTATTATTGGCAACCAAGGTCCCCTGAGCAAACCTAAATTCGGTGGTTTCGTGATGGCAGGTGTGGGTGCATTTTACGGTAAGCCAAAGGCTGATCTGTTCTTAGGAGATGCTGTCATTGATAATCGTTATTATTTCTGGAATGACGGAAGCATAAGGGATTTACCGGAAAATTCAAGAATTGAAGGAAATGTCTTGGAGAAAGATGGAATCTTTGAAACCGACCTGAGACAATGGCGCACCGAAGGGCAGGGGGCTGGCTCGGAATTCAGCCAGACCAGTCCGTACAACAATCTCAATATAGGAATTCCTATGGGAGTCGGTCTTCGCTATTTCTACAACAAGTTCCTCACTCTTTCTGTAGAGTTCAACTATTATTATTTCTTTACTGATTATCTTGATGATGTAAGCGGTCGCTATGCGACTTATGAAGAATTGTTAAGCTCGTTTCCCGATCAGCTCAGGTTTGAATTGGCAAAATATATTTCCGATCCAACCGGAAGAGGCACCAATGGTTTCATTGGTCTTGCAACAAGTCCAAGAGGTAATCCCTCATTAAAAGACGCGTTTACTTTCTTCAGCATAGAAGCATCCTACAAGATCAAGTGGAAGAAAAAAGGAATCTATGGACAGTAGTCTTCTTAACATGAAATAATGACTGTTTATAGTAGCGGCTGTTCTTATTGAACAGCCGCTTTTTTATAAAGACAAATATATTTTACGAAGTTCAGCCAAGATTCAGCTGTTGTATTCTCCTACTTGATTTTGTTGATCTGCTCAAGTGTTTTCATCAGCTCATCAAGTTTTGGGCTCAGGATGATTTCAGTTCTTCGGTTCTTTCTGCGTGCATCGGCTGTATTGGCAGGATCTACTGGCATAAATTGTCCGCGCCCTGTAGCAGTTAGTCGGGTGGGATCAATGGATCCGGAATTCAGGATGATTTTCACCACGGATGTAGCCCTGAGTACACTTAGCTCCCAGTTGTCCTTTGCACCGCTGGAAAGTGTGCCTGAGATAGGCACATTATCTGTATGACCTTCTACAAGAATATTAATCTCTTTGTTTTTTTCGAGAACCCGTCCAAGTTCTCTCAGGGCCTCTTCCCCTTTCTTTTCAATCACTGTGCTGCCGGAAGCGAAAAGCAGTCTTTCTTCCATTGAAACATATACTCTTCCATCTTTCACGTTTACGCTCAAACCATTCCCCTGGAATCCCAACAGAGCATCGCTTACTACTTTTCTGAGTGCATTTACAGTAGAGTCCCCTTTGTTCAGGATATCCTGGAGTTCTTTCACCTTCTGTTCTTTTTCTTTGAGACTTGACTGAAGTTCGTTGACTCTGCTTTCACGATCATGTAGGGCAAGAGAATCCTTTTTGATTTTGTCTTCCTTGGCCTGAAGTTCCTCTCTGATCTGGCTCAATTGGGAAATCAGGCGTCGAGTTTCTTCAGTGTTTCCCGCCAGCAACTTTTCATTATTTGCCAGCAGCTTATCGTATGATTTTGTAAGTTCTCCGTAGAGATCATTCAGCCTGCGGTATGAGCGCCCTTGTTCTGAAGTGTCACGTGAAAGTTCAGTCACATTTTTTCTCAACTCTTCCACTTGAGATGCCAATTCAGTATTTCGGATATTGAGCTGTTCATTGTCTGACCTGAGGAGTTTGTTTTGTTCCTGGCATGACTTCTCTTTCTTCTGTAGGTCTTCAAATTGCCGAGCAGGCACACAGGCGTTCAACAGTAGAATTGACAATAAAATGGCAGAAATTGACAGTTTTTGTATTGACATCAGGAACATAATCTTTTATATTTAGGTTGTTTAATTTGGGATCAGGCCTTAAAATTAATGTATCCAAGGCTTTCTGAGCCCGGATTATTTTTCTGTTTTCAACAGATGAAAGGAAACAAACAAACTCAGGATGCGTTTTATGTGTAAGCTGTAAATTCCTGTAACTTATGACAACACTGAATAAGAACTGGATCACAGAGAATCACATCGATTTTGAATACAAAAAGTATGTGCTTCTTGCCTATCTGCAGAAAGTAAGTGAAAACTTCACTGATCATCGCCTTTACCCGTATTTATCCGATTTGGTCGGACATTACAGAAGCCTGAAGGCTTTAAGGGAGGGAAAGCATAATTTGTTCAGCCAGTTTCCAGAAACCATGGTACGAACTGACATGGAAAAGTTTCATGTCATCTATGAAAAACTGATACAGGATGATGGTCTGATGCAGGAATTGGAAAACATTCTTGAATTTTCGATCCCTCAAATGGAAATATATCTCAATGAAGGAAAGAAAATCTATGATTTTCTTGAAGACAAGTTGAAAATATTTCCGGTAGGACTTATTCCTCTGAACAAAGAAGAAGGATACATGCTTCTTCGAACAGGCAATTCTACGGACACCCTGGTGTACAATTATGCCATCACCATTTTTGAAAATCCTACAGAGAAATACAGGGCTATACACGTGAGTTACATTGCGTCTTATGAAAAGAGCATTTGCGTAACTTATGAAGCGATAAAATCTGATTTGATTCAGTATAACAAAAGCCTTCCTAATCCGGCTACATACGTGATTGAATCAGATTTGGACATCCCATTTGACGAAACTTTTCTTCCCATGGCAAAACGAAGTCTTGTGAAGTGGATTGCCGGCACAGCATGAGAAAATCAATTGAATGAATTTTAAAAGTCTTTCTCATCCCGGTTCGCCAGCCAAAGTGAAAGTGCAAACAGTGTCTTGATGAATTGATAAGCTGCCCAGTTTCTGAACCGTGACCAGAGAGTATTTCTCAGCTTCATCTCTTCCAGAGTAACTTCCCGGCAATTCTTTCTAATGATTTCATTGAGTTTATCTGTCATAATTCTGGCAAAAGCTTCATCATTCACCTCCAGGTTGAGTTCAATGTTGCTGAACGTGCTTAGATTATTGAGGTCATAAGAGCCAAGGGTTACAAAGTTATTGTCTACCACCAGCACTTTCCCATGTACATTTGAAGGGATGTATTCAAAAATCCTGATATTGTTTTTAAGCATCCATTTGTACAGATACCTTCTGGCATGGATCAGCAACCTGACATCAGAATTTTCAGAAACGATCACTGAAATTCTTACCCCTCTTTCGACGGCATTTTTTATCACTCGTCTCATCACACCTCCCGGTAAAAAGTAACCGCCGACGATCAGAACCGATTCTCTGCTGTTTTTAATGGCATTTTTGTATGACAGGGCAATCTCATTTTTCCCTCTCAAATAATCGTTTTCTCGAATGCTGATACTGCTTATTTCTCTGGCTGAAGCAGTTTCTTCCTGATTAATCGCTTCTTTAATCAGTTTCTTCAACCTTGGCAGCTTAGTCCTTCTTTTGCATATGGCCATGAGACTGTGAGCCACCGGCCCCCGGACTTTCAGTGCGAAATCAAGCCAGGCCGGACTCCCAGGCTGGGTCATGTAATTATTGCTGATGTTTACTCCTCCAACAATGGCTACCTCGCCATCGGCTACAAACACTTTTCTGTGCAATCTTCTTCCAATGTGGAGTCTGCCGCGTGAAAAAAGTTTGCCAAATCTTCTGATTTTTATTCCGGCCGCTCTCAACCGGAACTTATGATGAGTTTTAAAATTCTGTGATCCATAAGCATCAATCAGTACATTTATCTTAATATTCCTTCGGGATGCCTCAATCATTGCATCCATGATCCTGTTTCCCGTGTCATCAGGTTCAAGAATGTATGACTGTATATAAACTTCTTCTCTCGCATTCCTGATCATTCGCTCAAGTGCGGGAATTATTTCATCTCCGGTAAGAAGCTCTACAGTATTTTTATTCATAAGATACTTTCATTCTCGAGGTATCATACAGGTTGAATCAATCCTAAATGGAATCAGGATGCGTTTTTACCAAAGGAGTAAAATACATTTTTCTCCCGCATCCTGAAATACCCTTGCTTAAATTTGCATACTTCAAAAAAATATTACCTTTGTTTAGCTTAAGATATTCATTCATAATATGAATAATAATGATCAGCTATTTGTTCAGCTACTATACATTTTCCATTCATCTGGCATGGTCGCGCTGGGTAAGCTGAAGAATCCTGCCACCGACAAGATTGAAAGAAACCTGGAACAAGCAAAGCATTCCATTGACATGCTTGAAATGCTAAAAGTTAAGTCGAAAGGCAACCTTTCAGATGACTTGTTGCGTATGATGGATACATTTTTGTCAGAACTCAAATTGAATTACGTGGACGAATTCAACAAAGACAAGATAAATACTTAAAGGATTTTACAACCAAACCAGCCTATGGATAACCAGGACAATAGTAAAAATGAGTACCAGGAACAGGGCCCGAGGAAAGGGATTGTGATCATTGTGATCACGATTCTGCTGGGTACCAATGCTCTTTTACTATGGCAGTTTTTCGACAAGAAAAGCAGTCTGGACATGGCTAATCAGACCATCGTAACTACTACTGCGGAAAAAGATGCTCTTCAGGCCCAGCTTAACAAGGTTCGATCTGAGTTTGAAAAGGCCAAAACCGATAATCTGAGTTTACAGAATGAGCTTTCCGAGAAAGACGCTGAGATAAAAGCCAAACTCGCTGAGATTCAAAAACTGATCTCACTGGGTGGTCCGGCTCAGATCGCACGTGCAAAAGCTGAGCTTGCCAAGCTGAAAGAGATGAACCAGGTTTATCTGGCCCAGCTTGACAGTATCAATATTCTGAATGAGCAGCTTCGTGCTCAAAATTTGGATCTTGAATCAAATCTTAATAAAGAAAAATCCCGCAACGAGAATTTATCCGCGGAAAATAACCGCTTGTCTTCAAAGGTGGCTGCAGGCTCAGTGCTCAAAGCTGTTGAGATCCAAACTGAAGGGCTCAGGTACAAATCAACCGGCAAAGAGTTTGAAACCAACAGAGCGAAGCAGGTTCAGAAGATCAGAACAAAGTTTATTTTGACTGAAAACAATGTGATTGATCGCGGGCAACTTGATCTTTATTTTCGTGTGATGGGTCCAGACGGCGCGGTGATGTCTTCAACGAAAGAAACTTTCATGGCAGGCGGTCAACCTACAGTTTACACTGTAAAGCACACGGTTGAATATCAAAATACCGACACTCCTGTTGAAGTGATGTGGGCAAAAGGGACCGAGTTTGTAAAAGGAAAGTATCAGGTAGAAATATATCACGGAGGAAAAGTGATTGGGAAGTCTTCGATAGAACTTAAGTAAGATCTGTATTTTAAAAGAAGGCTCTTACCTGCACTCCTCCTGTATGAATAGTTTTTGACTGTTCAAGCTTTCTGCCATCATAATTGAGATTGAGTTGAACCGATTTGCCCAGGTTTCTTTGTAAATTAAAATTCCAGGTAACGTTTCGGCCGTTTTTCAGTCCTTCCAGCATTTCATAGGCAAGAAAGCTGTTCTCTCCACTGTTGAATTTCACTTCGATCAGATTAATCTTTGCTGTGAGAATACCACTGTTTACCGTGGTGTATTTAAGTTCAAAACCTGTATTATTCATGAAAACCTTTTCGCCCCCGCCGGATTCTGAATTGATCTTTTCAGAGTATTTATAGGAAAGGGTAGTGCGAAATGTAGTTCCCGGCTGATAAGTGAATCTTGGTTCTGCGCTTTGCGATTTGATTCGGAAGTTTCTGCCGCTGAAAAAACCTGAGGTGTTTTTTCTTTCGCTTTTTTCGAGACCAAGCGTAATGAGGTAAATTCGGGAAATATTCCATCTCGAGTTCAGAGCATGAGACTCAAGTTGACGGGTTTCAAATCCGTTTGACAACAATGACTTGTTATTGTTCTGCTGATATATAAAATCTGCGCCATAGACAGGATTAGAGCGGTTCAGGTACAAAATGTTCCTCAGAGAAGAATTGATTGACACCAGCAAACTATCGTTAATGCTTCGGCTGAAAGGGTTCAGTGAAGAGAGAAGAGTTTCATCTCTGGTTTTTTTCTCCAGGCGAAGAGAGAGCTGGTCGGAAAAGCGATACCAGAGCGGCGTTTTTCCGCTTGATGAACTTCTTCCAGATGCTGGATTAATATTCAGCACCTCAGAAAATTGGTTGCTTCTTGTGGTGATGAATTGGTTTGAAGCTACAAAGACACGAATGTATTCGGCCTGATCTCTGAAGGTTGCAATTGCAAATTCATCCAGGTCTTTCACACCGTTCTGATTGTAGTCGGCAAGGTAAGTGTATACACCCTGTCCCGCAGGAACCTGCAAATAATAAAATTCCTGTTTGCGTTCCAGGCCAGTGCCAGCCTCATAATATGTTGAGGCCTGAATTTTTCCTTTCCAAAAATTAACAGAATGATCCAGACGGTTTAACAGATTTTCAGAGGGAGAAAAAAGAATGCCTGCATTTTCTGTCGTTCTCAGTTTCCGGTATGTAGTGTTTACTCTTAATATATGCTTCGGATTTTTTATAAATTCGGCGGATGCATTTAATTCGTCAGCCTTTGTAAACAAAAGCAGATTTCCGGAGGATGGCAGTTTATCTTCTCTGTATTTATAGTTAAGGGATGCCTTGTTTTTAAAATCTGAAGGCGTCGTAGCATACACTGAATATTCCTGGAATCCGGCACTGTTGCCAAGCAGTGAATCATTTGCCCGGCTGTAAATACTGTTCAGCTCAGTGTTTTCTTTCAGGCCCAATACAACTTTCCATACTTGTCTGGATACATCTGCATGATGTCTGAGAAAGCTGGTTTTATTCATAGAGCCTTTGGTCCGCAGATAGCTGATACCTGAAACCAGTTTGTATTTATCAAGGTTTAAGGAAGCTGAACCTGAATTCATCAGTCCGTTATAATCATCACCCCTGAAATAGGATTTCAGATCGTATGCGACGTTGCCATACTTTTGACTGAAAAGCGTGCTTTTTACTCCTCCAATGTGTTCTTCTCCTGTGGAGGATGACAAGCCAAGATTCCAGTCGCGATCAAATTCCACATTACGGAATCTTTCCACTGGGCGAAAATGCTTTCCGGTATGCTCATATGATATCGAATTGACGAGTTTCCAGTTGTCTGCAGAATCTTTTCTGATATCTGTATGGTTTTTCCATTCAGTCCTCAATGCGTAGCCCTGATTGTCAGAATCGCCGACTTCAGAGAAAAGATTCAAATCGTTATTGCTCATGGCAGCCTCGACATTAAGAATGTTATTTTCATTTAATGTGATGTCTGACCCCAGGCTGAACAATTGTTGTTTTGAAGGCGCTGGAATGAGAGCCTGTGGGGAGTAATTCCCCTGGCTGATACCGTTCAGCGGAACTACCCATTTGAAAACTCTTCCGTTGGCAGAAGTTATATCCAGCAAGTAATCACCGTTTCCTGAACCAACTTCTGTAAATGAAACCTGCCAACGGGCACTGTCAGGATTTACTGAGTATAAAAATATGTTGTAATTGTTGCCATCCACAGTCGTATCTTTCTTCTGGTACAGTACGATGTCGGCATTAAAAGCTACGCTATCACCCGTAGGATAGAATGCCTGTCCAATATCATCGCCAATGTCACTAAGCAATGCTTTTCTTGCACTGTCAAGATCAAGAAGAAGAGGCTGGTTCTTGCCATCCTGTTCTGAATAAAGATTGAAGCGAAGTTTTATTTTTTCTGCTTCATATTCCTGATTGAGATGAATGAGTGATCTGGAGTAGTTTTTGTCCGAATACTCAAATTCCACCACGATTCTTGAATCTTTTGTTATTAGTCGCTTTGAAGTGAATGTTACTTCAGCAGTATTGTAATCGATCACATAATCATGGTCCAGTCCGCGCACGAGCTGAAGTCCATCCAAAAACACCTTCTCTGTTCCGGAAAGAACAATAATAAATGTTTCTGCATTGTTACCTGAAAGCCTGTAGGGTCCCTGGTTTCCTTCGACAGCTCTGATCGTGTTCCTGGTAAACTTTCCCTTAGAAACAGCCAGAGCAGCGCCGGCTTTTAGCTGTTTAGTATTTTCTTTGTTGAGGGCATGACGTGTTGTAAAGTATCCTCCCTGTCCTTTTTTAAAAAAATTCATGAAATATCCTTCAGGCTTTTTAAGTTCAAAGTCACCGGCAATGAGTGTGTTTTTTTTATCCGACAACTGAATAAAAACCTTGTCGAAGTCCTGAAGTTGTTGTGTGTTTCCTTCGGGCTGGACTGGAATGTTTTCATCCGTAATTGCGGCCAGAATTTCCACATTGTCGCTGAGCATTCCCGACAGTTGCAGATTCAGACTGGAGTTTACGAATACATCCTGGTTGTTACCGAAGGAAACACCACGGGAAATGCTTCCTGACTTATTCAGTCCCTGCATTTTGAATATATCATCCTGACGGGAAGAAGGCTTATATATAAATGGATTTGTAGCAACACCAGGACGAATTTCTCCGGGATCCTTTCTTCTCATATTTTGAGATAGGAGAAAAGAAAAAACTCTATATGTGATTTTCAGGCTGTCTGTACCTGGACTTTTCAGCCAAATCAGTTTTCCTTCTGCCGGCATGATCAGGAAGTTTTCCGGTTGTAAAAATGTAGAATCACTTGCCCAAAGGAGTACAGATCCGGGGACAAGGCTCAGCGTGTCCACTTGAACAGTATCCTTGTTTGAGAAAATGTACTTTTCACGAAGATTACTCACAGATTGTCCGTAAGCATTCATTTGCATGAGAGCTAGCAGAGAAATGAGACAAATAATTTGACTGGAAAATCTCATGAGACCTGACCTGTAAAAATAAGTTTTATTACGGGTTTGTTGTTTTGTCTTGATATTATCAACGAACAGGATTTCATGCTATTCTGCGGTATGTTCGCCGGCTTTTAATTAAATTTATCATCTCAATGAAAAAGATAATTACTTACAACATAAACGGCATCAGATCAGCCTTGTCGAAGGATTTTTCAACCTGGCTTACAGGTATGAATCCGGATATAATTTGCCTTCAGGAAATCAAGGCCAGTCCGGACCAGTTCGACACAAACATTTTTAAGGCTATGGGCTATCATGATTTCTGGTTTCCTGCGCAGAAAAAGGGATACAGCGGTGTGGCAATACTTTGCAAGGAAAAGCCAATTGGAACTGAATACGGTACTGGACACAGGCAGTCTGATCAAGAAGGGCGTGTGATCAGAGTGGACTTTAAAGATTATTCCGTGATGAGTGTGTATGCTCCTTCAGGTTCCAGTGGCGACGAGAGACAGGATTTCAAAATGATCTGGCTTGAAGAATACATCCGGTATATGAAGAAGCTTTTAAAGGATAAACCGAATCTTCTGGTGACAGGGGATTTCAACATTTGCCATAAGCCAATTGACATTCACAATCCTGTAAGCAATGCAAGGTCATCGGGTTTTCTCCCTGAAGAACGTGAATGGATGGACCGTTTCACAGAAGTAGGATTCAATGATGCTTTCCGGCATTTCAATTCAGATCCGCACGAATACACATGGTGGAGTTTCAGGGCCAATGCCAGAGCCAAGAATCTCGGCTGGCGAATTGATTACCAGTTTGTAAGTGGAGACCTTGTAAAACTGCTGAAACATTCAGCGCATATTCCAGAAGCCAGGCACAGTGATCATTGCCCAGTCCTTGTTGATGCAGACCTATAAAAAAAGCCGCTCAAATACTGGCGGCTTTTTCTATGAGCTTTGAAGTTTATTTTATTCCCAACTTGGATTTTACCATAGGCATTATGTCATCGCTTTCCTGTGCAAAGATTATACTGCCCAGGCTGGTATCAAAAATATAAGAGTATGATTTTTCTTTTGCGATATCCTTAATCGCGTCTTCAGCTCTTTTGAGGATAGGACCATAAAGTTCTTCTTTTTTCTTCTGGAGTGACTCCTGTGCAGTTTGCTGAAAATCCTGAATACGGTTACCCAGGTCATTCAATTCTCTTTCCTTGGTGATACGAATCGCTTCAGGAAATGAATCTGCCTTTGACTGGTAGTTCTGCAGTTTCGACTGATACTCGGCAGTCATTCCTTTAAGTTGAGAGTCGAGTGATTCACCGTATTTCCTGAGTGTGCTGTCAGCTGTTCTGGTCTGAGGCATCAATTGAATCAGTTCACCGGAGTCGATGTGTCCGAACTTCAGAGTTTGAGAAAAAGCAGAATAAGTAGCAAGAGCAGAAATAAGAGCTGTAGCCAGCAGAATTTTTTTAAACATGTTTGTTGGGTATATAATTTGGTTTATTTTTTAGGATCATCCATTTTAATTTCAGAGCCGCCGCTGTCCTGGCTGCCTTGTCCACCTGATCCGGGATTGCCAGATTTTCCGGAGCCGGAATCTTTGGCTGCGGGTTTATAGCCCATTGCCAGTAATACCGCATCGCTTTTGTCGTACTTGGGGTTTGTGTACAGCATAATCAGATCACTTGATTTGTCAAATATCACTGCATAGCTCTGATCGGTTGCCAGTTTTTTTACAGCATTGTATATTTTATCCTGAATCGGTTTGATCAGTTCCTGCTTTTTCTTGAAGAGATCACCATCGTAACCGAAGCGTTGCTTTTGCAGGTCTTTTACATCTTTCTCCTTTTGGGTGATTTCGTCCTGGCGGCGTTTCTTCATCTCTTCAGTGAGAAGAACCTGTTCAGCCTGATAGGTTTTATAAAGTTTATCGATGATGGCATATTTGTCTTCGATTTCCTTTTGCCACATTATGGAGAGGTTATCGAGTTGTTGCTGGGCTGCTTTGTAATCCGGAATATTTTCCAGTATGTATTCTGTATTAACGTAAGCGTACTTCTGGGCTTTTACCATCATAGTTCCTGTGATGAACAGGGTTAAGGCAGCCAGAAAGATTTTCGAAAGAAACAGTAGGTTTTTCATGATGGATCCTTTCTTTTTGAGGGGTGCAAATGTATGAATTTAAAATTGTTGTCCAATTGAGAAGTGGAACTGGGAACCATTGGCGTCTGGCGCATTGTTCAGCTTATCCAGTCCATAACCCCAATCCAGACCAAGGACTCCGAATACCGGCAGGAATATTCGAATGCCGGCTCCGAGAGATCTCTTTGCACTGAAAGGATTAAACTCCTTGAAGTTCAGCCAGGCGTTTCCGCCTTCGGCGAATGTGAGGAGATAAATAGTGGCTGATGGGTTCAATGAAACCGGATATCTTAGTTCCATTGTGTATTTGTCAAAGATTGTGCCACCTATCATGCTGTTTAGGGAATTCCTGGGAGTGAGAGAGTTGTTTTCATAACCTCTGAGAGCAATAATTTCTCTTCCGTCGAGTGAAAATCCTGAAAGGCCATCTCCACCCAGGTAAAATCTTTCGAATGGAGAAGCTCCGAGATTTCGGTTATAAAGGCCAAGAAAACCATACTGAATTTTAGTATGCAGCACAAGATTGCCTGCCAGTTTTGTATACCACAGGGAAGAAAATTTCCATTTGTGATATTCGATAAACTTATATTTCTCGTTAGGAGTGGCTGTTTTATAATCAATGCTATTGAAGAGTGAATAAGGAGGAGTAAGTTGAAGAGTCAGTGACAGCTGAGAACCGCTTCTTGGATAAATGGGAGCATCAATTGAATTCCTTGAGATAGTTTCTCTGAAACTCAGGTTATTGGAAAAGCCATCGCTGAAGAGGAAGGTATTACCATAGTTTTCCAGAGTATAATACTGGTAGCTTACTTCATGATAAATAGTGAAAAAGTCGTCTGGTTTTTTCAGTCTTTTGCCAAGTCCTACTGAGACACCTGTGATGAAGATAGCCTGTCTGTTAGGGTCTTCCTTTTTAACGCCGTTAGTTTGTATCGAATGATAAACCGATACGCTGAGTGAGTTCGGTTTTTTTCCGCCAAGCCATGGCTCAGTGAATGATGCATTGTATGACTGGAAGAATTTTCCGTTTGTTTGCGCACGCAAGCTGAGACGTTGTCCGTCACCTGAAGGGAGCGGTCTCCAGGCATTTTTCTTGAAAAAATTTCTTGCTGAAAAATTGTTGAATGCAAGTCCGAGTGTACCAACTAATTGATTTGCGCCATATCCCCCTGAAAGTTCCAACTGGTCGGATGGTTTTTCTTCAACAGTGTATTCTATATCTACTGTTCCATCTGCAGGATTGGGTTTAGGATTTACGCCCAGTTTTTCCTGATCGAAATATCCAAGTTGTGCAAGTTCACGCTGTGTCCGGATGATGTCTGAGCGGCTGAAAAGCTGACCGGGTTTTGTGCGTATTTCCCGCATGATTACCCGGTCGTTTGTTTTGGTGTTTCCGGCCACAGTAATTTTATTGACCCTTGCCTGACGTCCTTCATAGATTCTCATTTCAAGATCTATGCTGTCTCCTTCCACACTTATTTCGACAGGGGTGACAGAAAAGAAGAGATAGCCATCGTCCATGTAGAGAGAGCTGACATCCCTGCCGCTTTGGTTCATGTAAAGACGCTGGTCGAGAACCGACTGGTCATACACATCACCTTTTTTTATTCCAAGAATATTGTTCAGATCCTGAGAAGTATGCTTTGTGTTGCCGACCCAGGAAATGTTTCTGAAGAAATACTGCCTGCCTTCATTCAGTTCAATTTTGATTCCTATAGCTGAAGCGGAAGGCCTGTAGATAGAATCTCCGGAGACAGCCGCGTCACGGTAACCTTTGTCGTGGTACTTAGCTACAACTTTGTTTTTATCATCCTGGTATTTGCTGTCTATGAATTTCGCAGTAGTGAAAATCTTATACCACTTTTTTTCTTTGGTATCCTTCATTGCTCTTCGAAGCTTTCCGTCGGTGAATGCCTGATTACCTTCAAAGTCTATATGCCGGATTCTTACCTTTTCTTTTTTATCGACGATGATGTCAAGAATTTCCCTGTTGGCATATGTGCTGTCCGTAATTTCTTTAATTGTTACCTCAGCATCTAAATAGCCTTTGTCGATGTAGAATTCTTTTACGGTATGCTTCACATTATTCAGGACATTCTCAGTAATGACTTTGTCTCTGTCGAGACGGATTTTTTCGCGTATCTTATCTGCATCTGATTTTGAAACACCTTTAAATGAGAATTTTGATAGTCGCGGTCTTTCCTGAAGAATGAGTTCAAAGAAAATCAAGTTGCCCTGAGTACGGCTCGCGGAAAGCTTTACATCTGCAAAGAGTCCCTGCTTCCAAAGGTTTGTGATAGCCTTGGATGTCTTTTCTCCCGGAACATCGATGGTGTCACCTACGCTCAGTCCGGAAATTGAAATCAGCACAGCCTCATCCAGGAACTGTGTGCCTTTCACTACGACTCCCCCTATGACATATTCCTTTGGGTTGCCATAATCAATCACCAGGCTGTCACCGCCAAGCTGTATCTGAGCGTGAACAAAGGTTGAGGATATAAAGAGTAGCAGGAGGAAAAAAATCCTTTTTATCATACTTATTTTTGAATTTGTTCACTCACAAGCCCGAATCGTCTTTCACGATTTTGGAAACTTATGATGGCCTCGTAGAGATCTTCTTTGGTGTATTCGGGCCAGAGGGTAGGAGAAAAATACAGTTCGGAATAAGCGATCTGCCACAGAAGAAAATTGCTGATGCGGTATTCGCCGCTGGTTCTGATCATGAGTTCAGGATCAGGAATTCCGCTGGTGAGCAAATGTGCTTCAATTGTATCTTCGTTGATTGATTCAGGGTTAAGTTTGCCATCGCTGACTTTCAGGGCGATGTTTTTCACAGCTCTGGTAATTTCCCATTTGGAACTGTAGCTCAGTGCAAGGATCATCGACATGTGTGTGTTGTGCGAGGTTACTTCGATCGCCTCTCTGAGCTCATTCTTGCAATGTGAAGGCAGGGTTTCCATGTCCCCGATGATCACAAGCTTGATATTGTTCTTAACGAGAGTATGTCTTTCCTGATGGATGGTATGGATCAGCAGTTCCATTAGGGCATTTACCTCTTCACGCGGACGGTTCCAGTTTTCAGTGGAAAATGCGTAAAGAGTCAGGTATTTTACGCCCAGTTCAGCAGCTGCTTCGGTTACATCGCGCACAGCTCTTACGCCATTTTGATGTCCGAATACTCTTTCTTTTCCCTGTTTTTGCGCCCATCTTCCGTTTCCATCCATTATGATGGCAATGTGTTTAGGAAGCTTTGCGGGGTTAATTTTATCCTTGAGACTCATGGTCTGAGTTAAACGCGGCGCAAGTTAATAAATTAGAGTCAAGGGAGGCAGAATGAAGGTTTTCTGATTCTAAAAAAGTGTTAAAAACGCTTAAAAAATCAGGTTAATGATAATTTCTTTTCTTGAAAGGTTTGCAGGAATCTTTGATCATGCTGTTAAGCCTGAAATAGATTGTGATTCCTGCGAACAGGAACCAGTCTTTATCTTTCGAATTGCCTCTTTGATTGCGGAACACATAGCTGCTATTGCTGGTATCTCTGCTGGAGAATGAACGATCTGAGAGCGCTACAGCAGCGGCTCCATTCGCAGCCAGTAGCAAATTGAGGTCTGGATAAACGGTACTGACATCATCAAGATAATCAGTGTAAGTTCTTCTTGCACCCACTTCAATTCCCATGCCTATTCTTTCAGACACAGTCCACTTCACTCCGCCTCCGAAAGGAATTGCGATCTGTATCCTTTTATACTTTTTATTGTTGTTAGTGCCCTGGCCTTCTGTTCCCAGAGGTTGCAATTCATATACATCTCCGTTTAGTTCAGCTTTGGGATTAAATCGGAAAACCGATATGCCGCCAAATACAAAAGGTGTGAAAGGGTAAGCCAGATTTCCTGTTTCATAGGGGAAAAAGTTGAATTCCAGCTGAGGCGAAAGTTCAAGAATATTTGAGTGGAAGGAGAGATTTCTGTCCAATTCGAACCCGTTGTCAGCTTTGCTGTCGTCACCGGAAATTTTTCCGTAATTCAGTTCAACCTTCCATGACCAATGTCTGTTCCAGTTGTGACGGAAAAACAAACCTCCGAAGGGGTGAATGAAATCAGTATTGAACAAATGTTCGGAAAGCTCGCCTTTATAATTCGTGACTCCAACCTGAATGCCTATTTCTTCATACTGTGCACGGACAAATGGTGCAGTCAGGACGCAAAGAAGTAATAAAAAAAGAGTTTTTTTCATTAGAGAAATCACAGGTTCTCAGGGAGATACATCAAGAACGTAAATGTCTTGACGAAAATTGAAATGAATCCAATCAGAATCTTGGCAATTTGCCTCTGCCTGTTTTCAGTTTATAATTGATGCTGAAGATGGCAAACATGTATGAATCATTGTCCCGGGTATCTCCTCTTTGTTGTCCGGCTGCAGTGATATTCGGATCACTGCCACTTGATCTGTCTCCCAAAAGAGCAGACAATGGGTCAGCTTCAGGATAATTGATAAAATCGAAATATGTTCCGCTCACATCATCAATATAATCAGTGAAAGTTTTGCGGATGCCTAATTCAAGACCTACGCCCCAGGCTCGGTCAATGGTGTATTTGAATCCAAGTCCAACCGGAATGCAGAACTGAACCAGGCTGTATTTTTCCCTGGACGGCAGCAGGCCCTGGCCTTCCGTTCCGAGAGGCTGAAGCCTCAGTGTGGAGCCCTGGTATTCAGTTTTGGGATCGAAATAAAAGACACCCACTCCGACAAAAGCATAAGTATAGATCTCGTAGCCTCTCAGTCCTTTAACACCTCTCAGGCGGTATCTGTGACCGATTTGTTCCTGTTGGAAAGCGCCTTCGAAATTGACATTGAATTCGTAGATGTCAGAAAAGAAGTTGAGGTTACGGTAATTTCTGAAAAACTCAGTAGTAAGCTTGTCATCTCCGGCGATTCGTCCGTAGGTCAGATGAGATTTCAAAGCAAAATAATTGCTCAGCTTGTATCTCAGACCGGCTGCCGCGGCAAAGCGGGTCATTGACCATTCCAGGTCTTTGAAGTAGTTTGTGCCAATCTGATTCGCTCCTCCGAGTTCACCTAGAAAATTACTTATACCTGCACCAAGGCTTAGTTCATAGCGTTGACGCTTCCAGCGCTGGGCGTCAGATTGCAAAGGGCAAAGAAATATCAGGGTGAGGAGTGTAAAAAGTAATTTCTTCATGTGACGGGTCAGATCAGCGCAAATATAATAAATTCTGAATATGGCAAAATAAGATCGGACATAGGCCTAATTGCTTAATCTTCAAATTAAATTGTGATATGTTCAGTTCCTCTTATCCAGGCCCCAGTTGAGCTTTTTGCGCAGAGTGTTAAGGAAGTTTTCATTGCTCAGGCGCAGCAGATTAATGTTATAGTTTTCCTTTCTGATTGCAAGCTGAAAGGAAGAATCTATGGTAGCAGACCTGCTGTCCAGCGTTGCCATGAACCTTTGGCTTCTGCCTTCCACTTCCAGGGAGATAACATTTTTATCAGATACTACGATAGGACGGACATTAAGGTTATGCGGTGCGATAGGTGTGATCACGAAGCTTTCTGATTGAGGCACTACGATAGGCCCGCCGCAACTGAGGGAATAACCTGTGGAACCAGTGGGTGTGGAGATCATGATTCCGTCTGCCCAGTATGAATTCAGGTATTCTCCGTTCAGGTATGCATGGATGGTGATCATGGAAGATGTTTCCTTTTTGTGAAGAGTGAACTCATTCAGAGCAATGTTATTTGACTCGAAGAGGGGATGGTTTGACTCCAGGCGAAGAAGTGTGCGTGAGTCTAAAGAGTAATGTCCTTTCAGAAGACTGTCAATCGCAAAATTCAGGTTTTCTTCAGATACGCTTGAAAGAAAACCCAGACGTCCTGCATTAATTCCTGCAATCGGTATTCCGGAATCTCTGACAAGCAGCACAGTGTCGAGCAAAGTACCGTCGCCTCCAATGCTTAATAAAAAATCAATCTTGCCAGGAAGATCGTCATGAGATTCGAAAGTAGAAACCTGTGAGGGCAGTTCGATTGTCGAAGAGAGGAATTTCCTGTATGGGCTGTGGAGTGAAATATTCATGTGTTGACTCATCAGCAAATCAATTACCTGTTTGGCAAGACTGATTTGTTTTTCACCTGTTGGCCTACCGTAAATGGCAATATTCATAGTTGTCAGATTGGAGCAGTAAAATGAAGAAAAAATCCCGACTCTCCCAATTTATTGAGGGAGTGTTCAAGGCGAAACACCATGTCGTAATACGTAACAAAATCAATTCCGATACCACCCGAATACTGCCATTTATTCACAAGGTTGTTCATTTGTTGGAATTGTGTGTCTTTCACATAGCCTGCATCGAAGTACAGGTTCAGATAGAAAGCGTAGGGAATTACATTGAATTTTGGAAGGGGAATAAAATCTGCTTTCAGTTCCCTGGTTTTCAGTAATGCGTATTTCAGATTCGTCTTCAGCAGTGCGTATCGTTGTCCGTCGAGCACATAAAATTCATATCCTCTCAGATACTCCCGGCCGTAACCCAAAGCCCGGGTATTGTAATAAGGCTGGAACTCATTGCTGGAATATTTTCCGCTCAGTCCGGATGAGAAATAGAAGTTTCGTCCAATATCCCAGAACTGCCTGTAGCGTGATGATACATACATTAGGTTTATATCATCATTGAGCAGCCGGATCCCGTTTTTCACAAATTCGACATCAAAATAATATCCCCGAAGCGGATATACTACAAGATCGCGATGATCAAGTTTATAGAAGTAACGAAATGAAAAATACTGTTGAGATGATTTTTTTCCTGCGAAATATTCCGGGTTGAGTTTGAGAATAGTATCGAGGACTTCTGCACTTCTGAAATTCGCCTCAATGCCGTGAGTTTCATACAGGTCTGGTCTGAATACATAAGCTACTGAAAGTCCCGTTTCTCTTTTGGCATATTCTTTTTCATCCTTGAAGTACTGCACCTTATCATTTTGTGTAGCGAAGCTGCTTTGCCGGTTTCTGGAATAAGCGAAACCAAAAGTGAGTCCGGCTTTTTGCTTTTTATCGATGAAGGGAATTTCATAAAACAGGCTCACCCGCTGGGTATATCCCAGCCTCAAAGTAGCAGCCAGTGATTCGTTTCTTCCTCTGAAATTATTCCAGTAAAGCACACCTCCGTAAACAACTCTGGAAAAATCTTTTGTTTCCCACCACACATTAAAATTTCTTTCTGCGATTTCAAAAATCGGGAGAGGGAAAACGTACCAACGTTCAGTCATGATGATGTATACATTGATGCTTTGGTCAAGTGTATCGGTAATCCATGTAATTTTAACAGAATTGAACAGAGAGGTGTTCAGCAGGTTTTCTTCACTTCTCTTGAAAAGGACTGTTCCCTCATCCATTTTCAAGGTGTCGCCAATTCGGAAAGTAAGTTCCCTGTAGATGATGTGATCCCTGGTAAGTTTATTACCGATCAGTATAACTGAAGCGATTCTGTGAGTGAGGTTTTCAGAATCGGATGTATCGGAAGTTGAAATGCCTGGATTAGCAACAGAGTGAATACATATAAAAACGAAAGCAAGAGACAGGAAAAAAACTTTAGTGTAGCATGGTTTCCGAATCATCCGGAATTGTTTAGATGCCAAGATAATTCATAAGTGAATCGTAGCGTGACTGAAGATCATCCATGAATTGATTCTGGTGATAATGCTCTTTCACATAGTACCCGTGTCGTCCCAATGATGAAAGTATTCTGGAAAGGTCGGGCTGATTTATTTTCAGAGTGAGGTCCAGGGTTTCGTTTTCCGGATTCGGAGTGATATAAGAACTCAGCACTTTTCCGTTTTCAGATTCAATCAGGTGGGCGATTGCGCTCAGTGAATAATCTTTCACCCCGAGTTCAATGACGATGACACCGTTCGCGTCCTCAAATATTCCGCTATCGGCATAATGTCTGAGTATATCATTGAGAGTGATAAGACCTGCATAATTTTCGTTTGCGTCTAACACAGGTATGAGCGTAAGTTTGTCTTTGCTCATTATTTTCACTACTTCAAAAACAGGTTGGTTGAATTTGACGAAAGGCCTAATGAGAGGAAGATTGTCATTGGCCAATGCCTGATCAAGGCTTCTAAGCTTCAGAATATCCTGTTCAGATGCGAGACCAATGTATTTAAGGCCATCTACGATAGGCAAATGCTCCACTCTGAATTCTTCCATCCAGTTAATCGCTTTCAGGCCGGTATCACTCAACTTGAGAGGAGGAAAAGAATCGTTTATGAGGTCTTTGGCAGTCATTACACTTCTAACGTAATATTGTTCAGAATGTTTAGGGGGCGCAAAATACAAATATTTTTTTCTTGTGAAGTTCTGAATGGCTTTTCATCATTGGCCTTCAGGGTGTTTTGACCGGATGGTCAGTCGCCTGTTTGTGACAGATTTAATCATGCAACAATTGCTTTTTTTGATTTGTTGTAAGTAAAACGCAATTTTACATAAATATGAAAGAGAGGAAAACGCGTTTAAGCGTGAACATTAATAAAATTGCAACGTTGCGTAACGCGAGGGGAGGAAAATTTCCTGATCTGATCAGGGCAGCCAAGGATATTCAGGCATTCGGAGCGGAAGGAATTACAGTTCATCCACGTCCTGATGAAAGACATATCAGGAGGAAGGATGTTTATGATTTGAAAAATCACATACATACCGAATTTAATATTGAAGGTTACCCTTCTAAGGATTTTATATCACTGATCCATGAAATACGTCCGGCACAGGTTACTCTAGTTCCGGATCCTCCGGATGTTCTCACTTCCAATGCTGGATGGGATGTAAAGAAACACAAATCCTTTCTTCAGGATGTGATAACAGAATTGAAGGAGTCGGGAGCGAGAGTGTCTTTATTCATGGAGCCTGACACGGATATGATTGATCACTGCGTGGCAACTGGGACAGACCGGATTGAGCTATACACAGAAACGTATTCGAGTCAATACTCCTCAGACCCTGATAAAGCAATAAAGCCATTCATTGCTGCCGCAATCAGAGCAGGAGAGTGTGAGCTGGGACTTAATGCAGGTCACGACCTGAATCTTGAGAACCTCAGGTTTTTCAGTCAGAATATACCCGGACTACTTGAAGTTTCAATAGGTCATGCAATCATATGCGATGCCTTGTATTTCGGTCTTGAGAACACCATACAGATGTACAGACGAGAGTTGATGTGAGATTCTTTTTCTGATGTACGGACCAATAAAACTGCTTCAATTAAAATGAAATTGTTTTACAAGAAAAGCGGGGAAGGAAAGCCTCTGATAATCATTCACGGATTGTTTGGTTTTGGGGACAACTGGGCGGGAATGGCAAAAGCCTTTACTGAGAGAGGATTTTGTTGCATTGTGCCGGATATGCGCAATCATGGCCGAAGTGATTCGAATGAAGAGTTCGATTATCAGGTAATGGCTGATGATGTGGCGGAGTTAGTACATTCAGAGCAGTTAAATTCTGTGTCGATCATTGGCCATTCAATGGGTGGAAAGGTTGCGATGCAGTTTTGCATATCATATCCACAGTTAGCTGATAAGTTAATTGTAGCTGACATTGCACCGAGATATTATCCTCCCCATCACCAAATGGTACTTAAGGCAATAAGAGCTGTTGATCCTGCTGCGCTTCAATCCAGAAAGGGTGCTGAAACAATCTTACGAAGTCATTTAAGGGAAGAAAGTGTGATTCAGTTTTTGCTAAAGAATCTTTACTGGAGGAATGAAGGTGAGCTCGACTGGAGGTTCAATCATGAAATAATCAGCAGGAATATTGAAAATGCAGGTGCAGAAATTACATCGCTCCGGAACATTGAAGTACCAGCGTTATTTCTGCGCGGTGAAAATTCTGATTACATCAGATCTTCAGACAAGGTGCAGATTGATGCAATCTTTTCAGACAACAGTTTAATAAGCATCCCTGATTCAGGCCATTGGCTGCATGTGGAGAATCCAAAGGCTTTTTTTGAAGCATGCATTGAGTTTCTTGAGACATAAAAAAATCCCCTGTAGTATTTTACAGGGGATCTAATTTATTCTTTGTCAATTATTATTGAACGTCCAATGCAGGATTTCTCAGGCTAAGCTGGTATCCAGGAGGAGTAGGAATGTTGTACTGAGAAACAATCGAGGTGATTGTAACAGGAGTTACCGGGTAAGTTTGTGCCGAAAAAGTGGCGGATGAAGAAGTGAACATCACCATGGATCCGCTGACATCAGTCACTGTTCTGCTGCCAGAGTATGTTGAACCGCTTCCAGAAATAGTAGCATTCTGAATCTGCACAAGAGTCGATTCCCAAGCTTCAGCGTTTGAAAGTATTTGAGCCACAGTAGCGACTCTTGGAGTGATTGTTCCGGTTCCAACTTTCACTGCATTGGCAAGAGGAACATTGTTCACCTGGAGAAGGCCGTTGAACTCAGAAAGTTCCAGTCCGCTTACGATCACTTCGATTTCATCCCCGAGGAAGAAAATATTGCTAGCGCCAAATTCGAACCTTACAAGGATGCCAGCGGTTCCATCCTGAATTACCACGTTTCTGCTGTTGATGTGTGCAGTGCTGATGTCGCTAATCACGATTCCTTTGATTTTCTTATCAGCCGGTGCGAATGTAGTAGTACCGGTGTGCAGCATTCTAAGGCTGTCAATTGGCATCAGTACAGCATTGCCGGTGTTTCCGTTGCAGCGGGTGCTGTCCATTCTCACGTCTGAAGTATTTCTCAGGATCAGTTCCCCGTCTCCAGAATATCTCTTATAAACCGCAATGATGGTACCGTTTCCGGTAGGCGTTGTGTCAGAAGCAAATTTCGCATAACCGCTCGTATACAGAATGATGTCGTTGTTTGCACAATCCTTAATGGTAAGATTTTTAAATCTCAGATTTGGAGCATCTGCATAAGTGACACCGGCATTTGCCTGGATGAACTCGCAGTTGTTGATTTGAACCAGCGTATTAGTTTTAACGCTGTTCAAGGCACCGAGTGAAATCACGGTTGGAGTGACGGTAAGTCCCCACATACCTTTGATTACATATTGCTCATACAGTGTTTGTGGAATTCTGGCGATATCAGCTCCGTTCTGGAAGCCGATTTCGTAGTTTCCATCAGCATCCTTCATCACGTAAAGGCCTTTGCATTTAACAAAAACTCTTCTTCCCATCGGGTAATTTGTATTGAAGTTGCTTACATCCACCTGAATCGAAATACCGCCTGTCGAGTCAGAAATAATGATTTCCTTATAAATACTTCCGGATTCATCGTCTGCGATGATCACTCCGCTGATTACGATGTCAGTTGTAATTGGTGTTGGAACATTTGCAACTGCCATGCTCTGAACCTGTGCGATAGTATGTGTCGCAGCGATTCCTGCCGGATCCACATTGGCTGTTACAGGAGCATCGAACTCATCTTTTACGCATGAACTGAAGCCTGCTGCAATCACAAACAACATCAGCAGGTAATTAATTTTGTTTTTTAAGATTCTCATTTTGATATGAAGATTTTGGTTTTTCTGTCTTTTAATTTTAGTTCATTCTGAAAGTAATACTGGCAAAGAATGTAGTGCCGTATCCGTAATAATATTTCGGAGCGAAGCGGTTTACATCCTTAGTGTCGGCATCAAAGCGCAATTGCTCGAATCCGCTTGTGATCATGTCTTCGTTATTCAGGAGATTGGATACTCCGAGATTGAATACGATAAATGTTTGCTTTTTAAGATCACGGAACTTGTTGTTCAGGCGCCATGACCAACCGGCAGAGGCGTCCATTGTGAATTGTCCGTCGGTTCTTTCCTGAGACAGAATTTCATTCCATTTAGCAGTGCCAGCCTCAACAAGATCAAGTGCATTGTAAGTTCTGCGTGAAGGGTTGAAGTCAATGTACAGGTTATTGAAGTAGTTAAAGTTCACATTTACGAACCAGAATTTCTTTGAGCGATAGTTGATTCCAAAAGTGTAAGCAGACTGAGGTCCGCCTGCCACATGGAGGTTTTTAGCAAAAACGATTTCATTGCTTGCAAGCAGTGTGTCTTTGTTGTCCTGAGTGATGGTCGCAAGAGGGCGGTCGCTGTAAATATGTTCACCTATTGCAGCCACAGCGCTGAGAGTAATACCTTTTCCTGCATTCACTTCTGCGGCAAGTTCAAAACCGGCATGTCTTTTGTCGATCTGGGTAATTGTGTAGTTCACAAATGTTCTGAAATCGCCATGATAAAAACTTTTTGTTTCAGTTCCGTCGTTGAATCTTGTATAGTATGCAACTGCTTTTGCTTTCACCCTGGGAGCTCTGAGAAGGTAACCGCCTTCCACAGAATAAATGCTTTCACTTTTAAGATCATTCGCAATGAAGTCACGCGTACGCGGAGATACAAATGCATTTTCAAACAAAGGAGCTCTAGTAAGGTAGGCAGCATTGGCAAAGAAATAATTTCTGCCATTGTGCTTATAGGTGGCGCCTCCTTTAAGTGAATAATTGAAGAAACTTTCTGTGTCGGAATCGCCAAGAGAATTATTCGGAAATACTCCATTTCTGTACTTGCCTGAACGGTAAAATGAGGTGTTTGAAAGTTGTACACCGGCGAAATAATCCATCCTGTTATACTTCCACACTCCTTGTCCCCAAACGGCTGCATGGTTTACATGAGCGGCGTAGTTGTAAGAATATCTGTCGCCTTCCTTAAGGATGCGGTTGGGATTATCAAGATTGTTTTGCAAGACATCTTTATTCGCGCTGTTGGAAAGGTCTGCAAACTGGTTTAGGTCAGTGAAAAAATCAGCGCCCATCAGGTCTTTCACTTCTTTGTAGTACTCAGAAACCTCATTTTGCACTGTCAGTCCTCCGTTGAACTGAAGATTATCGTTGATAATGGAAGAGTAAGTGGAGTTGAAATTGATTCTGCGGTTATCGGTTACTCTGTCTGCCACAACATATTTCGCCCATTTGCCGGAAGTCCCGTTAAATGTAGTGTCGTTGATTTGATTGGCTTCATACAGCTTGTCCCATTGAATTTGTCTGAGCGCTTCGTTTGAGCGGAGAGCTGCTGCGACTTCTGCTGAGAGAGCAGCGTATGCTTCAGGGTTTTCGCCAAAGAAAGGGTCATAGCTGGGAAGTCTTCTGTAATAGTCAGGCCTTGGATCTTCGGCATTGTACCAATCGAGCCCGGATACTTTGTAAGAGCCCGTTTGAAAAGACGCAGCTGTAAGCAGCGATGACCTGTCAGACACTTTCCAGTCATGAGTGAGTATGGCAATCGGTTGATGTCCGTGACCTACGTTGGCATTGCGCTTCTTGCCATTTTGATAACCCCAGTATGGATTATAATAGTTTGTTCCTGCAAGATCCAGTATTTCGAGAACAGCAGGAGCTGATCTTCCGTTTTTTGTAGAAGCGCCGAAAGCTGTCAGTGCAAGTGAATGTTTGCTGTTGATGATTTTTTCTACTGAAGCGAAATATGAATGTCCGTCATAGAAAGTACCTTTTACAAATCCTTCGTCGGCCCATCTGCGTGAGTATGAAAGCGCGTATGACCAGCCTGAATTACTGATGCCGGAGCCGTAAGTAATCATGAATCGGTTATCGTATGAGCGGTTTGAATGAGCATAGGAAGTCTGGAATTGTTTTCTCTGGCGTGAAGCTCTGCTGTCGATGTGATAGACTCCGCCGATAGAGCCATAGGAATAGGTAGCTGGAGCAAGTCCCTGTGAGTATTCACGGCTTCTCACCACATCATTGAGTCCGCTGAAGGATGAATACAGATTTCTTCCGCTCACAATGTCGTTCATTGGAATACCGTTCATGAGGGTAAGAAAGTTTTCATCTTCATATCCGCGGATTCTGAATCTTGCAGCCGAAAAAACAAAGGAGGTTGCAGAAGTGAATGCGTCGCGTGAAGCGGAGAGTACGCTTGATACACCGCCGGCACTGCCCTCTCTAAGGTCATCATCAGAAAGAGTGATGACCGGGATGTTGTCGGAGGCTGCTTTGGCGCTTTCAAACAACCTGTCGGTGGTTTGGATGTCGAGGTTCACTTCCGGTTGTGTGATATCTATTGAAATTAATTGTGCGTTGAATGCTTCACCACTGATATTCACTTCAGTTTTTCCGTAAGGCACATTAAATATCGAGAAACTTCCGGAACTGTCGCTGGTTGTAAAAACTCCTGAAGGGCGAATTTCAATTTTCGCATTTTCCACAGGAATTCCTGCTTCATCATGCACGACACCTTTCAATGTTGCTGTTTGTGCCATGCTGAGGCAGGGAATGATAAACAATAATGGTAAAATCAGTTTTCTAATTGCAGACATAATTGAATTTTGATTGATTTCCTGTTTCGCAGGGGGCGACAAAGCTAAACAATTTCGTCACTTCGTAAGTGCTTAATTTCGAATTTAATTGTGAATTTTATGGCTATGTAAATTTTCATCAATTTTAACAATAAAATTCTTGTTTTGGCACAGGCTTGATGACATTGACAATTTGCTGACAATGAAAAATGATAATCAATGAAAGAATTCGTTCACAACATTGCAAAACCGGATTTTGTATGTTTGCAGCCAATTGATCCAACATGAAGAAAAAGCTCGTATTACTGGCAGCACTATGCCTGACCTCCTTTTATGTATTAGCCCAGAAAGCATCCTATCAGGCAGCCATCATTGGATTCTACAATGTGGAAAACCTGTTCGATACCATTGATGATCCCCTGATAAGTGATGAGGAATTTTTACCAGGAGGCACTAAGAGATATACATCAGAAGTTTATCATGATAAACTCTATAGGCTTTCGGAAGTGATTTCTCAAATCGGAACAGACAAAAGTCCTGACGGTCCTGCGATACTTGGCCTTGCAGAAGTGGAAAACAGGGCTGTGATTGTTGATCTTGCAAATACAGAAAAACTGCGTGGAAGAAATTACCAGATTGTTCATTACGATTCACCTGACAGCAGAGGGATTGATGTGGCCATGATTTACAATCCAAAGTACTTTGTTCCGACATACAGTGAAGCTTTGTTTGTTCCCCTATTTGACGCCGACAGCACTCCGCGTAAGACACGTGATGTTCTTTATGTCGCCGGAAAGCTGGTTAATGAAACCATTCATGTATTTGTGAATCACTGGCCTTCAAGGCGCGGTGGGGAAGAGGCGAGCGCACCTGGCAGGGCTGCAGCTGCAAGGGTATGCAAGCACAAGATTGATTCGATTACTGCCATCAATCCGGATGCTAAAATTGTAGTGATGGGAGATTTGAATGATGACCCGGTGAGTCCTTCAGTGGCTGTAGTGCTCGGATCAAAAGGAGACAAAGCGCAAGTCGGCAAAGGAGGCTTATACAATCCCTGGGTTGTTCCTTACCGAAATGGAACAGGTACGCTGGCGTATAATGACAGCTGGAATTTATTTGATCAGATCATCATCTCATCTGGATGGCTTGATAAAAATCAGGACGGGTATTTCTTTGCTGAGTCGTATATATTTTCCAAGCCATGGATGACGCAGACCTCTGGACGGTATAAAGGATATCCTAAGAGGACATATGACTTCGATAAATATATGTCAGGATACAGCGACCATTTTCCAACTTATCTTCTCATGCTAAAGAAGGTGAGTTCAAATTGATTAGCATCAGTCATCGTTTAAACATCTCATTCACTTAGCATTTTTGCATATCAAGGATCAGGGCCATGCCCTGATTTTTTTTTAACTTGCAGCCTTAAATTTTAAAAAAAATGAAAAGAGGTCCGATTTCACAGTTCATGGAGAAGAATTATCTCCATTTCAATGCAGCAGCTATGATGGATGCGGCCAAAGGTTATGAGCAGCATCTTCTTGAAAACGGGAAGATGATGATCACATTAGCAGGGGCCATGAGTACTGCTGAAATCGGCATTTCACTTGCGGAGATGATTCGTCAGGACAAAGTTCAGATTATCAGCTGCACTGGAGCTAATCTTGAAGAGGACATTATGAATCTTGTCGCTCATAATTCTTATAAGCGTGTACCGAATTACCGTGACCTGAGTCCGCAGGAAGAATGGGAGCTTTTGGAAAATCATTTTAACAGAGTGACTGATACCTGCATTCCTGAAGAAGAAGCTTTCCGTCGTCTTCAAAAGCATATACATAAAGTATGGAAAGACGCAGATGACAAAGGTGAGCGTTATTTCCCGCATGAGTTCATGTACAAGATACTTTTGTCAGGAGAGTTAGAACAGTACTATGAGATTGATCCTAAAAATTCCTGGATGCTTGCTGCGGCGAAGAAGAATATTCCGATTGTTGTTCCAGGTTGGGAAGATTCCACCATGGGAAACATTTTTGCTTCCTATGTGATCAAGAATGAAATCAAGGCCACGACCATGAAGAGTGGAATTGAATACATGGTCTGGTTGTCTGATTGGTACAGAAAAAACAGTTCAGGCAAGGGAGTAGGATTTTTCCAGATTGGCGGAGGAATTGCGGGAGATTTTCCAATCTGCGTAGTGCCAATGATGTACCAGGATTTGGAATGGCATGATGTTCCTTTCTGGTCATACTTCTGCCAGATAAGCGATTCCACTACAAGTTACGGATCTTATTCCGGAGCGGTACCGAACGAAAAAATTACCTGGGGAAAGCTGGACATCAACACGCCAAAATTCATCATCGAGAGTGATGCTTCGATTGTTGCGCCGCTGGTTTTTGCCTGGATACTTGGGCAATAAACAATTTATATATTTCTGAGGAATGACAAGCCTGTTTGACATAAGCCTGATTGTGCACATTCTTGCCGGATCCCTTTCTTTCATTGTGGCCCCGGTTGCCTTGATTGTCAGAAAAGGCGGCAATGCTCACCGCTTTTGGGGAAAGATATTTTTCTGGGCCATGATTGTAGTGTGCATCACTGCATGGATTATGAGTTCCATCAAAAGCAATAGGTTTATGTTCATGGTCGGAGTGTTCAGCTTCTATCTTGTTTTTTCAGGATACAGATCCCTGTTCAGAAAAAAGCTCTATCAAACCGGAAAAGTCGCACTGATCGACTGGATTGTTTCTATTGGAACACTATTGTTCGGAGGCTGGCTCTTGTTCATTGGGATAGTTGCGATTCCACAAGGACTGGCATATGTCGCACTCGCATTCGGAGTTATAGCTGTACTTTTGAGTATTTCTGATATCAGGAATTTTATCAAACCAAAGGCGGATAAAAATCAATGGTTTTTCAATCACTTGACTGGAATGGTAGCAGCATACATCGCAGCCCTTTCCGCCTTTTCAGTGGTGAACCTTGATTTCGAGTGGATGCCGGTAGTGGTTTTGTGGTTATGGCCAAGTATGGCTGGGATTCCGCTGATGATTATCTGGACCAGGTATTACAGGAGAAAATTTGATAAAGGCCGTAAAATCGCAGAACTGGCTGAAGTGAAAATTCAGACGGAAGAAAGCTTATCCTGAAAGCAGGAGCGATTTTGAATTTGTACCTTTGTGGCCTGAAATACTTAATTCATGGATAAATTCGCTTTTCTCGGAAATGCAGACCTGAACCAGATCGAAGAGCTTTACAGGAATTTTCTGCAAAATCCTGACAGCGTGGATGAAAGCTGGAAGACTTTTTTCAGCGGTTTTGAGTTTGCCAGAAAAAACTTTGAAGACGCGAAAGGCAGCAGTCAGGTCATTCCGGAGCATGTTCAGAAAGAATTCAATGTAATCAACCTCATTAACGGATACCGGACACGAGGACATCTTTTTACGAATACAAATCCTGTTCGCGAGAGGCGCAAGTATTCACCCGGACTCGAGGTTGAGAATTTCGGACTGAATGAATCCGACCTGGATACAGTATTTCATTCTGCCACACTGCTTGGCATCGAGCCGGCTACACTGAGGAAGATCATTGATCATCTCAAGCAAACTTATTGTGCATCTATAGGTGCGGAGTACAAGTATATCAGAAGTCCGGAAGTTGTTTCCTGGCTGGAGCAAAAGATGGAAGGCAGGAAGAACACACCAGGATTTTCAATAGAAAAGAAGAGGCGGATTCTTTCCAAGCTGAACCAGGCAGTAGCTTTTGAAAGTTTTCTTCACACCAAGTTTGTCGGACAAAAACGCTTTTCACTTGAAGGCTGCGAGACACTCATTCCAGCTCTTGATGCGGTGATTGAAAGCGGTGCGGAAAGCGGAATACGTGAGTATGTAATCGGAATGGCTCATCGCGGCCGACTCAATGTCCTGGCGAACATTTTAGGAAAAACTTACGAGGAGATATTTGAGGAATTTGAGGGCATCGAATCCGATGAAATGGAGTACGCGGGAGATGTGAAATATCATCTGGGCTTCTCCACAGATATCACAACAGAGAGAGGTGATAAGGTTCACCTGAGTGTAGCACCCAATCCATCACATCTTGAGGCTGTAAGTCCTGTAGTGCAGGGGATTGTCAGGTCGAAGATTGACAATACTCCCGGCGGCAATGAAGACATGATTGCTCCGATCCTGATACATGGAGATGCTGCCGTGGCCGCTCAGGGAGTGGTTTATGAAGTGATACAAATGTCACTGTTGAAAGGGTACAGAACCGGCGGCACCATTCACCTGGTAATCAATAATCAGATTGGTTTCACCACGAATTACATCGATGCCAGATCCAGTACCTATTGTACCGATGTAGCCAAAGTCACGCTCTCTCCGGTATTTCATGTGAATGCTGATGATGTGGAGGCTCTTGTATATACAATAGAACTTGCTATGGAATTCAGACAGAAATTCCATAGGGATGTTTTCATAGATATTCTCGGGTACAGAAAGTACGGACACAATGAAGGAGATGAACCGAGGTTCACTCAGCCTTTGTTGTACAAAGCCATATCATCTCATCCCGATCCAAGAAGCATTTACAATGAAAAACTTCTGAGTCAGGGAGAAATTGAAGCCAATCTTGCCAAGGAGATGGAAAAGTCTTTCAAGGAAATGCTGCAGCGCAGTCTTGATACGGCAAAAAAATCAACAAAAAAGAAGAGCGGAGAAAATCTTGAAGGAAGCTGGAAAGGATTGAGAAAAGCAACTCAGAAAGATTTTGATAAGTCTCCCAATACCGGTGTCGATCTGAACACACTGAAAAGCGTGGGTGAGAAAATCACCACTCTCCCTGCGAATAAAAAGTTTTTCAATAAGACGGTACGCCTTTTTGAAGATAGAAGGAAAATGCTGAGTGATGGAAAATTCGACTGGGCTATGGCTGAACTGCTCGCATACGGAACTTTACTCAACGAAAATATTCCTGTACGTTTCAGCGGACAGGATGTGGAGAGAGGAACATTTTCGCACCGGCACAGTGTAGTGAGAGTTGAAGATTCGGAAGAAACTTATGTACCTCTGAATAACATCAAGGACAAACAATCCGCATTTCACATTTACAACTCACTTCTTTCTGAATACGCCGTGCTTGGATTTGAATATGGCTATGCGCTTTCTTCACCCAATTCACTGGTAATCTGGGAAGCACAGTTCGGTGATTTTATGAACGGAGCGCAGATCATCATCGACCAGTACATCAGCAGCGCGGAAGATAAATGGAGGAGAATGAACGGACTTGTGATGTTATTGCCGCACGGATACGAAGGGCAGGGAGCTGAACATTCAAGTGCCCGTCTGGAGAGATTTCTCAGTTTGTCTGCTCAAAACAACATACAGGTAGTGAACTGCAGCACGCCTGCGAACTTCTTTCATGCAATACGCAGACAGATGCATCGTCCTTTCCGCAAGCCGTTGATTGTATTCACACCGAAGAGTTTGCTTCGCCATCCGAGATGCATCAGCGAAACAAGTGAATTCACAAGCGGAATATTCCGGGAAGTGATCGATGACAATAGCGTAAAGGCAAGTGATGTATCCAGGGTAGTTCTGTGTTCAGGCAAAGTGTATTATGATTTGCTTGCACAGAAGGAGAAAGATCAGGCAAATGATGTTGCGATTATTCGTCTGGAGCAACTGTATCCTTTCCCTTCGGGCCAGATCGCCGAACTCCGGAATAAGTACAGCAAAGCAATTGAATGGATATGGCTTCAGGAAGAACCGGAGAACATGGGTGCATGGTCCTTCATGTTAAGGCAGGCAAAGGAACTTGGACTGAAGTATATCGGCAGGCCTGAAAGTGCGAGCACTGCAGCAGGATCATACAAGGTGCATGAGAAAGAGCAGAAAGCTCTCATAGAAAAAGTATTTGAAAAAGAAATTGCAGGATAGATTTTTCTGAGTAAATAATAAAGCAAGGATATGGCAATCATCGAAATGAAAGTTCCCTCACCCGGTGAATCGATCACTGAAGTACAAATCGCAAACTGGCTAAAGAAGGACGGCGATTATGTGGAGAAAGACGAAGAGCTTTGTGAAATTGATTCCGACAAGGCAACACTAACCCTGAATGCCGAATCAGAAGGCGTACTTAAAATTCTGGTTCAGGCCGGAGAAACGGTTGCGGTTGGAACACCTGTTTGCAAAATTGATGACTCTGCCGAAAAACCAAAGAGTGCCGAGCCTGCGAAGGAAAAGGCAAAGGCTTCTCAGATGGCAGAAGCTAAACCAGAAACGGCTTCTTCTGAAAAAAAGAAATCTTCGTATGCGTCCGGAGTTCCGTCAGTGGCTGCTGAAAAGCTTATGCGTGAGAGTGGTATTCCTGCTTCTGCCGTCACGCCAGGAGGCAAAGACGGAAGAATCACTAAAGGAGATGTACTTGCTGCGATGGACAAGCATAAAGCATCCGGAAAGATTGCAGTAAAAGGCTCCAGAAATATCCGCCGTGAAAAAATGAGCATGCTGCGGAAGAAAGTTTCCGAGAGGCTTATGGCTGTGAAGCAGGAGACCGCCATGCTGACTACTTTCAACGAAGTAGACATGAGCGCCATCATGGCGATACGCAAACAGTACAAGGACAAGTTTAAAGAAAGTCACGGTGTCGGACTAGGATTCATGTCATTTTTCACTAAAGCTGTGTGTGAAGCACTGATGGAATTTCCTGCGGTGAATGCACAGATAGACGGCAATGAAATTGTATATCATGATTACTGTGATATTGGAATAGCCGTGAGCGCACCGAAGGGGCTGATGGTACCTGTCATGCGGAATGCAGAAAGCCTGAGTCTCGCAGGAATTGAAAAGGCAGTGATGGAACTTGCCGGCAAAGCGAGAGACGGAAAAATTTCAATAGAAGAAATGACGGGAGGAACTTTTACGATCACCAACGGTGGAGTATTCGGTTCCATGCTGTCGACTCCAATCATCAACCCGCCACAGAGCGCAATTCTCGGTATGCACAACATCGTAGAGCGTCCGGTTGCAGTGAACGGCAAGGTGGAAATCAGGCCAATTATGTACGTCGCTTTGTCTTATGATCACCGCATAATTGACGGAAGAGAATCGGTTGGTTTCCTGGTGAAAGTAAAGCAGATGCTTGAGGAGCCTGTCAAGATGCTTTATGGCGGAAAAGATCCCGTGCAGGAATTGTTGGATTTGTAAAAATCTGGAGCATGGTCAGGCTCTTTGCGGCATTCCCTTTTCCTCAGGCTGATCAATGCCTTTCGTTTATTCAAAAGAACGAACTTACAGAAAAAGGCTGGAGAATAACTTTTTCGGAAAACCTTCATGTGACTTTATTTTTCATAGGAGAAATTGAAGAAGAGAACCTGCGAAATATTCAGTCTGCTATTGAGATTGCAATAAGCGGACAAAAAAAGTTCATGCTGGTATCTGACGGAGTTCAGTATGCAGGAAAACCCTCCAAGCCGTCCATGATTTGGCTGAAGATGAAAGCAAGTGATGAGTTCTCAAAGTTAAATAAGAAACTTCACGAGGCCTCAATGCCATTCATGACGGTAAAGCCCACGCATGATGATCCGGTTCCTCACGTCACGCTGGCAAGAGCTGGAAAAAAATCGGAAAGAGTTAAATTGAATACTGAGACCATGGATGAAGAGTTTCTGATTGACAGAGCCGAACTCTGGCAAACGATTCAGACGAAGAAGGGCGTCAGGTACAGGAGACTGAAAAGCTGGGAGTTGTTTTGATTAATAGCATTATTCATTTTCAGCAACGACCTCGGTTACCTCTGGAACAAACTGCTTTAAAAGATTTTCTATTCCGTTTTTAAGAGTGATGGTTGAAGAAGGGCAACCCGAACAGGCACCACGCAGCGTAACAGTCACTTTCCCCTCGTGAAAAGACTTGAAATGAATAGCTCCACCGTCCTGCTCCACGGCAGGCTTTACATATTCATCCAGTGTTTCTATGATTTTACTTTCAAGCGCGGAGGAGCTGCGCGTTTTTTCCGAAGAAGGATCGGCAATTTGCTCACGCGGTCCGGTGAAGACCGGTTCACCGTTCATGAAATAATTCCTAATAAACTCTCTCAGGATTGGAATCTGCTCATGCCAGTCAAGTTCAGAGTTTTTACTCAGCGTGATGTAATTGGATGTGATGAAAACACTGCTGATGCCGGAAAAAGAAAGCAGTTGGTAAGCAAGGGGGCAATTGCCCGCCTGCGCCTGTGAATTGTACTCTACGCTGCCTTCATCCACAATTTTGAAGTTAAGCACAAACTTCATGGAGGCAGGATTTGGAGTGGATTCCGCGTAAACCGTGACAGCTTTCTTAATTTCCATTGTAAATTTGATTTGATGCAAAGTTACCGAAATCAAGTGAATGAATAGAACCAAGTTGACCAGGATTTCAATATTCCCGTCATTTTCACATGGAATTGCTAATTTTAGCAAAACAAATTACCTGGCGTTTACGGGCTAAAAATCAAATGAATGAGTGATACCAAAACAACAAAAGCCGCTCCTCCGGGATATTCGGATGTTTGTCCTTACCTCATGGTAGACAGTATTGAAAAAGAGCTGGAGTTCCTTGAAAAAGTTTTCGGTGGAGAGATCCGGGAGCATCTGAAAGATAAAGAAGGCAATTCTGTACATGCTGAAATCCGAATTGGTGATACGTTGATCATGCTTGGCAAAGGAAACGAACAGTTTCCCTCACAGCCTGGGATGAATTATGTTTATGTGCATGATGTAAACTCAGTTTACAACCATGCCCTGAATCACAATGCTGTTTCCATTATGGCGCCGGAGGACCGCTTTTATGGCCTACGCGATGGCGGTTTTAAAGATCCACAGGGAAATACCTGGTGGGTCGCACAGCATTTGCGTACAGTATCACATGAAGAGCTCCAAAACGAAGCTGAAAAGAAATAATTATATCATTTTGTGAATGATTTTTGTACTGTGCAATACGGATAAATTTTTCCGTATTTCGTTCACAATAATTATAGGTTCTGATTTAATATGCGGCATGAATATGATTTTTTAGTGATAGGTTCCGGCATAGCCGGACTCAGTTATGCATTGAAGGTTGCTGATCATGGAAAAGTTCTGATCATTACCAAAGCGGAAGCGGAAGAGTCCAACACCAAATACGCGCAGGGTGGAATCGCAGGCGTACTGCACGGTCCGGATACATTCGAAAAACATGTACAGGACACCTTGGAAAGCGGAGCAGGCCTGTGTGATGAAAAAATTGTGAGAATGGTAGTGACAGAAGGAGCAGACCGGATTAGGGAGATCATTGAGTGGGGAACACGCTTCGATAAAAACAAAGAAGGAGAATATGACCTCGTCATGGAAGGCGGACACTCCGAATATCGTGTATTGCATTACAAGGACAGAACCGGAAATGAAATTGAACGTGCATTGCTTGAGAGTATACGGAATCATCCGAACATATCGCTGAATACACATTACTTCGCACTTGACCTGATTACTCAACACCATCTTGGAGAAGAAGTGAGCCGCAGCAGCGGTGGTATAAAATGTTTTGGCGCTTATGCTTTGAATCTTGAAAGCGGAAATGTTGAAACCATACTTTCAAGAGTCTGTATGGTAGCAACCGGTGGCGCCGGTCACATCTACAGGACTACCACTAATCCTGCGATTGCTACGGGTGACGGAATCGCCATGGTGTACCGGGCGAAAGGGCTGGTGAGGGACATGGAGTTCATACAGTTTCATCCTACGGCATTGTATGAGCCGGGGAAACATCCTGCATTTTTAATTTCTGAAGCGGTGAGGGGAGAAGGGGCAATACTCAGGACAAGTGACGGAAATGATTTCATGAAGAAGTACGACGAACGTGGATCCCTCGCTCCAAGGGATATCGTGGCCAGGGCGATAGACAATGAAATGAAAATCCGCGGTGATGAACACGTGCTTCTAGATTGCATAGGGATTGATACAAAAGATTTTGCTTCACATTTTCCTACCATTCTTGAAAAATGCCTGAAGGAAGGAATTGATCCTTCTAAGGATATGATCCCTGTTGCCCCTGCTGCGCATTACATCTGCGGAGGCATTGCAGTGGATGAATGGTCCAGAACATCAATCGAAGGACTTTACGCTTCGGGTGAATGTGCTGGAACAGGACTTCACGGCGGGAACAGGCTCGCTTCCAACTCACTTCTTGAGGCATTGGTTTTTTCTCACAGGGCTTCAATTAAATCAATCGAAAATGCTTCCAATACTGAGTTTAACCAGAGTGTACCCGACTGGAATGCAGAAGGAACCACCCAGCCAAACGAGATGATCCTGATTACGCAAAATTTGAATGAGCTTCAAAGTGTGATGAGTAATTATGTAGGCATAGTTCGTTCCAGTCAGAGATTGAAGAGGGCTATCGACCGGCTCAGAATTTTATATGGTGAAACAGAAGCTTTGTATGAGCGCACTGTTGTTTCTCCTGCTCTGTGTGAATTAAGGAATATGATCACTGTCGCGTATCTGATAGTGAAATTCGCCATGGCAAGGAAGGAAAGCATTGGCCTTCATTATTCGACTGACTTTGCTCCACAGAAAAGTTGAACTGAATTTTGATGATGGATACGCTGAAAAGAGATTATTTGAAGAAAGAAATATTCCGTCTGGATACGAAGGAAAAATTCGAATCATGTGCGCTGGATATTTTCCAATATCAATACAAAAATAATCCTGTTTATCGCGATTACAGCAATTTACTTTCAAGGAATCCCAAGTCGGTCGATGCAGTTGAAATGATTCCCTTTCTTCCTGTTGAGTTTTTCAAGAGTCATGATGTGCTTACTGGTGATAGTACCGTGAAAACCGTTTTCAGAAGCAGCGGTACGGAAGGCCAGGAAAGAAGCCGTCACATGGTCTGCGATACAAATCTTTACACAGAAAGTTTTACCAGAGGATTTGAAAAATTTTACGGATCTGCTTCAGATTATTGTGTGCTTGCATTGCTGCCTTCTTACAGCGAGAGAAACGATTCTTCGCTTGTATTCATGGTGAATGAACTGATAAAGCAGAGCCCTTCTGAGCACAGCGGATTTTATTCCCATGATCCGGATGGTCTGAGGTTGGTGCTTCAAAAGTTATCTTCGGAAAATGCTAAGACCATTTTAATCGGAGTGAGTTTCGCATTGCTGGACTTTGTAGATTCGAGTGCATTGAATTTCCCTGAACTCATCGTAATGGAAACCGGAGGCATGAAGGGCAGGAGAGAGGAAATCGTAAGGGAAGAACTTCATACCCGTCTGATGAAAGGATTTGGGTGCGGGAGCATTCACTCAGAATACGGGATGACAGAGATGTTCTCGCAGGCTTATTCCAGACAAAAGGGTCATTTTTATTGCCCGGGCTGGATGAAGGTTTTGATTCGGGATGTGAATGATGCCTTCACGTATCTTCCTGCAGGAAAGTCAGGTGGAATCAACATCATGGATCTGGCAAACATTGACAGTTGTTCCTTTCTGGAAACCAGGGATCTCGGCAGAGTTCAGGAAGACGGCAGCTTTGAAGTGCTGGGCAGATTCGATTTCAGTGATATACGCGGCTGCAATCTGCTTGCCGGTGAAGGTTGATTGGCTGGGGATCAGTATATTTGCGCCTTAAATTTGCTTTACCCATGCTGAATAAGAAAAGAAGGATGTTGCTCATTTTCCTCTCCGTGCTTACGGGAAGTTTGATTTCACTTTGGATAATGAAAAAGCGCATGGGCACTTTGAAGGAATCAGATTACTTCCAGGTTGGATTCAATTTTCTTTTTGCAGCGGCCATTGTAATTGGAATATCGCTACTTCTGCAGAAAATGGACCGGAACGAACAGAATAAAAACGGCAAGAAATAATTACTCGAGCACAATCAGGTAATAATTCTTTTTGCCTTTCTGCGCCAGCAGATATTTGTCCCGGATTAGATCATTTGATGAAACTGTATGTTCCGGGTTCTCAATTTTATTTTTATTCAGCGACACTCCGCCACCGCCAAGCATTTTTCTTGCTTCCCCGCGTGAAGGGAAAATGTTTGTCTTATCGCAAAGCATTTCGATGATGTTCAGTCCTGAGTTGATATCTGCTCTGGCAATTTTTACCTGCGGCACACCTGCAAATACATCCAGGAGATCATTTTCAGAAAGTTTCATCAGCGCTTCCGATGTGCCTTTCCCGAAAAGAATCTCAGAAGCTTCCACCGCAGCCTTGTAAGATTGCTCATCGTGAACCCGAATGCAAATGTCCTTCGCGAGGGCTTTTTGCAGCACTCTCAGGTGCGGGGATTTTTTATGTTCTTCTTCAATTGAAAAAATTTCATCTTGTGTGAGCAGTGTGAAAATGCGAATGAAATTGGAAGCATCCTCATCGGATGCGTTCAGCCAGAACTGATAAAACTGATAAGGAGAAGTACGTTTCGGGTCAAGCCATACATTTCCGCCTTCTGTTTTACCGAACTTGGTGCCATCAGCTTTTTTGATCAGTGGTGTGGTGAGAGCAAAAGCTTCTCCGGCATCTTTGCGCCTGATCAATTCCGTTCCGGTCACAATATTTCCCCACTGGTCTGATCCACCCATCTGAAGTTTAATACCATGATGTTTCCAGAGGTAGTAGAAATCATATCCCTGAACAAGCTGGTAAGAAAATTCAGTGAAAGACATTCCGGTATCCATTCTTTTCTGAACGGAATCTTTCGCGAGCATATAATTGATGGTGATGTGCTTTCCTACGTCGCGGATAAAATCCAGAAAGGAAAGTTCTTTGAACCAGTCGTAATTATTCACGATCTCAGCAGAATTTTCTCCGCAATTGAAGTCGAGGAATTTTTCCAGTTGCGCTTTCTGACTTTTGAGATTATGTTGCAGGGTGCTTTCATCAAGCAGGTTTCTTTCCTGGGACTTGCCGCTTGGGTCACCCACCATGCCAGTTGCTCCTCCAACCAGAGCGACCGGCTTATGTCCGCATCGCTGAAAATGAAGCAAAGTCATGATTTGGACAAGATTGCCTACGCCTAGTGAATCGGCTGTCGGATCAAAACCGATATAGCCTTTCACCATGCCTTTCATCAGCAGTTCTTCTGTTCCGGGCATGGAGTCGTGCAGCATTCCTCTCCATTTCAGTTCTTCAACAAAGTTTTTCATATCGGCAGTTTTGGTCCCAAAGATATGCAGGTCATCAGGATGCTCAAAGTAAATAAAGGAAACATCTGAAAAAATGATCATCTTCGCCTATTATTTCCCGCTAATGATATTAGTTACAGGAGCGACCGGACTTGTCGGATCACAAATTCTGCTTGATTTACATCTTGCAGGAAAAAAAGTGAGAGCTTTGTCCAGGGAAAACTCCAGCAGGTTTTACACTGATATTCTTTTCCGGCATCATCATGCCGATCCGGATACAATTGAATGGATAAAGGGTGATGTGAATGATCTTTATTCGCTGGATGATGCCATGGATGGTGTGAGCGAAGTTTATCATGCAGCCGGATTGGTTTCATTTCAAAAAACCGACTACCGCCGGCTGATGAGGGTGAACATAGAAGGAACGGCCAACATGGTGAACATGGCTATGGAAAAAGGTGTGAGCAAATTCTGTCACATCAGTTCGGTGGCCGCGCTTGGCAGGTTCAATGAGGGTAATGAAATCAAGGAGGAAAATCTTTGGAAAACTTCTGCCTATAACAGCAGCTATGCAGTGAGCAAATACGGCGCTGAGAGGGAAGTGTGGAGAGCTTCCGAAGAAGGATTGAATGTTGTGATAGTAAACCCGTCTATCATTCTCGGTTATGGAAAAGCTGACGGTGGAAGTACAGGGATTTTCAGCCAGGTATTGAAAGGCCTGAAATTTTACACAGAAGGTGTAACAGGTTTTGTAGATGTAAGGGATGTTTCATTCATGAGCATATCACTGATGGAGAATTCCGTTTTTAAAAAAAGATTTATTCTGAATTCAGAGAATTTATCATACCGGCAGGTGTTCAATCTTATTGCGGATGAGTTTGGAAAGCAACGCCCATCAATAAAAGTCAGTCGTTTTATGTCTGAACTTGCCTGGATTTATATGGGAATTGCATCAAAGATCAGCGGAAATAAAGCTCTTATCACCAAAGAAACTGCAAGAAACAGTCAGAACAAATGGTACTACAGCAATGAAAAAGTCAAAAAGGAATTGCGCACTGAATTCATTCCAATTCCTGATTCGATAAAGTATCATTGCCGGCTCTACAAGGAGAATTTCAAATGAACAATAATTTAGCGGTGGTACTCACCCTGCATGCGGCTCAGTTCATTCACTACTTCCTGATAAATTTCTGTCATAACTTTCGGCCTGTCTGAATAAAACTTTATTGAACGCCTGAATTTTTCTTCCGAAATTTTATTTTTCTCCAATATGTAAACAGAAAAATCATCCATGTCGTAGGGAAGACTGTCCTCATACTGTAATACCGTTATTCCTGCCTGGGCAATGTGGAACTCCACCATCAAAGGGATGAGTTCACTGGGTTTGAGAACATCCTCAGGGACTTTGTCTGTTTTTTCCTGGCAAGAATACAGGAATAGAACAGATAAGGAAAACAGAGTCACACTTAATATACTATGCAGAAGTTTCATGTCGTTTTGAATGTAAGCCTCATTCCCTTTGTTCCTTCAATGAGATTGCCGTGTTCATACACAAGATTGCCGCTGACAATGGTATGAGTGATGCCTGCCCTGAAAGTAGTATCCATAAATGGACTCCAGCCACATTTGGCAAGGATGTTATCCTTTGTTACAGTGTAAGATGCTTTCAGGTTCACAAGTGCAAGGTCAGCCCAATATCCTTCCCTGATATAACCACGATCTTCAATTCTGAAGCAATCGGCAACTGCATGAGACATTTTTTCCGCTATTCTTTCCAGAGAAATCCAACCCTGATGATAAAGTTCGAGCATGGACAAAAGTGAGTGCTGAATGAGTGGTCCGCCGGAAGGCGCCTTGAAATAAGATTGCTGTTTTTCTTCCAATGTATGAGGAGCATGATCTGTGGCGATCACATCAATCCTATTATCCAAAACAGCCTGTCTGATTGCATCCCTGTCCTGTTTTGTTTTAATTGCAGGGTTCCATTTTATCAATGTTCCTTTTTGATCATAAGCTGTATCATCAAACCACAGATGATGAATGCATGCTTCAGCGGTGATTCTTTTTTCTTTCAGCGGTATGTCGTTTCTTAAAAGATCAAGTTCCTTTGCGGTGCTGATGTGCAGCACATGTAATCGCGTGTTATACTTTTTGGCAAGTGAGACTGCAAAGGAGGAGGATTTGTAACAAGCATCTTCAGATCTGATCAGTGGGTGCATTTTCATTGGAAGCTCATCCCCGTATTTTTCCCGGAATTCCTGAATGTTTTTTCGGATGCTTTCTTCGTCTTCGCAATGAGTCGCAATCAGCATTGGAATAGTAGAAAAAATCTTTTCCAGAGTTTTTTGGTTATCTACCAGCATATCTCCGGTTGATGATCCCATGAAAATCTTCACTCCGCAAACTTTTCGCGGATCAGTTTTTAGCACGTCTTCGGTATTATCATTCGACACACCCATATAAAAAGAAAAGTTCGCAGGAGATTTAGCAGCTGCAATTTTATATTTTTCTTCAAGCAGATCCTGTGTAAGAGTGTTTGGAACCGTATTCGGCATTTCCATGAATGATGTCACCCCTCCGGCAACAGCAGCACGTGACTCAGTGCTGATATCTCCTTTGTGTGTGAGTCCTGGTTCTCGAAAATGGACCTGATCGTCAATTACTCCGGGAAAAACATGCAGGCCTTTCGCGTCAATTATTTGAGCATTTCTGTCGCTGATATCGCGGTCAATTCTGGAAATCCTGCTATCCTGAATCAGGATGTCTGACTCGCGAACGACACCTTCATTTACAATCGAAGCGTTTTTAATCAGCAGACTTTTCTTCATGTTTCGCTGATATTTTTACTTTGGGATATTTTTTAAAAATGCTTTTCCATTTCATTTGCATGACGCCAAAAATTGCTTCCTGGAAAATCCCCTTGCTCATCTTGCTGGCCCCTTCAGTTCTGTCTGTAAAGATGATAGGCACTTCGACAATTGAGAATCCGTATTTCCAGGCTGTGAATTTCATTTCTATCTGGAATGCATATCCGATGAAGCGGATTTCATCCAATGGAATTGTCTCGAGCACTCTTCTCCTGTAGCAGATAAAACCTGCAGTAGTGTCTTTGATGTTGATGCCTGTAATGATTCTTACATACACCGAAGCATAATAAGACATTACAACACGTCCAAGTGGCCAGTTAACGACATTTGCTCCTCTGATGTACCTTGAACCGATGGCAACGTCATGACCTTGATTGGCACAGGCGTCATACAAACGTTTCAGATCTTCTGGATTATGGGAAAAATCGCAATCCATTTCGAATATGAAATCATAATTGCGTTCTATTGCCCACTTAAAGCCATGAATATATGCAGTTCCCAGGCCAAGCTTTCCTGATCGTTCCTCAAGAAACAGGCGGTCTTTGAATTCATCCAGAAGTTTTCTGACAATCAAAGCCGTTCCGTCAGGGGAGCCATCATCAATGATCAGGATGTGAAATGGATGATTTAGGGAAAAAACCTTCCGGATCATCTTTTCCACATTTTCCTTTTCGTTGTAAGTGGGAATGATTACGATTGAATCGGGCACGGACTAAATGGATGAGTAGCGAAGATACAAAATGGCTTCAAGAATGAGCAGGTCAATAATGTAGTGAAGTGTTTTTAATGAAAAACTCATCAAATCGTTTTCGCGAGCAGTCGTCTGTGATAATTGACCTGGCCCAGGTGATAGTTCAAGTGGCTCAGCAGGTGAATTAGAAAATAGGATGTATTCAGTTCTTTTCCGAAAACGTGCACCGGATAAATAGAGAACAAATCTTCTTCGGAAAGATTTTTCAGAGTGGTATCCAAAATGGCTTTGGTTTTTTCAATTTCATGAATGAGCTGATATCGTGGAATGTACTTCTGGCTGAACTCATCTTCGCGGTTTCTCTCATATCCCGAATGGCCGAGAATAGCCCCTATGAAATGTTGCAGATTGCCGCAAATGTGAAGGCATAAATTTCCGGCTGTATTATTGATGGAGCCGCCCAGAATCCATAGGTCATCATCCTTCTCATAAAGCTTGATTTCTTCTTCAAGCTTTTGAAGATCCCTAATGAATAGGTCAAGTAAAATCGGACTAAGCATAAATTTTAATTTATTTTATGGAAAATTTAAATGCAGTCTCAGGAAATTGCTCCTGCTTTTATATCATCCACCACACCCGGATCAAGCAATGTGCTTACATCGCCGAGATTTGAAGTTTCCCCTTCAGCTACTTTGCGTAAAATCCTTCTCATGATTTTTCCGCTTCGGGTTTTGGGAAGACCGCGTACAATCTGTATTTTATCGGGTTTGGCTATGGGGCCGATGAGTTTGTTTACAACTGCGATAATTTCTGAACGTAGATTTTCATTGTCGGCTTCATGATTTGTACTGATCACATAAGCATAAATTCCCTGTCCTTTAATCGGATGAGGATATCCAACCACTGCCGACTCTACAATATCGGGATGCTGGTTGATTGCATTCTCCACTTCAGCGGTACCGATGCGATGGCCTGATACATTCATTACATCGTCGACGCGACCGGTGATTCTGTAGTTTCCTTGTTCATCCCTTTTGCAGCCGTCGCCGGTAAAATAAAGATTATGATATGTGGAGAAGTAATTCTGCCTGCATCTTTCGTGGTCGCCCCAGGTTGTTCGAATGATTGAGGGCCACGGAAATTTGATGCATAGATTGCCCTCCACGCCGTTTCCAGTGATTTCATTACCTTCATTATCCACCAGCATTGGCTGGATTCCCGGCAGCGGGAGAGTGGCAAAGCCAGGAATTGTTTTTGTGATTCCTGCAAGCGGAGAGATCATGATTCCACCGGTTTCTGTTTGCCACCAGGTATCTACGATAGGACATTTCTTCTTGCCGATGTAATCAGAGTACCATTGCCATGCTTCTTCATTGATTGGTTCACCTACGGTGCCAAGCACTCTTAAACTGTCGAGCTTGTAAGGCTTCACGAAATCAAGGCCCTGTGCTTCCAGAGCCCTGATCGCGGTGGGTGCGGTATAGAATATGTTGACTTTATGTTTGTCGATAACCTGCCAGAATTTTCCGGCATCAGGCCAGGTAGGAATGCCTTCAAATATCATGGTGCTTGCACCACTCAGCAAGGGGCCATATACAATATATGAATGTCCTGTGATCCAGCCGATATCGGCAGTGCACCAATAAATATCGCCTTCGTTGTACTGGAAAACATTTTGAAAAGAATAAGCAGTGTATACCATGTAACCTCCGCAGGAATGAACCACTCCTTTGGGCTTGCCTGTCGAACCGCTTGTATACAGGATGAATAGGGGATCTTCCGAATCCATTACTTCTGCTATGTTTTCTTCAGCAGCTTTTTCCATTTCATCATGCCAGTACACATCCCTTCCTTTTTTCATATTCACTTTTCTTCCCGTCCTCTTCAGTACAATTACCCTTTCAACTCCGGGGCATTTTTCGAGAGCTTCATCTACGGTTTCTTTGATTTCGATTTCTTTTGCTCCCCGGTATGCCCCGTCGCTGGTAAGTACCATTGTGCAGTTGCTGTCAAGAATTCTGTCGCTGACGGATGTTGCAGAAAAGCCTGCAAAGACTACAGAATGAATCGCACCGACCCTTGCGCACGCAAGCATAGCCACAGTGGCTTCTGGAACCATGGGCATATAGATGCAGATTCTGTCGCCCTTTTTTACACCATTGTTGAGTAGGACATTGGCAAAGCGGCAAACCATTTTATAGAGCTCAGCGTAGGTGATGACACGCACTGCATCCTTTGCTGGATCATTGGGTTCCCAGATAATGGCTGTTTGCTCACCTCTTTTATCAAGATGCCTGTCGAGGCAGTTTTCCGTAATGTTCAGTTTGCCATTAACAAACCATTTCACATCTGGCTCAGAAAAGTTCCAGTCCAAAACTTTGTCCCACTTGCGGTTCCATCGAAAGTACATCGCTTTTTCAGACCAGAATTCTTCCGGCTGCTCCACGCTTTGCTTGTATTCCTGGGAATATTGTTCGAAGGAGGATATTCTGAATGCCATATAATTCAAATTGGATCGCTAATATAGTAAAGATTGGGCCTAATTCTGTTTCCGGAAGAACAGGAGCATGGTTGATTTCAGCATCACCCGGCAGGATACAGGAAAATCATGATTGAAAATGCTTTATCTTCGGGACATGAAATTATTTGTGAAAAATATTGAATCTTCCGTCAATGAAGTGCTTCTTGAGTCAATCTTCAGTCAGTACGGAGAAGTGCTGAATACAAAAATCGTTTACGATACTATCACTTGGGAGTCACGTGGCTTTGGATTTGTGGAGTTCAGAAAGAAGGATGACGCTCTGAAAGCGATTGAGAATCTGAATGGAAAAGAACTGGTAGGCAAGAAGCTTTTGGTCAGCGAGGCCGTGGAAAAGAGAAAGTGATTTGTTTCCCGGGAGTTTTGCGCTCAGATTCCGGCTCAAATTAATTTTCTCCAATGTCCTCATTAGATTCAGGGAAATACATAATATGTTTCCAGCACATTTCGTTAGATGAATGCATGATGTTCTACCTGCGCAATTTTTTTCTGATTGCAGTCTTTGCTTTGATGACAGGACGGTCTAAGGCGCAGTTGATTGACACGATATCTTACAGCATGCAGCAGAAACCCAGGTTCTTTCTGAACCTCGTTACGTTCAACAGTTACATCAGCGGAGATTTTGCGAATTTCACCGGACTGCGCTTCGGAGCTTCCTTCAACAAGAGAGTCAGAATAGGAATGGGTGTCTTTGGCCTTGCACAAAACACTGTTGTCAGCAGCATTCAGGTGGATGACGGTGGTAACATCTACAACACAAACGCTAATCTGAATTTCAAATTTCTGAGTTGGAGCGCGGAGTATGTGTATTACAATGAATATCCCTGGCAGTTCAGTGTAATTCCGTTCCAACTTGGACTTGGCTCGGTGAACTATGAGTATATCAGGCGTTCTGACCGTCAGCGTATCCGCACGGAAAATGAAGGCGTGATGCTTTATCATCCGGACCTGACAGGCCAGTATAATATTTTCAAATGGCTCGGGCTTGGGGCATCTCTTGGTTACAGAGTCACATTGTTTTCTTCTGATAATGTGTCAGATAATTTTAATTCTCCAACTTTTTCTCTCAACCTGAAGCTTTTCATGGATGAAGTTTATAATGCTTTTTTTCCCCACGGGATAAGCGGAAAGAAGTCAGTTAATGTGGATTAGTTTCGAAAATATTTATCGCGCTCTAGAGTGGAAGCCGTATCTTTGGTAGAGCATGAATAACCCTAATCTGGATCCTTCTGCAAAAATCATTTCTCCTGCTGACAGGGAAATCGAAAGAGTGCTTCGTCCTCAGGCATTTGATGATTTCACTGGCCAACCGGCCATCATCAGCAATCTGCTAGTGTTTGTGGAAGCCGCACGAAGAAGAGAAGAAGCCCTGGATCATGTGCTATTGCATGGCCCTCCGGGTCTGGGCAAGACAACCCTTGCTTACATCATTGCCAATGAATTGGGAGTGAATGTGCGGACAACTTCGGGTCCTGTTCTTGATAAGCCGGGAGATTTGGCCGGATTGCTTACCGGGCTGGAGCCAAATGATGTGCTTTTTATTGACGAGATACACCGGTTGAGTCCGCTTGTGGAAGAGTACCTTTACTCAGCCATGGAAGATTACAAGATTGACATCATGATTGAGAGCGGACCCAATGCCAGGTCAGTACAAATCAGGGTTAATCCTTTTACGCTTGTTGGAGCGACTACAAGGTCGGGCTTGCTGACTGCGCCACTTCGCGCAAGATTCGGCATTACATCAAGACTTGAGTATTATGATTCAGCTCTTCTTGAAAAAATTGTAAAAAGATCCGCCGGAATTCTTCGCATACATATTGAGGATGATGCTGCCAAAGAGATAGCCGGAAGAAGTCGTGGTACGCCGAGAATTGCTAATGCACTTCTTAGACGCGTCAGAGATTTTGCTCAGATCAAAGGTAACGGAATAATCGACCTTGACATTTCACACGTGTCACTCAGCGCTTTGCAGGTTGACCAGCATGGTCTGGATGAAATGGATAACAGGATTCTAGCCTGCATCATAGAAAAATTCAAAGGAGGGCCGGTCGGGTTAAATACAATTGCCACAGCAGTAGGTGAGGAGGCTGGTACCATTGAAGAGGTTTACGAACCATTTCTCATTCAGCAGGGATACATGAAAAGGACGCCTCGCGGCAGAGAAGTGACGGAAATGGCATATAAACATCTCGGAAAGAAAATTCCTTCACGCTCAGGCGATTTGTTTGAAGGCTAAAAGTCTTCAATCCGATAGAAAATGGGAATCAAGAAGCGATTAAGCAATATTATAAGACTGCTCAAAGAAACTTTTTCTCATTTCATTGACGACAATGGAATGAAATTGAGCGCAGCTTTGTCTTACTATACCATCTTTTCACTGCCGCCATTGCTGATACTGATTATTTCACTCACAGGATTTTTCTTTGGTGAGGAGGCTGTAAGAGGGGAGTTGTTCGGGCAGATTAACGGGCTTGTTGGAAATGAAGTAGCACACCAGATTCAGGAAGCTGTGAGAAATATCTCGCTCTCCGGGAACAGCACCTTTGCAACTGTGATTGGATTTGGAGTTTTGTTAATTGGAGCTTCAAGAGTTTTCGCCGAGATACAAGAGTCAATTAATTACATATGGGGACTCAAAGCCAAGCCGGAAAAGGGATTGATAAAATTTCTGTTCAACCGTCTGGTATCATTTTCCATGATAGGCACTGTCGGTTTTCTTCTCCTCGTGAGCTTATTGGTCAACACCTTGATGGACGTTATGTACAATAAGCTTTCAGTTTTTTTTCCTGCCGATTTGATTTATCTTTTTTATGTGCTCAATGTAGGTGTGGTTTTTTTAATTATCACTTTCTTGTTCGTGATAATTTTCAAAGCCCTTCCGGATGCCACGGTCGCTTTCAAAGACTGTTTCATCGGAGCTGCATTCACTGCCGTGCTATTCATGCTCGGAAAATTTGCTATCAGCGCTTATCTCGGAAGTTCAATGTTTGCTTCAATATACGGAGCCGCCGGTTCAGTAATTCTGATCCTTCTTTGGGTTTATTATTCTGCCATGATATTGTATTTCGGTGCTGAGTTCACAAAAGTTTACGCCATTCTTCACGGACAGAAAATTGTCCCGAATGAATTTTCGGTGCTGGTTATCAAAGATCACAGTTGAGAGATATTCACAATAATTCAGACTTATTTTTATTTTTCATCGCCCGCAGCTGATTATCTTGTTGTTAATTTTGAAATATGTACGACAGGCAAAATGCAAGTAAGATTGTCAAGGATGAAGCATACCGGCTTGGCTTTGACTACTGCGGGATTTCAAAGGCTGGTTTTCTCGAAGAAGAGGCACCACGACTTGAGCAATGGCTTTTAAAAAATATGCATGGTCGCATGTCATACATGGAAAATTATTTTGATAAGCGGCTTGATCCCACTCTGCTGGTACCGGGTGCGAAGTCAGTGATATCTCTGATGTACAATTATTATCCTGTGCAAAAGCAAAAGGAGCCAGATGCACCAAAGATTTCTAAGTATGCTTTTGGTAAAGATTATCATCTTGTAATAAAGGAGAAATTGAAAGTGTTCATGGATTCTCTCAGGCAAAAATTTGGACAGATTGAAGGCCGGGCTTTTGTGGATTCAGCACCGGTTTTGGAAAAAGCCTGGGCAAGAAAAAGCGGAATTGGATGGATTGGTAAAAACTCAAATCTGATTAACACAAAATCAGGGTCGTTTTTCTTTCTGGCGGAGCTGATCGTGGATATAGAACTTTTAGCTGACGGACCGATCGAAGATTATTGTGGTACTTGCACACGATGCATTGATGCATGTCCCACCGATGCCATCATAAAGCCATACGTTGTAGACGGAAGCAAGTGTATTTCCTATTTCACAATAGAATTAAAGGATGAAATTCCCAAAGGATACGAAGAGCAATTTGAGAACTGGGTTTTTGGCTGCGACATTTGTCAGGATGTATGTCCCTGGAACCGTTTTTCAAAAGCTCATAATGAAAATCAATTCATTGCTCGTGATGAATTACTTGAAATGAATGCAGATGAATGGCATGAGATGAACGAAGTGCTTTTTAAGGACTTGTTCAAGCATTCCGCCGTAAAGCGAAGCGGATATAAAGGCCTGAAAAGAAACTTGAAGTATATCAGGAAAATTTCCTGAAAACATCTACAATCACATCAGAATAAGCGGCAAAGGATGAAACACACCATGCTTTCAACATGAGTCTTTCTTCTTTCTTAAGTATTCTTATTGCTTTGATCAGTTCTTTGCGAAAAAGGTTACGGTCGAAACTAACCTTCTGGAGAATTTGCTTGGTGTACTCAAACATGCGAAGAGGTTTAGTTTTTGGCTACACTAATGTAGGTGTTGTTAAAGTAATTTTCAATGTATTTAACGATGGATTAAAAAAAATATTTTAACCGCCTTATTATCAGATATATTGATTTTTACTTGTTTTTTCATTGATTTTAAGGCTCAAATTTCTGCCATAATGTCAATCTGTTTATATCGCAATTCAGTTTTTTGACTTCGGTTTATTTTCGCTCCATCGGAATGTTTTCAGGTCGAAGCCAGCCAGTTCGAGCGCGCGATCCACCACTGTTGATGCAAGTTCTTCAAAGTCAATTGGCTTTGAATAGAAAGATGGAGATGCGGGGCAAATTATTCCACCGGCCTGGGTAACGATTTTCATGTTGTTTATGTGCACAAGGCTGTAGGGAGTGTCTCTGAGCACAATGATTAATCGTCTTCTTTCTTTCAGCATCACATCGGCCGCTCTGGTGATGAGATCATTTGAAATTCCCGCAGCTATTCGTGCGAGTGTTCCCATCGAGCAAGGGCAAATAATCATGCTTGCAAATTTAGCTGAGCCACTCGCGAAGGGGGCGAAAAAATCATTCTTTTCATACACTTTGATCTCATATTTCTCAAAGTCCCTGTTTCCAAGCTCGTATTCCCAAACGTCCCGTGCATTGTCAGACATCACAAGGCCGGCATCCTCAATTTGATTACGAATCGTCCTCAACTTATCAAGCAGAACTTTTGTATAGATGGCTCCGCTTGCTCCGGTGGAAGCAATTACAACTTTTTGTTTTGATTGAGCTGACATGTTTATTAGAGGGGATAGGAGCAATTAGTATCAATGCAAAATTCAGGATTTCTCTTTTCTCCGGCCTGTAAGATAACGAATGTAAATGAGCATACCCAGCCATGCACCGATTGCGTTGGCAGCTGCATCACGGATGTCTCCGCTTCGGTTTATAAATACGCTGTACTGTAAATATTCAATCAGGGCACCATATATTGAACTGATCAGGACAGACCAGAAAAATGCTCTGGAGCTGATGCCTGCAAATGCGGGATCAATCGTGACGCTTCTGTAAATGAATACTGAAAGTATCCCGAACACTATCAGGTGAACAATCTTATCGGGCCTGAGCCATTCAAGGAATGAAAGTTTCGGAATATTGTTTCCGGGTATGGCGCAGATGACAAATATTACCGCTGCCCAAAGTAAAAGTGGAAGATGAAGCCGGCGGAACATTTTGTAATCTATCAGCCTCCGACCATGGCGCGATAATCTGCCGCGCTCATCAGGTCATTGACCTGAGATGCATCACTCATTTTAACCCGGATCATCCAACCCTCATTATAAGGATCTCTGTTAACAGTTTCAGGATTTTTCTCAAGGGCCTTATTGAACTGCGAAACAGTACCGCTTAAGGGCATGAAAAGATCGGAAACAGTTTTTACCGCTTCCACGGTGCCGAACACTGCATCCTTGTCCAGTGTTTCTCCTTCAGTTTCAATTTCAACAAATACGATATCACCCAATTCGCTTTGCGCGAAATCAGTGATGCCGATTACGGCTTCATTGCCTTCCACACGAACCCATTCATGGTCCTTGGTGTACTTTAAATTATCCGGAAAATTCATGTTAGTTAGTTATGTTGTGTGAATAAATTAATCTTTCATTAATCAGGTATATACCAGATGGTATATACCGGCTTATTGTGCAAGTGTGAATCGGATTGCGATTCCGGCATTAGTATTGGATGTCGGATAGCTCGAAGATACAAACGGATTGTTTGATGTGAAATCGTAGAACAGGCGAATGTTGAACCGGTCGCTGACAGGATAGTCGGCTGAGAGCTTCACACCAAGTGTCGTCGTTCCTGAACTAGGCTGGTTTGTATTCTCAACCAGTTTCCTCAGGATTGTCGTATTCTTTCTCACGTTGAAATCTGCCCTGACATTCAGGTCGTTTTGCAATTTTTTGTTTCCGCCAATGGTGAAAGGGAATTTCACTCTTTTAAATTTATACCCCAGGCCAATCACATATTCTGTGCCTCTCACTTCTGTCACTTGTATATTGGAGTAGGCGAGAGTGATGCTGCGATCCCGTTTAATTTCGAATCTTGTCTGTAATGAGTTCTTCCATCCGATATCTATTCCGATGAGCGGAGCAAGCTGTTCAGCCACAGTAATCTGCTGGATTTCATATATAGGAATGAAATTTCCTGCAGTATCACGTTTGATCGGATAATTATTAAATTCCTCATACAGCAAGTTCTGATTGAAAGTGTTAATGCTGTATGTCGAACGGTATCCGTGAGATAGACTGAATGACTGCAACAATTTCTGGAAAGCTTTTACACGTGAAAGTCCGTCGTAAGTCACACGCCAGTTCGGTTTTGGTATTTTCGGGAAGCGGTCAACAATTTTTCCGTCTGGATCTTTTCCTGAATAAGCTGATAGGAAAGCGTAGGTGAGGACCTCTTGCTGAGACCTGCCATAACCGTTTCTGAATCCGGCAGTGTCAACTCCCGCAGGAGAGTTTGGATTCATATCAGCCAGGATTGATGAGAAATCTCCGAGATTGTCTTTGAATGACTGGAAGTTTTCATTGCTGAAATCTTTGGCGTCTTTTACGAAGTGCGTATTCCAGGTCAGATAGGAGATTGAGAAGTTTCCGGATTCTGTGGGGCTGTATGACCTGAACACTCCATCCGAACCGAAGCGGAAGTATTCATTATGTGTCCTGGTGAAATTTCTATTTCCTGTGAGTTCGATTTTGAAGCTGCGGATTGGTTCAATGTTGATTCTTGCATTGAAATTTTTAAGCTCCGTTGTCGTGAAGAATGAATTGAGTGTAGTATCAGTCGTCAACCAATTGTACTTAATGGCATCGGGCCTGGGATCTTTTTGCGAACCGAATAAGAAGCCCAGTCCTGGTGCTCCGGCACCACCGTCGAAATTCCAGTCCTGCCCGAACCAATCAGGTGTTCCCCTGAATCCGGGAAGCATGGTTCCGCGCGTTTCACTCCAGGTGAATGATGCTGTCTTTACCATCATCATTGTCTTCAGTACATTTTTCAATGCAGGCTCAAGTGGACTGGGTTTCTTGACCTTAGTAGTGTCTTTGGGTGCGTTCGGGTCAATCGGCGCTTTCAACTTTGGATTTTTCGCTTCTTCTCTTCCACGTGGTTGAGAGGAAGCATTTAACTTCTTCAGATACGGAATCTTGTTGTACAAAGTGGTGAATGTGAGGTTGCCGTTAAATTGAATGGTCCTTGAATTTTGAATGTTGTTTGCCCAGGGATTCGCTTTTAATTGATCATCGATTGTATCCCTATAAAGCGGTGATGCCTGCCAGCTGTAATCACCTCCGTAACGTACGTTTCCGTTCATCCAGTCCAATGCAGGGATCTTACTGAGCGGCACATTGTAAGTGATGTTGGCAGCATGGTTGTAACGTGTGAGTCGTCCCAGACGGTAGAGGTTTTGGCGAATAGAATCCCTCTCTTCACGAGTATCAATCCTTCCTGTTGGCTCGTCAATTGTTGCATTAGCAGTCGCATTGAAGTCGAGTTTCAGCGCCTTGGTGAAGTCCCAGTTGAGTCCGTAGTTTCGGGTTGTAGTATAAGTCTTTACAAAGGTCGGGTCGATTTTAAACTTCAGGCCTGTATTGTTTCTCAGCTGGGATTCAGCATAAGTACGGTCTATTGAAGTTCTGAAATTCAATCCGCTTGGGACGGGATTAAAGTTAAAATCTTTGATCAGCTTCATCCACTTCCCCTTGAAAGCGGAGGATTTTTCAAATGGAGTGATAGGCTTTGATGAGCTGTTGTAATTGTAACCGAGAATTCCCTGATAAGTCTTTGCAAGGCTGTATTCAATGTTATAATTGCGCTTGTATTGCTCTGTATAGATGTAAGAAAGGTTTACATTCTCAATGTCGTAAATCCGGCTCTTGGTGTTTCCTCCGGTTTTGGTTTTTCTGACGTTTGTGAAATTGAGACTTTTTCTCTGAGTATAATCCTGAACTTGTTTCTGAACAGAGTCTCTAATTTCGGAATTTGGTGCGGCATCCAGAGCCTTGTTCAATTTCACGTCCGGGTCAAGAGGATTGTACTGCGGGTTGATGAATTCTTCTCCGTATCCGAAATACATGGGTATTTTAATTCCTGTTTTTTCAGGAAGGAATTTTCCAAGTTCAAGTGTTGTGGAAAGGTCGTAGGAAGCTTTGTTTTCTTTGTCACGTTCGCTCACTCTTTGCTCGATGCTTCCCCAGCCAGCAGTGCTGCGGTTTCCTACAATTGTAAATGTTCCCAGGTCGGCAAGTTTGGTTGTTACTCGTGCGGTGGCAGCCCATCCTCCGTCCTGATCGAAATCAGACATGCGCAATTCATTCACCCAGATTTCAGCGCAGATTTTCGGGCCATCACCGCCGGGATCTTTCGGATTTCTGATCCCGATCATGATGGATCTTACACTGGCAAGGTTTGGTGTTCCTTTGATGATGATAGTTCTGTTTCCATCCACCACACGGAATGGGGTAAGCAGAGTGACAGAAGGATTGAACTGAATCGCGTTGTTACGTATAAGCTTCGCATCGACAATTCGCTCCAGGTCAATTTCCATGTTGTTCCCTTCGGGCCAGATCTCATCAGGCGATGTGGCTCCCCAGCGTGTGATCTCGATAGGAATTTCATATTCGTAGTAGTTGTCATTGAAATCACTTCCCAGACGCACAAACACATTCAGGTCGCCATTGCGGAGGTTGTCAGTTTGGCCGCCTGACTCGGCATGGATAAACATCTTGAGTTTCTTGTACGACCGTAAGTCTACCTGGGTGTTTTTGTAAGCTGCACGCGCGTCTCCGTCGGCCAGATCGCAGACTCTAAGCACGAGTGACTGTTCGTTGAGAGTGGAAAGCTGTGTGGTGGATATGTCCCTTTCTTTCTCAATGCCCGGAGGAAGTACATAAGGTACGGGCTGGCGACTTCCGTTTTCTTCAATGCTCACGGAGGCGATGTCGAATCTTGTTCCACCCGGCACTTCAGGTGTCGGGCTGTATTCGCCAGGTTGCAAGAGTGAAAAGTTGTACCTGCGCCATTCGCCTCTGAGGAATTCCAGTTTTGCAAAGCGGCAAATAACCGGCGCACGGAAGTTTTTCATGAACATCCGCACGAAACGGATGTTTTGCAGATCAACTTCACCGATTGTCTTGTCCGGAGTTCTTACTGGAATTTTAAACTGATACCACTTTACCGAACCAGTTGTGTTGTTTGCAAATCTCACCGAAGATTCGATCATGTCAGTGATGTAATTTTGTCCGACAATCATGGCGGATGGGTTCAGTGCGATCTTATACTGGAAATAGTTTTCACCTATATCCATGTTGTTATCTCGGTTGATGTCTTCAGCGTCAGGAAGCGTGGTTGCTGTCGACTGCACCCCGTCAATGGTTCCGTTGGCAGGTGAATTACCCTGGTGACCGTTGTACAGTTTGTATCTGTCGAGAGGGCCCACATTGTTGGTAGAGTATGCAGGGTTGAGAAAATATGCGTAATTGTCGTTTGAGGGGTCATTGAAAGCTGCATTGTAAGCCACGGAGCCTGTAGAGTAAAGGCTCGCGATTTTAGCCAGGTAACGGCTTTGGAAAAATGCTCTTTCATCTGTATCATTCAAGCCATCGAGCCCTACGTCCTGAGCAGTTCTGCTATCGGGATCATTGTCAAAAGCATTCACTATTGACTGTTCGATGGGATAGCGTCCCCATGCAGAAGTTCCGGTAGTGTAGTTATTCGTGGCGGCAGGAAGTCCGTTCTCAAAACTTTTACGTCCGTCTTTCAGGATATCTTCAGAGATACTTCCGAGGTTAAAATAAAGTTCACCGCCTGAACCATCGTTGAGGGTTCCGTCGGCAAATGGATCCATCATCCAGAACTGAATAAACTCGATGTTGCTCGCTTCAAAATCGTTCGTTTCAATCTTGCGCATGATACCGCCCCATCTTGATTCAGGAGAATTTAAAAGCCCGTTGACATCAATACCGGCAGAAATTCCTGTTACAGGGTCTACATCAAAGTTATACGGGCCTCTTTCATTCGGATAGTACGCAAAGTTCATACAGGTGATGGTCTGTGGACCGTTTGGTTGCGACTTATTAGGGAAAATTTCTGATTGTGGAATTTCCCGAACGAAGTTGTTGCTCATGTCATCATCGTCGATATCCGGAGGAGTGATACCCGATTGATTTCTCTGGAATAAGGGGTCGACATAATACCAAGCGGCTCTTGCCCTGTTGAATCCTGAGATGAGACTGTCATTGTACTGTGCTTCAGGGAACATTCCCGGATCTGTCTGTCCCTGCGGAACACTTGCGAGAAACCAGCTGCCAGGATTTTTCATGTCAAGGGGAGTGATGGCACCCTCGAAATCGTCTACGTATGATGTTCCTTCTTTTCCCACAGCACGAGAGTGCCCCGGGAACATTTTAGCAACTTCCGCGCTGACAGAAATTGAAGAAGTTTCTTTGGAGTTGTAAAGCGGTAGCTTGTCAATCAATTTGGTGATGAACCTCGAATCAGTGCGGTAATTTCCATCCACGCCAAGCATTGTGTTGGCAATAGGTTCGTCGCCGATGTTTACTTTTTGTGTCAAAGGTTTCTCTGTCAGTCGAAGTACTGTACCGCCCACCTGCAGGTCGCGGTGAAAGACATAATCGAACCTGCTGCCGATCATGGTTTTGGTTTGCAGGTTGAAAAGCGATGAGCTTTCGAGCGAGATGCTGATAGGAGTGTTTGATTTTAGAACTCCTTCGTTGATGATTTTAACTCTTCCGAGAGTGTAGTCCACTGTATAATCAACGTTTTCTCGAAGCACATTCCCGCCTGCAGTAACTTTTACTGAACCCTGTGGTACATTCACGGCATTCAAAGGAATGTCAGAACCTGAAGAGCTTTGATAAGATCCCCTCATAGAGAACTTGTTTTTCTCTGGCTGCTGCTGGGCTGCTGTTTTAGTCGAATCATACAACGCATCGTATGCATAACGGTTGGCTAATGCCTGATCTCCGCAGAATTGACCTCTCAGGTAACTTCCGAAGGGCTCTCGAACAGGGAAAATGATTCTGCCAGTTTGCGCATTGATGGTTACTCCGTTTACAAAGTCGAAAAGACCGTCAGGTTGAGGATCATTGTTTGTGTTCAGATCATCGAGATTGAAGAGTCTGATAAGGGGAATACCCTGCACATCTGAGCAACCGTCAGGAATGTAATTGATATTGCCTCCGATTCTGTCGTCCTGATAGAGGATGTCGAGGCGAAAATCTTTCTGGGCGATGTTGAAGCCGTTCAGGGAATAGATGTTTTTCATCATCAGGTCCCAGGTATAAAACTTCGGTGTGAAATTGGTGCTACGGATCAGCTTTACGAAGAGAGCGTCAGAACCCTGTACGCCGGCACCCGAACTCAGTTCTCCTACACGGTGAACTCTTCCTCCGATTGTATATTCATAGGCGACTGCGAGCACCTGGTTAGGTTCGAGTGTTGTGTTGAGTGAAATGTATCCGAGGCGTGCATTCAGTGTGTATTCATTGGGCTGAAGCAGGCGTGCGTTTTCAACCGTTTCGAAGTTTCTTGTGCGAGTGAATCCGCTTGAAGCAAGCGGGTCAAGCACTGTGCTGGCATTTGCAATCTGCCTCAGGCTGGATGTAGGGATCGCTCCATACAGAAGGTTGTTCGAAGAATCCGAAGGCTCAACCTGATTGAAAGGAAAATTATTGTTGAGAAGTGTGGTAGTCGTGTCGAAATTGTATTCGCCAAGATCCGCGAAGGCTACGATGTTTCTGTTCTGATTGTTTTGAGAAGATACAAATGACCTTGAAGTGATCCATACCTCAATTCTGGTGATGTTCACTGAGGTTCCGATACGGTTCAGGTCGCGCAGGTTGTTATCGTAAGTGTCTTTGAAATACTGGCCGATGAAGAAGTGGCGGTTCGACTCGTACTGGTCGGCTTTGACTTCAAAATTGACAGTCTGGGCGCCGCCCTGTACATCAATGGTTTTAGATTCGCCTTTCTGTTGGGAGAATACGCTTGTCACGGTCATTCTTCCGAATTGCAACTGCGTTTTGATACCGAACAGACTTTGTGAGCCCTGGATCAACTGAGAGTTGAGCGGAAGTTGAACGTTTCCGGCTTCGATCTTTTTGATGATGTCATCTTCATAACCGGTATATTCCAGCTTCATTTTGTTTTCGAAATCGAAAGTGGCTTCTGTGTTATAGTTCGTGGTGAGTTTCATCTTGTCACCGATGTTAGCGATGACATTCATCTGAATCCTCTGGTCAAAATCAAAAGTGGTCACTTTGCGTTGCTTTTCAGGCAATGCAGGATTTTGGTTTTTTGCAATATTCACTCCGAAGCTGAGTTCAGCAGAGCCTTGCGGGCGTATGTCGATTGTGTTGCCTCCGAAAATACGGTCAAAGGCAACGCTGTTTACTGTGATTTTCGGTGCGAAAGCTTTCTTGCTCAGTTTATCATCCTCTGTTGCCCTTTGCTTCCAGTAGTCCTGTGTACTTTTTGAAAATTCTCTTTCAATGAATTCATCAAAACTCAGATACGAAGGATTTCTGTAAAACATCTGTCCGATGTTTTCTTCGATGTTGTATCTGTTATTGTCAGTATCGTACTCTACTTTGGTTTCAATGTTGGAAGGGTCTCCTAGGTAAAGCGGGTTGCCTGATGGAGGTGAGGAGTAGGGATCTGCAATCCTGTCTTTGAATGGATACGGGAGCTCGCTTGTGTCTGCATCTGATTCAAATGCCCGGTATTCAGCAAAAGATGCCGATGAATACATCGGTGGCATTTCGGCAGCCCAAACAACACCTAAAACAGACAATACACTTCCTATCCCGAAAAAATAGACTTTTAAATTCTTCAAGGCCTTCTAATATTTTGAACAGCAATAATTTGGGTATAGGTTTCCCCGATATTGGCGATTTTTAAGAAGCCATAAAAATACTTTTTTTCGGATAATATCCGCCAAAGGAATCAAAGCGCCTTGAGCGCTTTTTTAATAAGGTCTTCCACATCAGCTGAAGGGCTGGTTTTCAAAAGATTATCAAGTGTTTTGTCCACTGTCTGCTTATTGAAACCCAGGGTAAGGAGAGCTGCCATCGCTTCTTCCTTGATTTTTGGAGCAGCCGGCAGCCCGGAAGAAATGCCTTCTTTTTTCAACTTACTCTTCAATTCCAAGATCACTCGTTGCGCTGTTTTTTCTCCGATTCCTTTGATGTTTTTAAGTTGCAATGAGTCGTCACGAAGAATACAACTTTCTATCTCCTGCACATCCATGGAGGATAGCATCATTCTGGCAGTATTGCATCCGATACCTGAAACTGAAATCAGCAGACGAAACAATTTTCTTTCTTCTTCATCCGCGAAGCCATACAACGTATGAGAGTCTTCGCTTATTTGAAGATGAGTGTAAATCCTGATGTTTTCCTGATCCGGGATTTTTGAAAATGTGTTGAGTGAAATATGCACAAAGTATCCTACTCCTGCGCATTCCACAATGAGGCAGGTGGGATTTTTCTCAAGCAGCCGACCGTTCAGGTGATTGATCATGCATGTAAAGAAAATTAAAATTTCCGCATGTCTACAGTTAAGCCTGGAAAGTTTTCAGCTCAACGGAGAACAAACCTTGTGCTTCGGGTGAAATTACCGTTGCTTATTTTTATCACATAAAGGCCAGGACTTAATCCCAGCATCGTCCTGAGTCCTTTGATTTCAAAATTGTTCAGTCCCGGTATGCTGGTATTTTTTTGTGAATGCAGTTTGCGTCCTGCAAGATCGTACAGGCTCACGATTGCTTCGGAACCAGAAGATAACAGTAAGCTTATATGTAAATTATCTTTTACCGGATTAGGATACAGTTTTAAAGTTGCTTTTGATTGTAGAGCATCCGCGCCTGTATAGACTGTATTCAGATCCATTTTATACATGGATCTTCCGTATGTTGCAGCAAGCAAGGTATAAGTTCCTGCATGCAATTTCATGTCTGTAACAGGAGCCAGCGGAAGTCCCGAGCCGAGCACATTCCAGGTCATTCCAAGATCATGTGTGACATACACGCCTGCATCGGTGGCCAGATACAGAGTAGAAGGCCTGAATGGATCTGTTAAAATATCGTTGCATGGAATATCAGGTAAGTTGCCTCCGATTGAGGTCCAGGTATTGCCATAATCGCTGCTCATATACACGTGCGCTTGCATGTCATGAAAGCGATAGCCTGACACAGTAACAAAGACTGTCGCCGGATCATATGGATGAGTCGTCGCTCTTGTAATCCATCTTTCGGCGGTCATAGGATTGACATTAGTCCAGCTTGCACCGCTATTCCTTGTCACCCAAAGTTGTCCGTCATCAGTTCCGCAATAGATCACTGAGGTGTCAGCTGCAGAGCAGGAAATTGTGGTGATTGTACCCCAAGTTATAGGATATCCTGATAGTGTATGATTGGTAAGATCAGGGCTGATAGGATACCAGAAGTTGCCTCTGTCGTTGGAGCGGTACAACCTGTTTGCTCCGAGATACATTGTATAATAATTATGAGGATTGAAGATGAAAGGAGTGTTCCAGTTGAAGCGATCTCCAGGATCCACTCCGAAAGTACCGGTATTGATGTTTCCGTACTGGGATTCGGCGAAAATCATTCCGTCATTCGGATCAATCAGGACATAAAAACCGTCACCTCCCCATACGCGGTACCAGTCGTTATGGGCACCGGTGTTGGTCACAATGGTTCCGTTGTCCTGTGTTCCTCCGGCGATCATGTCTGGGAACTGATCATTTATCTCGCAGGTGTAAAACTGTGTGAGCGGAATATTCTCATAGTGGAACCAGTTTGCTCCTCTGTCATTCGAAGTGAACAAGCCTCCGTCATTTGCTATCAGCAAGTAGTTTGGATTAAGGGGATGAATAAAAGTTTCATGATTGTCAGGGTGATAATTCTCTGTGATATTATGCCAGTTCTGGCCACCATCAAGCGTTTGCCAGGTGTCGAAACCCGACAAATAAACCGCGTCAGGATCACTGGGATCAATTTTTAATCTGCCTTCCCAGTGCGCAGCGCCGTTAAAGATGTCTCCGATTCCATTGTCATTTGTTCTGGTCCAGTTATCTCCGTAATCAGTCGATTTATAAACCCCGGTGAACCGGCTTAGACTGTCACTTGTCAGTAAGTATAAGATGTTTGGATTGCTTTGCGAGACCCCGATGCTTGTTCTGCCAAATCCATCAGTCGGCAAGCCATTCTGAAGTTTAGTCCAGGTATTTCCTCCGTCGTATGATCTCCACAATGCTGAGCCTTGTCCTCCGTAATTTCTCCTGTAAATTCTTCGCACCCTTGTCCAACTGCAGGCATATATCGTATCAGGATTCTGAGGATTGAAGCAGACATCTACAACTCCTGTTGAGTCATTAAGGTAAAGCATATTTTGCCAGAGCAGGCCTCCGTCAGTGCTGCGATAAAGTCCTCGGTCGATGTTGTTCTCGAAGAGATCTCCCATGGTGGCTGCAAAAACTATATCAGGATTATTTGGATGAATTGCAATTCTTCCTGTGTTCCGTGTGAGTTCAAGTCCGCAATGGGTCCAGGTCATTCCGGCATCCGTGGATTTATAAACTCCGTAACCATCATAAGTGAGGGAGCCTCCGCCGGCATTGGATTCGCCTGTCCCTGCATATAAGATGTTGGTGTTGGATGGTGCAATGGCGAGATCTCCAACAGACTGTGTTTCGAGTCCGTCAAAAATCTGAGTCCATGAATTCCCTCCGTCAATGCTTTTAAAAATTCCACCTGATGCAGCTACAACATAAATCACATTGAAGGAGGATGGATCCATTTCCACATCACTCAGTCTTCCGCCTGTGTTTTCAGGGCCTGCCTCTTGCCAGATTCCGTTAGCTGATCTTAATCTGTTTTCCAGGTTGCTTTTTTGAAAATGTGAAACAGCTTGCTGATAAGCTTTGTGATCGATATTGCCTTTTGGGAAAATTCTCTGAAGGGAAAATCCATCCTGAATTTCATTTTTCTTTTGCTCTTCAGTCCAATTTATAGGAGCAGCAGGTGACATTATCCGCTGGGCAAACAAGGTGTTGCTGAAAAACAGAATTGCAGTTATAGTCAGGAATCGGGTTATCGATTTGTAAGCAGAATTTTTCATGTATAACAAAGATAACATTTATGTAGACCTGTTAATTTTTTATAAATGATATAATTAACTACATTGTAACAACTAAGTAATGCCTCAAAAAAACCTGAATCCATGAAAAAAATCCTACTCTTCGTTTTCAGTCTGATTTTGGCAGGGCCGGCAAATTCCAATTGGACCGGTGATGTGTTGGTAACAAGCCAGCTCCCTCAGGGAAGAATTTCATTTGCTTCCGATCTATTGGGAACGGTGTTTTATGCCAGTGTGCCACAGACCTCTCTCAATCCGTCATATTCTCTAGGCATATTCGAGTCATCCAACAATGGTCTTAGCTGGACTCTGAGGTCATTGGGAGGCGGTATGTCCGGCCAGGTTGTGAAAAAGTCTAAACTGTTGGTTACAGGCACAGGCACTGTTGTTTGTGTATTTCTTGCCGGGAATAATATTTTTACTCTTGATGTGATGAGTGGAACACAAACTGCATTCACTCTATTGACAGCAGATGATTTTGATGCAGTTGCATCTCCAAACAGTAATTCCATATACTTATTTGTAGATGAAGATGGCACCAATACCATCAGAAGATATTCTTCCGGAGATGCAGGTATCACATGGGGAGGATCTTCTGCTTTGGTTACAAGCGGTGGAGCAAAGCCAATGGTCAGTATGGCAGGAACACGTCTTGTACTTACTTATTATGGGCCGGTACTTGCAGATACTGCCACCTCAGTAATTCGCACCGCTTATTACAATGAAACTGGTGTAGCCACACTTACCTCAGTAGGCGGTAGTTTCCAGGATATAGTCACAAATACATCTGTCAGGAAAAAATCGTTTAAACCAGTGTATAACGGAAATGTAATTTGGTTTTTCTGGACAGAGGGAGATCTAACTTCTGTATTAAAATGCAGAATCAGCACTAACGGAGGGGATAATTACGGTCCGGAATTCTTAGTGGCCGGAACTCCAACGCTGAGTGTTTCCTATCCGGACGCTGCATTTAATCCGAACACCGGGGAAGTTCAATTGTGCTATCATGCTGACAGTTCTCAGGCCGCTCCTCCTGATCCTCACACTGAAAGCATTGTGTTCCGCACAGCTGCTTCTGCAGCGCCATCTAACTTTTCTTCTCCTCTGATTATCAATGATTATATAACAGAAGTTCCATCTGTCGAATACTATCCGGCATTGGGTTCCTTTCCATCAGCAGCAGGCGGAGGCGCGGGAATTTTCTGGGTGCAGAACGGAAACTCTGGTCCTGCTTTATTTTTCGATGCCTCCAATCTCGTACTCGGAGTAAATAATTTATCTGATAATAGCCGCGTAACTTCTTATCCTAATCCGGTTAAGGATTTCCTCTACATTGATAATAAAGAAATGAAATTTCAAACAGCAGAATTGTACGACCTCAATTCAAGAAAACTAAAGTCTTTTGAACTGGCGAAAAAGTCAGCATCGATAGACATGAGTGATTTTACAGCGGGTTTGTACGTATTGCGTCTGATTGATAAAGACCAAAGTCTGATAAAGAAAATCGTAAAAGAATAAAAAAGAAAAAGACGGCTTTGGCCGTCTTTTTTTATTTCATTATCGATGGCAGTTACCTTGCACTTTTTCGTGATTGAGCATCTACGACTGCGATTGTAACCATGTTTACTATTTCTCTGACTGAGCTTCCCAGTTGCAGGATGTGCACCGGCTTTTTCATGCCTAACAGAACCGGACCTATCGCTTCTGCAGCTCCCATTTCCTGTAAAAGTTTGTATGCGATGTTACCTGCATCCAGGCTGGGGAAAATGAGTGTATTGGCTCCTTCTTCAGAGAACTCACAAAAAGGGAAATTGTCTGATAGGAGATTTGGGTTAAGAGCGAAGTTAGCCTGCATTTCACCGTCGACCATCATTCCGGGATATTTCTGATGAAGGATTGCCACTGCATCTCTTACTTTTTTAGCTTCTTTGTCATCAGACGCTCCGAAATTTGAAAAGCTGAGCAGAGCAATTCTTGGGCGAATGTTGAATTGTTGTACGGCCCAGGCAGTAAGCACGGTGATCTCCACAAGATCTTCAGCGCTCGGATCTACATTAATGGTGGTGTCTGCAAAGAATACAGGACCTTTTTTCGTGATCATGATATACATACCGGCTACCTTCTTCACTTCGTCCTGAGTGCCGATTATCTGCAGCGCAGGCCTGATGGTGTCAGAGTATTTTCTGGTGAGTCCCGAGATCATGGCATCAGCTTCTCCTTCTTCGACCATCATTGCACCATAGTAGTTTCTTTCGTTCATTATCTTTTTAGCTTCATACAAAGTGAAGCCGCGACGCTTGCGTTTTTTGAAAAAGAGTTCGCCGAAATGATGACGCTTTTCTTCTTCTAAACGAGGATCGATAATAGGAGTGTCGCCCAGGTCCAAATTATTTTCTTCCAGAAGTCGGTGGATTTTAACGGAGTTTCCAAGCAGTATCGGCCTTGCGATTCCTTCGTCTCTCACAATCTGTGCGGCCTTCAGGATTTTGTATGAATCTGCTTCGGTGAACACTATTCGCTGTGGATTCTGCTTTGCCTTGCTTGTAACAACTCGAATGAGCTTATTATCGAGTCCAAGACGTTTTCTCAGATCTTCCACATAATTGTTCCAGTTCGTAATTGGTGCCTGGGCCACACCGGAGTCCATTGCCGCTCTTGCTACTGCAGGAGCTACAGTGGTGATCAGGCGCGGATCGAGTGGTTTAGGAATGATGTAATCGACGCCGAAGGTGATGTTCTTTTTGTTGTAGGCGAGATTAACAATTTCCGGGACAGGTTCTTTTGCCAATTCAGCGATCGCTCTTACTGCAGCGAGTTTCATCGCTTCATTGATTCTTGTTGCTCTTACATCAAGTGCCCCCCTGAAAATGAAAGGAAATCCGAGTACATTATTTACCTGGTTAGGATAATCAGATCGTCCCGTAGCGATGATGATGTCATTTCTTGACTGAACTGCTTCATCGTATGAAATTTCCGGATCAGGATTGGCAAGCGCAAATACGATTGCATTTTTGGCCATGGAAGCAACCATTGCACGGTTTACTACATTTCCTTTTGACAATCCGAGGAAAACATCCGCGCCTTTCATGGCATCTTCCAGTTTGTGAAGATCTCGTGTAGTGGTAAAGAATTTTTTATTCTCTTCAAGATCTTTGCGGTCGGCACGAAGTACGCCGGTGCTGTCGAGCATTACAATATTCTCTTTTTTAGCTCCCAAAGCAAGATAAAGCTTGGCACATGAGATAGCCGATGCACCTGCTCCATTCACTACGATAATAATTTCTTCAATTTTTTTCTTTGCCAATTCCAGAGCATTCAGCAGCGCAGCAGCTGAAATGATCGCTGTGCCATGCTGGTCATCGTGCATCACAGGAATATTCAGTTCTTCTTTCAGGCGCCTTTCAATTTCAAAACATTCCGGGGCTTTGATGTCTTCCAGGTTAATGCCGCCGAAAGTCGGAGAAATCGCTTTAACTGTTTCAACAAACTTGCTTACATCCGTCTCGTTGATTTCTATGTCAAACACATCGATGTCAGCGAATATTTTAAAGAGCAAGCCTTTACCTTCCATCACCGGCTTGGCGGCTTCAGGTCCGATATCCCCCAGGCCGAGCACGGCTGTTCCGTTGGATATCACGGCAACCAAATTTCCCTTGGCTGTATACTTATATACATCTTCAGTTTTCTCGGCGATCTTAAGACATGGCGCTGCCACACCGGGGGAATATGCCAGCGAGAGATCTCGCTGTGAGCTGTATGGTTTGGAAGGAATGACTTCAATCTTTCCGGGGCGACCCTGAGAGTGATAGTCTAATGCTTCCTGATTATTATTCTGCTTTGCCATATAATTTTTAGAATTGGGCGAACTTCAAAAGTACAATAAAAAAAAGCATCCGCCATTGGCGGATGCTGTCAAAAGTATAGCTCCAGGATTGAAATTATTTATGGTTAATGATCAGTTTTTTAGTGCCTGATATTTTCCCGTCAATGATGATTGAGCAGTAATAAATTCCGTTTCTGAGATCGGAAGTAGGAATGATCACCGTTGATTTCTTTTCGACTAGATTTATTTCTTTCACTTTGCTGCCCAGCATGTTGCTCAGGACAATTTTCATTTCACTGCCAGATTGCACATGATAGATGACTGATGCATTTTGATCAGCAGGGTTGGGATAAGGAGCAGACATGAATCTCAGCGCATTCAGTTCATTGATTCCCACCGGACTCGCATTGTAATTGAAAGTCACACATGCTGAGTCAGACGGATTATCTGAGTCGAAGAAGCAATATGTTACGCGACTATCGCCAGCAATACCTGAAGGCTGAAGATCTGCTTCAAGTGTGCTGTCAGAATCCTGAGGATTCATAAGAAGTGAATTCGGAGACAGGCTTGTCTCTGGCGGAAAACACGCGCCCTGCCAGCAATAATAACTGGTGTGTCCTGGCAGTGTATCAGCAAAGGTTCTGTTCACCTTGACGGTCATGCTGCCAGATCCTGTATTGGTCACCCTTACGTAACCTTTCATGAGCAGATTTGCCGGTCCTGAAACAAGAACGGATTTTTGGCTCAGTTGAAAAGAATTTTGAGCGAATGACATCACGGTGGCCGCGAAGAGAAATAAAACGAGGGTTGTAATTTTTTTCATTCCGGAGATTCTTTACTGCAAATGAAGGTGTTCCGTTTGGACAGAACACCTTCATTTGGGTAATTCTGTTGATTGATTAATTAACTACAAGTTTTTTCATACTTGCGCCTTCCGAAGTACGTACAGTAACCAAGTACACTCCTTTGGCATAATCAGTAGTTACAATGTCGTATGAATACTCACCGGCAGAAAGTCCTTTTTCTGAGTAGCTATATACGAGAGCGCCGACTTTGTTGTGAACTTCTACTGTCACATCGTCTCTTTTGTCAAGAACAACATCAATGCTGGTTCTTGAAGAGGCCGGATTCGGATACATTCCGAATGCGATGTCTTTCATGATGGATTGAACACCTGTAGTGAAAGTCATGTTTACATTATCGATGTACAGGTTATTTCCGTAACCAGACAATGCTTCGAATTTTACAAATACGTTGTTATTGCCTGTATAACTGGAGAGGTCAACCATTTCAGCGCGCCAGTCGGCAGCATTTGAAGGCGTGTAAGAAGCTGTCTGGTTGGCAACGGTAGCAAGAGCAGCACCTGTCTTATTGTAAACAGTTGCCCAGCTTATTCCGCAGTTTGTAGAAACTTTAATTTTCAGATTGTCATTTGTCGAGCTGCTGTAACGAGCATGAGCCAGATCAAAAGTCAGGATTCCGTTGGTCTGAGCGCTGAAATCCATTGAAGGAAGCTGAAGCGCGTCAATATTTCCTGAAGGTGAATTGTAGAAATCCATTTTCGCGCTGCCGAAGCTGTTGAAGCCGGCAGTGGCGTGTCGTGTCCATGTAGGAGAGGATCCGCCATTCAGGAGTATCCATCCGGCAGGAGGGAAGGTTGAAGCGGTGAAGCCGTCAGCAACAGCTGGTCCTCCAACCTGTGGATAAATGATGAAAGGAACTGAATTCGCGTTATTGGTAGCGCCAGGATCTGCAACACCGTTTGGATTAGAAACCGTGATAGTCGCTGTGTTGTTACCGGTTGTTCCTGCAACGGAAGGAATTGTAACAACAGTAGATTCATATGTGGCCAGTGGGCCACCGCTCCAGTTTGTTGTGGAAACAGTGTTGCCGTTTACTGTGAGAGTGACATCTACTGAAGTAAGCGGAGCGCTTCCGTAATTGCAAAGGCGGTACTGCACATTCACGTCGTTGCATGCTGCGAGAGTTCCATTTAGGCAAGTTGAAGAATTCGTGATGCCAGCGTCATTCACATGCGCTGAAATGAAACATGCAGCTCTGCTTGTATTCAACTGTGTGGCAGTTTGTTGTCCAACTCTTCTCACAGTGCGGTCAGGACAAATCATGTAAATGGTAGGGAAGGCAGTGATTGCAAAAGATGTGGCAATCGCTCTGCTGTCAATGATCGGATAAGGTGTGCCGGTAATCCAGTCTCCTTGTGTGCCTGCTGTGAGTCCCTGCAAGTCTGCAAGACCTGTAGCTGCATCACCTTCTACGAAGAATACCATCGCTTCATTAGTTCCCGGAGGGCCATAGAGATTATAGAAATCACGCAGAGCGTGTGTGTTGTGATAATTCCAGCACGGTCCGCACCATGTGGCTGAGATGTCAATCACAACTGTCTTTCCTTGATCAAGAATGCTGTATAAATTCCATGTGTTTCCGTTAATGTCCTGTGCAGTAAAGTCAGGTGCAAGGCAACCATCGGTCAATTGGGCGTTCGCATTTCTGGACAAGCCAATGGCAAACACCATGAGTAGAGCTAAGTAAATTTTTCTCATGTTTGTAAGATAGAATTAGGATTTTGTATTGATTAGATTGATGTCAGATTTCGGAACATCAAATTAAGTATTTTTCTCCGAAACAAACAACAGATTTTAAGCACTTTCAAGAAGTGTTTAAATAAAAAAGTCAGGTGTTCATTTAATATTTCGGCACTATTGCTTTATTTGTATTCCAATTCCATTAAAAATGCTTAAAAACTTGATTTATACGGGCGTTCTGCTCATGTTTTCTCTGATTTCCGAACAAATATCAGCTCAGGAAAAAGGTGTCAGGGCTTTGCCATCTGTGAATGTAAAGACTCTTTCCGGTGAGTCATTCAATACTTCTTCATTTTCTAATGATGGTAAACCAATTATTGTGGATTTCTGGGCTACCTGGTGCAAGCCTTGCATTGAAGAACTCAATGCCATCCATGAGGAGTACGATGAATGGAGAAAAGAAACCGGAGTAAAAGTCATTGCAGTTTCTATTGATGACGCCAGAACAATGAGCCGGGTTGCGCCTTTTGTGAAAGGTAAAGGCTGGCAGTACGAAAATTATATTGATTCCAACGGAGATTTTAAAAGAGCCATGAATGTGAACATGCCCCCGCATACTTTCATCCTTAACTCAAAAAATGAAATAGTCTGGCAGCATGTCGGGTTTACAGACGGAAACCAGTATGATCTCATTGAAGAAGTGAGAAAGCTGATAAAAGCCGAGTCAACAGGCAGTGAAAACAAGCAATAGTAGTTTCTCCCATACATACCTCATCAACAAATATGATCAGATCACTGATTTCAACTGCTGCATTTTTATTTGCAGGAGTTATATGCAGTACAAGCAGCCTGGCACAGATTACAGGAAATGTGCAGCTGGATGCTCAGTATTATTTCGAAGACTCGACCATCGGCGCCCCTGATGTCCCTCAGAAATTATTGTCGAACGGATTTGCAAATTTTGAATACAACAAGGGTAATTTTTCCGCGGGACTTCGTTATGAAAGTTATCTCGATCCTATTCTGGGTTATGATGTTCGTTACCAGGGAAGCGGAATTCCTTATAGATATTTAAAATATAATTCCGGAGAGATTGAAGTGACTGCCGGATCTTTCTATGAACAGTTCGGCAGCGGAATGGTGCTGCGGGCTTATGAAGAAAGAGGCCTAGGTTATGATAATGCTTTTGACGGATTCAGAGTGAAGTACAATCCTTATAAAGGAGTTTATCTGAAAGGTCTTATCGGCAGACAAAGGACATTTTTCAACCTGGGAGAAGGACTTGTTCGGGGTGGAGATGTAGAATGGAATCTGAACGAAAGCTGCGACTCATTGGCCGGTGCCAAAACACAGTGGATCATCGGAGGAAATTTTGTAAGCAAGTACCAAAAAGATCAGGACCCGCTTTATAATTTACCTGAGAATGTCGGAGCCGGTTCAGGTCGCCTGAATGTGATCAGTGGTCCATGGAATATATTCACCGAGTTTGCTTACAAGGTGAATGATCCGGGAAATTCCAATGGATACATTTTCAAAGAAGGACATTCGTTGTTGCTTCAAACTACATATACCGTGGATGGCTTTGGTGCTACTTTCAGTGTGAAAAGAATTGATGACATGGTTTTCAGAAGTGACAGAAATGCAGTTGGGAATAATCTGTTCATTAATTACCTCCCGGCCACAACGAAAAATCATACATATTTGCTTGCAGCGCTTTATCCTTATGCTACACAGCCCACAGGAGAGTTTGGATTTCAAGGTGAAATCTTTAAACAGTTCAGGTCAGGAACTTCCCTCGGTGGAGAATTCGGAACCGACTTCAATGTGAATTATTCCAGGGCACAGTCAATCGAAAAAGTTCCTACACAGGATGTGAACGAAGGATATACAAGTGAATTTTTGAAGTTGGGGAATGAAGTGTATTATGAAGACTTCAATGTGGAAGTGCAGAAGAAGCTGAGTAAGAAGACAAAGCTGAACTTCCTTTACATGTATCAGAATTATAACAAAAGTGTGATAGAAGGCACAGGAGGAGGCCATATCTTTGCACATACAGTAGTAGCGGATATACGCTACAGGCTCACAAATAAAAAAAGTGTCAGGGCAGAGTTTCAACACCTTTACACGGAACAGGATCGCAAGAGTTGGGCTGCTATGCTTGCTGAATATTCAATCGCTCCGCATTGGTTCATTGGAGCCATTGATCAGTACAATTACGGCAATGATGATTCAACAAGAAGAATACATTATTATACCGCAACGATGGGATATACAAGAAAGGCTAACAGGATCACAATAGGTTACGGCAAGCAAAGAGCAGGAATTCTTTGCGTAGGCGGAGTATGTCGCACTGTTCCGGCTTCAAATGGTTTCTCCATGTCCATTACTTCAAGTTTCTGATTAGTCATTAAATTCAGTGAAATGAAAAGCATAATTAAAATATTCTTTCTGTCCTTAGTCCTGCTTCAGGCATGTGACAGGATTGAAGCGCCCTACATCAACGAAGAAGCGCAGAATGCAGCCAAGGGTGTTGTTTACCTGAGTGAATCTTCAGTGATTGTAGATGGTGACACGATTAACTTCAGCAATGATAATTCAACGCCTCCAAAGAAAGTGCTTGCAGAAGACTACACGGGGATTCTTTGCGGAAATTGTCCGGTTGCAGGTATAAAACTCAACGACACTATTAAGCCTGGTTACGGCGACCGTCTGGTAATCATTTCAGTTCATGCAGGATTTTTTGCAAATCCTTGTCCGACCGGACTTGCCTGTTCAGGCTCACAACCTGCGGGTGCTCTGGAAACGGATTACCGCACTCCGGTTGGCGATGCATGGAATAACTTCTTTGGAAATTCCGCTGCGGGAAATCCAAATGCTCTCATCGACAGGATGGAATATCCAATCAGACAACATATAAAATTTCCTTCTGTATGGGCTGCAAGAATACAGGAGCGCAGTGTGCTTCCTTCTAAATTCGCTCTGCGTATTCAGAACATTTATGACTCATCAAGCCGCGGACTCAAGACTGCGATTCAGGCCAGATCCATTGGAACAAATAACGGAAATTATAAACTCCAGGTTGTATTGGTGGAAGATAATATCCGCGACTGGCAGGTATGGTATAATCCTACGCGTTATGATCCGGATTTTATACACCATCATGTACTGCGTGCATCCGTAAACACTTCCTTTGGTGAAGAAATCGCGACAGGCAGTGTCAGCAATGGACAACTTTTTCTCAAAGCATACAATGCGAACGTGAATGCATCCTGGGTTCAGGAAAAGGTTAGTGTTATTGCTTTTGTGTACGATGCTGATACTTATGAAGTTCTTCAGGTGGAGGAACTGAAGATTATTCCATGAATTCAATTCACCCTGATTAGATGATCATAAGAATTTTTTCCTGCGTGATATTGCTGTTAATCAATCCCAGCATTTCCTTTTCACAGGATTTCCATGCAGGAATTCGGGCAGGCATGTCCGCAAGTCAGGTCAGCGGCGACAGGCTCAGCGGTTTTGACAAAGCAGGAATTGTTTTTGGAGGATTTGTGGGCAGGAATTTTTCTGAGAAGATATCCGGACAAATGGAAATTTCATTTATTCAGAAAGGCAGCCGTAGCAGTGTAAACAAAGAAGACAATTCATATTATCGGATGCGTCTTCATTACATTCAGGTTCCTGTGCTGTTCCAGTATAAAGTAGGAAAGAAGATTGACCTTGAAGTTGGTCCTTCTGCGGGTGTTCTTGTTTTCAGTGAGGAAAACGATCAGCTGGGGCTCATTAACAATACACCTCCATTCGAGGATATGGATGTTTCCTTTAACGCAGGAGGTTCATATCAGATCGGCGAACATTGGACGTTCAATGCCCGATACAGCGCATCCATACTACCGGTGAGGAAATTCCAGGGCTCATATAATTTCAATTTTTTTGACAGAGGGCAGTACAACGAACTCATCGAACTTGCTTTTCTCTATCGATTCTGAAGGCTTTTCAGGGATTTAATTGTTCAGAGAAAGATTGCTTATCTCTCATTCCGATATTTAGAAAATCAGCTCAAAAGAGTATCTTCGTAAATTCTGAAAGAGGCGAATAAGCCAGAATTTGTATGAAAACAATAAAGACAGACACATTCGACAGTCCGCCGATAGACCAGGTAGGGATTGAAGAGCGCGTGAGCAGGCTTACGAAAAGGAGCATTAAGAAAGAATCCAAGATGCACGCACTTAAACTTGCCATGAGCATGGTTGACCTGACTACACTTGATGCCAAAGATACTCCGGGAAAAGTCCGCCAGCTTTGCATCAAAGCAATGCATCCGCATGATACCGTTTCAGGAATTCCTCCTGTGGCAGCTGTTTGCGTTTATCCCAACATGGTAAAAATTGCTCGTGAAACTCTAAAGGGCTCTAAGGTGAAGGTTGCTGCAGTAGCGACAGCTTTCCCGAGCGGGATGTCCAGCCGGAAGGTGAAAATTGAAGAAACTAAATGGGCAGTGAATGAAGGCGCCGATGAAATTGACATGGTGATTTCGCGCGGACATTTTCTCCGCGGAGAGTATAATTTTGTTTATGATGAAATCGCTGCAGTGAAGGAAGCCTGCGGTAAAGCTCACCTGAAAGTGATTCTTGAAACAGGAGAATTAAGTACACTTGATAATGTGAGGCTTGCAAGTGATATCGCCATGCATGCCGGTGGAGATTTCATCAAGACAAGCACAGGTAAAATTCAACCCGCTGCGACTTTGCCCGTCACACTTGTGATGCTCGAAGCCATCCGTGACTATTATTATGAAACCGGTAAAATGATTGGCATGAAGCCTGCGGGAGGAATAGCCACATCCAAGCTTGCTATACAATACCTGGTAGTGCTTCAGGAAACACTTGGCAACGACTGGATGAATCCGGATATGTTTCGTTTCGGCGCGAGCGCTCTGGCCAATGACCTGCTCATGCAGATTTTGAAAGAACAGACAGGTGTGTATCAGTCTGTCGATTATTTCTCTAAAGACTAATTCAAGGAATGAAGAAGAAAAATAAAAAATCAGATGTCAAACTGAAATTCAGCGGAGGCTGGGAATATGCTCCTGCTCCTGAAAGCAAGGATCACATCCGCCTGAAAGAAAAATACGATCTGTTTATCAACGGAAAATTCACTGAACCTGAAACAGGAAAATATTTCGCAAGCATCAATCCATCTACAGAAGCAAAGCTTGCAGACGTGGCCGAAGCAGGCGACAAGGATGTTGACAAAGCTGTAAAAGCGGCAAGAGTGGCTTATGAGAATGTATGGAGTAGGATGCCTGCAGCGGAAAGAGGGAAGTACATATACCGCATTGCGCGCATCATGCAGGAACGTGCGAGGGAATTTGCTGTGATAGAATCCATGGACGGTGGGAAAGCCATACGCGAATCACGCGATGTGGATGTTCCTTTGGCAGCGGCACATTTCTTTTATTATGCCGGCTGGGCTGATAAACTGGATTACGCATTGCCGGGCGCCAAAGCAAAATCGCTTGGTGTAGCCGGACAAATAATTCCGTGGAATTTTCCGCTATTGATGGCGGCGTGGAAGATAGCTCCTGCATTGGCAACAGGAAATACTGTGGTATTGAAACCTGCTGAAACAACTCCTCTGACTGCAATGAAACTTGCAGAAGTTATTCAGGAAGCCGGACTTCCTCCGGGAGTGGTGAACATTGTGACAGGTGCAGGGGCAACCGGTGCGGCAATTGTGAATCACCCGGGAATCAACAAAGTTGCATTTACCGGTTCCACTGAAGTTGGAAAGATAATACAGAAGACGCTGGCGGGTTCAGACAGAAAGTACACGCTCGAGTTGGGCGGCAAAGCTGCTAATATCATTTTTGAAGATGCAGCAATAGATCAGGCAGTGGAAGGAATCATCAACGGAATCTTTTTTAATCAGGGACATGTATGCTGCGCTGGATCGCGACTCTTTGTTCAGGAATCTGTTGCAGACAAAGTGGTTCGCAAGCTGAAAGACAGAATGGAAACGCTTATTGTGGGTGATCCATTGGATAAAAACACAGACATCGGCGCAATCAATTCCAAAGACCAGCTAGAAAAGATCAGGAAGTACATCAAGATAGGAGTCAACGAGGGCGGAGAAATGTATCAGAGTTCCTGCTCAGTTCCTTCTAAAGGATTCTGGTGCAGACCTACGCTGTTTACGAATGTTTCGCAGTCGTCCCGTGTGGTGCAGGAAGAGATTTTCGGTCCGGTACTGGCAGTACAGACATTCCGCACTGTAGAAGAAGTGATCGAGAAAGCGAATAACATTCCTTATGGACTAAGCGGAGGTGTATGGACAGATAAGGGATCAAAGATTTTTAAAGTGACATCACAGATACGTGCGGGAGTGATTTGGGCGAATACTTACAATAAGTTTGACCCTACTTCTCCCTTCGGCGGATACAAAGAAAGCGGTGTTGGTCGTGAAGGTGGTCTTCACGGATTAATTCCATATCTGCAAACTGTTTAATTATTCAGGGAGGTAAAAATGGACCAGATAGAAAAGCAAAAAGTAAAGGAATTGAATGGCAAGGGAGCAAACGGTGAGTCTTCAAAAGAAGGCCGGCTCAATGTCATGAAGACATATAAAATTTACATCGACGGAAAATTCCCGAGAACGGAATCCGGTAGATATTATATCCTGAAAGACAAAGACGGAAATACAATTGCAAACATTTGTCAGGGCAGCAGGAAAGATTTTCGTGATGCAGTAGTGGCAGCGAGAAAAGCTCAGCATTCATGGGCCTCACGATCTGCTTACAACCGCGGACAAATTCTTTACCGCATTGCTGAAATGCTTGAAGGAAGAAGAGCACAATTTGTTGCAGAACTCATGCAACAGGGAAGCACATCTGTTGATGCAGAATCTGAAGTGAGCGCCGCAGTTGACCGTTTTGTGTATTATGCAGGCTGGTGTGATAAATACCAACAGGTGTTTTCATCAGTGAATCCTGTGGAGTCATCGCATTTCAATTTTTCACTTCCTGAAGCAACTGGAGTAGTTTCAATTCTTGCTGATGAAGAAACTTCTTTGATCGGATTGGCGACTGCCATTGCACCTGCAATTGCCGGAGGGAATACTGTGGTCACTCTCGCCTCATCGTCAAAACCTCTCTGCGCAGTTACATTTGCCGAAGTGCTGAACTCTTCAGATGTGCCTGGCGGAGTGGTGAACATCATCACCGGTTACAGAAAAGAACTGATAACCCATTTTTCAAATCACATGGATGTGAATGCATGCATTTATTTCGGTGAGGATAAGGATCAAATTAAGACTATGAAAGAGAATGCTTCTCTGAATGTAAAGCGACCACTTGTTTATTCAGGAGATGATCTGCTTTCAGATTCGCATCAGAATCCATACCGCATCATGGATTTGCAGGAGATCAAAACTACCTGGCATCCGATAGGGCAATAATTTTTTCTGAGAAGAAAAGCCGGAATTAAATTTTCCGTCTTTTTTTATCAGTTACGAAGGAATTCTAATGGCTGAATATGCATCAGAAGGGAATAGTTATATGGTTTACAGGACTCAGCGGATCAGGCAAGACAACTCTTGCTAATTTACTCAAAGAAAGATTATCGACTGAAGGATATAAAACATGTCATGTAGACGGTGACCTGCTCAGGACGGGCTTATGCAGTGACCTTGGGTTTTCTGACAGTGACCGCTCCGAAAACATCCGAAGGGCCGCTGAACTTTGCAAAGTTCTTTACGATTGCGGGATTGTGGTGATTGCAAGCTTAATTTCACCGTTTGAAACTGACCGCAGGAAAGCCAGAAATCTGTTTCCCAAGGGAAGCTTTCTTGAAGTTTATCTTGATGCTGACCTTGAAACCTGTGAACAGCGGGATGTCAAAGGACTTTATAAGAAAGCACGTGCAGGTCAAATAGAATCCTTTACAGGCATTGATTCACCGTATGAATTGCCGGAAAATCCTGACCTTATCCTTTCTACCGGAATAAATTCCAAAGAAGAATGCGCAGCATTCCTGCATGACTTTATTTTACCGCGTATCAAGTCTTGATTCGCAGCGTTTGAAGAGCTTAGTCATGGCTCATTGGCATTAATTTGATAAATTCGCAAAATCCGGGTTCATTCTTTATCCCGAATATTTGTCATGTTCAATTACAATTTAGACCATTTAAAGGAACTCGAATCAGAAAGTATCTGTGTTCTGAGAGAAGTTGCCGCGCAGTTTATTCATCCTGTGCTGCTATTCAGCGGAGGCAAGGATTCCATCGTTGTTTCCCATCTTGCCAGAAAAGCTTTTCATCCGGCAAAGGTGCCTTTCAAACTCCTGCACATAGACACTGAGCATAATTTTCCCGAAACAATTGTTTTTCGTGACCACTTCGCGAAAGAGTACAATTATACTCTCATAGTAAGAAGTGTTCAAAGTTCAATTGATGCGGGAAGAGTAAAGGAGGAGAGCGGGCCAAACGCAAGTCGTAACCGCTTGCAAACAGTTACCCTTTTGGATGCAATCAAAGAGTTTGGATTCGATGCAGCCATCGGAGGTGCAAGGAGAGATGAAGAGAAAGCAAGAGCCAAAGAAAGATTTTTTTCCCACCGTGATGAATTCGGACAGTGGGATCCCAAAAATCAAAGACCGGAACTGTGGAATCTCTTTAACGCGCATAAGAAGTCAGGTGAGCATTTCAGAATATTTCCTCTCAGCAATTGGACGGAACTGGATGTGTGGAGTTATATTGAACGTGAAAACATCAGTCTTCCTTCCATATATTTTTCTCATGAAAGAAAAGTATTCAGAAGGAATGAACAATGGTATGCGCATGCTGAATTCATGCAGCTTCAAAAAGATGAAAAAGTTCTGTTGAAGCGTGTCAGATTTCGCACAGTCGGCGACCAGACTTGCACAGGTGCGATGGAATCTGACGCGTCCAGTGTAAAAGAAATCATTGATGAATTGCGAACATCCAATATTACCGAAAGAGGAAGCAGGATTGACGACCGATTTTCAGATACGGCAATGGAGGACAGGAAGAAGAGCGGATATTTTTAATTTCAGTGGCAGATTATGACCGGCACAACGAAAGAAAAAGAGTTATTGCGTTTCAGCACATGCGGCAGCGTGGATGACGGAAAGAGTACGCTCATAGGCCGCCTCTTGTATGATACCAGCAACATCGCTCAGGATCAGTTGGACGCATTGGAAAGGAGCAGTCAAAAATTAGGTTTGGAAGAGATGGATCTGAGCCTGCTTACCGATGGTCTCAAAGCTGAGCGTGAGCAGGGAATTACCATCGATGTAGCTTACAGATATTTTCAGACAGAGAAACGGAAATTCATCATAGCCGACACTCCCGGCCATATACAGTACACACGCAATATGGTTACCGGCGCGTCCACTGCTAATCTTGCACTGATACTGATTGATGCCCGGAAAGGTATGCTGGAGCAGACTTGCAGGCATGCTTTCATTGCTTCCCTTCTGAGAATACCACACATGGTAGTTTGCATAAACAAAATGGATTTGGTGGATTACAGCAGGGAAGTGTATGAGAATATAGTTGAGAGTTTCAGGAGTTTTAGCAGTCGTCTCGATGTGCAGGACATACAGTTCATTCCGGTCAGTGCTAAATATGGCGACAATGTAGTGAGTCGCTCGAAACACATGCCCTGGTATGAAGGCACTACTTTGTTGTTTCACCTCGAACATGTACATATTTCCGGAGATCAGAATCATATTGACTGCCGCTTTCCGGTTCAGTATGTAATCAGGCCGAGAGATAAGCAGAATCCTGATTACAGAGGATATGCCGGAAGAATCGCCGGAGGAGTTTTTCGCAAAGGAGATGAAGTCATGGTTCTCCCATCAGGTTACACCACAAAAATAAAAGCCATCGATACGTTTGAAGGCGAAATTGGAGAAGCTTTTGCACCCATGAGCGTGACCATTCGTCTGGAGCATGAGATAGATATCAGCAGAGGAGACATGATCGTAAGAGTGAACAATGTGCCCAGAAGCACCCAGGAACTTGAAATGATGATATGCTGGCTGAACACCAATCCTCTGAGCGAAGGCAAGCGTTACCTGTTAAGACACACTACGCGTGAAACTTCCTGTTTCGTGAAAGAGCTTCAATACAGAATTGACATTAATAACCTTCGCAGGCTTACTGAGGAAGTTACACTCGGCATGAATGATGTCGGAAGAATCAAGCTCCGCAGCACTATGCCGGTTTTCTATGACAGCTACAGAAAGAACCGGATCACCGGCAGTGTAATTCTCATTGATGAACATACCAATGAAACTGTCGGGGCCGGAATGATACTTTGATGATGAATAAACGGAAAGAACTGATGTTACTTGCCTGCCGGGCTGCAATCGGCGGGGGACTTTCCACGCTCGTATTTGAAAAAAAAGATCATTCAGTCACATTGAAAAGTGACATGTCTCCTGTAACAGCTGCAGATTATGAAAGCCATGCCAGAATCATGGAAGTGCTTTCCGGATCCGGTTTACCCATAGTCTCTGAAGAAGGACAAGGATTCAGCTATGAAGAAAGAAAAGATTGGGATTCTTTCTGGCTGGTGGATCCTCTTGATGGCACGAAGGAATTTATCAAGGGAAACGGAGAGTATTCTGTCAACATTGCCTTGATTGAGTCAGACATTCCAATAATTGGTGTAATATACATCCCTGTAAAGGATTTGCTTTTCGCTGCCGTGGGTACTGAAATTTATAAACTGGAAACTGCTTCAAAAAGCATTGAAGACATGAGCCTTGCGCTTGATGAATTTCGATTAACACCGGATGTGAATAAGGATTACAGCAGGATAAGAGTGCTGACCAGCCGTTCACACATTTCAGAAGCGACAAAAGAATACATCAGATTGCTTGAAGAAAAATATGAAAGGGTGGAGATCATTCCAGCCGGCAGCGCGCTGAAGTTTACTTTGCTTGCTGAAGGCAAGGCTGATATTTATCCCAGGTTCGGCCCTACCATGGAATGGGATATCGCGGCCGGGCATGTGCTGCTGAAGGCTGTAGGTAAAAACATATATGACTATCGTTCGGGCAGGGAACATCAATACAATAAAACTTCACTGAAGAATGATTGGTTCCTTGCTCAATAACATTCGTACTTCCGTTCACAGGTATCGCAGCGAGCCCGAATTCAGGGAACTGGTAAGCACCAGTTTCGCTTCTCTATTGGTGAGGATGATTGGCACTGCAACCGGATTTCTGGTAACTCTGGTCACGTCAAGATATTTCGGAGCAGGAGCGCTTGGAATTGTTTCCATTTGCCTTGGAATACTTGTGCTGGCTGCGACTTTCGGTAAGCTGGGGCTGGATGTATCATTGCTTCGTTTCATTGCAGGTTTCGCTCGTACAAATGATTTCGGATCTATCCGGGGGATTTATCTCAGAACGATCCGAATAATTATTCCTTTGTCATTACTGTTGTCCTGCCTGCTTTATTTACTGGCAGATTGGATGTCAGATGAGATTTTTCATAAACCTTATCTTGCTGACATATTGCGTCTGAATGCGTGGTTTATCCTTCCACTTGTTCTTATAATGATTCATTCAGAAAGTGTGAGAGGGTTGAAAAAAGTGAGGAGTTACACTTTTTTCCAGACGGCCGCAGTTTCGAGTATTGCGCTTATATTTTTGATTGCAGCTTTTTTCTCGGGATATCTGCATGCTTACATTCCGGTTTACATTCAATTCATCAGCATAGGACTTGCAGGGCTGGCCAGTTTGATAAATTGGTTTAAATATAGCCGTTTCAGGACTACAAAAACTATTGACAGTATCAGCACAACAGAAATGCTGAAAGTGAGCGGACCGATGTTCACGACCACTATTATGCAACTGATCATGTCCTGGGCAGGAACGCTGATTCTTGCTGCATATGCGAGTGAATCCGATGTAGGTGTATTTAATGCGCTCACCAGAATTTCGGTATTCACAAACATCACTTTTCTGGCCATCAACAGCATCAGCATGCCACGTTTCGCAGAAGCATGGTCAGCTTCTGATCATGAACTGCTCAGGAAACATGCCTGGGAAGCCGGAAGGCTTATTCTCCTGACTTCACTGCCGATATTCATCGCTTTGTCTTTGTTCCCGGAATTTATTCTGAAAATATTCGGAAGAGAGTTTCCCGGAAATGAGATTTCACTTTATATACTGATAGCCGGACAATTTATTGTTGTGCTTGCAGGCTTACCGGCGCAGATTCTGAATATGACCGGAAAGCAGCACCTACTCAGGAACGTCGCGATCATATCCGCGATTATCAATGTAGCCGCGTGCTTCATTCTAATTCCTGAATACGGGATTCCCGGAGTGTGCATAGCCCAGGCTTTGGGAATTCTTGTATGGAATTTTTCCTGTGTGTGGATAGTAAAGAGGCACTTCGGATTTTATTCCTTTATAAGACGCTAGGCTTGGAAAGAAAATTAATAGCATGCAAAGCCACGAGATAGATCAAAGCCCACGGCTGCACCCTCTGCCTGCATATGCATTGCTGATTCTTATTTACATCAGCACCTTCAGGGTGTTTGCTACGCTGCCTCTGGAAAGCCTGCATCAGGGTTTGTCGACTTTCGCTATAGTCGGACTGGTGATCTTTTACATTTTTCGTTTGTTTGGACGTGCTAAGAAAAGCCGGATCAGTAAGTTGGACCTGCTCATGTGGGTTTTTATTCTTGTGAATTTCTTTGCAGCATTTCAGGGTTTCACCGTCTTCGGTCAGCCTTATTATTACGGTATACTGGCTCAGCGGTCGGTATTACTTTCCCTTTCAGGAATTTTACTGATAGCCATGCTAAACAAAGGCTGGGTAAGCATCAGGCAGGTGGAGAAGTCATTTTTGTTTCTGTCTCTGACACTCTTGTTCATATTTTACTTCTTCTTTTTGTTTGTTAATCCAGCCGGATTCAATGACCAGGAGTTTGTCGCTTACAGTCCGATTCGCGGTTATCGTTACCGATTTCAGTTTGCCCTTGTGCTGATGCTTCTTTTCTACAGCCTGTTCAAGGTGAGCCATGAAAAGAAAAATGCCTTCATCATCATCGTATTATTGATACTTTTCTATCTGGTGTATTTCCTTCAGTCGAGGACTACACTCGTGGTGCTTATCTTCACTTTGCTTATCTATTTCTATAGAAATTTTTCCCTGAGGCAAAAAGTGAGAAACGCCATACTGTATGGATCAGTGATCATGGTTTTCTTCATGCTCCTGTTCAGCCTTGGTTACACCCAGCTATTCGAAAAGTATCAGGTTCTTTACAGGAATGTGTTCAACGTATTTCTGGGAGAGTCGCCTGATGAAGCCTCTTCCGCTGTCAGGTTCATGGAATTCAACATCGCTCTTGAATATATCAGTGAAAATCCACTCCTTGGAAACGGCTTTATCAGCAATCAGTGGAATGGAGGATGGCAGGAAATCCTGGGTTATTTCTATCCGGTTGACATTGGAATACTTGGAAATATATTCGTATTTGGAATCATTGGCACTGCGGTCATTTATCTGCCTTTCTTTTATTCGCTTAGTATGGCAAGAGCAGTTAAATCAGATCATGTGTTTTTCAAGACTGTTGAATACATGTTGCTTTTTTTCTTCCTTTCCATGTTTTTCTCGGCGGTGAATATACGCGATTCAAGCAGCATCATGTTTCTGGTTTGCCTGCTGTATTATTTCAGGTATCACTATTTCCCGGCAAAGGAAAGTGAGAAAGGAGGGACCATGTCATGAGTTATCCTGATTTTCTCATAGCGGGAACTGCAAGGGCAGGAACCACATCGCTGTATTATTATCTTAAGCAACATCCTGAAATATTTCTTCCGAAAGTGAAAGAGCCATGCTTTTACACTTTCGCTAACCAGAAGATCTCGTATAGGAAAGGGAAGTTTGCATTTGCCGTGACGAACCCGGAAAAGTACAGTCGATTGTATTCAGCTGCTCAGTCAGGACAAATCAAAGGAGACCTCTCGACTCCTTATTTGTATCTTCATGAAAGAACGATAAGTAATATCAAACGATATCATCCCTCACCTGATCAACTGAAGATTGTCATTATACTTCGTAATCCTGCTGATCGTGCTTTTTCCCAATACATGTGGAAGCGAAGGGATGGGAGAGAAGAACTTGAATTCGAGGAAGCCCTTAATGAGGAAGAAAATAGAATGAAGCTGGGTTTTAGTTTCGATTATTTTTACCGCGACCGCGGACTTTACTATAATCAGGTAAAAGCTTATTTGGAAAATTTCAGTCAGGTCAGGATATTTTTACTGGATGATTTTAAAAAGGATACCACCGGGATGATGAAAGAGCTCTGTCGTTTCATTGGAGTGAGCAATGAATTCGAATTCAAGATGGAAAAGGAGAGGAATGCAGGATACGAACCTCGTTGGAATCTTCTGGGCCGAATAGTAACTGCTGAAAGTAAACTGAAGTTTCATATCCTGAATCATATCCCGGAAAACCTGAAGAGCGGAATCAGGAATCAGCTCGATAAATGGAATTCCATCAGCAATCAAAAAGCTCAGATGAAAATTGAAACCAGGCAGAGACTGACAGAATTCTACACTGAAGATATGAAAAAACTGCAAAAATTGATCGGACGTGATCTGTCGGATTGGATGAAAGCATGACGAAAGAGATTAATAAACCCAGCATAGCATTAATCGATTCAGCAGGATTGAAATCGGGCATGCATCATTACAACCGTTTTCTTCTCGAAGCACTGAATAAAGAGGGATACAATTGCTTTCTCTTTTCAAATACCTCTGAAGAGAATCCGGCCTACAAGTCGTACAATGTATTTCCCGGACGTGAAGGAAATCGTTTCCTGAATTATTTCAAGACTCTGAACGCGTTCCGGAATTCACGCAAACATATTCTGGATATGAATTGCGAGTATGTGGTACTTCATCTTTTTCATGCGGGTAGTCTGAACCGTAAACTGATTTCTTACCTGAAAAAATCAGGATTAAAAATCCTTCTGATTGTGCATGACTGTGAAAGTTTCGTGCATAAATCATCTTTGGAGAATTTAAAAACCATCTGTTCCGAACTTGCGAATAAACTGATCGTTCATAACAAATACACGCGTGATGAGCTGATCCGGTTATGCGGAGAGTTTCTTCCGGATAAATTGCATGTGATTCCGCATGGAAATTTTATTCAGCTCTCGAAAGTCTCTGAGAATATCCAGAAGAGTGAAGCGATCAAAAAGCTCGGACTTGATCCTGTAAAAAAGCACCTGCTCTTTTTTGGCATGATCAAGAGAAACAAGGGTCTTGATAATCTTCTCGAAGCTATGGCGCATGTGAGAAATGATTTAGTTCTGATTATTGCCGGACCATTGCGTGAAACATCTTTTGATCCTTACATGAGCATCATCCTTCGAAATGGTCTGAAAAAAAAAGTGAAGCTCATGATACAATATATACCTGAAGAGGAAAGAGAGCTTTTGTTCCGGGCTAGTGACATGATACTTTTGCCTTACAGAAAAATTTACCAGAGCGGAGTTTTACTGATGGCGATGAGTTACGGCTTGCCTTGCATTGTCTCCCTTGCACCGGCTTTTTCTGAAATTATTGAAGACGGCAGGAGCGGAATAATAAGCGACCCCGAAAATCAGGAGGCCTTCGCGGAAAAAATTAACAAATCTGTCGATGATCCAATCCTGTTACATTCATTGTCAAGGTATGCTCTTGAAAAAATGAAGGATGATCATAATTGGGATCACATCGCTTCCAGTTGGACACAAATGTTGAATGTAAAATGAAAATCGCAATCGTAGGCAGCAGGGGAATCCCCGCCGCTTATGGCGGCTTTGAAACTTTTGCAGAAAACATTTCCGCACAACTTCGTGACATAGGTCATGAAGTCAGCGTAGTGGGAGAGAAGGGCAGCAATATTACACAGGGTAAATTTCATGGCATCCGCATCATTGAGTCTGCATACCGTAAGGGTGAATCTCCGCTCAAATTCTACTATGATTCACTGAAAAAAGCTTCTTTTGAACATGACATCTTGCTTGTATGCGGAGTTGGAGGCGCTCCGTTTTATCCAATCATCAGAAAAAAGAGAAACATCATTGTCAGCAATGTTGATGGGCTAGAACACCTGCGTGATAAGTATTCTTTTCTTCAGAAAACTTATGTGAGAATTGCTCAGAAATTCGCATCAAAATACAGTGATTTTCTTGTAGCGGATGCAAAGGCGCTCGCTTCATTCTGGATACAAAAACAAAATGTTCCTTCGTCGCGGCTGAAGATAATTCCCTACGGAACGCATAAGCCTGCAGGATTTAATCCGGATGTGCTGCGAGAATACGGACTTCAGAATAAAGAGTATTACATCCTTGTAGCGCGTTTTGTTCCCGAGAATCACATACTTGAGATTGCAGAAGGGTTCAGGGTGTCTGGAACAAAAAAGAAAATTCTGATTATCGGAACTCATGAAAACACAGAATATTCAGAAATGGTGTTGAAGTATAAATCAGAAAATATTCTCATGCCTGGTGCGCAATACCACAGAGAGAAACTCGATTCTTTGAGAGCAGGAGCATTTGCTTACCTGCACGGACACAGCGTGGGCGGTACTAACCCTTCATTGCTCGAATCGATGTCTGCAGGAACTGTTTGCATCTGCCATGACAATCCTTTCAACAGGGAAGTAAACGGAGAAGGTCAATTGTATTTCAGAAATTCTATAGAGTTGGCTGAAAGAATCAAACGTCTTGAAAGTAAAAGTGAACAAGAGACTTCGGAGTACTGTAAAAAATCAATGCAAAGAATTAAGGATTTCTATACCTGGAATAATGCAGCGAATTCATATAATACACTTTTCAGGGAGTTAAATGGCTAAGCTGGAAACAGACATTCAGATTTCTAAGTTCAGTGATTCTGATTACGCACGCCTGATCCGCCTCACGGAGAGCACTTATCCAGGCAAGGAGATTTCACATCCTCTTTATTTGAAGTGGGAGTACGAACAGAACCCAGACGGAAGAGCGATTATTTATGTAGCGGAAGAAGAGAAAAAACTCGCGGCACAGTACCTTATTCTACAGCGTAAATTTTATTTTGACGGAGAGATCATTTCTGGGTCATGGTCTGTGAATACACTTACTCATCCTGACTACAGGGGAATGGGATTATTCGGCAAGCTTGCGGATAAAACTTATCAGCATGCAAGTGAACTGGGAATTTATTTCACCGCCGGAGTGCCTAATGCATTGTCATATCCCGTTTTTATTTCCAGGCTGGGATTTAAGAATCCCGGCAAACTGAATTTTTTTGTCAAGCCCTTGAGGCCATTGAATATCGGAATGAAAATTTTTGGGGGACTGAAATCCAAGGAGGGGAGTGATATCCATTTTAATCTTTTGCCTGAAAAGTCGTCGGGAAACATTCTTTCAGAATTTGATTTCAAACAAGACTCAGATGCATATGAAGGCCTGCATGATAAATTCATCCGTACAAAAAAAATTTGCGGACTGAGAAATTTCGCCTACCTCAAATGGAGGTATCAGGAAATACCGGAGCGGAAATATTATCTGTTGAAAAACTCTGCTGAAGAATTAAAATTCCTTCTCGTTTGTCGCGCCAAGCTGGTCTATGGTCTGAACTGCCTGATCATCCTGGACATTATTGCAGATCCTGAAATGCCAAAAAAGAATTTAATTGAATATATGAAAGACGCGATTGAGCTTTCGTCAAGAAATAAAATTGACTTGGTGGTTTGTGCATTAAGCGGGAATGGCTGTGAAGCAAAGCTTCTTAAAGATTCTGGCTTTATTCTTCCGCCTGAAAGATTCCTTCCTCAGCAGTTGCATTTTATTTACAGGCAGCACAATGATTTTTCAAGAGCACAACTGATGGATGAAATGCAAAACTGGCACCTGACATTTGGCGACTACGATGTGTTTTAAAAAAAGAAAGCCGCCCCTGAACAGAGACGGCTTTACATTTTCCGGAATTTATTTACGATACTTTTTGAACGTTTACCGCATTTAATCCTCTTTTTCCTTCCTGAACTTCGAAAGTGACTTCATCGCCGTCGCGAATTTCACCTTTCAGGCCTGTAGCATGTACAAAAATATCACCAGATGATTCATGGTCATTGATAAACCCGTAACCTTTGGAGTTGTTGTAGAATTTTACTTTACCTCTTTTCATTGTAATGTGTGTTGAATTGAATATTAATGCGATAAAAGTATATTAATTTTTTCAATTCCAACAACTTCCGAAGATAATTACTTCAATTTCGCTGATTTAAATTCAATTTTTTTCGCTTTTTCGCTTAATTTTGAACAAATGAAGCTGCTCAGTATTGACCTGGAAGACTGGTTTCACATTTTGGATCATCCTCAAACTGCTTATCCGGAACAATGGCTGGGATTTGAAAGCAGGATTGAAAAAAATGCCCGAAGGATACTTAACATTCTTGATGAAGCCGATGTTTCCGTTACTTGGTTTGTGCTCGGCTGGGTTGCTGAAAAATATCCGGCTCTCGTGAGAGAAATTTCTTTGAAGCATGAAATTGCCTGTCACTCCAACAAGCATGAATTGGTGTACAAACAAAGCCGGCATGGGTTTAAAGCAGATTGTCTCGAGGCAAAAGCCCGTCTCGAGGATGTAGTTTCAAAGCCTGTCAGTGTATACCGTGCTGCCGGTTTTTCAATTACACCTGAATGCACCTGGGCTTTTGAAGTTCTTCTGGAATGCGGATTCACGACAGACAGCTCAGTATTTCCCGCTTCCCGCAATCATGGCGGATTCCCATCTTTTCCCTCTGCCTCACCCTGCAGGATAGAACTGTCAAATGGAATCCTGAAAGAATTTCCAGTTAGCGTTTCATCTTTATTCGGAAAGAAAATTGTGAATGCCGGAGGAGGATACTTCAGGCTTTTGCCGTATTCACTGATCCGTAAGATGCTGAATGATTCTGTATATGTAATGTCATATTTCCATCCGCGCGATTTCGACCCCGGACAGCCCCTTCTGAAATCCTTACCTTTGAAGAGAAAGCTGATGTCCTACTACGGACTCAAGGGCGCCGAAAAAAAATTTGTCGCCCTGCTGAAGGATTTTGAGTGGACAGATCTGCGCAATGCTGATAAGTTGACAGACTGGAACAATGTTCCTCTTGTGAAAATATGATCTATTGCTTCCTTTGCGAAATGGAATTTATGATGATGAAAGGAAAGAGACGCTGCATTTTTTGTTTCAGTGTGCTTGCTGTTATGCTGCAGGTGGGAACATCGCTTGCGCAAGGCTATGTCTTTCCGCTTAACCGCGATATAAACCAGAGAATTGGCTCTTTCATAGATGCAGACACGACAGGATTTCACAGCAGCATACAGCCCTGGTCGTACATTGAACTTCAAAATGCAATTCCGCTCGACTCAATTCTTGCTCCGCAGATAAAAGATAGTAAGTTTCACCGCAGCTGGGTAGGGCGCAAGCTTCGCAGTGAACATCTCTTGCTTGTCGACAAGGATGACATCATTCTTTCCGTTGATCCTGTGTTGAATCTTCAGCTTGGCCGTGATAACGAAAACCAGAGAAATGTGTTCATCAACACAAGAGGTGCACTGGTGCAGGCCAATGTGAAAGACAAGTTTTTTTTCTATAGTGGTTTTCGTGAGAACCAGGCTAGATTTGTCGGATATGTCGACAGTCTTGTCCGTCGCGACAGTGTTGTTCCCGGCCAGGGCAAAGTGAAATTCCTGAAAGATGAAGCCTTTGATTTCAGCCAGTCATTCGGTGGAATCGCATATCGACTTGACAGGCATTTTGATTTTCTCCTCGCTCACGACAAGAATTTCATCGGGAACGGTTACAGGTCCCTTTTGCTATCAGACAATTCTTACAACTATCCTTTCCTGCGTGTGAACATGACATTCTGGAAATTCAGGTACAGCGTCTATTACGCGGTGATGCAGGACCTGAAAACTCCGCATGATGACAACATCGGATTCTTCAAAAAATATTCGACCACACATTACCTCAACTTAAACATCGGTAAAAAGAACGGCATCTCTGTAGGAATTTTTGAAACCGTGATGTGGAAGCAGGCAGAAAGCAGGGGCTACGAGCTGCATTACCTGAACCCGATGCTTTTCCTGCGTCCGGTTGAAAATTCTCTCGACTCTCCCGACAATGCATTGCTGGGTCTCAACTACAAAATCAGGATCAATCGATTCAACAGCGTGTACGGACAGGTTCTTCTTGATGAATTCCTTCTTGATGAAGTGCGCGACGGAAATGGCTGGTGGGGCAACAAGCAGGGATTGCAATTCGGGTTTAAGTCATGGAACATCTTCAGGGTTTCCAATCTGAATTTACAGTGCGAGCTGAACTTCGTGCGCCCTTTCACTTACCAGCACAGAAGCAATGCCCAGGATTATACACATTACAATCAGCCGCTCGCTCATCCGCTTGGCGCGAACTTTTTCGAGTCGGTTTCATTCCTGAACTACCGTTATAAAAATATTTTCGCAGAACTGAAATTTCAGTATGCCAAAACCGGGCAGGACACCGGAGGCGTGAATCTCGGCAATGACATTTTCCGCAGCTATGAAAGCAGGATCACCGAGTACGGACATGAAATGTTCCAGGGAGTGGAGAATAATATCAGCTCCGCCGAAATCAGGATCGCATACTTAGTCAACCCCAAAACCAATTTCAACCTTGAGTTCACCGCCGGGATGAGAAAAAGAAGCAGCATTCTGGGAGAGCAGCTCAGCAACTATATCGGCATCGGACTCCGAATGGCGCTGGAGAATTATTACTGGGATTTTTAGGAGGCTGTCTGAACTGGGATTCCTGGGATTTGTGGGATGATATCTGAACTGGGATTCCTGGGATTTGTGGGATTAATGGGAAGTTGTCTGAACTGGGATTCTTGGGATTTGTGGGATGACCGGTTGTATGTTGACAGGAGAGCCTTCAAGGATTTAGCGGCTTGAAATTTTTATTTTTAAATCGATGGAATTGCAGGCTCTTGGCTCCGAAATTTATTAACAAACCGATTTCAAGATTGTAAGCTTCCAGGTAATTAATTGCCTGCGCGAAATGAACTTCCTGCAATTCTGTTAAGGCTTTGAGTTCTACGGAAATTATTTCGTCAACCAGAAAATCCACCCGTCGTGTACCAATTTGAGTGTTATGGTAAATTACAGGCATTTCGAATTCCCGTTTAAAGTTCACTTCATTCAATGAAAATTCAATTTCTAAAGCTCTCTGATAAATTACCTCCTGAAAACCGTTTCCCAATGTGCCATGCACTGTCATAGCATGTCCGATAATCATTCTGGTTAACTCCTGATACTTCATTGGATACAATAATTGAAACGCAAGATCATACCAGTTGTACGCTCATGCAATCCGCATATGCAGGATTTTATCTGAAACTATAAACGTTTAGAGCAAAAGAGAAATCCTTCAATCAATGAATTACAAATTGTTCAAAATGTTATACCTTTCAATAAGAAATATAAAATGCAGTCAATCCCCAAAATCCAATTAATCCAATAAATCCCAGTTCAGACTACATCCCAGTTCAGACAATTTTCCTCATGCTGAAGCACATCTTGTTGATTTTAATTTCATTCGTCTTCCTTGAAACCTTAGCTCAAAAAGAAGACCGCATCTGGATCTTCGGTGATCATGGTGGAATTGATTTCAACGATACAGGCAATGTTTTTTCATTTTATTCACCACTTCAGGGAACAATTGTAAAGTATACCATTGCTTCCATCAGCGACAAGGGTGGGGATCTGCTCTTTTATGCTGCAGCCGATCGTTTTGCCTTTCAGGGAGTCTATGTTTACAACCGAACCGGTGCATTGATGCAAAATGGAGATTCCCTGGAGGGACATCCGGCCCAGACTCAGGGTCTGCTCATCCTGCCATTTCCGGGTGATAGCCTGCACTATTATATTTTCAGTAAGATGCAGCATAATTCACAAATCAATCTGTACTACACAGTAGTGGATATGAGTTTGGATGGAGGATTGGGTGGCGTGGTACAAAAGAACATTCGCCTGACTACAGACAGTATCACTCAAAGACTAACGGCGGTAAAGCATGCCAATGGTCGTGACTGGTGGCTGATACAACAGCGCTGGGATCAGGATGAGTACCTGGTTTATCTCATCAGCCCTTCGGGTATTCAAGGGCCGAGCAGACAAGCTGTAGGCACACCTGATTCTAAATATATGACTGTCGGACAGTCTAGGTTTAGTCGAAGTGGAGAACGATTTGTTTCTGTTAGTCCAAACTGCCAGATTGATTTATTGGATTTCGACCGTTGCAGCGGCATGTTTTCAAACTACCGCAGGATCGGAAAATATGTGTTCAGTCCGGAAAATTCTTATTTAGGCTGCGAGTTTTCACCGGATGAACAAATCCTGTACGTTGCCAATTCCTATCCTTATCCGGCCAAGTTTGTATATCAGTATGATTTAAATGCTCCTGATATTAGAGCCAGCAAACAAACCATCATGATGTATCCGGATACGGGGATATTGCAGAATGTGC